>Ga0209374_1000589_pt1 | contig 39762 bp, 46 predicted proteins | sample SaaInlLV_DNA_10m_FD_184683 | JGI IMG/M metagenome (GOLD analysis project Ga0209374, IMG submission 184683) | Marine microbial communities from expanding oxygen minimum zones in the Saanich Inlet - SI075_LV_DNA_10m (SPAdes) (version 2) | ecosystem: Environmental > Aquatic > Marine > Unclassified ... | reverse complement strand
TTGGCGCTGAACCGCTCTGATACAGGCAATGACATGGGTATTAATCTTAATATGTTACCTGTCCCTGTAAAAGAAGAGCTCTTAGATTTTGTTTACGAGCAATATAAAGGGTATATTAGCGGACAAGACCGTGGAGCTAAAATGCAAAACGCTAGAGCACAAGGACCATTATCATTATCATATCAAGGAGCTAAATCTTTTTTAAAGAGATACGGCTTCGATTTCGCAATAAGACAGTATGCAACAACTCGTAAATCTCAACAAGTTGTAGTGTCATACGAAAACTGGGCAAGAATAGCTCTTTGTGACTTTTTAGAGCTAAATGGCTCATCAGTTGGCAAGATCAGAGCAGCCTTCAGAAACCATCTAAATAAATGAGATATATAAAACAGAAATAATACTATATTATGGCAGGATTTACCGACAAAAGAAACGGACCTCTTAGTTCTAACGCAAGACCATTTAGCCTCTCCAATGCTTTGAAGACGCTAAGTTCTTTTGGTATGCGTTATGATGACATGGTGCTTAGACAATCTCAAGCGATTGGCCCAATGGAAGACCAGTTTGGTTACAACCAAATGAATCCGTTTGGATTAGATAACGATGATATTTATGGTGCATTTGCTGCACTATCTATGGGTGATATAAATATGAAAAAGAACGTACCGTTCTTTGATACAGATTATCCTGGAAAAAGAGATGAATTGAGAAGATTCTCAATGAATGATGAAGTTGAAGATATACTAGATATACTTTGTGATGAAGCTGTAGTATATGATGAAAAGAACTTCTTTTGCCAACCTGAAATAATGGGACTTGATGTATCAGATGATGTACAAAAAGACCTTAACAAATACTTTAGACAAATCTATCACTATTTTGGATTTAATGGTGAACAATCAGCATGGTACTTCTTTAGAAAGTTCCTAGTTGATGGTTACTTATCATTTGAGATAATTTATTCCCCAGACCAAAAAGAGATTATAGGATTCAAAGAGATCGATCCAGTAACTCTAATGCCAGGTTACAATAAAGACGATGGTAAAAAAGTTTGGGTTCAATACAAAGACGAACCTACTAAAGAAAGAGTATTATATGATTCTCAAATCATTTATCTTTCATACTCATCTCTTTCTACAGCATCAAGAGTATCTTATGTTGAAAGATTAATTAGATCATTTAACCTACTTAGAATTATGGAACACACCAGAGTAATCTGGGCAGTGACCAATGCTTCATTTAGAATGAAATTTATTATACCTGTAGGTGGTAAATCTAAAACTAGAGCAAAACAATCGTTAGCTCAGTTAATGAACAACTATAAAGAGGTAGTTGATTTTGACTTCGAATCAGGTACATTAGAAACTGATGGTAAGCCAATGCTACAATTCTCTAAAGAATACTGGTTACCGTCTAAGGATGGAGAAGTACCAGAAATCGAAACTCTTAGCTCTGAAGGACCAGATCTTTCAGATACTGAAGCAGTTAGTTATTTCCAAAACAAATTAAAAGAGGTTTCTAAAATTCCTTACAACAGATTCTTATATGAAGATGATGGTGGTGACTATGCATTAGCAGGTGACGGTATGGTAAGAGATGAAATTAAATTTGGTAAGTTTATCAAAAGATTAAGATCAGTCTTTCAAGAAATCTTAGTTAAACCATTATACATTCAAATGTGTCTTAAGTACCCAGAGTTTACTGACGATCCTCAGTTTAAAACTCAAGTAGCTCTAAGATATAATGAAGAGAATATGTTCGCTGAATTAAAAGAACAAGAAATAATGCAATTAAGATTAGACTTTATCTCAAGTATGAGAGATAGTTTAATGACGACTAACCAAGAAACAATGGAAGAGGAATATTATTTTGATCAAGAATACTTGGTTAGAAAGTATTTAAAATTAACTGATGATGAGGTTAGAGCTAACGCTGCGTTTAAAGCAAAAGAAAGAAAAGCAGCCGCAGATGAACCTGAAGAGGAAGACGACGGAATGGGCTTTTAATGCGTAATCCTAGATAGTTAAGAAAAAGAGATATATAAAATATGAAAATTATTAAAACATTCGAAGAGTTTATTTCCGAAGACTCGTTAAAAGCAGGAGAAGATTCTAAAATATATGTGGAAGATCAGACCTTAGATTCTGGTGCTACTATTAAATCTGCAGAAATATTAGGAGCAATTACAGCTTCTAAAACTGAAAGCGATTTTAAAGACTACTTCTATAATGAATATGGCCAAGACGCATTCGCTGAAGGCGAAATGGACATCCTAACAGCATATTACCTAGATAAATCTGCAGAAGATGCAGAGGTAGAGAAGGAAGCTGAGGGCGAAGAAGAGGAAGATGACAAAGAAGGAGGCGATGATGGAGGCCTAGATATTGACATCTAGAAGATATTAAGATAATTGCATAATACAAATAGATATATAATAAAAATAGATAAACCATAGTTATGGCAAAGAACAACAACTTATTAATTGTTGAAATGTCTTCATCTCAGCTGACTCACACGAAATCTGAGAATAAAGATTACATTCTAGAAGGTATCTTTGGTCAAATTGACCAAAAGAATAAAAACAATCGAATCTATACGGAGAGCGAATACGTTCCCCAGATAGAAGCATTGCAGGATAAGATCAAGTCTTCCAAGTTATTAGGAGAACTAGATCACCCGCAACAATTCGATATTTCCCTTAAGAGTGTATCTCACATTATTGAAGAATTATATTACGACAAGGAATCAAAAGAAGTAAGAGGTAAAATCAGATTACTAGATACTGACGCTGGACGTCAAGCGAAAGCACTAGTAGATGCTGGAGTACCTTTACAAATCTCATCAAGAGCAGCCGGAGCCGTTGAATCAAACGGAAAGGTAAAAATCAAACAATTATTCACTTACGATTTAGTAGCAGATCCTGGATTTGCAAACGCTGAATTAAAAAGAGTTAACGAATCTTATGGATACGATGAAACTGAAGGTTTATGGATATATGAAATGAATGGTGAAAACCAAACTACAGATGAGGTATCAAACGAAATTACTGAAACAAACATAGAAACAAATAATAATAAAAACATGGCAGAATTTGTAAAAGCTGAAGATTTCAATAAGTATTCTGAGTACTTAGCTAATGAAATGAAAAGCATTAAAGAGTCTATCGGCGCAACAAACGAAGACGAAACGTTAGAAGATGTGAAATCTCACAACGATCACATAGTTGAAAGCGTAAATACTCTCTCAGAATACGTTGAGTATTTAGCTGGCAAATTAGACGAGTCTATCCAATATTCGGAGCACGTCGCAGAAAAAGCAGATCAAGGTATATCTTATACTGAGGCTGTTGCTGAAAAATTAGATCAAGGTATTCAATACTCTGAGCATTTAGCAGAATCAATTTCTAAAGTTAAAGATTTCGCAGATCACATTGCTGAATCAAATAACGAAGGTACTACTAAAGCTGACAATCTTTTAGCTTATGTTGATTACTTAAAAGAAAACTTACAATCAGTATCTGAGTATGCTGAATACATTGCTTCATCTATTAACGAAAGTTTAGTTGAAGAAACTGTTGAAGAAGTTGAAGAGACTGAAGAAGTTGAAGAAGCTGACGAAGCACATCACGCAGAAGAAGAAATTGAAGAAGGAAATGAATTCGGTGCTGCAAGAGCAGAAGCAATTGCAAAAGGCGAAAAGACTTTTAAAGTTGGAGACGAAGAATATCCAGTAGAAGATGTTTCTAAGGATGATAAAGAAAATGCTGAAGAATTCGTTGAAGAAACTGAAGAAGTAGCTGAAGAAGATGAAGCTGGTGAAGGTGCTGAAGAAGTAGTTGAAGAAGACGAAGTTGAAGAAACTGAAGAAGTTGAAGAGGCTGAAGAAACTGAAGAAGTAGCTGAAGAAGATGAAGCTGGTGAGGGTGCCGAAGAAGTAGCTGAAGAAGATGAAGCTGGTGAAGGTGCTGAAGAAGTAGTTGAAGAAGAAGATCCTGCTGCTGAAAAAGAAGAAGCTGACTTAGAAGAAGTTGGTGATAATTCTAAAGAAGGTGATGTAGATCCTAAAGGAGACATCGGAGAGCCTGCTGACGAATTAGAAGATGAAACTAAAGATGTAACTGCAGATGAAGAATCTGAAGAAGCTGAAGCTGGTGAATCTGATGAAGAAGCTGAAGGCGAAGATGGAGTACACGATCCATTAGAATCTTACAAAAACGAAATTGCGTCTAAATTAGATGCATTAGTAGAAGCTGCACAGGTTAAAGAAAATGAAGCTCCTGCATTCTTAAACGTAGTATCTAATAGCATACAAGAATCTTACAACACTTTAAACGAAGATGCTAAATCTGAAGTTAGAGCTAAGGTTGCAAAAAGATCATTTATGAATGAAGCGCAAATTAGTGCAATCATTGAAAACGCTGAAGCAGTTGTTGAAGCTAAAAACTCTGAACCATTCTTTATGACATCTGCTCCTGCAGAATATAAAGAAAAATTCCAGTCTTTAACTGAAGCAAAACAAACACAAATTAAAGCTCAAGCTAAATACCATACTCTAAATACTGAGTATCAAGTTAGAAACTTCTGGGAAACTAGAGATCTAAGAGAGGTAAAAGTTGACCTAGAAAAATTAGCGGCAGTTAACGAATCAGTTAAGACTGATGAGGTAAAGCCACTATATGATGTATCTGATATGGCTGCAGCTTTAAACAAAAGATTTAAAAAGTAATATATATAAAATAACAATATCGACGATAAAAGAGTGACAGAAGCAGAACACTCAAGCAAGTCGAGTTTCAAACGAATAATCGTGAGAAACATAAAAAACCATTAAAAATAACAAAAATCAAAATGGCAAATTTAATTAACGAAGCTGAGATCAGAGGTACTTGGGCTCCTATTATTGAGGAAGCAACAGGGATCAATGAATCTAGCAAACTAGCTTGGATGTCAGAATACTGTCACAATCACAAGCTTTATGAAGACGCAAACATTATGGCGTTAAATCCTGGTATGAACTTAGCAGGTATGGGAGACACAAGTTTTCCTAGTGCAAACGGTGTAGGATCTGGAGACAAAGCTCCAACTCTTTTACCTTTAGCTATGCAAGTAGCTGCACAAACTATCGGTTTAGACCTAGTACCTGTTGTACCTATGGCTGGACCAATGGGATTACTATCTTACCTTGACTTCGTATACGAAGGAGGTGCGATCGGTGGTGCTGCTCCTAACTATGCAGATGGTAAAGTAGCTCCAACTTATATCAAGTTTGGAACTAAAGATTCTGTTGCTGCAGGTACTGACGTAAAAGTTGGAACTTCTAGAATTGACGGAAAATCAATCATCAAAATTGTAGATCCTTTAGAAGCTAATGAAGCTACTATCTCTGCAAGATATACTGGTGCTGAATTAGTAGCTGCTTTAGAAGACCATATTCCTGGTTTCTCTGGTGCAAACGATGATGATACATCTGCTGACTTCGGTAGACCAATGTCTAGAGGTTTAGGTGAATCTACTCAAGACAAAGTAATGGGCTTAAGCTTATTCTCTAAAAGCGTTGCTGCTGAAACTTTCCAAGTTGCTGCTGCCGTAACAAGAGAGCAAGTTCAAGATCTTAAACAATTCGGTGTTGATGCTGTTGCTCAAGTAGAAGCAGTTTTAACTAACGAATTAACTCAGTCTATTAACAATCACATCTTACGTAAGATGAGATCTATCGCTGGTGAAAACTTATTCGGTGTTGATGTAAAAATGAATATCGCTGTAGCTGGTGGAGAAACTAAAGGTGACTCACACAGAAGAATCTTAACTGCAATCTTAGCTGCTGGTAACTTAATCGCGCAAAGAGGTAGAAGAGGTGCTGGTAACTTCGCTGTAGTAGGTGGAAAAGTTGCATCTGCTTTACAAGGTGTTGCTGGTTTCGTAGCATACCCAATGGCTAACACTATAAACCAAGTTGCTGGTGCAATTTATCCTTTAGGATCTATCGCTGGTATCAACGTTTATACTGACCCATCTGTAGATTTCAACGATGTTGAGATCTTAATTGGTAGAAAAGGTGACGGTAACGGACCTGGATTAGTATTCATGCCTTACTTAATGGCTGAATCAGTACAAACTATCGTTGAAGGAACTATGGCTCCGAAAGTAGCTGTAAAATCTAGATACGCATTAGTTGAAGCTGGATTCCACCCAGGAACTCAATATGAGAAATTCTCATTAGAAGGTTTCGCACTATAATTTATAGTCTAAATTTTATATTAAAGACCCTCTTAATTGAGGGTCTTTTTTTTTGTCGAAATTTTTAAAAATTAATAGAGATATATAACTTAATTAGTAATTTAAGAAAATAATAAAACTCAATATGAAAAAATTAAATCTAAAGAAACCACTTGCACTATACGAAGACTTTTCAGCAAGTGATATTTCTAAACCAAATCAATTAGTTTCACCAGCTGGTAAAACTGAAACCGCTTCTATCACTGTAGATAAAGTAGTTACTAAACCAACTGATACAGCTGGAGCAACAACTGATACTGCAGGCGATAAAGCTAGAGCAGAAATTATACAAGATGTAGATATTATTTTAACTAACCTAGAAGCACTTTCTAAATCAATTACAGAATCTATAACTTTAGAATTTGATGAATTCATTAAAGAATTAACTGAGGCTACTCTAAATGAGGCTGAAGAAGGATTTATGGCTAAGATTATGAAATCTATCGCATCAGCAAAAGCATACTCTACTGTTATGGGTACTTACCCTGGAATGAAAAAGGGTTTATTAAAAGCAGAACTTACTAAAACTGAAAAACTTCTAGAATTAGAGGCGAAGTCAACAGACATGGAAGCTAAGCAGCTTGATGGAATGAAGGCAAAATTAAAAGAGATGATTAAAGCAGCAGAAGGAATTGCAGCTAAACAAAAATTACGTGCGAAAAGAGATGCTCTAGAAAAAAAGGCAAAAGCTCAATCGGATAAAGAACTAGAAATTGCAAAAGCAAAACTTACTCAAAAGCTAGATAATAAAATTAGAGATATAAACGCTAAAATTGCAGAAGTAGCAAAAGACAATCCTATTGAATCTGAAGATCTAAAACTTAGATGGGAAGAACAAAAGTTAGCCATTGATGACAAGATGGCGATGGATAAAATTGAATTGAACGGTAAGATACAAATGAAATATCTAGATGGCGGTGAAAAAGCTGAAGAAATGCAGAAGAAGATAGAAAAGCAGCAGGCTGAAGCAACAAAGAAGCAGGCTCAAGAAACTGCAGAAAGAAAAGCTTCCATCGGAGAAGATCTTAAAGCTTATGCTAATAAAGAAGCAAAAGAAGGAGAAGGTGATGCAGAAGACATGAAAAAAGCTAAGACAAAGATTAGAGAGTTTATTACTGCACATACAGCATATCTTGCTAAACTTGAAGGCGCTGATTTTGACCTATTAGGAAAAAAGAATCCAACTGACGAAGAAAAAGTTGAAATTAAAGCTGCAAAGAAAGATTTATTAGATGGCCAGAAAAACTATAATGCATTAAAGGATGGCCTTTCAGGAAAAACATTTGCTGATGCAGAAGGCTCAGATAAAGAAAAAGGTGAAGAAACTCTTAAAGCAATTATTGATGGAACAAAAGAACAAGTTGAAGAATATAAGGCTCAATTAAGCTTATATAGTGTAGAAAATGATGATGATACAGATAAAACTAAATCAGCTGAAGACGTAGCTAAAGCAGAATTAGCAGATATAGCTGATTATACTAAAGTTAGTCAAGAACAACTTGATAATGATAAGATCACAGTTCCACCAACTGAAGAAGGCGGTGAACCGACTGAAAAGCCAAAATGGATTGATGTTAAGACATATAAAGGTAAAGACAAAGAAGGTAAAGACACTGAAGAAACAGTAATGTATGCTAAAGAAGATGGTAACGAATCTGCTGCAACAGTAGACGGTGAAGATCTTTCAGAAGCAAAAGTAGAATTACCTAAAAAGATTAAACTTTATGAAGGTATGTCAATTGCTGATAAATTTAAAGCGTTAATGTAATATTAAAGAGAGCGCTTAGCGTTCTTTTTTGCAAGTTTAAGAAACTCCTCTCGTTCTGCGAGCAGGAGTTTTTTGCATTTCTTACGAAACTCAACCGAGGATTTAAGTATACGGCTATCAATCATAGGAGCATCTAATACATCATAATATTCTGAGTGTATAAAGTTCTTAAGATCAAAGTTCATAAACTTAGCCTTAATAGGTTTAAGTGAAATAGCACAATACCATTCAACAGTATTATATGAACGTTCTAATCCCTTTTCAGATAGGGCAGTATCGGTTCTCATATCCCAATAAATTTTAGTAGAAGTAGTAGATCTGGGTCTTTGCATTTTTAAGACACACTCCATGAATTGGTCATCATCGGACCACTTAGCAAGATTCCTATGAGTTATTAGAAACTTTCTTAAGAATCGTGGTAAGTACTTTAGGATAATACCATATCTGTTTGCGGGCCAAGGACCACCAGTCTTTTCAATACGTATACTCATATACTATATTTATCTATGAAACATTTTGGTGCTTTAGCACTATAACAATTAAACATATACTGCATGCAATCAATCAATCAATTATTTACAGAGAAGTATAGACCTTCTAATTTAGATCAACTTATTTTACCAGATGCGGTAATGAACAAGTTTAAAGATGGACTAGTCCAGAATATGCTATTAACGGGCTCACCAGGAACAGGTAAGACCTCTTGTGCAAAAGCCATAGTAAATCAGTTTAAGCTTCCTTATTTGTACATCAACGCGTCCACAGACACATCTGTTGATGTGATTAGAACTAGAATTACTGACTTTTGTTCTACAGTCTCTATTATGGACGAACCAGGTATGTTTAAGGTAGTAATATTAGATGAGGTTGATGGTGTATCAGATCAATTCTTTAAAGCACTTCGTGCTACAATGGAGACCTTTGCATCTAACTCAAGGTTTATTGCAACATGTAATTATATTAATAAACTACCAGATCCTATCCTATCAAGATTTGAAGTTGTTAACTTTGATTTTGATAAAGAAGAAGAGAATGAATTGACAAAGAAGTATATTCGCAGAGTATATGATATTTGTAAGGCAGAGGAGATGACAATTGAGAAAGAAGCTCTAGTAGAATTTGTTAGGCGTAACTTCCCAGATCTAAGATCGACGCTTAACAAACTACAAGGGTATAAAACACAAGGAACTAATAATATAACAGTAGGTGACGTAAAAAGATTTAACTCAGTCTATAAAGATGTATTTGAGTTAATATTTAATGAGACGGATCCTGCAAAGAATTACCAGCTGTTAGTAAGCAACTATTCTAATAGAGTAGAAGATGTTTTACAAACATTAGGTGAAGAATTTATAGAATATATACAACAAGAACAATTGCAATCAGTTAAGCATATCCCACAGATTATTATTTCTGTAGCTAAACATCAATCGCAGAGAGTTCATGTAATAGATCCCGTAATAACAATGTTAAGTTGCATATACGAGATACAAGGAATAATTAAAAGCAATTAAAAGCAAAATAAGTGGCAAATAATTTTTTTATGTCAAATATATTTCGTATATTAGTACATAGATATTAAATAACAAAAATATGAAAGTGGGAAAACATACATTACTAATCGACGGAAACTACTTTGTTTTCAGTAGATTATTTGTCTTACCAAAACCAAAAACTGGTAAGCTATTAGGAGATGATAAACAAAAATCTCAATTCATGAGAAAACTGGCAATTGACTTTGCATCTGAAATGCGAAAGCTAAAGATGTTTGTCGATGATGTAGTATTGACAGTGGATTCAAAATCATGGCGTAAAGACCTATTTCCAGCAGCTGAATATAAAGGTACTAGGAAACAAAACAGTAACGTAGACTGGACTGCAGTTTATGAAGTTTATGAAGCATTTCAAGATATTGTAGCTACTAAAGGTGTAACTGTACATCAAATACAAGGCGCAGAAGCAGATGATGTTATCTTCGGATGGTCAGCCGCCCTAAACGCTAGAGGTAAATCATGTATCGTATGGTCAGGTGATAGAGATCTAATCCAATTAGTTAACTATTCAGAAACAAACGACGCACATACACTATGGTACTACAATACTAAGAAGACTCTTTATGGCTATGAAGGTTTCGGTAAAGATATGGAAACTTCAGCATCTAAGGACATGACAGAAGATGATATGCTATTTAATATGGGCGGACAGCACATGTTACGCGATGATTATCAAAGAGATATTCTTGATTGGGTTAATGCTAATAAAATCAGTATTGTAGAAGTTGATTGCGATAAATTCATATTCCAAAAGATACTTACTGGTGATAAATCAGATAATATTGGAGCAGTTGTTACATGGCAAAAGGAAATGAAGAACGGCAAGTTACGTAACTATTCTATTACTGACAAAACAGCAGATCTTATATGGGATCAGTATATTAAAGAATATAATAAAGACTTTACAATTGATTTCTTATTTTCATCAGAAGCAAAAGATGTATTAGTAGATATTATCTATAGAGTTGTTGGCCATAGTTCTGAAACATTAATCAAAACAAATCTTACACAGAATATAGCTCTAATGTTATTACATAACAAGACTATTCCAGATCCAATTCAAAAGGCTATTTATGTTGCCATTGAAAAAGATTGGGAAGGTGCTATCGAGAATAAGAATTCTATTATGGAAATGGATAAAATCCTAGAAGGTACTGATTGGTTAGAAGGAGCTAAGAAAAATAACTTTGCACCAGATCCTTTTGCAGGAATGGATTTCCCAAAAGAAGAATCTCCAATGAAACTCGTAGGTAAGAAAACTACAAAGACAATTAAAAAAGATCCAACTAAAAAGTTATTTTAATATGACGTTAACGGATTATATTCAAATTGAAGAAATATTAGCAGAAGCAAACGCACATGGATTAAAACCAGAAGTTATAGAACTTGCTACTAAAATAGAACTGCTTCATAATATGTCAAAGGTGGATGCACATCAACATGCATTTAACACACTAATAGGGTAAACTTTACCATACAATAACATATAACTAATATGCTAGATGACACTAAACTGTTCGATTTTGTGAAGATCATGTTCACAAAAAAGGATCAATATAAGAAAATAAAACAACATACTAAAAAGCGACATCATTTCATGATAAACCGTTTTATGTCTATTAAATATCCTGCAAACGCACAGATGTTTAATGTAAATGGCATTAATGGTGGTAGTGTAGTCGAGTGTTGGTCAGTGGTTGCCTCTAGATTTCAATCCGTGCCTAGGTGGTTTTATACTAAAACCAAAAAAGCTAAGAAAAATACGCCTGATAAATATAACCCAAGCGAAAGAGCTGTGGGAATTTATATGGATAAAAACGAGATCGGCAATAGAGAATTTAATGAATTGAAAACATTCGCAAAAGATTCTTTGTATGCAGATTTAAAAAAAATTGAACAACAGGTAGAGGTTTATGCAGCAGATAAATGATCATTTTACAGAGATTATAGATATTACATTATATAGATATAATTCTATAGATTTAAAGTTATGGGGTATTATTAGTAGAGATACTAATTCTAGGGCTATGACAGGTACTAGCTATCTAGTAGCCAAAGAACGCATGGAACAATATCTGAATAAAAGGTTTCAAGTAGAGGTAAATAGATTTCGTACAGTGAGTGATGTTAATATCCATAAAGAGGCTACGTCTATTTATTTTATATGGCAAATATTTCAATCAATGCCAAACCTGTCATATATTAGAGTAAATCTTAATTCAAATTCTAGCTATAATAGAGTTGTAAAGGTAGATCAAGTAAAGACGATCAAGTACGATATTAAAACACTAAGGGGTTCTATGAGGATGTTTGATATGTTCCAAGAAGAACACGAACTTAAACAGGCTAATCATATTTTAATAAAAGCAGGTCTATTTAAAGAAAATGAAAAGTTTAAAATATTTAAATTAAAAGACTTTCTAAGCTCTTTAGATTTATTTCAGGCTGAAAATAATACAGTTGAAGTATTAGGAGTAACTAACGCGTTTATACATGCTTTAGAGCACCACGAAGGCGATAATCCTGAAATGCTTTTAATCACTGATTGGGAGTCAGATATATAATAAAAAATAGAAGCTTTAACTTCTTTATTAAATGGCAGTAACAAATTTTACAGCAAACGCAATCGGAGACTATTTCTTCGCTAAATTACAAGAACCTTACTTAGATGTAAAAAAGGTTCTAAACTGGTCTATACTATATGGTGTTAATTCACCGACTAGTATTGGAACAGTACAATTAACAGCGGGTTCTAAAACAATTGTTGGAACAGGAGTTGTATGGACACTACAGCCTAGTGATAAGTTTATTGTAGGTTCTCAAACTTTTACTGTAGATAGCATTATAGCAAATACTATTACTACTGTAGAAGATGCAACATTTACTGCAGCAGCTGCAAAATGGTATGAATTTCCAGATGCTGATAATAACTTTACCTTTGAATATAGATGGTCGCAAAATGCTGTAGAGAGTGACGCTGGTGAAATGTCACCGTTATTACCCTTAAATGTTAGTATTACTAATTTAGATTTTGATGCAAATAAACCATTATGGATAGATGTTAAAGCCGAAGTAAATAGATTATCTTTATTACATTCTGTTAGTCTTTTATCAATTACATTTGAATTAGAAACAGAGGCTGGTACAATTCAATCATGCCCGCAATTATGTGTAGACTGTGACGATCCTTATGTTGCAGGATGTACTAATATTGTAATTGATTGTTCAGACCCAATATATAACCCATATAATTTAAGTAGACCAACTGCAATTTATTCTGAAATAAGTGAGTTGGCTTCAGAAATGTGGGGACACAGCACAAAGTATTTTAGAGTAGAGCCTGATAAGAGATCTAAAGATGTTGTATTAATGGAATATTCTTTGTATAATGTAAAGGATATGTCAGATCTAAAGATTGTAGTACCAGATAACGCAATGCCAACTAGAGAGTTTACATACGATATTTTTGGTATGGGCTTTGAAGACTTTGAAATCCATATTACAAAAGGTCAAATGGAAAAAGCATTCGGTACTAACATTGCACCAAGACCAAGAGATTATATGTATATTCCGATAATGAATAGAATGTATGAGGTAAGTTCAGTTAGCTTTGCTGATGAATTTAATCAGTCTATGACTTACTGGAGAGTGATGTTAAAGAAATACGAAGAAAGAACTTCTACAATAGTAGGAGACGATGCAGCTGGAGTTGCGATAGATCAGACACTAGACGAACTTTATACTGGAGTTGATGAAGTGTTTGGAGAAGAAATTAAAGAAGAGTACCGACAGTCTACTAAACCAGAACAATATCAAACAATGTTCTCAGAAGTCGGTGATGGTATTAGAGAAAGAATTCATAACTCATTAACTATTAGTGATAAAGCATTAAGAAATAAATGGACTATTATTAGTAAGAACCATTATGATCTAGAATCTGTAAAGGATTTAGGTATTGAATGTTTAGTGTATAAGAAGTTCTCTCAATTAGCAACAGAAGATAACCTCGCGTTATCAGCATGGTTTAAACCTAACTTTACAAATGCTTCTTCAGAACAAACCATAATTGATGGAAGAACTGGCGAGAAAGGATTTAAGTTAACAGTAAACAAAACACATGTTAAAGCATACATAAATGACATTACATTAACATATCCATTTACAGTACAACCAATAAACGGAGAGTGGTATGGTATTGTCTATAACTTAAACAACACTTATTTAAATACATCTGCAAACGTATATCAATTAAATCCTAAAAGTAATACATTAACTGCAATGTCAGTTTCAGATACATTACCAAATGTCATGGATCAAAATTTTGAACTAGGCGGAAAACAAGGATGGGTCACATCTCAAAAATGGTCTCTAATGCCTGCTAAATTAGCAATGACTAACATTAGGTTATACACTAAGATTATCGGTAAAGACCAACATACAAATATGTTACAACAATATATTGTTAGAGATAATAGACTAACACATATTATTGATAACGCAATTCCTTCAATACAATTAAGAAAGTATAACCAGAATAGGTAACAAATCTTTACTAAATTTGTTACAAGTATAAAGCTAGATATATACAATATAATATCATAATATGAGCGAGAGCGAAAAGAAGAAAACAATAGCTGAACAGGCAGATGACATTAGGTTAGAGCTAGATGCATTAATTGGAGATTCTCCACTTGATGTTGAAAATGACCCTAAAGATCTACCTATCCAGGCTAAACCAACAGCCATGGCGCCACTGGTTAATTATACTGAATTAAAGTCTACTGCAACTAAGAAGGCACAAAAGACTATTACCGCTCTAATGAAATTTTATCTCGATGCAGATATTATCGAAAAGGATGAGTATATTGCTGCTAAAAAACAGATGGATGAAATGACAATGTCATCTTTAATTTATCAGTTAAATGCCGGTGAAAAAGCACTGACTACTCTATTAGAAACTATTGACTCTGGAGAATTAGCACCTAGGATGTTTGAGGTATTGGCTACTTTACAGAAATCAATGTTAGATATTATCAAATCACAAACTATGTATTTGATGGCTGCAGAAGAGGGAACAAAAAGAATCGCTAGAGATTTAGAAATTTATCAGCAACGTGCAAATAACTCAGAAATTGAAAGTTCAGGTGGTGACTCTAGTAATAAAAATATTCAAAGAGGTACAAAAGACCTAATGGCTGCAATTCAAGCAGGTATTCATGGTGCTAATGAAGAGGATATTGAAGACGTAGAACTAACAGAAGAATAAATGTCAGACGGAATAGGAGATAATAAATGGATTCCAAAAGCAGAGGGTGATGCCACCATGTCTGATAGAATCGTATGGTCGACTAGGCAAATCAACGACTTGTTGATTGCTATGGATCAGGGTTATCGTCCTAAGATTAAGTTACCATTCTACGAGGGTAGACAATTTCTAAAGAAGGGTAATATTGTATTTGAATATACTGATGAGGAAATTACTGAGTTGGCCAGATGTGCCAAGGACATCGTCTACTTTGCAGAGAAGTATGCAGTAGTAATGACAGATGAAGGTATTCAACAAGTAAAGCTGAGAGATTATCAAAAAGAAATGTTGAGGAATTTCCAGAATGATAGATTTAATATTGTTCTTGCTGCTCGACAAATGGGTAAAACCGTAACTGCATCTATATTTAATGCATGGTATGTTACCTTTAATATGGATAAGAATACTCTGTTACTTGCGAATAAATCTGATTCAACAAAAGAAATTATTGATAAAGCCAAAACAGTAATTGAGAACTTACCGTTCTTTATGAAACCTGGTATTATTAAATATGATGTCATGAATGTGAGATGTGATAATGGTTGTCGACTAATAGGACAGTCTACCACAGCAAAATCTGGTATTGGTTTTACAATCCATAACTTATACCTAGATGAGTTTGCCCACGTCCATCCATCGATTGCTGATTCTTTTTACGAGAATGTATATCCTACATTATCCTCATCGAAAGTCTCAAGAATAACAATTACATCTACGCCAAACGGATTTAATAAGTTCTATCAAATCTATGCTGCGGCAGATCGAGGTGATAATGAATATCTAGCGACAAGAATTGATTGGTGGCAACACCCTGATAGAGACGATGCATGGTATGATAGAGAGCTTGCTAACCTAGGTTCGATTGAAGCCTTTAATAAACAATATGGGAATGAATTCGTTTCCTCATCCAACCTCTTATTAGACCCAGTCGATATGAAGAAGATGAGAAAGAGAATGAAGCCTTATGTCTATCATGACTTTGATGAATTCGATTATATTAGTATTGATACAAAAGGTTTCTTAGAATGGGATCCAGGCTTTGATATTGATACTTGTAAAGATACTGAAAACTTTTGGTTGTTCTCAGTAGATATTGCAGAAGGTAATGGCGGTGATTCCTCCGTTATTAATATTTTTAAAGTCGCTCCGATGAATTCAGAAGAAATTAAGAACGTTATTAATCCTGGCGCGATGTACGACTTTTTTAAATTTGAGCAAGTTGCTAGGTTTAAATCAAATGAACATGTCATTGAAGATTTTGCGAAAGTACTTTATACTTTAGCAGTAGATATATTTAACTCTGAAAACGTAAAAATGATTATAGAGTATAATACTTATGGTACTGTTTTATTCCAGTACTTAAGAAGTATATTTCCACAAAGAAATGATTTTGACGATGAGATGATAGTAAAATTTAGACACCGACATGATGCGAAGACTATAAAACCAGGAATAAAACTAAAATCTGACAATAAAGCTATCTTTTGTCAGAACTTTGCAAAATTGTATAAGATAAATAGAATAGATTTAACTGATGAAGTTACAGTAACCGAGGCATCCTTATTTGGTACTTTACCAAGTGGTAGTTACGGCGCTCAAATGGGGAACGATGATGTTATTATGACATGTATTACTGCGACCGAATTTTTTAATACAACGGATTATGCAGATTTCGTTGAGGAGATCTTAGATTTCATAGATCCTGTGGTTCACGACGAGATGGAAGCCATCTTATATAAGGACAGTGACCAACAAGGAGATTTACAATATGATATTTATGACCTACTTAAATAAATTTGCAAAAAGACAAGGATATATAATAAAAGAATTAAAAAATAACAACTAAACGATTATGGCATTAAGTCCTCAATTACTACAGTTCAAAAGCTCAGGCGTATATCGCTTAGAGTTCGACAAATCACAAACTGTTAACATTCCAGCTGAAACTATTAGATTAGTTGTAGGTAGATCTAATAAAGGTCCTTACAACACTCCAGTATTAGTAGAAGATGTTGAACAATTTAAACAAGTTTTCGGTGGCGTTGATAAGTCACTAGAAAAGAAAAATATGTTCTTCCACAGATCGGCTATTGAAGCTCTATCTAGAGGACCAATCTTAGCATTAAACTTAACTGCTGTTGATGATGACGATAAAGTATCGATTTTATCTCCAGCAACTAACTCTTCACAAGAAGGTTTATCTGCTAATACTATTCAATCATCAGAATTAGCTGGTAAGAAATTCAGCGACGTATTTGATATTGATAAGTTTTGGAATCCTTCAGACGAGAAATTATTAGTCGCTGCTGCAGAAGACACAAATCACGGTATTTCTTTTGTAAATATTAAACAAGACCCAATCACAGTTATCATTAGACAAGCTGCTGATACTAGAGGTTTTGAATTAACTGCAAGAGAATGGTTCGGAGAATCTAATGTACCAGAAGGTGTTGAAGCCGATGAGTACGTATCAGACTACTTAGTAGATGTATTTGTATTCAAAGGTAAATTTGATGCTACTGAATTAAACAATGACCCTAACTACGGAGACTACTTTGACTCTGATGGTTTAATAAAATCACAATTCGCTAAATTTGCTGGATTAAGAGAAGTAACTCTTTTAGCACAATATAACGCATTATCTTTAATACCTGAATTTATTGATGCTGAAGGTAATCAAATGTACATCGAAACTCTAATTAATATGGAGGCTAGAAGAACAGGTTTATTCTGTGCTGTACAAGAAGATGCTCTTCCACAAATCGATTTAATCGGTAATGGATTTGACATCTACCAAGATTACGAAGTATTATCTCACAAGGTTAATCAAGAAAAAACTAGTGAATTAGTGGATTTAACATCTGTTAATGGTATTGTTTCTGTTGATGGAGCAGTATTAACAATTACAGGTTCAGCAACAGCTGCAGGACTTGCACCAGGTATTACTGACGCAAAATACTTAAAAAGTGCAGTTAACAATGAGTATGTTAAGATTGATACAATAGAAGATGTTGCAGGTAATGTAGTTATTACAGCACTAGGTAATATCTCTAAATCTTATGAGAAATTTGAAACAGCTAATTCTGCTGTATGGCAAACTCCAACTTCTATTATCGTTGATGCTAACGGTAACCTAGAAATTGGTGCCGGACCATTTGACTATGGAGATTTACAAAATGGCGGATTATCTTACTTATTGTCAGAAAACGCTGGTGAATATGTAGCAATCAATAATGTCGAGGTAGATAACGTTACAGGTGTTGTAACTGTATCTCCTGTAGGTAATGTTGGTTTTAGCGCTGATTACGCTAACGCATCGGCTGTTGAATTAGTAGTTTACAAGACAAAAGTAAATAACGCTTTTGATATTTGGACATTATCTCCAAACGATAGAACAGAGATGTTCCCTACACTATCTGGTGGTTGGGAATTTACTGCAAATGGCGCTGGTGTATTTACATTCTCTTACAATGGAGTTGGTGTATTAAACGCTGACATTAAAGTAGGAATGTATATTCCAGGTGATAGTGGTAAACTATCAAGAATCAAAACTATCCAAAAAACATACGAAGGCGGATATACACGTTACAGATTCGAAACTCACAGAGTAGTTTCTTCTAGACCTGCGTATGCACTTAAGAGATATGAAGATGCTTCTGGGTTCTATAAAACATTCCCATTAGAAGGATGTACGCAAACTGCAAAAACAATTGCAGAATTACTAGCAGCAATTAAGCCAGGTACTGGTTTAGGTAACGCTTTAGTAGATAAAGACAATATTACATTCAGATATGTAGTTGATACATTTGGATCATTAGAGAATGGTGGAATCTTAAATAAGGAAGAATTATCTTTCTTATGTAAAGAAAGACAAAATGCAGCAGCAATTCTTAACGCACCAATGGTGAAAGAATTAAAAGCTTCAACTAACCCAACATTTAAAGATTCATTTGCTCCTTACGGATTTAGTGTAAATCACGTTGCAACTGGAGGTAACTTAGATACTAACCCAACTGCTCTTTACACATTACCATCGATCAATGAAGGTGCGAGTTACGCATTCTACTACGGTCCTGGACTTAATGTAATAGAGAATGGAAGAACTAAGGTAATTCCACCAGCAGCATACGTATCTAACAACTATATCGATAAATATTTAGATGCTTTACCATGGTCAATCATCGCAGGTCCTAGAAGAGGAGTTGTAGGTGGAACTGGAGTACAGTCATTAGAATTTGCATTCGATAAAAATGATAGAGATGTTCTTGAACCATTTGGTTACAACCCAATCGTATTCGAAAGAGGCGTAGGACTAACGATCAAAGGTAATAAAACTGCACAACAAGGAGTTCAATCAGCACTTTCTTCAGCTCACGTAAGAGAAGTATTAATTTACATTGAAGATGGTCTTGCAGAAATACTTAAAAACTACTTATTTGAGTTTAACAGTGCACAAACTAGATTAGAGATCAAAACTCTAGCTGATAACTTTATGGAATCAGTGAAGAAAGATGGTGGTGTATACGACTATAAGAATATCATGGATGGTTCAAACAATACGTCTGAAGTTATCGATAACAACATGGGAATCTTAGATACATTCGTAGAACCAGTTAAAGGTCTAGAAATCTTAGTATCGAGAGTAACTGTTTTAAACACAGGTGAAATCGCAACGGGTAACTTTGCATAATAAACGAACGATATATAAATAAAATAAGAAATTAAAGATATGGCTTTACCACATTATTCAGAGGACCAAACTAGCAAGAAGGGAAGAAACTTCGAGCCCGTTCAAGCTAACCTATTCGAGGTAACAATTTTACCACCGGATGGTGTAGCAGGACAAGAGTTCCTCTTACAACACGTCAATTCAATTAGTGGATTAGATACTATGGCTCCTGCAGTCGACGCAATCGGACAGAAATACAAGTTCTCCGATAGATCTTATGCTGGAATGCCTGGTGCAACTTCCATTGATATTACAGTTGGCTTCTCGCTTAACTTAAACGATTCTAACCAAGCTTACTTGTATAAAACATTAAGACAATGGTATAGAGCTCAATATAATCCAGAAACTGGAGAAATGGGTCTTAAAAAGAATTATGTCGGTACAATCGTTATCGTACAATTTAATAGAGAAGGTGATATTTACAGAAAAATTACTTTAGATGATTGTTTCATCACTTCAGGTGTAAACCTTGTTGGTGAACTTAACTACGAGTCAGCTGACGCAGTAGCATTAGAAGTAGGTTGGAAGTGTGATACTTTTTCAGAAGAGTTGAACTAATTTAATAAATTAAGTATAAAGAACGTGTCTAAACAACACGTTCTTTTTTTAACTTTAAAAAACATAATATAATATTCAGTTAATAAGAGATTATGAGCGATAAACTAACAAAAAAATTACAAGTACTACTTACCGAAGAGGAGGTCAGGGAAGTAAACAGGATTATTCTGAATGACGCTTTGGATAATGAGGCTCGTCCCATTTCCGTTAGCGGCTTCATAAGAAATTTAATTAAAAACGAATTAAGTAATAGAACCGTAGAGCAGAGATCCTACATTAAACAAAATCTTAAAAACCTAAAAAGTAAATAAAATGAGCGAAGACAAAAACAAAATGAGCGCTGAAGAAGCTAAAATGGCAAAAGCTTTAGCTGCTAAAGATGGTATTAACAAACCAACACCTAATGATAATGCTCCTGCAGCCAATGATATGGAAGCAGCAGTAGACGCTGTAGGTTTAGGTAGAGTTAATATGTCAAATTTCACACCGGATAAAGCACAATCTTCTGATAGTGCATTAGGATGGCATGTATTAGATCAAACAACGTTACCATCACAGGGTAAATTTTATCCGGTTGATAGTATCATTAAGATTAGATCTGCAAAGGCTGCAGAGATTAGACATTTTTCTACTATGGATGAAAACAACTACATCGACATGGAAGAGAAACTAAACTCAGTAGTAGAATCATGTGCCCAGATAACAAGTGGTAACAGAAGATTATCTTACAAAGATATTTTAGAAGAAGATAGGATTGTCCTATTACTTTCTATTAGAGATCTTACTTTCCCAGAACCAGAAAACAAACTTATGTTAGCTGGTAAATTTGAGAAATCTAAGAAAAAGCAAGATGTTGAATTATCGGTTAAAAATCTAGTACCATCTATTATAGATGCAGAAATAGAAAGATATTACGATGATAAGCAAAGAACTTATGTTATTAAAACACGTTCTGCTGGTGAAATCATAATGAGCCCACCGACGATTGGTGTGATGCAAGAAATTACTCAATATCTAAAAGATCGTAATGAAAAGGAAATAGAGTTTGATAAAGCATTTATTCAAGTATTACCTTATATACAAGGCGACTGGAAAACTTTAAGCCTAACAAAAATATTTCAATTAGAAATAGACTATAAGGCATGGGACCAGAAGAAGTTTATGATTGTATATAGATTAGCTGAAAGAATGAGGATCGGTGTTCAAGCAACACTAGAAACTACCGTGGACGGAGATTTGGTGAAAGCCCCTCTTGAGTTCCCAGGTGGCATCAAAAGTCTTTTCATTATTTCAGATCTCGCTGGAGAATTACTTTAAGACAAAGTTCTACCTGGGTATACATCTTAGGATGCAGCCTTCAGAGATCGAAAACATGTACTACTACGAATATTGGTATTATGTCAAGAATCTGTCGGAGTACATCAAAAATAAGAATAAGCAACAAACGGATCAACAAGAACAGGCTGACAGTCAACAGAGCTCAATGAGTTCTAAGTACAAAACGCCTTCGATGCCCAAGATCCCCTCTATAAAAACGCCATCGTTTAAGATGCCGAGAATGTAGAGATATATAATAAGAGTAAGGGTATGTTTTCCCAAGCATGCCCTTTTCTTTTTAAAAATATTAATTTAGTTACATGCCAAGAAAGGATCCATTAGCTAACGCATTTGATAAACTTAATTCAAAAGGAGGTGTATTAAACGAGATTAGTGCAAATACACTAGTTGTAGCTGAAACATTCGACGAAGGCGGCGAAATATTTGATAGAATAGATCGAATGGTTACGGCCATCGAAACTATTGTTGATAGTACGAAAACTGGCAAAGGAGGAGTACAAGAAGCAATTGTATTAAATCTAGTAGCACCTACTCTTAAACCGATTGGTTTAGGTATGGGCTTTATTATTGACGCGTTAAACCAGGCCGAGAGTGCTGATGATTTAACGTCAAAATTTGGCGCACTTAACGCTGGATTAGTAGTATTAGGAGATATAGGTAAATCTATATTAATGTTTGCTGCAACAATGGTAATAGGAATACCAATCTTAATGATTGCAGCAGTAACTGCACCTGTCTGGGTTGGCGGTATTTATGTTATTATACAGGGTATTAAAATGGCAACTAAAGATCTAAAAGAAGGCGAGTTGGATAAATTGATAATACTCCATGCGATTGGTCATTCAATCGTAAAATTTGGACTGATGATGGCAGCAATGGTATTAATAGCACCTGTTGCAATTATAGGTATGTTATTTACAGTACCTTTAATTCTAGGTATTGTTGCTATGGCAAAATACATTAATGAACATTTAGATGAAAAGCAACTAGATAACTTTAGAACCTTTAATGAAAGTATGGTAATACTAGGTCTTGGTATTTTAGCAATTGGATTATCACTGGCCTTTATGGCATTGGCGTTTAAGCAAGTTATGATGGGTGTGTTAGTTACAATTCTAGTACTTGGTGCATTAGGAGCAGTCTTCATGTTATGGGAAAAGGTATTTAAAATAGATCAAACAAAAGCAGAAGGCTATGCAAAAGCATTAGCATTCTTAGGGCTTGGTATTATTGGTATTGGATTAGGTCTAATGTTAATGAACGCATTTGCTGGAGCAATCATGAAAGGTTTGCTTGTAGCATCACTTGTACTGGTGGTATTAGGTGGTATATTCTGGCTCTTCCAGAAAATGGGCATTTCTAGAACTATTAAGAAAACATCAATGGGCTTAATTTTAGCCGCTGGTGCAATTTTAGCACTATCTGTCGCATTAGCACTTTCTAATTTAATATTACCAGGATTCCTGGAAACATTATCAATATTAATAACAGTAGGTGCAGTAGGACTTACTTTCTATATACTAGGGAAACAACTAGGCAGTATAATTAAAGGTGGCCTTGCGGTCATAGTTATGGCACTAGGCCTATTTGCACTATCAATTGGTATTGGATTTATGAGATTAGCACTTCCTGATCCAGAAACAGCAATAGGCATGTTATTATTTATAGGTGGACTAGGTCTTGCATTCGGTTTAATAGGCATGGCAGCTGCTCAGGTAGCTTTAGGTGGTCTTGCAATGATACTTGTAGGAGTTTCATTAATAGTCATTGGCTTAGGTGTAATGGCATTAATGGCTTCATTACCAACTATTGAAGAGGGACTAGGTATGTTAGCATTAATTGGCGGACTAGGTATTGTATTTGGTGTTGCTGGTTTAGCGGCCGCATTTATAGCATTAGGTGCTGCCTCGATGATGGTTGCAGGTGTAGCATTAATTATTATAGGAGCTGGTGTTGCAATTATGTCAGCAGCTACTAAAGATGTTACAATGGATCAAGTTCTTGTAATGGGAGCAATTATAGGAGGTATCGGAGTTGCCATGGCAGCAGCCGGTGTAGTTTCTCCTCTGATCTTATTAGGTTCTGTTGCAATGACAGCAGCAGGAGTTGCAGTATTAGCAATCTCTGTTGGTATCGGAGCTCTATCATTACTTGACTTTTCTAAATTAGGTACTATTTCTGAAAAAGGTAGTAAGGCATTTAACTGGTCTGGTGAAAAAGGCTTCTTCGGTGGTAAGAAAACTAACTTTGAAACAGCAATGGATGCCATCGCAGATGGTATGGCATTAGGACCATTAGCAATTATAGGTATTATGGCAGGTGCGCCAACCTTGATTTTAGCAGGAGCTGCATTAACAGGTATTGCATTAGGACTTAGAGTATTTACAGCAGTTATAGGAGATGTTGATTTACCTAAACTAAGTGATAATGTAAAAATGATCGTTGCAGGTCTAGCAGATACATTTGCCGATGTTGGTAGAAAATACCCAGGAGGTGGCGGTGGAATTCTAGCTGCTCTAACTGGAAGCGGTGGTGATAAATCAGTCGTAGCACAAGGTATTTCTGCAGTTGGCGGAATGGGTAAAGCACTTACAGGTATTGCTAAAGGTGTACAAGCCATGGCAATGCTTAAATTCCCAACAGGATTTGATAAAGAAGGTAATCCAACAGGATTTGAAACTATAGATCTAACAAGCGCAGTACCAAACTTAATTGCCAATACTAAATTATTAGTAGCGGGTTTAAGTTCTGTGTTTGCAGAGGTTGGAGAATCTAAAGCAGCACAGGGCAGTTCATGGTTTAGTTCCTCTTCTTATGAAAAGGGTATTGATGTTGTTAAGAAAATGGGTACTCCATTATTTAACTTAGCAAATGGTGTACAGGCTATGGCTAATCTTAAGTTCCCAACAGGTTATGATAAAGATGGTAATCCAACAGGATTTAAAGCAATTGGTAATGTAGACGGACTAGTCAAGAAACTTGCTAAGAATACAAAAGCACTTATTATAGGTTTAGCAGGTGTATTTGAAGATGTTGGTAAATCTGGAGTTGGTCAAGATGGTGGATGGTTTTCTGCATCTAATTTTGAAAAAGGAGCTGAAATCGCACTAGCATTATCAGATCCTTATGCTTCATTAGCTGACGCAGTAGAATCTGTTACTAAAATCACATCTGGTATTTCAAATGCAGGTGAGGTTAGAGAAAAGGTAACAGCTATGATAGACGCTATTACTGGTGGAGATAACGTAGACATAGATATGAATGCGAAAAAGAATTTAATAGCAACTATCGGAGCTACTTATGAAAAATTAGGTACTGCAATTCCGTTAATCGTTGAAGCAATTACTAAGTTTACTGTTGAAAAAGGTAAAGCATTTGCATCTATTTTTGGTGGTGAAACTCCACCTGAAATGTTTGAAGCAAAAAACAAAATGCTTAGAACATTAGCAACATCTTATATGAGAATGGCAGTTGCTATTCCATTAATTGTAGGATCTATTAATACAGTAGAGGCCGAACCAATGAATGAGTTCACTAAATTATATGGTGGAATTACTCAAGACGTTGAAGTTATGGCAACTAGAACTACGCTTTTCCAAGCAGTAGGAGATTCATATCAAAAAATAGGAGGTGCTGCACCACAAATTTCAGCTGCAATTAATGGTACTAACCTAGAACAAATGGCAGCATGGAAAAACATGTTTGTCGGTGATGTTGGATTTTTAAGACCAATTGCAGGGTATAATGCACAAACAGAACTTTGGAGTACAATCGGAAATTCTCTTACAATGGGAGCTACTGCATTCCCTCAGATCTCAGCGGGTATAAATGCAATAGACTATGACAAACTAGTAGAATCTAGAAGAATGTTTGAAGCACTAGGTGTTCTTTCAGAAGGTGGAGAACCGGCAGATATATTAGCAGCAATGGGAGAATCTTTAGAAGTAGCAATGCAACGTCTAGCAGATATTCTAATGGAATTCCAAACATCAGTTGGAGATGCTCAAGATGCTCAAGGAGGTCTATTGTCAGAAATAGCTAGTCTACCAGGTAAATTAGTTGGTGGTGTAGTTAATGGAGTGACCGGTGGCGGTAGCGATGGCGGCGCAGAAACTGCTCGTGCTATCACACAATTAAGAAACGCATTACTGAAATCAGGTATCAAAATTAGCAACTTAAGCGAGTTAGATTCATAAACTATTTGTAAAACTTACGTATAAGTACTAAACAGATTAATTTATGATAACAAGTACCACATCACATTACAAGAGTTCAACTATTAATTCAGCAACATACGACGTTACTGATCAAACACTAACAGTAGTTTTTAAATGGGCAACTTATGTCTATGAAGCAGTTGACGTAGAAACTTGGAATAAATTTAATTTAGCAGATTCTCAAGGTAAAGCACTTAACGAACATATTAAAGGTAGTTTCGAATACGCTAAATACACAGATCCATTGGAAACTATTGGAAAAATTAAATTTGAAGAATCCGGAATGGTTAAAAACATTACAGCGCCTGGTAGTCTATTAAATGAGCTACCTCCTTCTGATTATCAAATGGGAAATTAATATGAAAAGAATTAAAAGATTTTGGAAATACCTACAGTGGCTAGAAGAACAGAGAATGAAAGCTGCGATTCATAGCTGTAGTGCAGGACCATTAATGTAATATTTATTATGACAAAAGCAAGCATCGTACAAAGACTATTAGATAAAAAGCAAATCACAGCTGAAGAAGCAGTGGTTTTACTTAAAGAAGAGACATATAACCCACCTTCTTATCCAATGTATACTCCGAACCCGTATTACGATACTCCGAATACAACACCACCTCCAGTATGGTGTTCAACAGATACTCTTAATACTCCAGCAGCAGGTGACAACTGGGAATACAGAGATACTAAATTTACCCCTCCAACAGAAGACTAAATCCAAACCAATTTTCTAATGAAGAAGTCTAGAAAGCCTGAGCCGGCCCCGGACACCGACGAAAGTCGTAAAAAAGCGTTACAATTTAAGAAGCGCAAACAACACAATAGAGAGCCTAAAATTAATTTTAAGAATATCAGATCGATGGGAGATCTAGAAGACTATGAAGATGAATATAATTTCTGATAAACCATTAATAATAGACTACTCTAACCTAAGTGAAATAGGTTTTATACACTTGCACATATCGCCTATTTTAAGGGATCCTAATGACATGTCAAAAGGAGTTAACGGATTATGCAGGGCTGGCGCGTTTGGCCGCTTAACACACATCCTACAGCTAGCTGGAGCACCTGAACCTATTATCCTCAATGTTATTAATGACCCGGAAGCTGAATTGGCCTATGAGCTTGCATAAACCAGAATACATCTATTGGGAAGACTCTTGGAATTATACCCCAGAGGGTGTAGAATGTACCGATAGTGAAACAATTATACCCGATAAGGTATAACTATTAAATCACACTATTATGCCAGAGTTAGCGGAACTCAAGTTCACATCAGACTACGTAAATCAAGTTTCAGAAGGAGCAACTTATCTTAGAGTAGAAAAGAATCCAGTACATAAATGTGAAGACCTTAATATTCCATTTAAATCATTTAAAATCAAGGCTAAATCAAAAGGTAAAGAAATGGTACTTTACTTTTTAGATGAACATTCAGATCAATTTATTACAGTTAGAATTACGATGGGAATGTCCGGTCATTTTAAACTTACTAATTCTGGTGACGAAGCAAAACATGCACATCTTAAATTTTATCGTAAAGACGGAACTACATTATCATTTGTAGATGTCAGGCGTTTTGGTAAATGGAAACAAGGTTTAGTATGGTCAGAAAACAGAGGACCAGATCCAACGACAGAATATGATGAGTTCTGGAAAAATGTCATGACTAACTTGACTAAGCTTAAGAAACCACTCTATGAAATGTTAATGGATCAGAAATATTTTAATGGCATTGGTAATTACCTAAGAGCTGAAATCATTTTCAGAGCCGGAGATGTAGATCCATTCTTACCAGCCGGTATGCAATTTGCAAGATACCCTAAGCTATTAGATCTATGCCGTGATATACCACTTTTAGCGTATGCTAAGGGCGGTGGAAGCATTAAGGATTGGGATAATCCATTTGGAGACGAGTCTATCCAGGAACGCTTTATGTTATGTTATGGCAATGAGTATATGGCAAAGAGAAAAGATAGAAATGGTAGAACATTTTGGTACGATCCAAAATGGGATGATGTACCAACAAGTAGAGATGATTTAGGAGAGTATTTATATGAGCGCGGCGGATTGGCTAGATAAAAACGAATGGCCAGATTTGGCTGTCGACAGTGATGCATTTTCACATTACACTCAAATGAGTAAAATCATGGAGCAGTATGCAAAAGAATATCATGCAAAGAGATTAGAAGAAGCAAGAAAACAAGAATTAACTAAATATACTAAATTTTTATGATGGGACTCCACGAACATTATGATGATAGGCCACAAACCATGGAAGAGGCTTATGAAAGACTACACTTAGAAGACGTATTAGATGCAGTACGTTTTATTAAATGGGGGATAACTCCAGGAAGCGGTAAAGCCGAGGCTATGAAATACGTGGAGCACTGGAAAGCTTGGACAAAAGAAAATGATATAATAACTTACAATAAAATTCTAGAAGTGCAAGCCGCACCAGAAAATACACCATAATGAAAAAGAAAGAAAGAATGCAGAACTTGATTATCGTCGGACATCCCGACGAGAAGTCATTCTGTTACAATGGTATTTTTAAAACAATTAAAAAGACTTTATTATCAGAAGGTTACTTAAATGAAGTTGAAGTAATTGATTTATATAGAGATAGTTTTGCTAGGCCTAGAACAGATTTAATTGACAAGTATAAAGAACTAGTTAAATGGGCAGATCGTATTTACTTTGTCTCACCAGTATGGTGGTTTAGATTAACGCCAAGAATGGAGATCTTTTTTGATGAGGTATTAACTCCAGGGTATGCATATCAATTTGTACCAGTAGTAGGACCATACGCATATCCCAAACCGTTCTTAGGAGATAAACAAATTAGAACCTATATAACACACGGAGCTCCGGCATTGCCTGTTAAAACACTCTATTTAAACTCACCTAAACTAAGATTAGTAATGGGAGTATTTACATTCGTCTTTGGCTGGCGATTATCATTATGGCTTAAGACTAAGCAATTCTGGTCAGTACCATTTGTGTCTAATAAAAAAAGAGAGCAATATTTAGAAACAGTTCGAAAAGACGTGGTAAGAGACTTAAGGAAAGATCAAACAAAAACAAAAACAAAAACCAAAAACCCAGTATAAGAACTATGAAATTAATCCTAGTAGGAAAAGCAGCAGCAGGTAAAGACCATCTAAAGACAAGATTATCCTCAAAGGGATTTAAAGCAGGAGTTAGCCATACTACCAGAACTCCGAGAGAAAACGAAGTAGACGGAAAGGATTATTATTTTATATCAGTAGATAAGTTTGAAGCTATGATAGCATCTGGAGCATTTATTGAATATATGAAATTTAACGGTTGGTATTACGGGCAAACTGAAGAAGATTTTAATCAATCGGATGTAATGATTATGTCAAAAGATGGATTAGATATTTTACCTAAAAAATATAGAGACCAGTGTATGGTTATTTATTTAGATCCATCTAGAATGTCTAGAGTAGAAAGATTAGAACATCGAAATGATTTAAATGATTCTATCGTTAGGAGAATGAATACGGATGATGAACAATTCAAAAACTTTAGGGATTATGATTTACATATCACTAATGACGATTTTTAAAACACAATATATAAACTACACTAATTAATTAATATTATGAGCAAGACTCTTACAAAACAAAAACAAGACCTTTCTGAAAAGGTTGATGCAGCACAAATTGAAGCAGCAGAAACAACATTCGATATTCAATTTGATGATAGGAAGATGGTTAAAACATTAATGGACCATTTAAATAAAGGCTATGGCTGGAAAACTTCTAATGCTGCAGTGATTGTAACATTATATGATCAGCTTAAAAAGCAAAACAAGGAATTATTATCTTCGGATAGCACTGATACAATTATTAGACTTAGGGGACATGAATTAAATGCATTATACCAAGCTCTTTTAAATGTAGAAGGTACAGGAATAGAAAACGCTAGAAAATTCATTATCATGTTAACACATGTTGGTGAAACTGTATCGAAGGCTATGACTGAATTAGCAGAAATGAATACAAGCATTCAAGAGATGCATAAAGAACTTGCTGAATTAGAGACGCAAATTCAAACAGCTGAGCCAGTTGAAGTAGAAGCAGAAACCGCGACAAATGAAACAAGCAAGTAAGTCTCAAAAGAGAATAGAATTTTTAGATTTAATTTCTGAAGCTATCACACATGAAGATATTTTCGGTACATTAAATTACAAGAAGAAGTCTGAAGATCAGATTAAACAATTTATTTATCCACACCTTGTAAGAGACCTAACAAATTATGTAGTCTCTGAAGGTGAGGATAATAAAGAAAAAGCTAAAGAAATCGTAAAATCTTCAATCAACTGGGAAGGTGATGTGAATACTACAGTATCACACATCCTCTTCATGGGAACTAGAAATAGACCAGATATGACAGTTGAAATGAATGGTATTAAAATTGCCATCGAGTTTAAAAAAGGAAAAAGAGGATCAGATCTTAGATCCGGCATTGGTCAATCAATGATTTACGCAACGCACTATGATTTTGTACTTTATCTTTTTGTAGACATATCAGATGACAAGAGAATTCAAAACGCACAAGGAGGAGTTAACGAGTTATCATTAACTGGTGAACTTTGGGATAACTACAACATTAAATTTATAGTAGCTTAATATGGGTAAAGTTTACGTAACATCAAATCTACAACTAGGTAGACCAGGCGCTATCAAGAAATACAAAAGAGATTTCAAAAATGTCGATGACATGTCAGACACATTAATTAATAATTGGAATACTATAGTTACTAAAGACGATACTGTATATCATTTAGGTAATTTCGCACATGATCCTAAAACTGCACAAGAGGCGTTATTAAGATTAAATGGTACTATCTTGTTATGCCTAGGTGAACACGATCAAGCAATAGAACAATTGTATGAAAAAAAGATGTTCAGGCCAGGTGTTGATATTATTAAGTGTATTGAAACAGATACAGAAAGTCAAGTATCTCTTTCATATTATCCATTAGGCGCATGGCCAGGTAAAAATAAGAAATGGTTCTCAATCATTGGTTACCCGGCTAAATCTTTTAAATCAGATCCTAAAAAGAGGATTATTAATGCCTCTACTGATTTATGGGGATATAAACCTCAAGAACTACACAAAGTTGTAGATATTTTCAAAGATTTTTAAAATTGTTAATAACTTTTACAAAATAACTGCCATAGAATTTTTTTATGTCAGTTATTTTTCGTATATTAGTACTATAATTAAAACTATTAACTATGTCAACAGAATTAAAATCACTTAAGGGCCAATTTCACAGTCAAAAGACAAATGAAATGGAAAACACTGAGATGTCACTAACCAGATTCAGTGGAGGTAAAGAAGGTATGAAACTTCAATTAACAATGAGGCAACAAGACGACTTTTTCACACATATTACTCTTGATAAGAAGCAAATGCAAATTCTTGTCAAAGAAATTCAAGAAAACTTTGAATTCTAATGTAAATTTGTTAGAAAGTATGTAATAATACTACTAACAGCAAAATAATTGCCAAAACATTTTTTTATGTCAATTATTTTTCGTATATTAGTACAGTAATTAAAACAAACCTTAAAAAAAGAATACATGTCAAAAACAAAAAAAGTAACCTACAGAGAATTAGCAGAAAACTTCGTTGCATCTAAATCAGAAAAAGACTATAAAATCCTTTATGATAAAATCAAACCAGGACTAGAAAATTATGTCTATAATGTTGTAAAAGACAATGAAGCTAAAGATGATATTGTAACTAATACTCTAACTAAAATGTGGACTAAGATTGATCAGTATGATCCATCATATCAAATCACTACATGGTTATATAGAATCGCATTCAACGAATCTTTAGGTTGGATCCGTCAAAGAAACAAGAAAAGATCTATTGATGCATTGAAAGATTCCGGTATTGAAGTATCTAGATATTATGCTAGAACATCTGCAAAAGATTTACTTGTAGAAATGGAACACAAATCAGAACAAGAATGGCTTGATGAAGATGATGCATTAATGAACAGATATGAAATGGCTCTTAAAGGTATTAATGATCTTAAGCCAATGTATCGAGGTATTCTAGAAGATAGACTACTTAATAACATGAAGTATGAAGATATTGCATCTAAATACGAATTACCATTACAGACTGTTAAAAACAGAATCCGTAGAGGTAAAGCAATTATTGCAGGATCTATTTAATAATGAGTAAGATGAATAAGAAGTCGGAAGATGCTTGGCAGATACTGAGAATACAGGGAGAATTCACAAAAGGATTTGATACACTAAATGAATTATATAAGTGTATCTCTGTATTCGGAAGTGCAAGAACACCTAAAAGTAATAAGTGGTATAAAGAGGCTAGGAAGTTTGGTGGATTAATTGCAGGCGAAGGCTTTGGAGTTATCACTGGCGGAGGCCCTGGTATCATGGAGGCTGCTAATCAAGGTGCAAAGGAAGTAGGAGGTAAATCTATTGGTGTTGGTATTGAGTTGCCATTTGAGGCCGGTATGAACCCGTATGTCGATCTAGGTATTGAGTGCCGATACTTCTTTACACGAAAAGTATTGTTTGCAAAATACGCACAGGCATTTGTAGTCTTTCCAGGAGGAATGGGAACTATGGATGAATTATTTGAAGTAATGACTTTAGCACAGACTGGGCATGCGCCTGAGTTCCCGATAATCTTAGTCGGCAAAAAATACTGGGGAGGCCTAGTAGACTGGTTGCAAGAAACTGTAGCAGCTACTGGTAGAATGAGCCAGAAGGATTTTGATCTATTTAGAATTGTAGATACAGCAGAAGAAGCTGTTGAGAAGCTAGTAGAACATAATGCAAAATACCGAAAAGAAGATACTACAAATTTCTAAATGTTAAAAAGATTTATTACAGAAACAAAAACAAAATTGGTTAGTATAACTATTCCAATATGGTTCCGCGGCTTAAAGAAGCCTAGACTATGGAACGTTCTTTGATTTGATGGTTTAGTATCATAATGCCGCTGTGGTGGAATTGGTAGACACGTTGGACTTAAAATCCAATGGACAGTAATGTCCGTGGCGGTTCGAGCCCGCCCAGCGGTACTAAATATGCACCCGTAGCTCAGCTGGATAGAGCAACGCACTTCTAATGCGTAGGTCATAGGTTCGAATCCTATCGGGTGTACTAAGACACAGTCAAGTATCTCCTCAAGCTTATACCTTGTCGAAAGAGTAATTGGTTACATGAGAGTTCAAGTCTCTCCTTGACTACCTGAAACAATTCATAAAAATAGCAGTATAATATATAAGTAACAGAACACAAATGAAAGCAACGTTAGAGTTTAATCTTCCGGAAGAACAATCAGATTTTGATTTGGCAGTTAATGGTGCTAAAGCACAATCAGCTCTTTATGACATGGATCAATGGTTAAGAAGTCAAACAAAATATGCACCTGATGATATGAGTGAAGATACCTTTAAAGCTTTTGAATTATGTAGAGAGCAACTCCGTGAGATTGTATATGACAACGGATTAATTTTTGAATAACAGAACACAAATCAAGATGGCAAAGAACACACCGGAAGTATTTAAAGGAAGAACTAAAGAATGGGACAGAAATGAATGGCAAGGCCGTTCTAGGCGTCAAGTAGAGACTAGTGAAAGATTAGCAGGTATCTCAATGATTGCAATTGTCGTTATGGTCCTTGGGCTGATTGTTTACAATCTAATTACGCAAGGAGTATAATTAAAATCTAATATATGAAGGTAGATAAAATTTATGTATTAGCCATTGAACATTCCCAAGAGAAGATAAATAATATTATATCTAGGCTAGAACAGGCTGGTTTCGAGCCCGATACGCCTTTTACAATTTTAAACGGCCATAATGCCTATACTGATAAAATTCCAGAAGAAGTTACAGTTTATGATAAATGGGGAGATCCTAACCATTGGAACAAATTCTGGCAAATGCCAGTTCAAATAGGAGAAGTAGGATGTGCATTAAGTCATATCAATGGTTGGAATGCAATCATATCAGAAGAAGGTATTGAAAGAGCTTTAATATTAGAAGAGGATTTTAATATAATTAAGGGTAAAGCAATAAAAGATTTACCAGAGCCGAATGCAGAAGGTAAATGGCCGTTGGTCTGGGATTACCTATCGTTAGGTAAATGGACATTTAATGAAAATGACGACATAAAAATAGACGATACTTATTGTATTCCAGGGCTACACTATAATATGCATTCTTATATTCTAACAAAAAGGGGAGCACAAAAACTAATAGATTATCATCTACATAAAAATATAATTCCTGTAGATGAATTTATTACAGCAACATATATGAACCACAGGAGAGAAGATATAGAAGCTCTTTATCCTATAAAAACAATAAGTGCAATTGCTACTAATGAAGACTGGTTCAATCAACTAGCTCACGAATCAATGGTATCTGCACATACTAGAGATTAATTTAAAATGCCACTACCCTGTCCAGTTTGTAGAACACCCTTACATGTTGACTTACAATGGTTAATGCAAAATCCTATCTGTCAATGCCCGACATGCCAGTCGGTTATGAACTTTGAAGTTCCAAAAGAGCTGCAGAACGAAGTAACTAAGGCAATTAATAATATTAAGAAAATTAAAGACAAATATAGAGGTATTGCTACATTCGGAGAGAACAAGCAAAAACTAATATAAGAATAATATATTTCTATATTATGCTTGATATATACTATGTATAACTTAAATAAAAATTAACAAAAATGGCAGGAATAGCAGATCAATTTAAAGGTCTTCCAATCGAAGATCTAATCGTTTCACCAATCGTCGGCATGGCGAAAGGTCAGGCAAAACTAAACGAAGTAACATGGAAATATATTAATGAAGTAGCCTTTATTGATGGTGAAACTAGAGCACTAGATGTTCAAATTAATAAAGTAATGACAAACCCAGATACTGGAGAGCAGACATGGGAAGAGCACTACGCAAAAGTACCAATGTTACCTTTAGTACCATTACCTTCATTAGCAGTAACAAGCGCTGATATTGAATTTAATATGGAAGTTCAAACTTCTGATGTTTCTGTAGACAAATCAGCCTCTGAGGCTTCTATGTCTGCATCTGCTTCAGGTGGATGGTGGGGAATGAAATTTAAGGCATCAATGGCCGGTAAAGTTTCATCTTCTAAAGAGAATACAAGAAAGACTGATAATTCAGCTAAATATAATGTAAAAGTTCATGCTGAACAATTACCTCCAACGGAAGGTATGTTAAAGCTATCTGATGCATTAGTTAGTATGATGGATCCTACTACAGTAGCTCCAACTAAGAAGTCTCCTGTAGCACCTAAGTAATTAGAAGTTAACAAACGAATTTAAAAAGCCCTCACATGAGGGCTTTTTTTGTATTGAAACAAATGCACATTTAAAAGTATAATTAGTAACTTAAGCAAACAAAATGGCAAGATTAAACGTAGAAGAATTAGTCGCAGGACTTCTAGAAGCAGCAATGGTATCTCAGGGTATTTCAGAGAGACAACACATTAATGCACTTCGTAATTATTTTAATGATGACGGAAGTCCAATTGTAAAGACTTTCAAAATAGGCGAAAAGGAAATGTCAATTCCGGTATTTGTTTTAGCCGATCATTCTTCTATTGGACTTGAAGAGTTAGAAATAGATTTCCAGGCTAAGTTAGTATTTGGAGATAATCCAAAAGATGTTTCTGATTTAAAAAAGTCTTTGTTGGGTCTCTTTAAAAAGAAGGGATATTCTCATAATGTAAAAGGCATTCAAGTAGATTCAGGTGCTCCATGTAAACATGCAGGAGTTACTAGCAATGGTATGGCTAAAATTAAAGTTAAGTTTAAAGCAGACGATAAACCTGAAGCTCTATCTAGATTAATAGATGAATACATATCATTAATGCAAGATCCTAGTCAAGGTAAAGATTCACCAGAAAATATTCATAAGTAAAATTTGAGCCTAACCGATGAAGCAGATCTTTCTAATAGTATTATTTATGTTAACAACATCCATGTCCGGACAGAGTTTTATTTTACAAGAAAAAGATAAACAGATACATTTTGCAGCAGGTATTGCAGTAGGAGCCTTAGGTTATCATTGGTCATATAAAAAACATGGTAATAAAACAAGAGCACAAATAACAGCCATGGCTGCTTCAATTTCCGCTGGCATATTAAAAGAACTATATGATAATAGAACTGGAGGAACAGTAGAAGGTAGAGATGTTCTAGCTACTTCGATGGGCGGTGCCTTATTTACAATTACAATACCACTATTTCAAAAGAAAAAGAAATGAGAATAGGAATTACATGTTCTTCATTTGACCTATTTCACGCAGGTCACGTTAAAATGTTAGAAGAGGCAAAACAACATTGTGACTATCTAATTGTTGCACTACAAACAGATCCTACAATCGATCGACCAGAAAAGAATAAACCTATTCAATCTGTGGTAGAAAGATGGGTTCAAGTTAATGCTTGTAAATGGGTAGATCAGATAGTACCTTATACAACTGAAGAGGATTTAGAAGATATTTTTATGTCATTTAAACTAGATTGTAGAATCATTGGAGATGAATATGAGACTAAGCATTTTACAGCAAAAGACATCTGTCTAAAAAGAGAAATAGAGATAATATATAATAGTCGAGATCATAATTGGTCCTCTAGTGAATTAAGAAAAAGAATCAAGTAATGAGTACAGAACAACCAAACGGTAATACACAACTTAACACCGAAAGAAATGCCTTCAACCAGAAAGTAGGCGCTTATAGCATGTTAGGCAGAACTAAGAAAGTTCAATGGTCTAATAGACGTAGATGGAGAAACGTATAAATAACTAAACTTTCATGGAATTCATATTAAATGTATTAACAGTATTTTTGACACTGTTCGCTGTCATAGATATGCCAGGTAATGTACCTTTAATCATCAAACTGCGTAAAGAGAATGGTGAAATAGAATCTTTAAAATCTACAATAATAGCAACAGTTATTATGATTTCTATTCTATTTGTGGGACAAACCTTATTTAGGCTCTTAGGAATAGAAACTTTTCATTTTGCATTAGCAGGCGCAATGTTACTTCTGTATTTTGGAGTAAAAATGGTATTAGGTATCGAATCAGAATCTACGGCTGAACCAATGTCAGCAACTATATTTCCAATAGCATTTCCTATTATTGCAGGTCCTGGTACATTATCAACTATTATGTCGTTGACACAAGATCTAAGTAATATTGAAATTATCCTAGGTATTATTTTAAATGCTATAATGATTTATGTATTCTTGAAGACTGCACCCTGGATTCAAAGAAAATTAGGTGTTGTAGGCATCACTATTATGGAAAGAGTTTTTGGAATCTTACTTGTCGCAATAGGAATGAAAATACTAATTAATTCTTTAGTATTAAGTGTAGTTGCAGCTCAAACTGCAATTGGTTAGCTAACAGCTAATGTAAACACAACTATCATAATTAGTATATAGAGTGCCTTAGATATGTCAATTCTTTTTCTCATACTATATTTATAGATAAAATAAAGAAGAATACGACACCCGTATATTATTTAATTGTTAACCAATTGTTAAATATTATTGGCTATAAAAATAGTATATAAGATCCATAATATGAGACGTAAATTTAATCGCATTCTCCGTAATTTGATAAAAAGGTAAGCAGATCTTCTGCTCCTACTATCCCATCTCCATCAAAGTCACCTTCACATTCAGTTTGAATACAAGATGCATAGTTAGGGTGTTCTGTTAATAAAGGATATACAAATCCATCTCCATTTAAAACAAATGCAGTACCTATATCTGCACAGTAGATTATAGTATAACCTCCAGCTGGCAAGCCAAAATAATGTACATCACCATCACAATCTTGATATTGGAAGTTAGTCCATTTTTCGGCACCAACTGAAGTAAAGACATGTTGATTGCATTGTGCTACCGTATAAAATGGCAGTAGGAATAGTAGGGAAATAAGTAATGATTTCATGTTATCTAAATATTGTTATATGTCCATGCCTTTGAAAGACTTCGACTGAGTTTAATTTTTTAGCATAGAATGTATAAGTGTAAACACCATCTATTGCATAATTGTTGCCACCATTTATACTACCATCCCAATAAGGATATGAATCAAAGTAATCTCCATAACTGTGATAGATTTCATTACCCCATCTATTAAAGATCTTAAATTCAACATCGACCCAGCAATCTAAATCATATATCATTTTCCAAACATCATTAATGCCATCGTTATTTGGAGTAAATGTATTTGGAATATAGACTGAAGACCAATCAGGGCAAACTAAACCAGGATCATCAATACACTCTAAGCCAGTTTCACAATCAATAGTAATATACTCATAAATAGTATCAGTTAAGAATTCATATATGATAACTTCAACAGTATCGACTGTGGTAATATAAAGAGTGTCAGTAACATATTCAGTTTCTGTGATGTATAATGTGTCAGTAATATAAACCTCAACATCGACATAAAGAGTGTCAGTAATAAAGTTATCAATATAAAGAGTATCGACAGTATTAATATAAACAGTATCGCATGGTTCAGGATCAATCACCTCTTCACAATCTACGCCATTTGGCATATTAAAAACAAAATTGTTATTAGCGGTAATGATTTCGCCAGGTACACTTGTGATGGTCATATAATTACCTTGACCTGCAAACCAAGTACCATCAATATTAATAGATCCACTTACCGTAATTGTTTCTCCGGGTTGAATCCAAACTGCTAGGTTAGAAACACCATTAAAACAATTAAATGTTATACCTAAGAAATCATTTAAACAAAAATTAGTAACAGCTTCATTACCTATATTTACAATGGTTGCAGAATATGTAAACGTAGATAATATACCAGCTTCAAATACTTCGCATTCTTCGGTGTTGACTACTAGATCGATAATAATAGGATCTGGTCCTGTAGAATATACGCAGGTGCCATCGTCTTCAGTTGCTTCATCATTATAGTTTAGAGCAAATGGATCTGTGCAACCTGGAAATACTAATATAATTGGACATAAAACTATGCTATTATTAGAAATATCAATATCTGGATAATTTTGTGTTTGATTAGCCACATTAGGATTAACAGCCCAGCCACCCATATCTATAGTTGCAGTTTGAGATAAGTTAACCTGCCAAATAGCTAACTCAATGCATTCTGCATCATTTGCTAATATTTCTGCCCAGCATTCATTGTTAGGTGCCCAAAAATCATAGATGTTAGTATTCCATGTATCACCTGTTTCTAAAACAGAATTACCAAAAAAAGATTTGTTTTTAAAAGTCCAGCCAGGATGATTATTACCACTGACACAATCAGTCCATTGATAATCAAAATCATCTAAGTGTAATCCTAAAACAATATGACTAATAGTCTCATTATTTTGTACGGCTCCACTTGCAGATCCTTCACAAGTGGTTTCTATGTTTGTAAAGTCATTACAACCACAGTTTTCTGAGTTAATAACTTCTACCACTAGATCTCCAGTGGTAAAATTAAAGTCGGTAATAGCAAGATCGCACTGGCCAGTGGCCATGAACCCGTGGAATACGAGCATAGCGATGAGTATACGTTTCATCATGTTTAAAATAAAGTGTTTGAGGTTCTAGACCGAGAAGTTAAGTGTCGCCGTTGCGACTGGTCTAATAATATATATCTTCTACATTACAGATATATAATATAATAATAAAAAAAATATGTTAGTCTAGCCTCTAACCCCTAAATGTATTGTGCCTGACTTGATGTAGTATATGAGATACTTCAAATTATTCATCTTATGTTTTATCCTGGCGATGCCTATTGTCCATGCGCAAACTACTACAGTAAACTTAAGGTCACTTAAGACTCACTATGGTGGAAGCCAATCAGGTCAGAACTATTCACAAAATGCTAACAACCATACAGAATTTGATGCAATGGTTAATCTTGCTGATGCCGGTACT
>Ga0209374_1000578_pt1 | contig 40084 bp, 30 predicted proteins | sample SaaInlLV_DNA_10m_FD_184683 | JGI IMG/M metagenome (GOLD analysis project Ga0209374, IMG submission 184683) | Marine microbial communities from expanding oxygen minimum zones in the Saanich Inlet - SI075_LV_DNA_10m (SPAdes) (version 2) | ecosystem: Environmental > Aquatic > Marine > Unclassified ... | reverse complement strand
TATATACACAATTTAAATACAGAATTTTCAAAAACACAACAATGTTTTTAGGTGAGAGATATAATATAAATCATTTAAAAGCAAAATTTAATGATAATTTGATATATAACTTACCCTACAATGAGATTATAACAAAGAATACATCATTAGTATCATCAATATTATTACAACAAAAATTATCAAAAAAACTTACAACTAACATCTCTTATTATATGGGATATCGAAATCCAAATATTGATGACATAGGAAAAATATTTTCAAAAAATGACGTAAATGTTGTAGTTCCAAATGAAAATTTAAAACCAGAAAGAACAAATAATTTTGAATATAATTTAAATTATAATAGTTCGGTAATAAAATTTGAACTCCAAATATTTAAGACTAAAATATTGGATGCAATAGAAAGATCTAATAGCAGTTTATTTGGTCAGGATTCAATATATTTCGATGGAGATCTAATGCAAATTCAAATGAATCAAAATATAGAATCTGCAGAAATTAATGGCCTGAGCTTTGGTTCTGAGATAAACATTACTAAAAAAATAAATTTTGATTTTAAAATAAGTTATATTAAGGGTGAAACAGGAATGGGAAGACCCCTGGCACACATACCTCCATTTAATTCTCAACTAAATCTTAATTATAGTTTAAAAAAACATCACTTCAATATCAGTCATATTTATAATGGATGGAAAAATGTGGAAGATTATGATGATAACGGAGTTGACAACTTAGATGAAGCTACAGAGCAAGGGACACCAGGATGGCAAATAATAAATTTAAAATACCACAACAATTTTAGTTCAAATATCACATTTTCAATATCTGCTCAAAATCTATTTGATGCACATTATAAAACTTTCGGCTCTGGAATAAGTTCAAGCGGCAGGAATTTTATCGTATCTTTGACAAATAAATTTTAAGAATATGAAAACACAATTTACCCTTTTATTTTTACTTTTTTTTATCATTTCTAATGCACAGATTTGGGAAGACAATTTGTTAAGCACTAATCCAAATGCAAGTATTATTGAAAAGGCAAAGGCTTTTGAAAATTACAAAAAAAAAGTTGAATATACGAAGGGTAATGGATATAAGCCATATGCAAGAAACCTAGATTTTATACTACAAAGAACTTCAAATGAAAAAGGAATTCCTAATGGTAAACTATATACTGAATGGCTTAAAGAAAAAGAGAGGCTTAAACAATATAAATCTTCATCAAATAGTAATTGGACAGAACTTGGACCAATAAATACCCCAATAATTCTTTCAAACGGAAAAAAAAGAGGAAATGGTAGAATTAATTGCATTGCATTTGATCCTTTTGACAAAGAAAAAATATGGATTGGTTCTCCTGGTGGAGGCTTATGGAGTTCTTCAGATGGCGGAAATACATGGTCTACAAATACCGATGGACTGCCTGTAATTGGGGTATCTTACATTGCAATTAATCCACTTAACTCCCAAGAAATGTATATTACAACGGGAGATGCACATGCAAGTGATACATATTCAATAGGAATACTGAAATCTAATGATGGTGGGCAAACATGGGATACAACTGGTATGCAATTTGGCATAACAGACGATAAAATGGTTAATAAGGTAATTATTCATCCAACCTATACAGATAGTTTGTTTGCTGTTACTGATAAAAACATTAAAATAAGCGCAGATGGTGGACAAACATGGTCAAATGCACTAACCTCATCTGGCTCAACAATGATTGGTAGATTTAGAGACATCGAGTTTAAACCTAACAACCCTAACATATTGTATGCTGTTAAGCAAACTACTGGTTCATCTGAAGTTTATAAATCAACAGACAGAGGTCTAAGCTGGTCAAGTGCTATGAACGGAATAAGCCTTGTAAATAGAAATCGCCCACTTTTAGCAGTTACTCCGGCTAACCCGGATGTGGTATATGTTTTGTTTTGTAAGAATGATTATGGATTCCATGGTATTTATAAATCAACGGATAATGCTGACAGCTGGACGTTACAATCAGATAGTCCAAATATATTAGGCAGAGACACAGATGGCACTAGCACTGGCGGTCAGTCATGGTACGATTTAAGCTTAGGAGTTTCTACTGAAGACGAAGATCTACTGTATGTGGGTGGTATTAATTTGTGGAGATCTACAGACGGTGGAATAAACTGGAATATAAGTGGCAGTAGTGGTAATGGATCAAATTATTCATATATGCATGTAGATCAGCATGCGCTTGAATTTAATCCGTTAAATGGTGTTGCATATGCTGGTAATGATGGTGGGCTGTACGAATATATGGACACTCTTAATAGCTGGATTGATATTAGTGATGGTCTTGCTATTTCACAATTCTACAAAATTGGACTATCAAATACTCTAAACGGTAGAGTAGTTGCTGGCGCGCAAGATAATGGAACAGAAATGATAACTAACGGAGTTTGGGATGCTATTAGAGGGTCAGATGGAATGGAATGTGCTATTGACATTTATGATCACGAAATAATTTATTCAACATCCCAATATGGTGGTTTGAGAAAAAGCTATAACGGTGGCGGAAATTGGAATAATATACAGCCTGTAAACTATAGTGGTGCTTGGGTTACACCATGGAAAATACATCCTGTTAACAATAATATAATAGTTGCTGGATATGACGAAGTGTATAGATCACAAACTGGTGGGGGGCAATGGGATTCATTATCATATAATGCGAGTAATGGTGCATCAATACAAACAATTGCGCTTGCTGCTTCAAATGAAGATTATATTTATAGTGCATCATACAGTAAAATAAAAAGAACAAAAGACGCAGGGGCAAGCTGGACAGATATCAAACAGGGGTTAGCAAATTTTAATTTTTCTGATATTACTGTTGATTATTACAATGAGGATCGTCTTTGGGTAACGTACTCAGAATATCATGCAAATCATAAAGTATATGAGTCATTAGATGGTGGAGACAGCTGGACAAACATTACTGGTACAGGTCTGCCAAATCTACCTATAAATTGTATTGTTCATCAAAAACAAGCAAATGATGATTTATATGTTGGGACGGATGTTGGGGTGTATCATAAAGACAATATCACAAACACATGGGTTCCATTTATGAACGGGCTACCAAACGTAATAGTAAATGAATTAGAGATAAACTACAACACACAAAAAATTGTAGCGGCGACTTTTGGCAGGGGTGTTTGGGAAAGTGATCTTAATGTAAATTCTACAGGAATTACAGATTATAATAGTAATGGAATTATAATTTACCCTAATCCTGCAAATGAACAAATTTCGATAACAGGGGCGCCGCCTCAAAGCTCAATAATTAATATTTACGGTTTAGATGGGGGAAAAATATTTACAAAAACTTTCTCAAGTAATCTTGTTGTGAATAATCTAAGCAAGGGATGCTATTTTTTAGAAATAATGGCTGATAATTATCCACCTATTGTAAAAAAGCTAATTATAAAATAGCTTCAAACTCCTTTATATATTTACGTTTTTGGCTTGACGGATCAAAAACAAGAGCTGTAATAATTATAATCTTGTTTTTAATTAGAATTGGTTTTATTAATATAGAACCTCCCATAAAGCCGTTTTGGAGTCTCCACAATCCCCTATAAAAATCATTGTACATAACAAGGGGGTATCTATCTTCTAAAGCAACGTATGAGTTAGGCCTGCTTCCAATTAAATGGTTTTTGAGTAGTTTGTTAGCTCTAGAGTAAATTGAGTCAACGTCAAAACTTTCTTTATAGTCAAAACTGGTAATAAAAATATGTTTTATAACCTCATCATTAGAAGGGTTATAGGTAAACAAAACAACATTGTTACTGTCTACTGTTTTGGTGTATTCCTCAGTAATGTTAACATCAATATTAAACCTATTATTTATATATTCAGTGTTTACATCATTACTTGACGTTGATAATTTTGATTTAAGCATCTGGACTTCATTATCGTAATAAGTTTTAAATAATCTATTACATTCATATTTAAATGCTGTTGTATCATTAGCATATTTTAAATAAGAAACTAATTGATTATAGGCAAAACAATCAGAAACAATTCGATTTATACTGTCATTAACAATGATAATATTTTTGTGATTCTTTAATAGTGAGGTAAATTCTTTGTTATTTATCTGAATAACCTTGAAATTAGATTCAATTTTATTAATACCTGGAATACTGGAAGAAAACACCCTATTAACAACCTTATTTATCTGTTGTTCCCAAATATTGTCATCCACAACAAAAATAATTTCAGAACTAGAACCTGTGGAATTGGGTAGAATCTTTTTACTTTCTGTGCATGAGCATAAAAAAACAAAAAAAACAAAAAGTTGTTTTAAGTTCATTAATTATATTTTTGGTATAACTAGAGTTGATCCCGGTTTCAAATTATTAGACTTTAAATTATTAAGCTTCTTTATTTTCGAAACACTAACGCCGGCATACATTTTAGCAATATCCCAAAGTGTATCTCCTTTTTGAACAATATAAGATTTGCTAGATGGTTTAATATCGTTTAACTTTTTTAAGTGATCATCAGAGACATATAGAAACAAATTATCACCTATGTTAAGTTTTGTAGTCTTCAAATTATTCCAATCCTGGATTTGATATATTTTAAGATTGTAATTTGATGCTATTTTCCCCAAATAATCCCCAGCAACTACAGGGTAATTGATGAGTGTTTCATCTAGCAATATCGTTTTATCATCAACAGCTTGCACAAAAACTTTATATGGATTATAATTTAAATAGAAGTCTTGAATGTTGTTCCTTGGCAATACTATTGTAGTGCCTTTAGGAATAACATTGTTTTTGAAAGAAGGATTGTAATAAGAGATTTCTTCCTCGGATAAGCATGTAAGCCTCGAAAGTGTCTTGTAATTGATTTGGTAGTCAATTTGAATAGTATCAGAATCTAATAAAGAAATATCTAAGGAGTCAATTGGAAAATTATAATTTTTATAAAATTCCATCAAATAAGTAATTGCTATAAATTTTGGAACATAATTTCGTGTTTCAGTTCTTAGATGTGGACGTAAATCCCAATAATTATCATGTCCTGTCGAAATCATTTTTCTTTGAATATATCCTGGGCCACCATTATATGCGGCTAAAACTAAATTCCAATCACCAAATAAATCATAAAGCTTTAAAAAATATTTACACGCTGCTTCAGTAGATTTAAGTGGGTCAAGACGTTCGTCAATATACGAGGTAACTCTAAGGCCATACTCTTTAGCTGTGGGGTACATAAATTGCCATAATCCCAAAGCGCCAGAAAAAGATTTGGCTCGTGTATTCAAAGAAGATTCCACTACGGACAGGTATTTCAATTCCAGTGGTAAATTATATTTATCTAATTTCTGCTCAAATATTGGAAAGTAGTATTTTGATAATGCTAACATTTTAGATATTAACTGCTTATCTTTAGTTAAATATGAATCCATATAAAGTTTGACAAAACTATTATACTCGAAATTTATTGTAGAGATGGTATTTAAACTATCAATACCTAATTGAATAAGTTTTTGATTTTGCTTTTCATTTAATTGATCATTAAAAGCATTAAGATTAAAACTAAAAAATAAAAAAAATATTATAACTTTTTTCATTATACAAAGCTGATAAAACAGACAATACTATTTATAAAAAAAATAATCAATTATTAACTTTCTACTGTTTATTAAAATCACAAGAAATTCAGAATAATTATCTTTAAATTAGCTGTGTATAAAAATCAAAGAAGATGTATCTTTGAAAAATTATGTCAACAAACACTGAAAATAAATATTATCAAGGACCTTTACTGAGTAAAATCAATAGTCCAGAAGATCTTAGGAAGCTAGAAATTTCTGAACTTCCTCAGATAGCTGAGGAGTTAAGGCAATATATAGTAGATATTGTTTCTGAAAAGGGGGGGCATTTTGGTGCAAGCTTAGGGGTTGTTGAGCTTACTATAGCTATTCACTATATTTTTAATACTCCATATGACCAACTCGTTTGGGATGTTGGTCATCAAGCATATGGTCACAAAATACTAACTGGAAGAAAAAATCAATTCCCAACAAATAGATTATATAAAGGATTAAGTGGCTTTCCAAAAAGAACTGAAAGTGTTTATGATACTTTTGGTGTAGGCCACTCTTCGACATCTATCTCAGCTGCATTGGGAATGTCTGTTGCTTCAAAACAGAAAAAAGAAAATAACAAACAACATGTAGCTGTTATTGGTGATGGGGCCATGACAGCGGGCCTAGCTTTCGAAGGGCTGAACCATGCTGGGGCTGAAAAAACTAACTTACTCGTAATACTGAATGACAATTGTATGTCTATTGATCCAGCAGTAGGTGCTCTAAAAGAATATCTAACCGATATTTCAACATCAAAAGCGTACAATAATGCAAGAGACAAAGCCTGGAAAATTTTAGGTAAAATCAGTAAATTTGGTCCAAATGCTCAAAAAATTGCTAAGAAAGTTGAGGGTGGGATTAAATCGACTGTACTAGGTGAAAGCAACTATTTTGAGTCCTTAAATTTTAGATATTTCGGCCCAATAGATGGGCATAATACAAAACACCTTACTCAAATATTAAATGATTTAAAAGAAATACCTGGACCTAAAATACTACATTGTATTACAGAAAAAGGCAAAGGATACTCATTTGCGGAAAAAGGAAACGCCACAAAATGGCATGCTCCAGGAATTTTTAATAAAGAAACCGGTAAGCCTATTTCTGCTAATAAAAGTGTCTCACCACAAAAATATCAAGACGTTTTTGGAGAAACCATTATTGAATTAGCTCAGAAAAACGAAAAAATAGTTGGTGTTACTCCTGCAATGTTAAGCGGAAGCTCATTAAATAAAATGCTTGAAGTAATGCCTGAGAGAACATTTGATGTTGGTATTGCAGAACAACATGCAGTTACTTTTTCTGCCGGTATGGCAACACAAGGACTGATCCCGTTTTGTAATATATACTCTACATTTTTACAACGAGCCTATGATCAGGTAATTCATGATGTGGCAATACAAAATTTAAGCGTAATTTTTTGTCTTGATCGTGGAGGACTTGTAGGGGCTGATGGCGCAACACATCATGGTGCTTTTGATTTAGCTTATTTAAGATGTATTCCCAATATGATAGTAAGCGCTCCAATTGATGAGCATGAACTAAGAAACCTTATGTATACAGCACAAAAAAAATCAAGAGGTCCATTTTCAATTAGATATCCTCGTGGCAAGGGTGTAAGGATAGAATGGAAAAACAAACCAAAAGAATTAAAAATTGGTCAGGGAGAGAAAATTAAATCCGGAGAAAAAATTGCTATATTGTCAATTGGGCATCCAGGTAATTTTGTTATTGAAGCCTGTAAGGAATTAGAAAAAAGAGAGATAAATATAGGGCACTACAATATGATATTTGTTAAACCCCTAGATGTGAATATTTTGCATGAAGTTTGTGAAAATTATTCTGAAATAATTACAATAGAGGATGGTTGTCTTCAAGGTGGTTTTGGAAGTTCTATATTAGAATTTGTTAGTGATAATGAATACAAAATTAATGTGCACCGTCTTGGGATACCTGATGAATTTATCCATCATGGCACACAAAATGAACTTTGGAATGATTGTAATATAGATACAAGCGCAGTGATTAAAAAAGTTGAAAATCTAATGAAAAAGCATCAGATTTCACGGGCAGGTTAATAAGTTAGATTCAAATGAAAAATTTAAGTATACACAATATAATAAATGAGCTTAGTATTAATAAAAATGTTGAGGTAAATGGTTGGGTAAGAACAAAAAGAGGTAGTAAAAATGTCTCTTTTATTTCAATCAATGATGGGTCAACAATTAAAAATCTTCAAATAGTTGCTGAAGCCACAAAATTTAAAGAAGAGGATTTAAAAACAATTAATACAGGAGCATGTATAAAGGTTTTTGGAATAATTAAAAAATCTGAAGGTAAAGAGCAAAATGTTGAAATAATTGCTAACAAGATAATACTCTTGGGTAAGGCAGATCCCGAAGAATACCCTCTTCAGCCAAAAAAACATAGCCTAGAGTTTTTAAGAGAAAAAGCGCATCTAAGGTTTAGAACTAATACCTTTTCGGCAGTATTTAGAATAAGGCATGCGCTTACATTTGCAATACATAATTATTTCAATTCTAAAGGGTATCTAAATCTTCACACCCCAATTATAACTGGAGCAGATGCAGAAGGGGCTGGAGAAATGTTTCAGGTAACAAATCTTGATTTAAACAAGATGCCAAGAAATGAAATGGACAAAATAGACTTTTCTAAAGATTTTTTTGGAAAGCAAACCAACCTAACTGTTTCTGGGCAACTAGAGGCGGAGCTTGGAGCGCTGGCTCTTGGAAAAGTGTATACTTTTGGACCAACATTTAGAGCAGAAAACTCCAACACCTCAAGACATTTGTCAGAGTTCTGGATGATTGAACCAGAAACTGCTTTTGCAGATCTAGATGACAATATGGATTTAGCAGAAGATTTTCTCAAATACTGTATTAGTTATTGTGTAGAGAATTATAAAGATGATATAGAATTCTTAAACCAAAGACTTCTAAATGAAGAGAAAAACTTAAAGAAAGAAGAACGATCAGAATTGAGTCTAATAGATCGTTTAGATTTTGTTATCAACAATAAATTTGAAAGAATAACATATACAGAGGCAATAAATATCTTAAGAAATTCAAAGCCAAATAAGAAGAAAAGATTCCAGTTTTTAATAACTGGTTTTGGCGATGACCTTCAATCAGAACATGAAAGATATTTAGTAGAAAAGAAGTTTAAAAAACCTGTTATAATAACAGACTATCCAAAAAAAATTAAAGCATTTTACATGAAATCCAATGATGATGATAAAACAGTAAGGGCAATGGACATTCTGTTTCCAATGATCGGTGAAATGGTTGGCGGATCTCAAAGAGAAGAGGATTATGATAAATTAGTGTCTCGTATGGAAGAAATGGATATAGATAAGAAGGAGCTTTGGTGGTATCTAGAAACGAGAAAATTTGGAACATGCGTTCATAGTGGATTTGGACTAGGTTTTGAAAGGTTAATGATGTTTATAACAGGCATGAAAAACATAAGGGATGTCATTCCCTTTCCCAGAACACCGCAGAATGCAGAGTTTTAAGCATGCAAAAACAACAGCAAATATTAAAGCAAAAACTAAAGTTAAGCCCCCAACAAATACAATTTTTGGGTTTGCTATCAATTCCAATAGTAGATTTAGAAAAAAGAATTGAAGAAGAACTAGAAGAAAACCCTACACTAGAAGAATCTGATTCTACAGAAAACACAGATAATAAAGAAGAAAACTTTCATTACAGAAGCAAGGAGAATAAACGCGATTTTATAGTAGATAATATTACAGCTAGTATAGATTCATTATCCAGCTTTCTTCATAAACAAATTATTGGAATCAATAATAGTGATAAAGAAGTTGAGCTTTTAGAATATCTAATTGACAGCCTGGATTATAATGGATTTCTAACACAAAGAAATGATGCTATTATTGATGACTATTTTATTGCTAATGATATTTTAATAACTGAGAAAGAACTTAATAGCGCTTTAGATATTTTAAAGACTTTTGAACCGGTAGGAGTTGGAGCAAAAGATTTGCAAGAGTGTTTAATTATTCAGCTAGAAAGAAGGGGTAGTGTCTATAAATCTATTAGTAAAGAAATTCTTGAAAATTACTATCATGAATTTTCGAATAAAAATTTTGAAAAAATTATTAAAGAATTAAAAATTTCAGAAAAAGAATTAGCAGATGTATACAAAGAGATTGAGAGTTTAAATCCTATTCCAGGATCTGGCTTTTCTATAGATAAAGAAAATACAGAATATGTGATTCCTGATTTTTCTTTAAAAAACAGTGAAGATGATATTAGTGTTATTCTAAATAACCCAAACACAAAAATTGTTGCTGTCAATAAATATTATGAGAAACTTTTAAAAGAGACCTCAGATGTAGAAACTAAAGATTTTTTACAAAAGAAAATAGAAAAGGCAAAGTGGTTTGTTGATGCATTAAAAAAAAGAAATAAAACTCTAAAGTATGTAATGGAAGCAATTGTTAAGATTCAAGAAAGTTATTTTATAAGCGGTAAGGAGTACGATTTAAAGCCAATGAAGTTAGCAGACATAGCCGAAATCATAAAGATGGATATATCTACAATATCAAGAGTTACAAACAGTAAATATGTTGAGACAAATTTTGGGTCATTCTTGTTAAAAGATTTTTTCTCTGAGGCTTATAAAAAAGATAACGGTGAAATAATATCAACAAAAGAAATCAAAAAAAAATTGATAGACATTATTGACGGTGAAGATAAAACAAAGCCATTTACAGATGAAATTATTTGTAATTTACTTGGAAAAGAAGAGTATCATATTGCTAGAAGAACAGTTGCAAAGTATAGGGAGGAGCTTAAAATTCCTATTTCTAAATTTAGAAGAAAATTATAATGTTTCTAGCTAAATTACTTTCAAGACTACTTCATCCTATTTTTATACCAACAATTACACTTTCAATAATATCTATAAAATTTGTAAATATTATTATTCTTTCAAATCAATTAGACATTATAATAATAGGCGTTATGATTTTTACACTCTTATTCCCCCTACTAAGTATTCTATATTTACTCTATACTGATAGAATTAAAAGCCTGCAGATAGAAGAAAGAAAAGAGCGGATTCTACCAATTACTATTACAATAATATGGATGCTTATTGGATATTATTTTCTTGCCAATATACTTGATTATGCTCCAATAATAAAAACTATTTATTTAGGAATGATTGCTACCCTATTTACAACTCTATTAATAACAAAATATTGGAAAATTAGCCTACACATGGCTGCAATAGGAGGGTGTTTTGGGGTATTTCTAGCTATACAATCTATATATGGAGGGGTAATAAATTATGTAATTCTAATACTAATGCTTTCTGGCTTATTAGGATATTCAAGGGCTATGTTGAAAGCTCACAATATGCAGCAAATTTATTCTGGATTTTGTCTAGGTGTATTTATGATGATAGTTTTTGTTTCTTATTTATAACTGTCTATCTTTAAAATAGAAACCTTTCTGTTAAGAATTGCATCTATACCATAAATACCTTTTTTAATGTTTTGATTAGGTTTTGATTTGATTTGGGATTCACCAAGAGGTACCTCACTAATTTTTAACTTATCATCATTATAAAATTGAGCTAAAAATCCATTTTGGAATGACAAAAAATAAGATATTAAAGATTTTATTCTTACAGATGAAAGCTCAATATTATAAGCGCTATCTGCAAGCTGACTAGCGTAACCTTTTATATTTATATCAACGAAATAACCATTTTCAAGTTCATAGTGTAGTCTGTGTAATAGTTTATTAAGTTGATTGAAATTTCCTTTTAGAGAATCTTCAAAAAACAAACTATTATCTGAACTATAGTTAGAATATTCATCTATCTTCATGAAATAATTGACATAAGATTCTTTATAGTTTATTGGAGAAGAATTATAACTATCAATTTCAGGAGAATCATTATCAAAATATAGATTTAGTGGAAGAAATTCCGAATATGATGAAACTAAATTGCTTGGCTGTTCTGGATTAGAAATTGTAAAAGTAAAAATATTAGAACAACAGCTGTCACAGTAACTATTATCATTTGGACGATTAGAGGAAAAATATCCTGAATAATCATTATAGTATTTAAAATATAAATCATCACTTTTAGAATTAAAATCATACATAGATTTTTTTTGTGACCAGTTATTTGGAATTCCCTCAGAATAAAAAATATCAAATCCACCAAGTGTGTAATTGGTATCATTAGAGCTAAAAAATAATGTGCTCTTTGCCGTATCAAAGTATGGTGTGATTTCATCAGCAGGTGAATTTATATTTTTTCCAGCATTTAATGGCATTCCAAAACCACCATCTTTATCAATTAATAAAAACCAAATATCTAAACCGCCAAAACCGTTTTTTCTGTTTGAGGTAAATGACAGATAATCCTGTTGATTTATTGTGAAAAAATTAGGTTGAGAGTTGTAATTCGAAACAAAAACATCGGGATATTTTTCTGATAAATTTTCAGCTTTACCTTCATTATATATGTAAATATCACAATTATTAAAACTATCACATAAAGTAAAATAAATATGATTTCTTTTCATATCAAATGATGTGTTTCCAGAAATAAAATTTTCAAAGTTTAAGTATTTATAAGTATTTCTATCCCACATATCATTACTCTTTTTTGAGATAAAAATCTCTGATACTTGCTTGCTTCCATTAAAGTATGAAGAAGTAAAAAAAGCTATAGTATCATCAATTTGATTGAAGTCTAAATCTGAATTTTTGGAATTAATTGATCCTTTTAGTATAGATATGTCTATTTGAGATTTTAAAGAAAATGAGCATAAAAGAAAAAGTACTATAAGTATTTTGGACATATATATATTTTTTCTAATATAGGCTTTTTAGTGCTCCAAGAATATATTAAGGAAAATTCTAAACCACCATAATTATTTGAAGCCTTGGATAATTTTGAAATATTAACATCATAGCTTAGTAATACATTAAATTTTTCAAAAACAAATCCAATTTTTGGTATAACAGCATCATTATCTCTAATTAGAACGCCAACTAAAATTTCATCTAAAAAGGTATTGTCAATTGAGGATATTAAATCCATGCCATATAGCAGCTCATTTACATTTTGCTGTTCAGAATAAAAAAAGAGGGTATTTAATAAAAAATCTGAGCTTAATATATGTGTGCCTGTTAAATGAGTATTAAACTTAATAGGCATTTTAGAGTCTATATTAGTATTAAAGGATTGTTGGGGTTGATTTAAGTGATAGGCCGATAGGCCAAATTCAAGTATATTTTTGTTATTAATTTTTTGAGAAAGAACGCCACCTATAGCAAAATCTAAGAAAAATAAATTATCGTTAAAAAATTGTTCTTCCTCTAGTAAAATAATTGAAGTGTAATCAATAGATCTTTGGTAGGCGCCAATTAATGTGCCCACAGATATAATTGAGTTGTTTTTATTAATAATACTTTTTGAAATCGAAGTGTTCACTCCTGTGGTATTAAAACTTGAAAGTCCAGATTCATCATGAATAAAATTAAAACCAAATGATAGTTGTTTATAATACTCCTTAGCATAAAAAGAAACTGCTAATGTCTTAAATGGATCTGTGACAGAACCCCATTGTGATTTTCTATGTAAAAGAGCTTGATAATCACTTGAAATTAATGCGGTTAGCGAAGGATTAAGATTTAGCTTAGCTATATTAAATTGAGAAAAGTGGGGGTCTTGTGCGTATAGCGTGGTGATACTAAAAATAAAAATAAAAATTATTTGCCTCATTTTATAAGTGTTATATTTCCTTTTCTGAAAAAAACTTTTCCCCCGTAACAAGTCATCTCTAAATAAAAATCAAATACTTGAGGCTGTAACTTATTTCCTTTAAATATTCCGTTCCAGAAGTTGTTTATGTTGTTTGAACTGTAAACAAGCTGACCAAGCCTATTATATATCATTAGTTCAAAATTGATAATGTCTACACCATTATTCTGTATTTTATAAACATCATTTATCCCATCATCGTTTGGAGTAAATCCAGTTGGGATGATTATACTATCTTCATTACAAAACAAATCTCTAACTGAAATATAAATGGAGTCTTTGATAAAACAATAAGAATTAAAAACAGAGACATCATACCAATTTGAAAAATTAGCTGGAAATGAAATTTGTGAAAAAGAGCTATTATCAAACCAAATTAAAGAATCACTTGACAAAGCATTTATTACAGCTATAGAACCGACAATGAGATTATTTTCGTTTGCCCATAAAGAATCTAAAATAGGTAGTGTAAATGATGTAATAAAAACAGAATCTTTTATAATACAACCCGCGCTATTAACCACCTCCAAAGAATACCATGTAGATGATAAGAGCTTTTTTTGAACAATAGATGAGTCTAAATTATAAACATCAAAATCAGATGGGAACCAATTATATGAAACAATTGGATTAATCGGTGTGTTATTAATTACTGATAGAATTGCGGTGTCGCCAAAACAAACAAGCGAGTCTGAATCTATTTTAACATCAATCAGATCGGCAAGTATGGAAACACTGTCAATAACTAAACAAAGGCTGTCATTCGCTTTTATATAAACTGTTTGGGGATAAAATGCGGTAAAACTTAATTGATCAGAGAGAGTATCAGAAAATAAATTGTCTGATGACCATAAAATATTGGTAAGATTATTTGTGGGATTAATATCTAGAAGTATTGGCAAATTACAATATGAAGTGTCATCTGGGGGGTCTACAATAAGATTGTTAACTACGATTTGCTGTGTCAAAGTATCATTACATTGATTTCCTGAAATAATTAATTGATAGATAATATTCGTATCTGATGATGAAAATGGGTTTGAAGTATTAGTATTGTTTAAACCTGCTAAAGGGGTCCAACTAAATATAAGATTTGAATCATTAATAGATGGTAAGCCAATTTGAGTCAAAGAATAGGGGCATTTAATTATACTCGGTAATGAATCATTAGCTCCTGATAAGACATATATAGATTTATATATAGTATCCGAAATATTGCAAGCTTGTGGTGAAGTAATAATTAATTTGACACTATAAACACCAGTATTTTGATACTGATGAATTGGATTAATAGAATTTGAAAAATTCCCATCCCCAAAGTCCCAATAATATGAAATATTATTTAGTTGATTTGTTGATGAAGTATTTATAAAACTCACTACTGTTGTGCAGTTTAATATTGGAGATGAAAAATCTGCAACAACAACAGGTCTTTTAAAATCAAATTTGAAAACAGCATTATTACAATTAGTACTATTATTTGTTGCAGAAACCGCTCCAGGATTGGGATAAATTGGAAAGTCATTATTATTTCCACAACCAGCACATACAGACTGATAAACAACTCCATTCTTATCAAATCTACTTGTACCACCGTCAACATGTTCTGTGCTTAAGCTTCCTCCAAAATATGTAGCATACTCAAGACTGTCTAAATTTTCATTTATTACAGCTAAATAAAAGTCATTTCCATCAGTAGTATTTTGATATGCATCAAATGTAACTGGAAGATTAAGAGTGGATAAAGAACCTCCTAAGTTTGATCCCCATCCTGAAATGTAAATATTATTACATTTATCAACTAAAAATGCAGTAGGAGAAATGTCAGGGCTTCCGTTACCTGTTCCAATCATAGTAGATTGTGTTAGCTGACTTATATCATTATTAAAAATTGATATAAATTGTCCTCCACCTATAGTATAATAATTAGAGTTTTTGACAAGAGATAAAGAATCTGCTTTAGTTTGTCCAAAAATATAAACACTGTTATTATTATTAAGCTCAATAAAATAGGCTTGATCGTAATTTTCCGAACCAAAATATGAAGAGCTTAAGATTTGAGTGCCAGTGGGATTGATTTTTGATATGAATGCATCTGGATTAATAGAATCATTATATATTGGATTGTATGATAAGGGTGTAGTAGGAAAATTTGTAGAAATAGTTCCCCCTGTAATATAGATGTTTTCAGAATTATCAATGGCTAAAGAATAAAGAGCATCGTCATTATCGCCTCCAATAAAAGAAGACCAAATAATGGTAGAGAGTTGATTATCCATCTTAACAATACAGCCATCTTGCAATCCTTGCAAAGAAGATTGAAATGAATTTTGTGAAGTTGGAAAATCAGGGGATAAGGTTGAACTCACAATATATACATTGTTATCACTATCAACATCTATTTCACCACGAATTTCATCAGCATAATTAAAGCTTAATTTAGAAGAGGTATTTAGACCATCATTTTTACTTCCACCCAAAAATGTAGAGGACAAAAGTGAACCGCCATCAGAACTCAATCTTGAAACAAAAATATCCGATCCGTTGGGAAAACTAACACCCAGTCCAGTTGGGAAAAAACTATTTCCACCTAAAAAAAAACTATTATAAGCAAACGGCGTAACAGGAAAATCAGAAGAGCCTGTTGTGCCAAGAATAAAAAGTTCATCATTGGAACCTACAACTAAACTATGAGGCAACTCGTCTGCAGAACCGCCTAAATAAGTAGAATATATTCTTGAGGTTCCTAATGTGTCGTATTTTGTAATAGCAATATCAGTAATGCCCCCCTGAAAAGATTGTTGATATGCGCCAAAAGTAACAGGATAGTCAACTCCAAAAGCTGTACTTCCAGAATACAAGTAACCATTATTATCATAAGTTGCTGTATATCCAAAATTATCAGACACAGATCCTGAGTATGTAGAAAAAATTAGTGTTGGGTCAATTATCACCGAAAAATTTGAATTATATCCCTCTGGAAAATTAAAGCCTACAGATTGTTTTTTTATAACATACTCACATTTCACTTCAATTGTATCATTATTTAGAATTTGATAAGCATAGGGTCGCATTTCTTTTATAGTATTAACTGAAGTTTGAATATGCAGGCTACCATTTACTAAAATTAGCGACTCAACGTCTTCATATTTCATTATAACGTCTCTGACATCAGCGTCCTTGCTAAGTATTAAATCGTATTTTAAATTATTATGGTGATTATATATTTTTAAATCTATTCCTCTATAGATTTTTTGCTGTAAAACCTCATTAAATACAGGTACGCTACTTACCCAATTTTGCTTTTCTCCTAAATAATAATTTTCAACATAATCGTATTTATTGTTATAGCTTATAGTAATGTTCTTAGAAATATTTTTAAATAATATTCTATATGAATGAAAGCTTATTTTACTATCTGTATTTTTATGGTCATGAAAATTTTTAAGTTGCTTTTGATTATAAAAGGAAAATGATAATTTTCCACGCTCAACAAAAAGAGCTCCGCCACTTAATTTTTTTTTTGCAATAACATTAATAGGAAACTGTCCATTATTTTTCACAAAACCTTCTTGGGCCAACAAGTTATTTATAATTAAAAAAAAAGGTAGCGTTAAATATAATTTAAGAAAAATTATATTTTTCATATAACAACTATATATTACTATTAAGAATATTCATTAAGCTATCCTTAACAAACATATATTCATTTTTATTCTTCTTACTAATAGGATCACCTGGGGGGAGTTTTTGTTTGTATGGATCAACTTGTTTCCCATTTTTCCAGAATCTGTAACATACGTGGGGGCCTGTGGCTAAACCAGTACTTCCAACGTATCCAATAATATCTCCCTGTTTAACATAAACACCTTTTTTAATGCCTTTTTTTATCTTAGACATGTGTAAATACTGTGTACTATATGTGCCATTATGTCTTACCTTAACAAAGTTTCCATTATTTCGCGTGTAACTTGCTGTAACAATTGTTCCATTTGCCGTTGTCATTATAGGAGTTCCTTTTGGAGCCGCATAATCTGTTCCAAAATGACCCTTCCACTGTCCAGTAACTGGATGTTTTCTATTACGGCTATATCTAGAACTTATACGATAAAAATCTAGTGGGGCCTTTAGGAAGGCCTTTCTTAAGGTCCTTCCTGATTCATCAAAATATTCTCCATAATTTTCGTTTTCCTTATAATAAAAAGAGTAAAACTTTTGATTCTTATGAACAAATTCTGCTGCCAGCACTCTACCTATTCCTATATACTCACCATCAATATAATTATTTTCATAATAAACCTTAAAAGCGTCGCCTTCTTGTATTTTAAAAAAATCAATGGTCCATGCATATATTTCTGATAATTTTATGGATACTCTAGGGCTTATACCAAGTTTATCGATAGTCTCAGAAAGTGAAGAATTAATTATTCCTTGGGAAACTTTAAGTTTGGTTACGACTTCTTTCTTGCCTCTATAAATATTAATTTCATTAATTAAATCAAAAACAATATAGTCTGTTGCATTTTCTTCATAAATAAAATAACACAATTTAGATATAGAATCATTTGAACTAATAAGTGTATATTTTTGACCTGAATTAACTCTCCTAACGTCAAATATACCTTTAGATTTATTTACTATTTCTGCTATCTGCGGATAATCAATATGATTGAAATATAAAATCTCTCCAAGTGTTTGGCCTTCTTTTACTATTTCTTCTGAAACAGTAAATGTGTCAACTAGAATTCCATATTTATAAACTGGATCGTTAACCTCTTCGACATAATTAGCATCATTATCTTCATGGTCTTTTCTTAGAAGACTATAGATGGCAAAAGCAAAAACACATGAAATAAAAAATACTTTGAAATAATTTTTCATTAGTGCAATTTATAATTTTATTTTATGAGATAAAAAATCAAATTCAAAAATTATTGACAATAGCTTTTGAACATTAAAAATAATTTTTTGAAAAAGAAAGAATCCCTTCTTCGTCAAAATTTTTACCCATGATTTGAAATCCATATGGTAGTTTTGATGAATGGTTATTAATTGGCATAGAAATAGCTGGATTTCCAGATAGATTAGCCAAAACAGTAAAAATATCTTCTAAGTACATTTGGGTTGGGTCTGTATTTTTATCTCCAATATTAAAGGCAACATGAGGTGTGGTTGGAGTCAAAACGTAATCAAATGATCTAAAAATTTCTTCAACCATATTTTTTATTTTTCGTCTAATTTTTTGTGCCTTAGTAAAGTAGGCATCATGGTATCCAGAGCTTAAAACAAATGTCCCCAGCATAATTCTTCTCTTAACTTCTTCGCCAAAACCGGTATTTCTACTTAGAATATAAGCTTCATTTAAATCTTTAATGTTTGATTCTCTATAGCCATAATTAATCCCGTCAAACCTGGCAAGATTAGAAGATGCCTCAGCAGTTGACAAAACATAATAAGTAGCAACCAAGTAATCAAGAAGTGGAAATGAAATTGGCTCAACCAAAAAGCCTTGGTTTTTTAATTCATTAATTTTTAATAAAAAATTTTGCTTTATCTCAGGGTCTAGGCCCTTGTGATTTATGCATTCAGAGATATAAGCTATTTTTTTAGATGATTTATTAAAATTTAGTTTGGAATAATCAGGAACTTCTAAAGATGAAGATGTAGAATCATTTCTATCTTTTCCTGAAATTACTTCTAAAACTAATGCGATATCTTCAATATTATTTGCAATTGGTCCTATCTGATCAAAAGACGAGGCGTAGGCTATTAATCCATATCTAGAAACACGTGAATAAGTTGGTTTTAATCCTATAACCCCACAAAATGCAGCAGGCTGTCTAATAGAGCCACCAGTGTCACTACCTAAAGAAACCAAACAAAGTCCTTCAGAAACAGCAGCAGCAGAACCACCTGAGGAACCTCCCGGAACTTTATTTGGATCAACAGGATTCTTTACAGGCCCATATGTTGATTTTTCATTTGAGCTTCCCATCGCAAATTCATCGCAATTTAAGCGACCAATTATTATAGCACCGTGCTCGACTAAACGACTTACAACAGTAGAGCTGTAGACAGATTTAAAACTACCTAATATTGAAGATGATGCTGTAACGCCATGACCCTCATAGCATATATTATCTTTAATTGCTACAATCAGTCCAGAGAGCTTTCTGTGCTTTTTAACAGAGAGTTCTTGGTCAACTAATCGAGCTTGAGAAATGGCAGAATCGTTAAAAGTTTCAATAAAAGAATTGTTTGTGCTTTGATTAATTTTTTTAATATAAAAATTAACTAGTTCTTCACATGAGAAATTAGAGCTGTATAGCTCATTTTGTAGGTTTTTAAATGACCGAAATAACTTCAAATCTAAAAATTAGTTTTCTTCAGATTTATCTTCAGATTCATTTTTACCTTTCTTAAATTCATTTATTCCTTTACCTAGGCCCTTCATTAATTCTGGAATTTTTTTTCCTCCAAACAGCAACAAAACAACAAGTGCAATTAAAAGCCATTCTGTTCCTCCCATTGTAAATAATAAAATAGTATTCATAAGTAAGTCGGTTTAATGTTAAAACAAAAGTAGCTAAATTGTTTTAAAAAGCTTCAAAAAGCCAGACCGAAGGGTCTTGTTTATCGTAACCCTGCCAAATTTCAAAATGCAATTCCGTTCTATCATCATTTTCTCTAGTTAAAACTTTACCTATTTCTTCTTTTGCAAGAATATTATCTCCAAGCTTTACTTTAACTTCTTCTAAGCCAGAATATACAGTGAAAAATTCTCCATGGTTTATCAAAACAGCCTTACCTTCACCCTTAATAAAAAATATTCTTGATATCTTTCCATCAAATACGGACCTAATGATAGCGTTTTTATTTGTTGCTATATTTATTCCATTATTAAAAGTTTCTATATTGCCAAATACTTTGTGTTTTTGTTTACCAAATTTTTGAATTATCAATCCTTGTTCAAGTGGCCACGGAAGTTTTCCCTTGTTAGCGCTAAATTTATCAGATAAGAGCTGAGCCTCAGGTGTTAAAGAAATTTTATTATCCTTATCTCTTTTAATTTTTTCTCGTGCTAATCTAATCTCTTCTTCAATTATTTTTTTTATCTTTTGTTCTAGTTGTCTAGATTTTTTTTGCTGATCTTTAATTTTCTTTAAAAATATTTGTTCAGATTTTTGAAGTTTAGATACAGCAGTTTTTTTTTCATCTTTAGAGATAAGAACCTTATTTAAACTCTTCTTTTTATTTGATATAAGTTTAAGATTCTGTTCTTTCTTTGACTTAATTAATTCATTCTGAGAAAATAGCCGCTGCTTATTTATTGCTAAACTATCTTGATTTTTAGTAATCTGTAATGCCTGTGTTTTCCTTGCTCTTGAGTATTCTCGAAGAAAAAGAATTCTTTTGTAGGCTTGATTAAAAGTTTCAGAAGAAATAATAAACATCAAATCATTTCTTTCATTTTTATTTTTTTGTAAAGAATATATTATTTCTCCGTACTCTTTTTTTAACTCGATAATTTCTTTTTCCGCATCATTTATTGACTTTTCATTTTCAAGTATTTTATTCTCTAACTTAAAAATCTGCTTCTTTAATAGATTCTGTTCAATATTTAATAACTGTAACAATCTCTCTTGGCTAGAAATCTTCTTGTCAAGATAATCTATATAAACAAGTGAAGATTTTTTATTTTCTTTTGTTTTATTTAATAAAGACGTTGTATAATTAATCTCCTTTTCTAGTGCAATTTGTTGTTGCTTTAAAATATCCTTATTCTGACCAAAAGACAGATAAGTAATTAATAATAAGATAAATAAAAAACTATTTTGTTTCATTATATTTTTTTGGGATTTTAAACGAAACTTTGTCTTTCTCTAAAACCTTAATCTTATTTAATATTAATTCAAATGAGAGTTTCTTGTTGGTTGTGCTGATAATCAACTTTTTTGGGTATAAAACACTATCAATCATTTGCGTGTCGAAATAATTCACAGTAAGTTTTTCACTTGCTGAAAAATTTTTAACAAACGATTCTATACTATAACTATTTAAGTTAACAACATATGTTGTTGAATCGTTCTGACTATCCAAAGTGACTGTATTTAATTCTTGTGAGCTTAAATAATTCTGTTTTGGAATTAGCACAGAGTTTGTAATTATACGTTCAATCGTACTTAAAGATAGGTCTAAACCATATTCTTCTTTAAAGTCTATAAGGTTTTTTATAAACCAACTTGATTTTGTTCTGTCTATCGAATAAATTGAATCTCTACTAATCATTACTCGATTTACTTCGCCGATGATTGGTACGGTTATTGAAATCCATATTAAACTATCCTTAGCCATTTTGAGACTAAATCCTAATGGCACACCACTATCTTGATTATTAATTTTTAATTTACCCCTTATATTAATCCATTTATATTCAGCAGTAGTAGAATTAACTTTTGTTATTAGATCGTCAACATTAATTTTACTAAAATCATTAATAGTCAACTCCTTTTTAATATTACAAGACATGGCTATTAAAAAGAAAGAAAAGATAAGAAGCTTATTCCAACAATTTTTCATTGCTAATTTTATTTTCTAAAATAACAGATTCTGAACCAAGAGATTTTGCTAGAAGCCATTTTTCTAAAGCTTCTTGTGTAAAGCCTAGCCTAAATAAAATATCTCCATAGTGCTCAACAACAACAGGACTATTATTACTGCCGTTTTTTAATGCTTTTTTTATCCACTCTAATGCCGATTTATAGTCTTCTAGGCAATATAAAATCCAGGCATAAGTGTCTTGATATGTACCGTTATCTGGCTCTAAATCATTACATCTTTTTGACATTTCTTTTGCTCTTTCAAGATTATATTTCCTTAAAGACAGATAGTAACTATAGTTGTTTAATACTATTATGTTATTGGGATTTTGCAAGAGTATTTGTTCGTACAAAGAATCTGATTTTGAAAATAATTCTAATGAATGATAGGTGTCTGCTAATGATGATTGAAACTCTGAATATAAAGATGGATTATCAAAAACAAATCCAATTCCAGATTCTAACGCCTCTTTGGATTTGTCAAATTGTTTAAAAAATGAACAAGACACACCATAAAAATAATAATATAAAGGTTCACTAGGAAAATAAGATAGAGCATTTTCACTATAATATAAAAGCGAATCATAATTAGCCTCCTCGACTTCTAAAAATAAAACCTGTGTCCACACAGCTTGCAAATTTTGATCTATTGATAATGATTTTTTATAATTTTCTTTAGCTAATATTTTATTACCACTTGCATAGTACAAATCACCCAGAACCGCATAGGTTGCTGAATTAGAAACATCTAATTCTTTAAGAATCTCTGCTAACTCAAATGCCTGCTTTTTTATAGTGTCATTTGCATTTATAATCGAAAGATATGATGAAAGGATTGCTAATTTTGTTTCAGCAGCAATTTTCTCAGATCTAAAAGCTAATTTTAGCTCTAAAAAAGATTTTTCAAGATCCCCATTGTCTCTGTGAAAATTTGCTAGCGTTAAATGTATCTGGCCATTTTTAGGGTCTTTTTCTGAAATTGATTGAAAAACAATAATTGCTTTTTCTTTTTCATTAGTCAATAAATAAGCTTCAGCAAGAATTTGCAAAACCTCAAGGTCATTAGGAAAACTATTTGATAGAGTTTCTAAGCATTTTGTTGCGTTATTAAAATCTTTGAGCTGAAGATATAATTTATGCTTTTGCATAGAAATCATCTTATCAATTCCTTTCTTTTTTTCTAGATCTTCATATACTGAAATAGCTTTTAAATATCTTTGATTGTATATATATGTGTCTGCTAACTTGTAGTAGTTAAACTCATTTTTTGGCTCTCTTTTTACAATATCGGAATATTGCTTGGCAGCTTTGTCAAATTCTTGATTAAGAAATAAAATTTCTGCATGATTTCTTAGGTGCCATATATTATTTGTTTTAAGCTCAATTGTTTTTAAAGAGTATTGCTTTGCCTCACTGAATTTATTTAAGCTTTTTTTTATTAAAGAAATCTGGAAGTGAGGTTCAATTTTATTAGAATTAATATCTATACATTTTTGAAATAAACCAACTGCCAGCTCATAGTTTTCTAATGATTTTTGTTTAATAGCATTAAAAAAGAGGTTATTAAAATAAATGTTGTTGTCCTGTTTTTTTTCTTTAGATAATGTTGTTTTCTTATTTTGCTTTTTTTCAGGGTAATGACTTTTCCATTGCCCAAATGCTGTAAGGTTAATAAAAACAAAAAATAGTATTACACTTTTTTTTATCATCTATCTTATTTCACAAAAATCTCCAATGCTAATTTCTTGATCTACTTTATGGCCATCAAAAAAAGTGTGATTACCGACCATTGAATTCTTTAATTTAGCATTCTTTATAGTTGAATTACTCTGAATAATTGAGTTTGAAATTTCACTATCTTTAATGATTGAACCAGAATCAATAGATACATGAGGGCCAATTTTTGAATTTTTTATTGTTATTCCATCTGCAATATAGCAGGGTTCAATAATTTCGGAATTAATGAGATCAACATTTTCATTAACCATACTTGTATTCTTGTTGTGCTCCAACACACGTTGACTTGTATAAACCGTAGCATCTTTGTTTCCACAGTCTAACCATTCATCAACCGTGCCGATAGAAAAGATTTTACCTTTTTGTTTCATGTTTTCAAGAGCATTAGTTAATTGATATTCACCTTTATCCTTAATGTTGTTATCTATTAGAAATTGAAGCTCTTTCATTAAATTTTCACCATTATTAAAATAATATATGCCTATAATTGCTAAATCAGAAACAAATTCTGCCGGCTTTTCAACAAAATCAGTAATGTGATTGTCTGAATTAATTTTTACAACTCCAAATGCTGAAGGATCTTCAATCTTATTAACCCATATTATTCCATCATTATTCTTATTTAATTTAAAGTCTGCCTTAAATAAAGTATCTGCAAAAGCAACAACAACATTGCCCTTTAAGGATTGCTTTGCGCATAAAATAGCATGTGCTGTTCCGAGCGGCTGCTCTTGATGAACAATTACACCTTTTGCGTTAAGGTTAGATGCTATATCTATTAAATCTTTTTCTACTTCTGATCCAAAATCACCAATGATAAATGCTATTTCGTCTATTGTCTCATCACATACTTTGACAATATCTTGAACAAGACGTTCGACAATTGTTTTACCAGCAAAAGAAATTAAAGGTTTTGGAGTTGTCAGTGTATGTGGCCTTAACCTTGAACCTCGACCAGCCATTGGGATAATTATATTCATTTTTATTAATTAAAAAAGTTTGGGTGTTTTGTTTTCTGTCATTTTTGGCTTTTCAAAAACATAGACTAAAAGGCAATATGCAATTAAAAATAAAATCTCTATTATTAGGGTAAAATTAGCATAATAAATTATAAGATAAATAAATATCATTAAGAAAAAATACATTAGTATCCTATAATAATTATAAGGTATTGGAAAGTGCTTATTTGACAAATAAAAAGATAACAGAACCATAGAAGAATAACATATTAATGTGGCCAATGCACATCCAACAAATCCGAAAACTGGTATTAACAAGATGTTTAAAATAATTGTTATTGATGCTCCAAAAATTGAAATATAAGCTCCGTATCTTGTTTTTTCAGTAAGCTTGTACCAAATAGATAAATTATAATAAATCCCTAAAAAAAAGTTTGCAAAAAGTAGTATTGACACCACTAAAAAACCTCTTTCATCATGATATTTTGATCCAAGAAAGTTTATGAAAAAATCATAAAAAGTTGTGACAATTAGAAAAATAAATGAAGTGACAATTATAAAATATTTCATAACATCAGCATATATTTTTCTAGAGTTGTGTTCTCGTTCTTGAGAAAAATAAAAGGGCTCAGCGGCAAACCTAAATGTTTGAATAAATAAAATCATAATTATAGAAAGCTTATAAAATGCTCCATAAAGACCTATCTCTCGAGAAATATTAGATGATTCTTGTAATAAATATTTAAGTAATATTCTGTCAATAGTTTCATTAGTCATTCCTGCTAATCCTGCAATCAACAAGGGAGACGCATAAATCATCATTTTTTTCCATAAGTTTCTTTCAAAAATCCATACAGAGTTTATCATCTCTGGCAAAAGCATTAGAATTGTTATTGCTGAAGCAAATAAATTAGCAATAAAGATATAGCCAACACCTACAGAAGGAGAGTAAACCGAGTTAACAAAATTTAATGACTGTAAATTATTTTCAATTGCGTAAGGACAGTAAATAATAAAAAACAGATTTAAACCAATATTTATAAAAATATTTACCAATCTTATAAGGGCAAATCTAGTTGCTTTATTCAAAGCTCTAAGTTTTGCAAAAGATATAGATGAAATAGCATCAAGTCCTATTATTAGAGCAAACCATTTTACATACTCTTGATTATTTGGATAACCAATGCTTGATGAAATGTTTTCACTAAAGACAAACATTAATATTATAAAAAGTAAAGATGAAAAAAGCAAAGAAATTAAAGAAGTGCTATATACAATACGATTATTTTCTTTTTGTGAAAATCTAAAAAAAGCTGTTTCTATACCATATGTTAAAATGATGACTAAAAATGCTACATATGCATAGAGCTCAGTTACAACACCATATTCTTCTGGCAGGAAATATCTTGTATAAAGTGGAACAAGCAAGTAATTAAGTAGTCTCCCAACAACACTACTTAAGCCATAAATGGCAGTTTGACTAGCTAACTTTTTTAAGGGGTTCAATTAAAGTTTGGTTTTCTTTTTTCCATAAATGCTTTTGTTCCTTCAGCGAAATCTTCTGTCTCGAAGCAATCTGAGAAAAAATTAATTTCAGATTCCATTCCATCAACACCATCTTGATAACATGCATTTATTGATTTTATTGCATTAGTAATTGCTGTTGAAGAATTTCGTTTAATCTTGTTTGCAATGTCAACACAGCTTTTTATTAAATTTTCTTGATCACACACCTGGTTAACTAAGCCAATGCTTAAAGCCTTTTCAGCACTAATCATCTTTGCTGTAGTAATCAATTCAAGTGCAATTCCTTTTCCCACAATCTGAGGTAAGCGTTGGGTTCCACCGTACCCTGGAATAACACCTAAAGAGACCTCTGGCAGCCCCATTTTTGCATTATCTGAAGCAACCCTAATATGACAGGACATTGCTAGTTCTAGCCCCCCCCCTAAGGCAAAACCATTAATTGCTGCAATAAATGGAATAGGGGAGTTTTCAATTAAATTAAATAGTTTATCCTGACCATTTCTAGATAAGTTTCTTCCTTGCATTTTATTGAAATCTGAAAACTCTTTTATATCAGCTCCAGCTACAAACGCTTTTTTTTCAGCTCCAGTAAGAACCACACACTTAATTTCTTTATTCTGAATTATTTCTTTAATACATGAGGAGAGCTCACTAATTGTCTCGTTGTTTAAAGAGTTTAAATTTTTTGGTCTATTAATAGTAAGATAACTTATTTGATCTGAATTTTGAACAAGTATATTTTTGTAGTTCATTTATATTAGTTTTTATACAAATATAGCAGAATACCACACTATTTGAAATACCAATATTTTAAAAAAGTGTTTTAACTATTTAGAGCCTCAGCTCCACCAACTATTTCAAGAATTTCTGCTGTAATTGCTGCCTGACGCGCTTTGTTATACGAAAGGGTAAGGTCTTTCTTTAATTCTGATGCATTGTCTGTGGCTTTATGCATTGCAGTCATTCTTGCACCATGTTCAGATGCATGAGAATCTAAAACAGCTTTATAAAGTTGTGTCTTTAATGATTTAGGTATTAGCTCATCGATAATTTCCTTTTTCTCAGGTTCAAAAATATAGTCGCCTATACTTGATTCATTTTCATCGATAGATTCAACTGGTAAATAAGCTTCATTCATTACATTTTGAGTAGCAGCATTTTTAAATTGATTATATACAAGTACTACCTTATCAAATTTCTGATTAATGTAATCTTCCATAATACCACTTGCAATAGAGGCAATACTGTTGTATGTAAGATCTGAGAAGACATCATCATGAGTACTAACAACAGAAAAGTTATTATTATTAAAGTACTCTGAAGATTTTTTACCAATAGAGAGAATACTAACTTCTGATTCTTTATAATCTTCTTCAACAAGAAAGTTTATTTTTTTTATAATATTTGCATTGAACCCTCCACACAAACCTCTATTCGAGGTTATTGCAACTAAAAGTATTTTACTTTGGAGTCTATCTGAAGAAAACTCTCCTCCCTCAGACGTATCTAGACTAGATGATAAATTAACAAGAAGTTCTGTAAGCTTATTAGCATATGGACGCATCTGTGTAATTGCATCTTGTGCTCTTTTTAGCTTTGCTGCAGAAACCATTTTCATTGCAGAGGTAATCTGCATTGTAGACCCAACAGAGGTTATTCTATTTCTTATCTCTTTTAGATTAGCCATGTCTTAAATATTATGCGTACTTAGGTGTTAGTTCTTTAACAACCGTGTTTAATGTTTTGGTTATACTATCATTTAATTTTCCAGAGGCTAAATCATCAAGAACGTTTTGGTGTTTTTGATGTAAAAATGATAAAAACTCTGTTTCAAATTCTTTGATTCTATTTACAGGAACGTCCATTAACAATCCATTCGTACCACAATAGATTATTGCGGCTTGCTCTTCTACTCTTAATGGCGAATACTGACCTTGTTTTAAAATTTCAACATTACGCTTTCCTTTTTCAATCACTGCTTTTGTCGCAGCATCTAAATCAGATCCAAATTTTGCAAATGCTTCTAACTCCCTATACTGCGCTTGGTCTAGTTTAAGAGTACCTGATATTTTTTTCATGGATTTTATCTGAGCGGAACCTCCAACTCTTGAAACAGATATTCCAACATTAATTGCAGGTCTAACACCAGAAAGAAAGAGGTTAGACTCTAAAAATATTTGTCCATCTGTAATTGAAATTACATTTGTAGGTATATACGCAGATACATCTCCAGCTTGTGTTTCAATGATAGGAAGGGCTGTTAATGAGCCTCCTCCCTTAACTTTATCTTTTAATGAATCTGGTAAATCATTCATTTGTGCAGCAATTTTATCATCATTGATAATTTTAGCTGCTCTTTCTAATAATCTTGAGTGAAGGTAAAAAACATCTCCTGGATAAGCCTCTCTTCCTGGAGGTCTTCTTAACAATAATGAAACCTCTCTATAAGCAACAGCTTGCTTTGATAAATCATCAAAGATAATTAAAGCTGGTCTTCCTGTATCTCTGAAAAACTCCCCTATTGCTGCTCCTACTAAAGGAGCGTAAAACTGTAAAGGTGCTGGGTCTGCAGCATTTGCAGAAACAATAACTGTATAATCTAATGCACCAGCATCATCTAAAGTTTTTGCTAAAGCAGCAACGGTTGATGCCTTTTGACCGACAGCAACATATATACAAAAAACTGGCTCACCTTTATCATAAAACTCTTTTTGATTAATGATTGTATCAATTGCAACAGCGGTTTTACCAGTTTGTCTATCACCAATAATTAATTCTCTTTGTCCTCTACCAATTGGAATCATTGCATCCACAGATTTTAAACCTGTTTGAAGAGGCTCGTTTACAGGCTGTCTATAAATAACTCCCGGGGCCTTTCTTTCAACGGGCATTTCATATGTTTCACCAGTAATTGGTCCCTTGCCGTCAATTGGAACTCCTACTCCATCTAAGACTCTCCCCAACATCCCTTCGCCAACATTTATTGAGGCAATCTTGTTAGTTCTCTTTACAATATCCCCTTCCTTAATTCCTTTGGATGGCCCCAACAATACAGCTCCTACGTTATCTTCTTCTAAATTTAGAACAATCGCCTGTAAGCCGTTTTCAAACTCAACTAATTCTCCAGACTGAGCATTGTTTAGTCCATAAATACGAGCAATTCCATCACCAACCTGAAGAACTGTCCCTACTTCTTCTAGCTCAGCCTCAGATTTAAAACCAGATAATTGTTGTCTTAGTATTGCTGAAACTTCAGCAGGTTTTACTTGTGTCATAATATTATTATTTAATAATTTTCAATATATAAGTTTTCACTAAATTTTTGTCTAAGTATTTTTAGTTTCGATGAAACACTAGCATCTAGCTGTGTATCTCCCATTCGAATTATAGCTCCACCTATTAGCGATTCATCAACTTTTTCAATTAATTCAATGTTTGAATTATTCTGAGCTTTAACATAGTTCATTAATTCTTTTCTCATTGATTCATCAAGAGGTAGAGCTGTTGTAACTGTCACTTCTTTAATATTTTTTTTGCTTTTATAAAGAGATATAAAACTTGAAGATATTTCTGCAAGAAGACTTTCTCTTTTTTTATTAGTAATTAAAACAATAAATGATAATGTAAGGCTACTAATAGAATTTGAAAAAAGCTCTTTTAAAATTTTAATCTTAAGATCTGTTTTTACAATTGGGGTTTTTAAAAGATTTATTAAATCCTTATTTGATGAACAAAGTGAATTAACCAAAACCATATCATTATAAGATGTATCAATAACTCCATTTTCTTCTGAAATATCAATTAATGATTTTGCGTATCTTATAGTTGCTCTAGATTGTTTCATCATCTAATTTTTACTCTCTTTTAAGGCTTTTGACACCAATTCTTTTTGCTTAGCAACATCAGAAAGTTCCGAGCTTAAGATTTTTTCAGCCATTTCAATTGATAAATCAGCTACATAATTTTTAAGCTCTGTTATGGCCTTCATTTTTTCATTTAATATTTGCTCCTTAGCAGTTGAGACAAGCTTTTCTGCTTCTATGTTAGCCTTGTCTTTTGCTTCTGATATTATTTCATTCTTCATATCGCGAGCTTCCTTTAAAATTATATCTCTATCTACTTTTGCTTGTGCAATTATTTTTTCATTGTTGGCTGTAAGCTCAGACATTTCGCTTCTTGCTTTTTCAGCTTGTGCCAAAGAATCTTTTATTGATTTATTTCTTTCATCAACAGCCGACAAAATTGGTTTCCATGCAAACTTCTTTAATAAAAGAACCAATAAAGTGAAAACAACTGTAGTCCAAAAAATTAATCCTATTGCTGGGGTAACTAATTCCATATTTAAATTTTATTAAATACTCTGCAACCAACCGTTGCAGAGTATTTTAATTACTAATTATTTTAATAGCGCAACTACAACACCAAATAAAGCAACCCCCTCAACAAGTGCGGCAGCAATAAACATGTTGGTTTGAATCATCCCGGAGTGTTCCGGCTGTCTTGCCATTGATTCTAAAGCAGAACTACCAATCTTACCAATCCCAATACCTGCTCCAATAGCAGAAAGACCAGCTCCGATTGCTGCAAATGCTCCAAAATCCATTGTTTGTACTTCTAATAACATTTTTTTCGTTTTTAGTTAATAATTTGATTAGTGACCATCTTGCACTGCCAATCCAATAAAAACTGAAGATAGCAATGTAAATATATATGCTTGTAAAAAAGCTACAAGCACCTCAATACAATAAATAAAAAGCACAAATAGTGCAGAAACAGGGGCTACACCCCAAGCTCCACCAGTGCCCATAGCACTTTGTGCAATAAAGATTAATGATATAAGGCTTAGTATTATAATGTGTCCAGCAGTAATATTTGCAAAAAGCCTGATCATTAAAGCAAATGGCTTAGTAAACATTCCTATTATTTCAATTGGCACCATGATTGGCATTAGAGCCATTGGCACGCCTGGAGGTTTAAATATATGTCCCCAGTAGTTCTTGTTTCCAAAAAGTGTAGTTACAATAAAGGTAATTAGAGATAGCACAAATGTTACCGCAATATTTCCAGTAACATTAGCTGCGCCGGGAAGTAACCCCATTAAATTATTTATCAATATAAAAAAGAAAAAAGTTAGAAGGAGGGGTGTGAATTTTTCATGTTTTTTGCCAATATTGTCTTTAATAATATCATCTCTAACAAAAAGAATTAATGGCTCAATAAATCCTTGTAAGCCACTTGGCTCTGCATTTTTTTTAGAATAAGATCTTGAAACAGTCCCCATTATTAAAAATAATAGAAAAACAGATATAAGCATTGATGCAACATTTTTTGTTATTGATAAGTCTATAATTTCTAGACCTCCTTCTTCAACTATGTGACTGTGACTATCAATAGCATAAACCCGATCCTCTTTAATAACTTTCGAATGACCGTGATCAAAATCACTAGCCATAAAAATATCAAATCCCTTTTCAGAATATAAAATTACTGGTAATGGTATTGAGAAAGAGTTGTCGCCTTCACCCCATAAGTGCCACTCATGAGCATCGGCAATATGATGCATAATCGTTGGAACAGGGTTGTAGATACCCTCACCATCTTGAGAACCTCCACCACCAGCAAACGAAAAGAATGAAAATATTGTTGAAAATAAAACGACTATAAGACTTACTTTTTTTTGCATTATATCTATTAATGATAATCGCAGGCAAATGTAAATATTATTTAACTTTTAATCTGTCTGTTTTTTAAAAAAATTACAACTTTTTTTTAGGTAATTTTTTTGTAAAAAAAATAAATAGAAAAGATAATTGAAAGACAAGAAAAAAATATAGTTATTAGAAATTCATATCCGAAAAACCCATCCAACAAAAAGCCGATATAATATCCCAAAAGAATTATAACAACCATTTGAATAGAAACCGCTGATAAAAAATAAAAATCCTTATGCTGTTTTTTCCCTTTTTTCAGATTGTCTAAGATCTTTGATGTCCTTAATTACAGCCCCCATACTACAAGACCCAGTAAATGTTGCCCCTGGCTCTATTGATAGCTTATTGGTCACGATATCTCCATTTAGTTTTGCAGAGGATTTTAGTGATAATAGCTGAGTAACAGTAATTTTTGCTTTTAAAACTCCAGCAACATCCGCATCCTTACAAATAACATCACCCTCAACAACACCACCTTGACCAACCACAACCTTTCCTTCTGTTTCAATTGAGCCTTTTAATGAACCATCAACTCGAATATCACCTTTTGATTTTATATCGCCCGTGATTGTAGTTCCATCACCAATCATATTTATAGCGGCAGAAGATGGAATATTTTTTTTTGCTAGGTCATTATTATTTGTAAACATATTTTTTGATTTTAAAATGTAAATTTATAAATAATAATGTTTTATTCTAGTTTTTATCCAAATATTTCAACTCAAAAAATTTAGAATAACCCTTAAGGTCTTTGTTTACATAAAACTCTTGAAAATTTTCTAGTGATATTGGTAGTAAAAAATATTTATTCACACGAATTTCATTAATAATTTTACTGTCTTGCTTTACCCCTTCATAATAAGACATAACTTCTACAGCATTAGAAAAAAGCTTAACAGTTAACAAGTGAAAATCTAAGCCCATCATCATTGCACTAATCTCAAATATCTCAGTAGAATGATTTTCTGAATTATAGTCTGATAATAAGGTTTTTAAAAAACTGACATCTACCCCTTCCTTTGGTAGTATTAACATAAACATATGACTCTCTTTACTATTTAAAATATAAGGGGTCTTTTCAATTGCAACTCTATTTGCTTCAGTTAAACCTGTCTGATCATCAAGTATTGCCAAAAGGCTGGTTGCATATTTGCTAAGAGCTTTATCATCTGCTCTTTTCAACTGATCAAGCACGTTAACAGCAACAATACTATCTCCTCTTCTCAAGTAGCTGATAGCTTTTAAAAAAAGATATTTTTCCACAAGATCACTCGTTTTAAGTGAGTCGGTAATATTTAAAACATCTATAAAATTACCGTCTATATAGGATTCATAATTTTTTTCATAATTAAGGTCTTGTATTTCGTTTGTACTTTTAACACTTAACCGGTAGTCGGGATCTAAAATTATATTAGCATACACGCTATTAGGGTAGTTGTTTAGTATATGCTCCTTTTTAGAGCTAGCCTTCGCTTCTTTTTCTTGCTCCAAATAATTTAAGTATAGGTTATAGTGTGTCATTGGCAAAAATCCTGAATCAACATCAACTATAGTTAGGATTTTTTCAAACATTTCATTACTCTTTTGAATCTTTTGAAGGTCATGCTTATAAATTATTGCAGCTTGATAGCATGAGTTTGCTATCTTTTCTCGCGCTGAAGCAAAATCTTTAGCTGTTGAGGGGATCTGCTGAAGATAAAACTGGGGGTCTTTAAAATTTGTTGTCTCCCTATTAACTGTAGAAGAGTCTTCTGTTGAAATTGAGATTGATTTTCTGTTTTTTCTTCTCCAATCATCCTCTAACTTTCTTTTTCCCCACTTCTTTCTAAACTCAGATAAACCAAAACTTAATGTTGCAGGATTATAAAAATACCACTTTCCACCAGAAGTGTTATTTCCAAATTGTTCGTTTCTATTTGAATTTCGGTTACTCTCAAATAAATTTTGTTGTTTTAGCATTTCTTGTTCCTTTTCAAGACGCTCTTTTTCAAGCTCCTTGTCAATAATGGATTTTATAATGGCATTTACTTCCGCTCGAGGCATTAATGCTAATTTAATTAAGCTGTCTTGTAAGTTAATTGTATTTAAATTATTAACTAATTCTTTTAAAATTAAATACTTTTCAGAAGTTTGTTTGTAAAGCCTGTAATCTTCTGGCATAAAATAAATTGTACTATCAAAGAAAAACTCTGAGGAAATAAAATCTGATCTTAAGTATTCTATTTCAGCTAAAGCTAAAAAAGAAAGAGCTTTTTGGGAGTCATTTGAGACGCTATAAAGTGTAGATTTTAAATAATTTTCTTTAGCTAACAAAGTATCTTCAGCAGAGATATCCATCTTTGCAATAGTGTAATAAATCTGATCCAAGTACTCTATGTTTTTATCATCTTTTGTCATTTTAACAAGATCTTTTCTCATTTTTTCTGAGTTTTTAGAACTTTTATCTGCACAAAGAGCGAGATTCATTTTAGTGTTGAACACCATGGAGTAATCAGAATTACTTTTCAAAACTTGATTGTAGTATTTAGATGCCTGCCTAAAATTCTCTTCAATTTGAAAAATCTGGGCAAGTATGTAGTTCAGCCTTGCCTTGTCTTTTTTTAATTTATAATTATTAATACAATTAAGTAGAGATTCTTTTGCTAGTGAATAATTTTTTTGACGTACATAAAAATCTGCATTAATTATCTCAAAATCTTTTTCGAGCTTTTCGGGAAACTTTCGGTTATTTGATAAATCAATAAGTATTGATTCTGCAGAAACAAAATCTTTCTTTTCAATAAAACATCTTGAAAGCCACATTGAGGCTTCATAAACAATTGGAGTTTTTTTATACTCTTCAATTATAAAACTAAATGTCTTAGCAGCCTCATCAAACTCTCCTTTGTAGAAATATGCTTTTCCTACCATTAAATAGTTGTCGTCAATCCATCTACAATATTCTTTTCCTCTAATTTTAATAGAATGCTTCTGTATAACTATGGAGCCTTTTTGAATTGCCTTATCCATATAGGGCAAGGTAGATTTTGATTTTTTTAAATCTCCCGTTCTAAAAACTGGTAATACTGCAGAGTAGTCGTCTTCAAAAGAGTCTGAAATTTTCTTGATACCGTAATTAATACTTTCATTACCATTAAAATACCCATTATACTTAGCTGTAGTGTTATGATATTGACGAGAAAACCATGTTTTCTTTTTGGTAGAGCATCCAGAAAAAAACACTAATAAGAATAGCAATAAAAAAGCTTTTTTTAGTAGTTTATTTAATTTCATATGAATAGTTAACTCCTTTTTAGACCTATTATTTTGTTGAAAATAGTTATACATGCAAATATGCTTATAATTTTCAGATATTTGCAAAATATTATGGAACAGAAAAGCTTTAAAAATAAAATCGTTAATTTCTTTAATAAAAAATTTCGGCTTGTCGTGATTAATGATGAAACCCTTGAAGAAGAGGGTTTTTTAAAATTAAGCAGATCAAATATTATTATCTTAGCTTCAACCTTACTAATCTTTGCTTTTGTTATTTCTTTTTGTATTATCGTATACTCACCATTAAACAAACATCTTCCTGGCAAATCTTCCGAGCTTGTTCAAAAAGAACTTGTTAAGCTTACTTTAAAAAGCGACTCTCTAGCTTCTGCTCTATCAATTAGCTCGCTCTACCTTTCAAATATTGAGTCAATTGTTAAAGGAAATTCTATCTCTTTTGAATATTTAGATGATAGTCTTAACAAAATTGAAAATAGTGAAATTAATTTTTTTAAATCAAAAGAAGATTCTCTCTTACGTCTAAGGGTTGAAAAAGAAGATCAAAGCTCAATAAATTTAAACTCTCAAAGAAGAACCAAGCAGTTTTTATTTTTTCCCCCAATTGAAGGAATTGTTAGTGATTCTTTTAATCTTGAAACAAATCATTATGGTATAGATCTTGTTGCAAAAACAGGAGCTAGAATAAAGAGTATTGGCGAGGGGACAGTTGTGGTTAGCGATTGGAATCCACAAACAGGATATGTAATAGGTATACAACATTCAGAAAACTTCATCTCATTTTATAAACATTGCTCTGTCCTGTTGAAAAATGTAGGAGACGTAATAACAACCGGAGAACATATTGCAATTATTGGAAACTCTGGAGAACTATCTACAGGGCCACACCTGCACTTTGAATTATGGAAAAGCGGATCACCTCTTGACCCCTCTCTTTACATATCTTTTTAGATGAGAAGTCTTAAATCTATATTAAGCTTAATTTTTGCTAGATACGTTGTCAGAAAAAACAATCTTTGGAAAAAAAATGCTGTTGTATCCCAAAAAAAAATAATGCATTCACTTATAAAAAACGCAAAAAATACTCTTTTTGGAAAAGATCATTTTTTCCAAAAAATAGATAGTTATGAGACTTTTAAAAAAAACATTCCTATTAGAGATTATGAAGGGCTTAAAAACTATATATCACTAATAAAAGATGGTAAAAAAAATATTCTTTGGCCAGGAAAGCCAATATACTTTTGCAAAACCTCTGGTACAACATCCGGAACTAAATTTATTCCACTAACAAAAGAATCTATCTCATGCCATTTAAATCCAGCTAGAGATGCAATTTTATCTTATATAAACGAAACAAAAAACCCTTCTATTGTTGATGGTAAAATGATTTTTTTGCAAGGATCTCCTAAATTAGTTAAAACCTCGGGCATACTAACAGGTAGATTATCTGGCATAGTAGCTCATCATATCCCTTTTTATCTAAAGAAAAATAGACTGCCTAGTTATAAAAATAATTGTATTGAAAAGTGGGAGGATAAGGTTGATGCAATTGTTGATGAAACCATTGAAAAAGACATGTCTTTAATTAGCGGTATTCCTCCTTGGGTGCAGATGTATTTTGAAAAATTAAGTTTAAAAAGTAGTAAGTCAATCAAAGAACTCTTTCCAAATTTTAAACTATTTATTTATGGTGGGGTTAATTTCGAGCCATATAGAAAAACATTCAACAGGCTCATTGGGGGGGAGGTTGACGGCGTAGAGGTTTACCCCGCATCAGAGGGTTTTATTGCTTATCAGGATTCGCAAAAAGAAAAGGGGATGATCCTGTGTGTTAATAACGGAATATTTTATGAATTTATTAAACGAGAAGATTTCTTTAAAGAAAATCCTAAAAGGATTAATCTTTCTAATGTAACTGTTGGGGTTGACTATGTTATTATTTTAAATACCAACGCTGGTTTGTGGGGTTATAATCTTGGAGATACCGTAAAGTTTGTTTCAATTAACCCATACAGAATAATTGTAAGTGGTAGAATCAAACATTTTACTTCTGCCTTCGGAGAACATGTTATTTCACAAGAGGTTGAAGAAGGCTTGAACAACACAATTTCTGTGCTCTCAGCAGAAATAAAAGAGTTTCATGTGGCGCCTAATATTAACCCAAAAGATGGACTTCCGTCTCATCAGTGGTTTATTGAGTTTTCTAAAGAACCAGAAGACATGAGTCTATTTGAAAAAACTTTAGACCATGAAATTCAAGAAAAAAATAGTTATTATAAAGATTTGATAAAAGGATCGGTACTAAAACAGTTAGAGATTATAAAAATAAAAAAATCTGGATTTAACAACTACATGTCGAGTATTGGCAAGCTAGGGGGGCAAAACAAAACTCCACGCCTATCAAATGACAGGTCAATAGCAGATAAATTAATTTTATATAAAAAATAAATGAAAATAGGAATTGCAATTTTAGGATCTACGGGCTCAATTGGAACACAAGCTTTGGAGGTAATTATTGAACACAAAGATCTTTTTTCTGTTGAGGTTTTAACTGCAAATAACAACTGTGATTTATTAATTAAACAAGCAAAAAAACACAAACCTAATACTGTAGTAATTGTTAATCAAGCTAAATATAATAAAGTAAATTCTGAACTTTCTAAGCTTGGAATCAAAGTTTATTCAGGGCAAAAATCACTAGAACAAATCGTAGAATCTGAAAATATAAATATTGTTTTAACTGCACTAGTTGGCTATAGCGGTTTGATTCCGACAATAAATGCAATAAAGCATGGGAAAAAAATTGCTTTAGCAAATAAAGAAACCTTGGTGGTTGCGGGAGATCTTATCACTAAGCTATCAAAAAAATATGGCGTTCCAATATATCCTGTTGACTCAGAACACTCTGCTATCTTTCAATGTCTTGTTGGGGAAAATAATAATGCTATTGAAAAGATTTATCTAACCGCTTCAGGAGGGCCTTTTAGAGGTAAAAAAGCTGCAGAATTAAAAACAATTTCAAAAAAACAAGCTTTAAAACACCCCAACTGGTCAATGGGAGCGAAAATTACAATTGATTCAGCCACATTGATGAATAAAGGATTAGAAGTTATTGAAGCAAAATGGCTTTTTAATCTTAGTAAAGATCAGATAGATGTTGTTGTACACCCTCAGTCAATAATACATTCAGCTGTTCAATTTGAAGACGGCTCTATTAAGGCTCAGTTGGGAATTCCAGATATGAAGCTTCCAATTCAATATGCTCTTGGATTTCCGTGTAGATTAAAAAATAACTTTAGACGATTTAGTTTTTTTGACTATCCCAATTTAACTTTTGAAAAGGCTGACGAAAAAACTTTTAGAAATTTATACTTAGCATATCGGGCTATGGAAAAAGGTGGTAATTCCGCATGTATATTAAATGCTGCAAATGAAATTGCTGTTGAAGCTTTTCTAAATGATAAAATCGGGTTTTTAAATATGTCTGATTTAATTGATAATTGTCTTGAAAAAATTACTTTTGTAAAAAGTCCAACTATAGAGGATTATATAGAAACTGATCAACAAACAAGATTGCTCGCAAACAAACTATTGTAAATGGAAATACTTATAAAAGCCCTTCAATTAATACTTAGTCTTTCTATTCTGGTTGTACTTCATGAGCTTGGTCATTTTTTACCTGCCAAGTTTTTTAAAACAAAGGTTGAAAAATTTTATCTTTTTTTTGACCCGTGGTTTTCTCTAGTTAAGAAAAAAATTGGAGATACCGAATATGGAATTGGTTGGCTTCCGCTTGGAGGATATGTAAAAATTTCTGGAATGATTGATGAGTCTATGGACAAAGAGCAAATGAAAAAACCTGCTGAGTCCTGGGAGTTTAGAGCTAAACCGGCATGGCAAAGGTTGATAATTATGGTTGGAGGCGTGGTTGTAAATTTATTACTTGGTGTTTTTATCTATTCTATGACTTTATATACTTATGGGGATAAATACCTTGCAAACAATGATTTAAAGGATGGTATTTGGTGTGTTGACAAACTATCTGGTGATTTAGGGTTTCTCTCTGGAGACAAAATATTGTCTGTAGATGGTGAAAATGTAGAGCGATTTAGCTCAATTCTGGAGAAAATGCTTGGTGCCAAACAAGTAACTTTAGATAGGAAGGGTGAAGTCATTACTATTGACATTCCTGATAATTTCATTGAAAGGTTAATTGAAAATGAAAAGTCAATGCTTTTTTACCCTAGAATTCCTGCTATCACAAGTTCTTTTATAGAAAATTCAAATGCTCAGCAGGCTGGTCTTAAAATAAAAGATCAAATCATATCTATTAATAGTGTAGAAATAAAATATAACGATGAAATGGCTAGCGTCTTATCAAGATACTGCGATTCTGTTGTTAATGTTACTGTTTTGCGAGAGGGGAAAGAAATTTCATTAGCTACTAAAGTTAGTTCCGATGGAACGATTGGATATTACCCCGCGCTTTTAAGTCTGAACCAACTTGAGGATTACGGAATTTATAAAATGACTTCTGCGACCTATAGTTTTTTTGGCTCTTTTCCTGCTGGGCTAAATAAGGCTGTCAACAAACTTGGGGGTTACATTGACCAGTTTAAACTCATACTAAATCCTGATTCAGGGGCGTATAAAGGAGTTGGTGGGTTTGGCGCTATTGGAAGTCTATTTCCCGCTCAGTGGGATTGGGAAAGATTTTGGAACCTTACGGCTTTTCTTTCTTTAATGCTTGCGTTTTTAAATATTCTTCCTATACCAGCTTTAGATGGTGGTCATGTTGTT
>Ga0209374_1000568_pt1 | contig 40876 bp, 25 predicted proteins | sample SaaInlLV_DNA_10m_FD_184683 | JGI IMG/M metagenome (GOLD analysis project Ga0209374, IMG submission 184683) | Marine microbial communities from expanding oxygen minimum zones in the Saanich Inlet - SI075_LV_DNA_10m (SPAdes) (version 2) | ecosystem: Environmental > Aquatic > Marine > Unclassified ... | reverse complement strand
TCCTAAAGTTGCGGCAGATGAGCTTCCATCTATAGGGTAGCCTGAGTTAAAAGAAGAAGATCGAAACTGAGTATAGGCATTGTAGTCTCCAATTTCTTGGTTTCCTGTTTTTCCCCAGCCATATCTAATTTTTAATTCATCGATCCATGAAACATTTGACATAAAATCTTCCTCAGTAACTCGCCATCCTAAACTAAAGGCAGGGAATAAGGCACTATTTGTAGCTGATTTAAATCGGGAAGAAGCATCATTTCGGACAGTAACCTGTGCTAGGTACTTTTCATTCCATTGATAATTTGCCTGTAAAAACTGAGACCATAATGAAAAATCTCTGTAAATATTACCAAAGTTACTTGCTGTTCCTTGATTCCCTAAATCCAAATAACTAATAATATTTGTTGTTTCAAAAGGGAAACGTTGTCTTCCAGCACCAAAATACTCACCATACCCTTGAATAGCTTCCACACCTAAATAAGCACTTACATCATGAACATCATTAATTACTTTTTTCCATGAAAGGGTATTGGTCCATGTCCATTCATATTCCCAATTGTGTGAGCTCGTCTGACCATTGATGAAATTTCCCTCAACATATTCTGGCTGAGGTCTCCCAATGTCGAGTGATCGTTGATTCTGTAAATTCCCTCCAAAACTCGTCTTAAATTTAAAATCCTCGGCAAAAGTAAGTTGTGCATAAATGTTTCCAAAGGCTCGACTTCTTCGAACACGATCATCCTGATTTCTGAACTGACTTGCATAAGGATTGTAATTGTTTCCTAGGTTTAATCCTCTACTTCCTGCAAAGTTACCCGCTATATCGTAATTGGGTAAGAGTGGGTGGTGTTTGTAAGCCCCAGAAACAGCATTTTGCTCCCCATCATTTTGATACCCCCCTTTTCTGTTGTCTAATGAAAGAGTGAAGTTTTCACCAATTTCTAAACGATCTCCCAGTGTTTTAGTAGAAGAGTTTAAACGAATAGAGGCTCTTTGATATCCCTGATAATTCACAACAGCATCTTGACTGAAAAAGGTAGCATTAAAAGCGTATTGAGATTTTTCAGTAGCAGCACTTGCGTCTATTGAGTGCTGATACATGGGTGCATTATCTCGTGTTAGCAATTCCCACCAGTTTGTGTCCGCAGACCTTGTAATCGCGTAAATGTTGTCAGGTGTCAATGAGTACAACGACTCATCTACAGAATTTGCTCCACTTGGAAATACATAATTTGGAATTGAAATTTGTGGATTCTCAGGGGTGCCACTGAATCCATACTGTCCATGCGAAGGCGTTTTTCCTGCATAATAGTCTGCTAAATAAAGGTATTCTCCTAAGTCTCTAGCATTTAGGGCATCTACATCTTCTGCGGCAGTTTGCCAACCATAGTAAGTGCTATAGTTAATTCGAGGTTCGCCAACCTTTCCTTTTTTAGTAGTGATAATGATAACTCCATTGCCTGCACGTGATCCATAGATTGAGGCCGCTGATGCATCTTTCAATATTTGAAGCGACTCAATATCCTGTGGGTTCAAGTTTCCCTGAGACTGAGAGGGTACGCCATCAATCACATAAAGTGGATTATTATTTCCTGTTGTACCAAATCCTCGGATACGAACAGTAGCTTCTCCTCCAGGAGTTGCATCACTTACAATAGAAATTCCAGACGCACGTCCTTGCATTTGCTGTGAAAATGTTGTAGCCGGTACTGCCGTTAGGTCTTTTGCTTCAATTGTTGAAACAGCGCCAGTAATATCGCGTTTAGATTGGGTTCCGTATCCCGTCGTAACAACAACTTCATCCAACGCATTATCAGAAGCTAAGGTAACAGTCAAATTATTTTGATTATTTACCGCTATATCTTGTGAGACAAATCCTACAAAAGAAACCTCCAAGACGGCATCCGCATCGGCATTGATGCTAAAGTTTCCGTCAAAATCAGAGGTGGTTCCCTGGGTGGTTCCCTTGATTATAATTGTGGCCCCCGGTAAAGGTCCGTCCTCGCTCATCACAACACCGGTAACGGTTTGTGCAAAAGCACCGAGCCCCACCATCAGAAATACCAACAGTTGGAGCAGAAAAAAAGATTTTTTCATACATAAGTAGTTTAAGTTTTAGATTGGGTTTTTTGCTTGGCGTTTCCCAACGAAAGCAGGTTCAAAGTATAAAATAAAGTGGCTTTAACAAAAATTTAGTATTCCTGCAGCATTGCTACAGGAGGTTTAACGCAAAAAACGAAAGGTTTGCTTCAGACGGTCAAATCCGGTTCGTTTCACAGGGCTTTTTTTAAAGATCACATCAAAGGTTTCACGGGTGATTTCTTCCCAATCCTTTGCGCTATAGGTCAATAGTTCTTCTTTGGGTTGAAATGCCGGTTCTTGGTGAACTTGGGAAAAGCGGTTCCATGGACAAACGGTTTGGCATACATCACAACCAAAAGCCCAGTTGTCCATTTTTCCTTGAAATTCGGAAGGAATTTCGTCTTTTAGTTCAATGGTGAGATAAGAGATGCATTTATTCGCATCTATTTGATAGGGGGTTAAGGCCTCTGTCGGACAAGCATCAATGCAGGCAGTGCAACTCCCACAATGATCGGTGGCGGGGCCGTCGTAGTCAAATTCAAGGTCGCAGATGATCTCTGTAATAAAGAAAAAAGAGCCTGTGGATTTGGCTATCAAATTGGTGTTTTTCCCCACCCAGCCCAAGCCGCTCTTTGCCGCCCATGCTTTTTCCATTACTGGAGCTGAATCCACAAAAACCCGTCCATTGATCGTGCCAATCTCCTCCTCTAGATACTGAAACAGCTGTTTGAGCTTGTCTTTAAGTACAAAGTGATAGTCGGTACCATAGGCGTACTTTGCGAATTTAGGAGCTTCGGGGTCTTGCTGTTCCGCTTCGGGAAAATAATTAAATAGTAGCGAGATGACACTTTTGGCGTCAGGCACCAATAGCGTGGGATCCAAACGCTTGTCAAAATGGTTCGCCATATAGCCCATTTTTCCATGCCGATCATCCCTGAGCCATTGCTCCAGTCGTGGCGCTTCTGCTTCCAAAAATCCAGCTTTGGAAATCCCGCAACTCAAAAAGCCCAAACGTTGGGCTTCTTCTTTTAATAGTTGCGTATGCCTCGCTTTAGTCATCTGCTGGATTTAGACAAAGAATCAAGTGCTCCGGTTGAAGTGTTATTAAGGCGAGGGGCGTTGGTGGTTCTGAAACAGGGCTTAGGGTGTAATGGAGTGCGAGTTGACGAAGAACCTCCGTCATTTCAAAAAGGGCAAAATGATTGCCTATACACATACGGGGGCCCACACCAAAAGGAATATAGACTGGTGGAGGTGGTTTTAAAAAACGTTCGGGAAGAAATTGCTTTGGGCTGACCCAATAGTCTGGATGATGATGCAATTCATAAATGGATACTGCGATAAAGGCGTCTTTAGGAATCCATTCCGTCCCTATTTGATCTTCGGCTAGAGCTTTTCGGTCAACAATCCAAGCAGGCGGATACCGACGGAGGGTTTCATTTACGACAGCTTGGGCATATGTAAGCTGTCCCAACTGTTCATAGGGAGTCAACGAATCCTCTAATGATTGTATTTCAGCCTTTACTTTTTGGAGATTGTCTGGGTTTTGGCCCAATTCATAGCAAAGAAAGCAAAGGGCGTTGGCTGTGGTTTCATGTCCTGCTACAATTAAAATGATCAACTCATCAATAATGCGCGCGCGCTCCATCTTGCTTCCGTCCTCGTAAGTACTATTAAGCATCAAGTCCAAAAGGTCTTCATGGGATGTGCCGGAAGCGATACGCTCTTCTACAAGGGCATTCATAATTGTCCGAATTCGCAGTACTTTTTTGTCGATCGTAAAATTAACACCTGTGAGGTAGCGCCAAAAATTCCATTGGGGCTGACGTATTTTCTTGACAAAATGCTCTTGTACGGAATCAATAATCTGACGAATCTCTTCCAAACGCTGCTGCTCAATTTTCATTTCAAACAAGGCGTGAGTCACTACTTCAAATGCCAGCTGATTCATATACGGTTTGATGTCCGTGGGTGTGTTTTGAGGAATTTGCTGCAACACTTTGGTAATGGTCTGTGGGATGACTCCATTGTATAGTTTTCGGATGCGCTCTTTGTAAAAACCCGGCTGCAACAATCGCCGATCTTTCTTCCACTCATCTCCGTTGAGTGTCAAAAGCCCCTTACCGATATACTGGCCTAAATCTTCGGAGGTGACATCAGACTTGTGATAATTTTTGTGATTTTTTCGTAAAACATGAAGGGCAAATTCAGGATCACGAGTCAAGAAAACTTTGGTTCCATTAAAAAATCGAAACTTTAGTGTTTCCCCGAATTTATTGAACCATTTATGATGAAAGGGAATTGGATTTTTGACCAGTCGAGTACTGTTTCGAAGCAATTGACTCCAATGCAGGGTGGTTTTGAATGGAGGGGCGGCATCCATCAAAAAAGACCGCCTTGATTTCCTTTGACACGCCCCAAGTGGCGGTAGGCCAACTCGGTGACTTCTCGTCCTCTCGGAGTCCGAACGATAAACCCTTGTTGAATTAAAAAAGGTTCATAGACTTCCTCTATGGTTTCTCCATTTTCTGCCACTGCTGTGGCTAGCGTTGTAATCCCAACAGGGCCTCCTTTGAACTTATCGATCAGCGTGGTTAAAATCTTATTGTCCATCTCATCCAATCCATGTTGATCTACTTGCAGTGCTTTAAGACCGTATTTTGTGATGGCTATGTCAATCTTACCATTTCCTTTGATTTGGGCAAAATCACGAATACGACGCAATAGTGCATTGGCGATCCGTGGCGTCCCGCGGCTACGTCCGGCAATTTCCAAAGCCGCTTCAAGATCAATCGGTACCTTTAGAATATTGGCACTTCGTTCTACGATGGTTCCCAGCAGCTCTGTGGAATAATACTCTAAGCGATTGCTGATCCCAAAACGAGCTCGCATCGGGGCTGTCAGAAGCCCTGATCGTGTGGTCGCTCCCACCAATGTAAATGGATTTAAGTGAATCTGAACGGTGCGAGCATTGGGGCCCGTTTCGATCATAATATCAATTTTAAAATCCTCCATAGCCGAATAGAGATATTCTTCTACGATGGGACTCAAACGATGAATTTCATCAATAAAAAGAATATCCCTTGGCTGTAGGTTGGTGAGCAATCCCGCTAAATCACCAGGCTTATCCAGTACCGGTCCAGAGGTTAGTTTGATCCCTGCCTGAAGTTCGTTGGCAAGAATGTGCGCCAAGGTTGTTTTTCCCAATCCAGGAGGACCATGAAACAAGGTGTGATCCAAGGCTTCCTCACGCTGGTTGGCTGCTGCTACAAATATTTTTAAATTTTCAAGAATGGCATCTTGTCCCGCAAAATCGTCAAAACTCAGTGGTCGCAATGCCTTGTCGATGTCCTGTTCTTCCGTGGACAAACGTTCTTTTTCCGGGTCTAAATGCTCGTTCATTACTACAAATATAATCCTAATAAAAGAATCCCTTGGAACGACTTTAAATCCCTTTGCTAATCTGTTCTAGTTTCTGAATGTTCACTATTTTTATTTTTCTTCCTCGACACTTAATCAGTTTTTTTTCATTAAAATGCGATAACGCTCGTATCAAAGACTCGGTGGCCATTCCTAATAGATTTGCCATGTCTTTTCGGGTCATATTTACTTGAATATAACCTTCTGCGTTTTCAGGAAAATAGATGGATAGTTTTAGAAGTAACTCGGCTGTTTTTTGGCGAATGTTTTTTTGCCTTAGACTGATGATTTTATCGTCGGTATTTTTGACATATTCAGCCAGCTTGTTAACGATAAAGCGGGTAAATATTGGATGTTCGTTAAGCAGCTGAAAAAAAACACTTTTGGGTATAAAACATCCTTTTAGTTGGGTGATTACCCTTGCCCCTAGGTTCGTTTGTTCCTCATTAATAACGCTTCTTATGCCTAGAACCTCGCCTCTAGTCACAAGGTTGATCATTTGTTCATTGCCATTGCTGCAACATTTAAAAACAAGACAATTCCCTTCACGGATACAATAAACCCCCCTAAGACTTTCCTCCTCAGAAAAAATCTGATTTCCTTCATCGATACAAAAGGATTGGAAATATTGATAGATATCAATTAGGTCCTTGTTTTTATGAGTGAAATCTGCAAAAGGGCAGTTGCGGCATAAATCCATAGGTCAAGACTTGAGGGTTTTAGTTGGGGGTGTGTACCAAAGGCCCCACCCTTAATAACCATAGTAATATAAATCAATTAAATGATTTCGATGCCCGCCATAGACTTAATCTAACAGCCAATGCTTTGCGTAATCCTCTGCATTTAGTTCGCGCCGTGAAAGACTTATTTTTTTAAATAACTTAAACCTTTATAAAAACGTGGAAAAGTCCTACAAGTGAATCTGTTTTGTACTAAATAAAAAAAGCTGCCCTAGGGCAGCTTTTTTCAATAGTTCTTAATGTTGGAGTTCTTCCTCTCCTTCTTTCAAAGGAATGTGTTGTGGAACAAAATCCTCTTCCTGTCCAGGCTTAGAATAATCATAGGCCCAACGGTGTACGTGTGGAATGGCTCCAGGCCAGTTTCCGTGCATATGCTCCACAGGGGCTGTCCATTCAAGTGTATTGGAACGCCATGGGTTTTGTTCGGCTTTTCTTCCGTAGAACATACTATGGATAAAGTTGTAAAGGAAAACCAACTGAGCCGCACCAGCAATCAATGCGAATACAGTAATCACAACGTTGATGTTCGCTAGATCGTCAAAATATGGGAAGGCTGTATTGGTGTAATAACGTCTTGGTAAACCCGCCATTCCAACAAAGTGCATAGGGAAAAATACGCCATAAGCGGCTACGGCTGTAACCCAGAAATGGACGTAGCCTAGATTTTTATTCATCATTCGGCCAAACATCTTAGGGAACCAATGATAGACTCCTGCAAAAAGACCATAGAGCGCTGAAATACCCATTACCAAATGGAAGTGTGCCACAACGAAATACGTGTCATGTACGTTGATGTCTAAGGTGCTATCTCCCAATATAATACCTGTAAGTCCTCCCGTAATAAAGGTGGATACCAAACCAATAGAAAAGAGCATCGCAGGATTTAGTTGCAGATTTCCTTTCCAAAGAGTCGTGATATAATTAAAGGCTTTAACCGCAGAAGGAATTGCAATCAAAAGGGTTGTAAACGTAAATACAGATCCTAAGAATGGATTCATTCCTGAAATAAACATATGGTGTCCCCAAACGATGGTAGACAAAAAGGCGATGGCTAAAATAGACGCTACCATGGCGCGGTAACCGAAAATCGGTTTGCGAGCATTGGTGGCAATAATTTCTGAGGTGATTCCAAGAGCGGGAAGCAATACAATATATACTTCCGGGTGGCCTAAGAACCAAAATAAGTGCTCATACAATACAGGTGATCCCCCTTGATAATGCAGCACCTCTCCTTGGATAAAGATATCCGAGAGGAAGAAAGAAGTCCCAAAACTACGATCCATGATCAACAACAAAGCGGCAGATAAAAGAACCGGGAAGGATACTACTCCAATAATAGCTGTCACAAAGAAAGCCCAAATGGTGAGTGGTAAACGTGTCATGGTCATTCCTTTGGTACGTAAGTTTAGAACTGTAACAATATAGTTCAATGAACCCAAAAGAGAGGAAGCGATGAAAATTGCCATAGAGACCAACCAAAGGGTCATTCCCATACCGGACCCAGGCTGCGCCTGTGGCAAGGCACTCAACGGTGGATAAATAGTCCAACCGGCAGCGGCCGGTCCAGCTTCCACAAACAAAGAAGCTATCATAATCACACTGGATAGGAAAAATAACCAAAATGAGATCATATTTAGCAAGCCCGACGCCATGTCGCGTGCACCAATCTGCAACGGAATGAGAAGGTTACTAAAGGTTCCACTCAAACCAGCAGTCAGTACAAAGAACACCATGATGGTTCCGTGAATAGTGACCAAAGCAAGGTATACGTTTGGATCCATAACTCCATCCGGAGCCCATTTTCCAAGCAAAACCTCAAAAATTCCGAAAGGCTGCTCTGGCCAAGCCAATTGCAAACGGAACAAAAGCGACATAGCGATGCCGATGATTCCCATGAACAGCCCTGTGATCAGGTACTGTTTTGCAATCATTTTATGGTCTTGACTAAAGACGTATTTGGTTATGAAAGTTTCTTTGTGATGATGTCCGTGATCCTCCTCGTGTACTTGCGCTGCTGCTGTTGACATATCTAATTTTTCTTTAATAGTTTATTGAATAACCTGAGCAAACGTTTGTTGATCAGCCATCCATTTTTCAAATTCTTCTGGGGTATCTACTACTATTTTCATTTGCATGTTGTAGTGTGATGCACCACAAATTTTATTGCAAAGTAACAAATAATCGAATACATAAGGCTCCAAAGCTTCTTCGCCATTGGCAACTAAAGCTTTGCTGTTCTCAGCCCGGATTTTGTTAATCTTTTTGACTTTAGCAACCACATCAGGATCAAGACGCATATCGCCAGTGGTTTTATTGGGTGTAAAAGCAAACTCGGTGATCATTCCAGGCACGCAATTCATCTGTGCTCGGAAAAAAGGCATATAAGCCGAATGCAATACATCTTGGGAGCGCATCTTAAATATGACTTCTCTTCCCACAGGCAAGTGCAATTCCTGTACAATAACGTCGTCCAAACCATTGGGGTCTGTGGCGTCAATACCTACAAGGTTACGACCGTCAAAGTCCTGTAAAAAACGAACATTGGCATCACCAAGGACACCGTCGTCTCCAGCGTAACGTGCTTTCCAGTTAAACTGCTGCGCGTACAATTCTACCACCAAGGCATCTTCGTTTTCTTCTACACTCATAATATCCGTCCAAGTGTAAAGACCGTATAAGATCAATCCCGCTAAAGTGATTACAGGAATGATGGTCCAGATGGCCTCCAAGCGATCGTTGTCGGCATAGAACAATGCTTTTTGTCCTTTTTTCCCATGGTATTTGTAAGAAAAATAGTGCAATAAGGCTTGTGTGATTGTTTGTACAAAAAAGATGATGGCAAACGAAATCCACATCAAGTTATCATATTCGGAACCATGTTCTGAAGCGGCTTCTGGCAATAAAACATCTCCCCATTTCCAAAAGGAATATAATGTGATTCCATAGATAAACAAAAGGAAAGCAAACATCAACTGACCGTTGTATCGGTTGTCGTTGTCATTGGCTACCTGTGTGTTTTCTTTTTTGGATTGTGACAGTTCAAATATTTTTGCAATCTGCCATACGGAAATTCCAATAAGAACTAAAATCGTTAATGAAAGTGCTATAGTCATTTCTCTCTACCCTATATTAATTTTTAATAATGATAACGCTCGCTCTCCCCCATGTAAGGATCGCCTTTGGCAATTAGTGGTGCTTTGGATAAGGCGCTGAATACGACCCATAAAAACAGCCCAAGGAAGAACAAAAAGCCTCCAATTTCTGCCATACCAATAAACCACTGATCCCCGACTGCTGAAGGCATGATCATATTGAATATATCTATGTAATGTCCCAATACAACAACAATACCGACGCCAACAATAATATAATTGGAACGTTTGTAGTCGCTGTTCATCAATACCAACAATGGAAATAGGAAGTTCATCACTAACATTCCAAAGAACGGTAAGTTGTAATCTTCAATTCGTGTTAAGAAATAAGTGACTTCTTCTGGAATATTGGAATACCAAATCAACATGAATTGAGAAAACCACAGGTATGTCCAAAAGACACTAATTCCAAACATGAATTTCCCTAAATCATGGATATGACTATCGTTTACTTCTGGTAAATAGCCCTTTGACTTAAGGTATATAGTAATTAATGCAATCACAGTAATACCAGACACAAACATACTGGCAAAAACATACCATCCAAAAAGAGTACTAAACCAGTGAGGATCGATAGACATGATCCAGTCCCATGACATCATGGATTCCGTTACAATGAAAAACACCAAAAAGCCTGCTGACCAACGGAAATTTTTCTTGTGATTGCTGATATCATTGGCGGCATCTTGCGCCAGTGAATATTTTCTGGAAATATAGCGGTAGAAGTTCCACCCCAAAATATAGAATACCGCACGCGCCAAAAAGAATGGCACATTGAGGTAGGCTACTTTTCCTTGAATTATTTTATCGTGGGCTACGACTTCCGGATCCATCCAAATGAATAGATGGTTCAGGTGCATTCCTGAAAGCACTAATAAAAACAATACGATAAGTGTTCCAGGGAGCAAATAAGCTGTGATCCCTTCCATCACGCGATAAAGTAAAATGGACCAACCGGCTTGTGCTGCACGTTGGATAGCGTAAAAGGCTAATGTTCCAAGTGCAATCATCATAAAGAAGAATGCAGCTACATAGAGTGCTGCCCAAGGCTTGTTTTGCAATTGATGCAATAAATGTTCTCCGTGGTCATCTTCATGCGCTTCTGTTGTTTCCGCTACATGCGAATTCTTCTCTGCATGGCTATCGCCGTGGCTTATTGTAGCCGCTTCACCATGCGTTTCGCCATGACCGCCACCGTGGTGGGCATCGGCTACCATCGCTTGAGCTTCCGCTACCGTAGAAGGGGCTGATAAAAATCCGGCTACCAGACCTGCTGCGCCAACCAATACTAACACAAGGAAGGTAATTTTTAATCTATTTGGAAATGTGTACATAATCTCTAATACGATTTACTTAACCAATTCAGCTCTTAGTTGCATCACATGCTGTGCAATCTGCCAACGCTCTGTGGCGTTAACCTGTCCAGCGTGGGATCCCATGGCATTACGACCATACATCAATACGTGGTAAATACTCCCAGGAGTGATCTCACGATCGGCATAACTCGGCACCCCTAGAAACTTTTCTCGGGTCATTAATATTCCTTGTCCGTCACCTTTTTTACCGTGACATACGGCGCAATAGATTCCATAGAGTTCTTTACCATTAGCAAGATTTTTCTCACTAAAAGCAATTGGAGAGTTCAAGTTGGCTTTGGCCGCTTCATATCCCTCGTTAGAATCTGCATATTCGTAAGGCACCCAGCCTCTCGAAATGGAACCTTCCACGGGTAACTGTGCTTCTATTCCATTGGCAAAGGCCTCCGTTTCCTGATAGGTTTCATAGCCTACAGGTTCGTACATGTTTGGAAAGTACTGGTAGTTAGGTTTGGCAGGATCAAAACAAGACTGCAAGCCCAACAAGCCAATACAACTTAAAATAAGGATTCCCTTTCTCATTTTAATGGTCTTTGTCAATTAATGCGATGTCGATAGCACCTGTCTTTTTTAACAGGGCGGTCAACTCTTTTTCGTTTTCTTCCACGGCCACTTCAACCAAGAATTTGTCATCGGTTGTGAGTGGATTAGGGTTTTCAGCTTCTTTAAAAGGCCAAAGTTTGCTACGGAGATAGAATGTTATCACCATTAAATGAGCCGCAAAAAAGACGGTCATTTCAAACATAACAGGCACAAAGGCTGGCATGTTTTCCAAAAAGGAAAAACTTGGCTTTCCTCCGATGTTTTGGGGCCAATCCGCAATCATGATGAAGTTGATCATGGCAACGGCCACACCGAATCCAATACAACCGTAAATGAAGGACATAATGGCAATGCGTGTTCCTTCCAAGCCGAGAACTTTATCTAGCCCGTGAACAGGGAAGGGGGTATAAACCTCTTCAATATGATGCTTTTCGTCCTTGATTGACTTGACGGCTTTCAATAATACATCGTCATCATCGTACAAGGCATGTATGACTTTATTACTACTCATGAGCGTCTCTTAATTTTTTATATTTTTCACCAGAAGACTTCAATATAGTCTTCACTTCTGCTTGGGCAATCACCGGGAAAGTTCTGGCGTACAATAAAAAGAGTACGAAGAAGAAACCGATGGTTCCAATAAAGATTCCAATATCCACAAAGGTGGGAGAAAACATCGTCCAGGAAGAAGGTAAGTAGTCACGGTGCAATGATGTCACAATGATTACAAAACGCTCAAACCACATTCCAATATTTACGACAATTGAGATAATGAATGAGAACATAATACTCGTTCTCAATTTCTTGAACCACATAAATTGTGGCGAAAATACGTTACAGGTCATCATCGACCAGTAAGCCCACCAGTAAGGTCCTGTTGCACGATTGAGGAAGGCATACTGTTCGTATTCAACCCCAGAATACCAAGCGATAACCAATTCTGTAATGTAAGCCACTCCTACAATAGAACCGGTAATCATAATCACGATATTCATCAATTCAATGTGCTGAACGGTAATATAGTCTTCCAAATGAGACACCTTACGCATGATGATCAAAAGGGTGTTTACCATCGCAAATCCAGAGAAAATCGCTCCAGCCACAAAATAGGGCGGGAAGATGGTGGTGTGCCATCCTGGAATTACCGAAGTGGCAAAGTCAAAGGATACGATCGTGTGTACTGAGAGTACCAACGGTGTTGCCAAACCGGCCAAAACCAAAGATACTTCTTCAAAACGTTGCCAGTCCTTGGCACGACCACTCCAACCGAAGCTGAGTAAGCTGTAAATTTTCTTTTGAAACGGACGAACCGCTCGGTCACGAATCATAGCAAAGTCAGGGAGTAGTCCAGTCCACCAGAACACCAAGGATACGGATAGATAGGTGGAAATTGCGAATACATCCCAAAGCAAAGGAGAATTAAAGTTGACCCATAGAGATCCAAATCCGTTTGGAATTGGAAGAACCCAATAGGCTAACCAAGGGCGTCCCATGTGAATGATAGGAAACAATCCCGCTTGGATTACCGAGAAAATGGTCATGGCTTCCGCAGAACGGTTAATCGCCATACGCCATTTCTGACGAAATAGTAAGAGTACTGCAGAAATTAAGGTTCCTGCGTGTCCAATCCCTACCCACCAAACGAAGTTGGTAATATCCCAGGCCCAACCGACTGTTTTGTTGAGTCCCCAAGTACCAATTCCAGTAGATATGGTGTAGATAATACACCCGAGTCCATAGAGGAATGCCGTGAGTGCAATGCCAAAAACAATCCACCACTGTCGATTGGCGGCACCTTCAACAGGGGCGGCCACATCAACGGTAACGTCGTGATAGGATTTGTCTCCGGTGACGAGTGGTTTTCTTATCGGTGCTTCGTAATGCGATGCCATACGATTCTGTTTTTCTTTATTTTAACTTTGATCCGTGTTGCGCACTTTGACTTGATACATCACGTTGGGTTTGGTCCCGACGTGCTCCAATAAGTGATACATCCGTGAATCTTCTTTTAACTGAGCTACTTGGCTCTCTTTATCATTGATGTCACCAAAGACCATGGCTCCGCTATCACAAGCATTGGAACAGGCTGTTTGGAATTCTCCATCTTTAATTTGACGTCCTTCCAATTTGGCATCCAAAATAGTTTTCTGTGTCATTTGAATACACATCGAACATTTTTCCATTACACCACGAGAACGAACAACTACATCAGGGTTTAATACCATGCGTCCAAGATCATTGTTCATGTGGTAGTCAAATTCGTCGTTTTGGTTGTATAAGAACCAGTTGAAACGACGTACTTTATATGGACAGTTGTTTGCGCAGTAACGAGTTCCCACACAACGGTTGTATGCCATATGATTTTGTCCCTGACGCCCATGAGAAGATGCTGCCACAGGGCAAACAGTTTCACAAGGTGCGTGGTTACAGTGCTGACACATTACTGGCTGGAATGTTACCTGTGGATTTTCGGAGGCTTGCTCCATCTCTCCGAAAGTGGTTAAGGAATCGCCGAGACCCGAAATATTTTCCTTGGTATCAAGATCTCCTTCGAAAGAAGTGTCCGAGGAATAATAACGGTCAATACGCAACCAGTGCATATCTCTTGACTTTCGCACCTCTTTTTTCCCAACTACAGGAACGTTATTCTCAGCGTGACAAGCAATAACACAGGCGCCACAACCAGTACAAGCATTCAAGTCAATAGAAAGATTAAAGTGATGTCCAATAGAACGATCAAACTCTTGCCACATATCTACTTCTGGAGAAGTAACGGGCATTTCCATGTGATTCTTGGATACTTCAGGAACAGGATTCCAGTAGTAGCTGTCTTTGGTGTTAAACACCTCAAGGGTTGTTTCCTTTACGATATCACCTCTTCCCATAAGGGTATTGTGCAACTGAACACAGGCAAATTCGTGATACCCTTCTGCCGGAGCAATGGAAACGTTTTGGATTTTATTCTGGCCAAAGTAAAGTGCATAGGCATTAACACCTACTTGCATTTCCTCTTTGAGTCCCATTCGTTCTCCATAACCAAAAGCCAAGCCAATGGTCCCCGGCGTTTGTCCGGGCTGAATAAGAACAGGTGCTGCCAAGTTTTTGCCGTTAACCGTAATCGATGCATAACTTCCGTTCAAGGCGCCGTTGGCAACATTAACATTTTTCAAACCAATACGATCTGCATCCGCTTTGGAAAGCGTCAGGTAGTTATCCCATGATACTCGTGTAATTGGATCTGGAAACTCTTGCAACCAAGGGTTATTGGCTTGCTGTCCGTCACCCATCCCTGTTTTGGTATAAAGAACCAACTGCATGCCTTCGTCTTTGGCATTGCTCAGTGATTTTAGATGACTGGTTGCATTAACACTATTCTTTTGAGAAAGTGGTGCCACTTCACGTTGAAAATATCCGTCGTGAAGCGTTTGATTCCAAGAAGCTCCATATAAAACTGAACTGTTCCAATTGGATTTTAAACGCTCGTAATAGGATTCGTTGCTTCCAGAAAGCTTTAATAATACATCTTGAAATTGCTGTGTATCAAACAAAGGTTTGATGGTAGGCTGTGAAAGCGCGTAATGTCCTTTTTTGATTTCATAGTCACCCCATGCTTCAAGATAATGAGGGATCGCAGCAACATATTGTGCCACAGCAGCCGTTTCATCTTCTTTACTTACAAAGGCTAAACTTAAATCTAGCTGACCAAAGGCTTCTCCCATTCCAGTACCTTCAGCAAGAGTCAATAATGGATTTGCCCCATAGGTGATCAAACCATTTACTTTCTTGGATTTAATATCAGAAAGCAACTGCAATACCTCTTGGGTATTTCCCTGACGTGTCATTTTTGGATGTCCTGGTTGGAAGGCTTCACTGGCTAATTTTTGATTGACTGCAAGAACTAATTCTTGAGCAGCAGCTGTTTCAATTCCAGTAACTAATACGCCTTTTTTTTCAGCAGTCCGCAAACTTTCAACCGCTTGGGCTACGTGTTTCTTGTGGGCGTCACTAAGTGTGGTCGTATCGGCTTCTCCCAAAACTTGGGCTGCAATACTCGCCAAAATATTTTTTAATTCCGCTGGAGTTGCTGGTACACGATGATCGGCATTAGCTCCGGCAAGAGACATATTAGACTCAAACTGAAAATGCTTGGACATCTTTTGGTGTCCTTCTTTTCCAGCAGGGACTCTTCCTTTTGCATAGCTTCCGTCAAAACCACCCCCTTGCCAGTCTCCTACAATATCAGCATCAACAGAAACAATGGCTTCTGTATTGGAGAAATCGTAATCGGCTAGGGCGCGAACTCCATATATATTTTCAAAAGCATCCAAAGCCGCATCTTCAGACACACTGTCGTAGATAACATGTTTGACATTAGGGAATTTGGATACAAAACTTTCGATAACGGCTTGCGTGGTTGGACTGGCCAGTGTCTGAGTCAACAAAACAATGGGCTTGTTTGTTGCTGCCATGGCTTGCATCTTGGCGCCTACTTGTAGGTAGAAATCATCCCAAGAGACATCCACACCATTGGCTTTGGGCCCTTGCAGACGCAATGTGTCATACATCGATAATACGGAGGCATGAACTCGTGCATTGGCAGCATTGTTTACTCCTGCCGTTTTATTACTCTCTACTTTAATGGGTCGCCCTTCTCGTGTTTTGATCAAAATACTAGCAAAATCAAAACCGTCAGCAATTGTTGTGGCGTAATAATTAGCAATCCCAGGAATAATACGCTCAGGTTGTACTACATAAGGAACGGATTTGATAACAGGACCTTCACACGCCGCTAATGTTGCTGCTGCGGTACTAAATCCAACGTATTTTAAAAAGTCACGTCGGCTTGTGCCTGTTTCGTCTTCTGAATCCGTTGCCGCATCCACAGGAAGTTTTTCAACAAACTCGTTTTGTGTAAGATCTTGGACCATGGCGTTGTTTTCCTCCAACTGATCCACGCTTTTCCAATATGTTTTCTTTGTTGACATAAGTCTACCTTTCTAACTAGTTAATAATGGCACTTTCCACATTCTAAGCCACCCATTTGAGCTGCAGTGAGCTTCTCTACTCCATACTTCTTGGAAAGTTCCTCATGGATTTTCGCATAGTACTCGTTGTTCTCCACCTTGACGTTTGTTTCACGGTGACAGTTGATACACCATCCCATCGTTAACGGCGAGTACTGATACATGATTTCCATTTCTTCCACAGGACCGTGACATTTCTGGCATTCAATCTCACCCACCTGAACGTGTTGGGCGTGGTTGAAATAAACGAAGTCTGGTAAGTTGTGGATTCGTACCCATTTTACAGGTTTCGTTTCTCCCGTGTAACGTTGGTTCTCTTCGTCCCAACCTACGGCAGCGTATAATTTTTTGATTTCATTGGTATAGAAATCCTTCGTGTAGCCGTTTTCTAAATCCTCTTCACCGTTGTATTCGGCTATATTTTTGTGACAGTTCATACACACATTCAAGGCAGGAATCCCAGAATGCTTTGAGACACGTGCTGAGGAGTGGCAATACTTACATTCAATCTGATTGGCTCCTGCGTGGATTTTGTGTGAATAATGAATCGGTTGAACAGGCATATACCCTTGATCAACCCCTACTTGCATAAAGTATCCATAAGCAAAGTATGCACTAGACAACAGGAGAAAGATCACAGAGACAAAAACCAAAAATTGGTTTTGTGCAAAGGCTTGCCAAATGGGTGTTCGTTTTGGTTTGTCTTCTATGGCAAGTTCTACGCCACTTGCTTGGGCAATGCGAAGCAATGTTTTTTGAACCAAGAAGAGCATTACCACAAGAAGTACAAACACCAAAGCCAAGACGGCTAGGATGATCTCATTGGTAATCCCAGAAGCTGGGGCTGCTACTCCTACAGGAGTTGTTCCTGCTGGTGGTGTTGTGACAGGGGGAACATAGTCCGTATAGGCCAAAATGTTGTCGATATCAGCATTACTCAACTGAGGAAATGCTGTCATGGCTGTTTTGTTATACTCTTCCCAGATAGCAACTGCTTGCGCATCTCCGGCCTTGATCATTGCCGAACTATTTTTAATCCAGCTGTACAACCACTCCTTATCATACTTTGCCGAAACCCCTCTCAAAGCAGGGCCAACTGCTTTCTTGTTCAACTTATGACAGGCAGCACAGTTGGCATTATAGAGCTTCTTACCCGCCATGGGGTCAGGCTCTTGTTCTTGCGCTATGGCTGATACAGCCAGTAAAGTGAACAGGGTGAGAAGGATCATTTGTCGCCATCCGACGAAAAATTTCACCATTTTAAACGTGTTTATGTATGTTGAAAACTGCAATAGTTTCTTCTAAAATCCACCACAAAAGTAAGGCATAAGTCTTTTTCAGACCACCCCATTTGAGACATTTATGTAATTTAAAACTGTTCTAAATAGAAACGCCTTTTGTTTTGTAGATTCACTAAAAAAGTCTTTCTTTTGTTGAAGAAATTAAAATCAAAATGCGATACTTTTTAAGCGTTTTTTTTGTCGCCAGCACCCTTCTTTTTGGGCAACAACAACCTATAAATACAACAGTTGTAGTAATTGAGGACAGCCTTGTAAGCAAGGCTTTTGCTTTGAAAATGGAAGCCGATAAAGAGCGCTATGCGTCCTATGAATTCACCATTCAGCTCTATTATGGAGATTATGGGGGGGCACAAAGAACACTCAAAAGCATTGCACGGATTGCTCCAGATCTGAAACCGGATTTGAGTTTTGAAACCCCAAATTACAAAGTTCAAGTAGGGCCTTTTAAAAAACGTTCAGAAGCAAAGTCACGACTACAGGAGCTTAAACAACATTATCGTGGAGCTTTTCTTCTAGAGCCCAAAATGCAATACTAGGTTATTTGAGGGTTTTCTTGACCTCCACTTCTTGATAGCATTCTAGAACATCCTCAATCTTGATGTCGTTGTAGTTTTTCAACTGCAACCCACAATCATAGCCTTTGGCTACTTCCTTAACATCGTCTTTAAATCGCTTGAGGGACGTCAGGGTTCCAGTATGAACCACTACTCCTTCTCGAATCACACGGATACCAGAATTGCGGTACACTTTTCCTGAGGTTACCATACAACCTGCAATGGTTCCAACTTTTGATATTTTGAAGAGTTCTCGAATTTCCACAGTACCTGTGACCTCTTCCTTCATGTCTGGAGACAACATGCCTTCCATGGCGTCCTTCACATCGTTGATGGCGTCATAGATAATGGAATAGGATCGGATATCGATTTCTTCCTTCTCGGCCAATTCTCGAGAGTTTCCTGTAGGACGAACGTTAAACCCAATTACAATCGCGTCGGAAGCCGAAGCCAATAAAACGTCCGATTCGGTAATGGCACCGACTCCTTTGTGAATAATATTGACCTGAATTTCTTCCGTAGATAATTTCTGTAAAGAATCCGTTAAGGCTTCTACAGAACCGTCCACATCTCCTTTGAGGATCAGGTTGAGCTCTTTAAAGTCACCCAGCGCAATACGACGGCCAATTTCATCAAGAGTAATATGTCGCTGTGTACGAACATTTTGTTCGCGAAGTAGTTGGGTTCGCTTGGCCGCAATTTGCTTGGCTTCACGCTCATCTACTAGCACATTGAAATTATCACCTGCTTGTGGTGCACCATCCAATCCTAAAATTGAGACCGGAGTTGATGGCGGTGCCGATTCTAACGCGTTACCACGTTCGTTAAACATCGCTTTCACTTTTCCACTGTGTTTTCCAGCAAGGATATAATCTCCAATTTCTAAGGTTCCTGTTTGCACCAAAACGGTGGATACATAACCACGTCCTTTATCAAGGTAGGCTTCAACAACGGTTCCTTTGGCACGACGGTCTTTGTTGGCTGTCAATTCCAAAAGTTCTGCTTCTAAAAGTACTTTTTCGAGAAGTTCATTGACCCCTGTTCCTTTCAAAGCAGAGATATCGTGGGATTGGATTTTACCTCCCCAGTCTTCTACCATCAGATTCATTCCAGCCAGTTCTTCTTTGATTTTGTCAGGGTTGGCTGTGGATTTATCGATTTTATTAATCGCAAATACAATGGGTACCCCTGCGGCTTGTGCGTGACTGATCGCTTCCTTGGTTTGAGGCATGATCGCGTCATCCGCTGCCACCACAATGATAGCAATATCGGTTACTTGGGCTCCACGTGCTCGCATAGCGGTAAAGGCCTCGTGTCCTGGAGTATCCAAAAACGTCATTTGTTGACCGCTTTTGAGTGTTACTCCATAGGCTCCAATGTGCTGGGTAATTCCCCCAGACTCGCCTGCAATAACATTTTCTTCGCGAATAAAATCAAGGAGTGATGTTTTCCCGTGGTCAACATGCCCCATAACAGTCACAATGGGGGCGCGTGGGCTAAGGTTTTCATCGTCTTCCTCCTCTTCTACAATACTTTCTTCTAATTCTGTTTTGACAAAATCAACTTCATAGCCAAATTCTTCCGCTACGATGGTTAGGGTTTCTGCATCCAAGCGCTGGTTCATGGTAACCATGATCCCTAGCGACATACAAGCAGAGATAATCTCGGTAGATCCGATCTCCATCAGCGTGGCGATTTCACCTACAGTAATGAATTCTGTCACCTTCAAGATTTTGCTGTCTGCTTCTTGCTGTGCCAATTCGTCTTCTGACTTCTGACGGTGTTGCGATCGCTTATCTCTTCGGTATTTAGCCCCTTTGGACTTAGAAGACTTTCCTTGAAGTTTTTCAAGTGTCTCCCGAATTTGCTTTTGTACTTCTTCTTCTGTCGGCTCGTGTTTTGGCGCGGCTTGTGCCCGTCCTTTACCTTGTGGTTTACGGTTGCCACGAGCATTTCCTTGACCACCACCTCCGGCTCCGGGTTTGGGATCTTTACTGATGCGTTTACGCTTGCGCTTACGAGCTTCTTCTACACTTTTCTCTTTGGACTTAAAGGCATCCAAGTTGATCGTCTGTCCTGTTTTCTTAGGACCTGAGAGCTTTTGATATTGAGTTTTGATGGCTTCTTGCCCCTCTTCGCCTTCGGCTTTTGGTTTTTCTTCTGTCGCTGGCGCTGTTTCTTGCGTTGCAGCTTTCGCAGGGGTTTCCGCTTTTACCTCCTCTATTTTCTCTACAGGGACCTCTTTAGCCGGACTGGCTTCGGGTGCCTTGGCAGGTTCAGGAGTAGGTTCTGCTTTTTTAGGTGTTTCTTTTTTTGCTTTTGCAGGAGCAGCTTTGGTCGCTTCTAGATCAATCTTCCCAACGGGAGTTAATCCTTTGAGAGCAACCTTAGGGGTTACTACTTTTGTTTCCGCTTCCTTCTCAGCTTCTTTCTGAGCTTCTAGCTGTTGTTGCAGACGTTCCTGCTCTTTTTGCTCTTGAATCTCACGCAGACGCTCTTTCTCTTTGCGCTTTTCTTCACTGATTTCTTGAGAAGCATCGCGCTTGGATTTGTCCGTCTCAAATTCATCCAACAGTACCTGATAGGTAGTGTTATCAATTTTGGTGGTCGGACGAGCTATCACTTCGATTCCTTTCTCAGATAAAAAGTCCACAACACGATCCAGAGAGATATTTAATTCTCTGAGAACTTTGTTGAGACGTATGCTTGGTTGATCGGACATATAATCAGCTTCGGTGCAAATTTAGAAAATTATTGGGCTTTTAGTCTTCAAACTCTTCTTTGAGGATTCTTACGACTTCTTTGATGGTTTCTTCCTCCAAATCCGTACGTTTTAAAAGGTCTTGGACTTCCAGTTCTAATACGGCCTTGGCCGTATCCAACCCTACTTTTTTGAATTCTTCAATAACCCATTCTTCGATTTCATCAGAGAACTCCGTTAACTCTACATCCTCTTCCATACCTTCACGGTATACATCAATATCAAAACCGGTCAGTTTTCCAGCCAAACGAATGTTATGACCTCCTTTTCCAATGGCTTTGGACACCTCATCCGGATCTAGGAATACTTGAACGCGTTTGGTTTCTTCATCGATTTTGAGAGAGTTGATTTTGGCAGGGCTCAAAGAACGCGTGATGAAAAGTTGTAGGTTGTTGGTGTAATTGATCACATCAATGTTTTCATTACCCAATTCACGAACAACCCCATGGATTCGCGATCCTTTCATTCCCACACAAGCTCCTACTGGATCAATACGATCATCATAAGAGTCTACTGCTACTTTGGCTTTTTCTCCTGGAATTCGAACGGCTTTTTTGATGGTAATCAACCCGTCGAATACTTCTGGGATTTCTTGCTCAAACAACTTCTCCAAGAAGACTGGAGAGGTTCGTGACAAAATAATTCGAGGTTTGTTTCCGCGTAATTCCACCGCATCAATCACTCCACGAACATTGTCGCCTTTGCGGAAAAAATCGTTAGGGATTTGTTTGTCTTTGGGAAGAATCAATTCATTTCCTTCATCATCGAGCAAAATAACTTCTCGGCTGCGAATGTGATGGACTTCTGCCGTGTAAATTTCACCGACACGGTCTTTAAACTGGTTGAAAATGTTAGTGCTGTCGTGCTCAAAAATTTTGGCCACGAGGTTCTGCCGAAGACTCATAATGGAGCGACGGCCTAGGTCTATTAGTTTAACTTCTTCGGAAACATCTTCTCCTACTTCAAAGTCAGGCTCAATTTTTTTGGCTTCGGTCAATTCAATTTCTTCGTTGGGATCTTCCACTTTCCCGTCTTCAACAACAACACGGTTGCGCCAAATCTCCAAATCCCCTTTGTCGGGGTTGATGATAATATCAAAGTTTTCGTCGTTTCCGTATTTTCTTTTCAAGGTGTTGCGAAAAACTTCTTCAAGAATCACCATTAAGGTGACTCGATCGATGAGTTTGTCATCTTTAAATTCCGAAAAAGACTCAATGAGTGCTAAATTTTCCATCTTCAGTACACTTAAAATTGAACAATTATTTTGGCTCTGCTGACCGCATCATAGGCCAGCTCTTTTGTTTTACTTACCGTTATTTTTCCTTTGCCCGAGGGCTTGGGTTCGCGTTGTTTCCAACTCAAGCTGAGGGTTTTTTCCGAAGCCTCCTCCAGTTTGCCAGTATATACTGTGCCTTCTGTATCGGTTACCTCCAGTTTCCGTCCCACATTTTTTTTGTATTGCCGGATCATGGTGAGCGGCTCTCCTACCCCAGCCGAAGTCACTTCAAGGGAGAAGTCGTGTTCTTCTCGATCCATGTTGTGTTCTATGGCACGGCTCACTCGCATACATTCTTGCAAGGAAACCCCTGTATCACCGTCAATTATAATCTTTATGGCATGGTTGGCACCTATGTGCAGCGCAATCAAAAAAAGGCTTGGATTTTCATCCAATGCTGCTTGTAATAAGGTCTCGACTTGTGTTTTAAAATCCATACCAAAAAAAAAAGGGACTCAATGGTCGCCTCCTACTTCGATTCGATAACGGTGCAAATATAGGAATTTTCATGAAAACACAGAATGGACACAGGGAAACAATCTCTATTTCATAAAAGCATGATGTACAAATTATCCTTATTTTTGAATGCTATGAAACTTTTCCTGTCCTGTCTCGCATTTTGATTGTCGATGGAACAGTGAAAACCCGATTTGGAAAAGATGAAAAATAAACTCCCTGCCATGGGATTTCGATTTACGGCCTATCAAGCACCTGAGCAAACTCCTTTTGAGCGCTTGTTTGAAATCTTCAAGGAGCTCATTACGCATACCTCTGGGGATTTTGATGAAGCGATTGAATGGCTCCGGGAACTCGACAAAGAATACAAACTAACGGATGAGGACTATACCATTGATGACTTTATCAAAGACCTTTTGGAAAAGTCTTACATCCAACCCAAAGGATCGGGAGACGGTTCGGGCGATGGTATGGCGCTAACGGCCAAAACAGAAAAACTTCTGCGCGAACATGCTCTCAAACAAATCTTCGGAAAACTACGAAAGTCTGGCAGTGGCAATCACAAAACCCGAAAAGTCGGCCAAGGACAAGACAGCACTGGCGAATATAAAGCCTACCAATTTGGCGATCCATTGGAGCAAATCGCCTTGACCGAAAGCATCAAAAATGCCCAAATACGGTCCTCAGGGATTGACTTTAGTTTGCAACAGGACGATTTGGTCGTTGAAGATTCTTTTTTCAAAACCCAAATGAGCACCGTTTTGATGATTGATATCAGCCATAGTATGATCTTGTATGGCGAGGATCGAATCACACCCGCCAAGAAAGTAGCCATGGCTCTTTCCGAACTCATCACCACCCGATATCCGAAAGACACCCTGGAAATTCTTGTTTTTGGCAATGATGCTTGGCCCATTCCCTTGAAGGATTTACCCTATTTGGAAGTGGGGCCTTACCACACCAATACGGTTGCTGGTCTGCAACTAGCTCTTGATATGTTGCGCAGAAAAAAGAACAGCAACAAACAAATTTTTATGATTACCGATGGTAAACCCAGCTGCCTGAAAATGCCTGATGGTACGTACTATAAAAACAGTGTTGGGCTTGATGACTATATCGTTGAAAAATGCTACAACATGGCACGACAATCGCGAAAACTAAAAATCCCTATCACAACATTTATGATTGCCCAAGACCCCTACCTACAACAGTTTATTCGAAAATTTACGGAAGCCAACCAAGGAAAAGCCTTTTTTACAGGCCTAAAAGGTTTGGGGGAAATGATTTTTGAAGATTATGAAAGCAACCGAAAAAAGCGCTTAGAATAACCTATTATCCACAGCTATGACTATAAAGAAAATAAAGACCCTAGGAGCTCTGAAAGCCAGCGGCTATGAATCCATTTCTGTACAAGACGAATTAGCACGCAATCTGCGGCAGCGACTCAAAGCGGGAGAGCCCACTTTTAGCGGGCTTATCGGGTATGAAAAAACCGTAATTCCAGATGTGGAAAGAGCTTTGTTGTCGGGGCATAATATTAACCTTTTGGGATTGCGCGGTCAAGCCAAAACTCGTTTGGCGCGACAAATGACAGGATTGCTTGATGAGTGGATTCCTGTTGTTCAAGGATCGGAAATAAACGATGACCCACTGAACCCTATCAGCCGGGAGGCTCAAGAAAAAATTGCCGAAATGGGAGATGATACTCCTGTGGAATGGCTCCATCGCGACGACCGTTTTTTTGAAAAACTTGCAACTCCAGATGTAACTGTGGCCGACCTTATTGGGGATGTGGATCCGATCAAAGCTTCTAATCTGAAACTTTCCTATGCCGACGAACGCGTCATTCACTTTGGGATGATCCCTCGAGCCCACCGTTGTATTTTTGTACTTAACGAATTGCCTGATCTTCAGGCTCGAATTCAAGTTGCGCTATTCTCTATTTTACAAGAAAAAGAAATTCAAATCCGAGGGTTCAAATTGCGTTTTCCTATCGAAACACAAATCATTTTCACCGCCAATCCAGAGGACTATACCAACAGAGGAAGCATCGTTACCCCATTGAAAGACCGAATCGGATCGCAAATTCTTACCCATTATCCACACAATCGTGAAATCGCCAAGGCCATCACCGCTCAGGAAACAAAATTGCGGCGGCACAATAACGATACCATATACGTCCCCGAACTCGCCAAAGACCTTTTGGAACAAATCGGCTTTGAAGCACGTAAGAGTGAATATGTCGATGCTAAAAGTGGAGTCAGTGCTCGAATGAGTATCACCGCCTATGAAAATTTAATCAGCACCGCTGAGCGTCGTTTATTGCAATCAGGCGATGAGAAGACCAGTATCCGATTGGGTGATTTTATGGGAGTTATTCCTGCGATCAACGGAAAAATTGAACTGGTATATGAAGGCGAACAAGAAGGGGCTGAACAGATTTCCTTGCATTTGATTAACGAAGCCATCAAAACTCTTTTTCCTGACTTTTTTACCAAGATAGAAAAACTTGAAAAGGCGGATGAAAAAGGCCCTTATGATGCCCTACTGAGCTGGTTCTTTAGCAACAATGAACTATTCATTAGTGATGATTTGAATGAAAAAGCCTACCAAGCACTACTCGACAGTGTGGCGGGTACTTCCGAGATTGTTGAAAAACATATGGGCTCGCTTGAACCCGCAGACCACTACTTTATGGTAGAATTCTTAATCTGGGGATTAGAGGCCCATAAAAAACTGAATAAATACCGCACTTTTGAAGGTTTTCAGTTCAAAGATGCCCTGGGAAGTTTTATTAGTGGCTTATAATTTTTTGTAAAAATACATCCCAACACCCCTACGAATAAGAGTAGAACGGCATCCTTGAAGCTAATTTTAAAATAATTTGGTTTATTTTATAAACTAGTCTATATTTGGACAAATGTTTTAATTCAAATGCCTTATGAAAAACACGGAACTTAGCTCTGAAGAGAGCTTGGCTTTAATTGCCAAAAGCATTCAACAAACCAAAACCAATTTGAATGGACAACGCTTTTATTATCTCTTTTGGGGATGGGCGGTCTTGATCACCAGTCTTACACACTATCTATTAGCTGTAAACGAAACGGTTGCGGCTCCTTATTTGGTGTGGCCTATAATGGGCGTTGTGGGCTTTGTAAGTACCCTTTTTTACGGTTATAAACACGCTCAAAAGACAGGTTATGTAGAAACCCACTTGGATCGAACGCTCAAACATCTTTGGATCGTTATTGGAATTTCTCTTTTTGCTGTGATATGGATTTTTATGCAAGCCTACCAATCCAACCCTTTGCCTATAATTAGCCTTCTCATTGGCATTGGTGTCTTGGTTTCAGGATTGCAAATGCGTTTTAAACCCCTTGTGATTGGAGGTATTGGCTTTTTTGTTGGCGCCATTGCTCTTGTCTATGTAACACCCCTAGAGGGCTTGTTGGTTTATGATGCTTGTATTATTCTAGGTTATTTGATCCCAGGCTATCTGCTTAAAAAAGAGCTTTCATGATGGATCAGCCCGATAAATTATTGAGTAATCCCATTCGCTTGGTGGTGATCTCTAGTCTCCATCAAGTAGCATCTGCAGATTTTACAACCTTGATGGAATTGACTCAAGCAACCAAAGGGAATTTAAGCGTTCAACTGAAAAAACTACAAGAAGCTGGCTATATCCATATCAAAAAGTCTTTTAAAGATAACTACCCCAATACACGATGTGAGATTTCAAAAGCAGGTAAACAAGCTTTTGAAAAACATGTAGCGTACTTGAAAAAGGTGTTGCGAATATGATGTATTAAATAGCCTGCAAATTTCAAATTAAACCAATAAACTTAACCTCATGAAATCCTTAATTATCCTTTTATCTCTGTGCTTTTGTTTTACTGGCAATGCTATAGAAAACAAGAAATATTATTTGCTAAACCCCTCAGAGCAATTTAATAACAGTACTCAAGATTCATTACTTTTTGATATTCAAGATAAAATCAATACTACTTTTATTAAGAGCCTAACAACCCATAATAATGATTCTTTTTCTGAATTAAACGCTCAATTAGAACGGTTGTACGAAACTAAAAAACAAAACCTCATTCTTTACTGGCGCAGCTACCTTTATTACTATTCCTCAATATATTACTTAAAACAAAAAGATAAAGAAAAGGCAGAAAAAGAGATTGACAAAGGCATTCATTTATTAGAGCAAATACAGAATAAAAATTCCGAAGATTATGCATTGCTTTCTTTAATGCAAAGTTTTGCCATCCAATTTAAAGGGGCGAAAGCAATGTTTATTTCAAAAAATGTCAAGAAGAATGCAAGGAAAGCCATTGCTCTTGATTCAACCAATCTAAGAGCCTATTTTGCTTATGGAAGTAATGATTTTTACACCCCTGAAAGATACGGTGGCGGAAGGGATGTTGAATCATTTTTACAGAAGGCAATTTCGTTACCATCACAAAAAACGAAAAATGAATATCTACCCTCTTGGGGCAAGAAAGAAGCTTATCAAATACTCATAAAATTCTTCATCAGAAATGAAAAATGGGAGTTCGCCAAAGACTATTCTCAAAAGGGTATTGTTGCTTTTCCTAAAGACTATTCTCTTCGTCAGTTAGCTTCAGAATTGGCTGGTAAATCAATACGACTTTTTTTTCATTATACATTTTATTTTTCCCTTTTACATTAGTCGCACAATCGGTTCTAAATGGAGTCGTTCAAAACAAAAATGGGGAAAAAGTCTTTGCTGCAAATATTTATTTAAAGTCAAATAATCACAACGGAGTTATGACTGATTTTGATGGTAATTTTAGTTTGCCAATCAAAAATTCAAACGACACCTTAATTGCCTCATACCTTTCCTACAAAACAAAACAAATCCCTCTGAAGGAATTCAATTTTAATGAAAAAACAATAATTGTACTTGATGAAAAACCTCATTCCCTTCAAGAAGTAGTTATCAAAGCAGGAGACCCAATTTCAGAACAATTTGCCGTTACAAAAATGAATATACTCAGAGATGTGTATTTAAATCCAGCTTCTCAAGGAGATCCCCTAAAAGCAATCACATTGCTGCCTGTTTCTACAACTACAAATGAAACAGCAAATCCATCTTTGAGAGGAAGTTCAGCCGATAGGTCTAGAGTAATGCTGAACGGTGTGCAAATCTATAATCCAGTCAGAGCAAGCAACCTCAACAATCAAGGTTTTTTTAGCCTGTTCAATCCTGAGATTATAGACAATATGTATGTTTATGCGACTAACCCACCCCTCTCGTTCGGAAACACTAGCGCAGGACTGGTAGAAATACAAACCAAACACAATTTAGAACGCAACGAACTACAGTTATCTACCACTTTGGCCAGTACAGGTTTTTTCCTGTCCCAAAAAATCAAAAAAGACTTTTCATTTATTCAGGTGTACAGTAATCTCCAATTCTCTGATGCGTATGTAGGCATCCAAAAAAGTAAATTACCTACTGTCAGAAATTTCTATACTACGGATGCGGGTCTCAATTTTCACACTAAAATTGGTCGAAAAGGGGAGTTGAATTTATTCAATTATTACATTGATGAATCGTTTAAGGGATACGGTCAAAGTTTTACCTATCAGGGAAATGTTACTACTGATAATCAAAGACTATTTACCGTAACTAATTTCAAATATTATTTTCAAAGAGGAGTGTTACGTGTCAATAACGGTATAAACAACTCCATGCGAAAGTTTGAATTTGGCAATTTGAATTCCAAACAAAACGACAAACAAATTTATACATCCATTGATTATAAGTGGCATTTTACAGATAATATGAAGTTGCAGTTCGGTATTTCACATGATTATCATCATCATAAATTTGAGGATCATATTCCTTTATTTTACTATGCCCTTTCCCCATCTTCTAAAACCCGATTTTCTGAAACATCTATTGACAATCATATCCTAGAGGCATCTTTATTTACTAACTGGGACATTAATGATGCTTTTACCTTATCCTCTGGAATAAGAAGTAATATTCCAATCAATAATCAGCAATATTATCTTAGTTCGCAATTAGGATTGAAATATCGGATCAATAATACACAATGGCTTTTACTGAGCGGAGGGAAGTATCATAATTACTCCATTCCTAATTTAAATGACAAGAACTACAATCTTTCATCAAGCCATCAAATAGCTTTGGATTACAGTTATCAGTTAAAAAACACTTCAATAAAAGCAGCTACCTATTTTAAAAATGAATCAGGGTCTCAGGCAATCACTCAGTTTTTAAGTGCCGAAAAAGCCAGCACTTATGGTATTGAATTTTATGTGGAGCATAATTTTTATAAACACTTCAAAGTTTCATTCTCCAATGCATATATAGATCAAAAAATAACTATATACGGAGAAAATTACCCTGGATCAAACGACTATAATTATCTAATTCGTTCATCTTTCCAATACACAAATCCAAAAATATTCACTTTATCTCTTTTATATATTAGCCGCCCGGGTACATTTTACAATGACATTACGAATGGAGTTCTGGATAATCAAACAAACTTATATAGACCTGTCTTTTCAGAAACCTTATACGATGTTCAATATAAAAGCTATAATCGAATTGACTTAAGTATCAGTAAATATATCCCCTTAAAAAAAAGTAATTTAATAGGATTCTTAACCCTCAACAATCTTTTGGACACACAAAACCAAAAAGAGCCTGTTTACAATACAGATTACTCATCAAAAAGCTTTGAGTTTTATCAACTCAGAGGTTTGTATTTCGGCTTGGTTTGGCAAATAATTGATTTATAAAACCCATTGCCTTAAAAAAGCATTGCATTTATTAAGACAAAACGATTGAATCCCTAAAAGCGCTCTTGCACTTCAATCACTAATGCAATTGCGATGCAAAGGGCGGCACTTCCTAAGACGATAGCTCCTACTCCCATTTTTATTTGGTTTGCTACGAATATAAGAAAGAGTATCATTCCAATCGCTTGTTGTGGTTTTAATTTTTAACCGTCTTTTCTCAACCCTTATTTATCACCCTTGTAAAATCCTGATTCCGCAGGGGGTGTCGCTTAATTCCTTACATTGGCAATAAAAATTACCGTGAAAAATATTGCCGCTCCTTTGACCCTGCCCAACGGTACGGTTCTGAAAAACCGTATTGTCAAATCGGCCATGAGTGAAAACATCGGGACTTATCGGCATGCTCCTACCCAAACCTTGATTCATGCCTATAAAGTGTGGGCAGAAGGCCACCCGGGCTTACTAATCACAGGAAATATAATGATTGATAGCCGTGCGTTGGGCGAACCTCGAAACGTGGTGGTGGAAGATTATACACATTTTGAATTATTGAAAGCATGGGCTGCCACCGTTCAAAATACAGGAGTCCACTTATGGCCTCAAATCAATCACCCTGGACGTCAAGCCTTTTCTTGGATCAACAAGCAAATTGTCGCCCCCTCAGAAGTCTCTCTTCAAATGGGCGGCGCTTCGCGTTTGTTTGGCACCCCTCGGGCGTTGGAAGAATCTGAGATATGGGAACTTATCAAGCGTTTTGGAACAACGGCTCGCATTTGCAAAGAAGCAGGATTTACGGGTTGTCAGATCCACGGAGCGCACGGCTATCTGGTCAGTCAGTTTCTTTCCCCCAACAGCAATCAAAGAACCGACCAATGGGGTGGATCCATTGAAAATCGAGCCCGTTTTGTGGTAGCGGTTTACAAAGAAATACGCGCCCAAGTGGGGGCCGACTATCCCATCGGGATCAAAATTAATTCAGCGGATTTTCAGCGGGGTGGGTTTAGTGAAGAAGAGTCCATGGCCGTGGTTGAGATTCTTTCGCAGCTAGGGATGGACTTGATTGAAATCTCCGGAGGCACTTATGAGCGCCCTGCTATGGTAAAAGGAAATCGGAAAAAAAGCACCGAGGCCCGCGAAGCTTACTTTTTGGAATATGTTGAAAAAGTACGGCAGCGTACAGACAAACCCTTACTTCTCACAGGAGGATTCCGTTCAGTCACTGTAATGGACGAAGCCTTGGCACAAAACAAGGTAGATATGATTGGATTGGCAAGACCCTTTTGTCTGCATCCGCACTTAGCCCAAGATATATTCGAGCAAAAGGAAAAACGTTTTCAGGCGCCGGTTCCACGGATTGGCATTTCCCTACTTGATCGCATTGGCGGCGTAGAACTTCCCTGGTATGAAATGCAGATCCAGCGACTGGGTAAAGGCCTAGCCCCCAACCCTAAATTGAGTGGTCTTCGGGTGTTTTTGACCAGTATCTATCGAATGCTTCGAAAGTCTTTACTTAAAAATAAAGCATCCGCCACGATGTCACCCAAAAGCTGAAAAACCAATAGGTATTTTAATGGTTGCTAAATTGTTATTCTTCTGGGCTTGTGGATTGCTCTGGAGCATCCCCCTCACCGCCTCCGAATTTTATTCGCAAGACAATTTCATGGGTTTTTAGATTGACCTGGGACAGGAGGTTTTCGGTGGGTGTTTCATAGGCATAACCAACATCAAAATTCCCTAGACTGACGATGCTCATAAGGGCAATAGAACTGTTTGTTCTTACAGAGATTCCTAGGTCAAACTGATTTTGCCAGCTGGCCATAGCTGTTATATCCGCAGTAGTGGGGAGCCCTTTGACCTTCCTAATCATCAGTGATGGCTTTAGGTAAATAGCACTTGTTACTGCAAAATCGGCTCCTGCACCAAAATAGGCATGAACACGGTCTTTTGCCGTTATGGCAAGATCTTTATTTCGCTTTACATTAAATAAACGTGGGATCGAAAAGGACATCCAATAGTTCGATGCTTTGAAATATGCGCCAGCTCCAATATTAGGGTTGAATTTACTCAGCCCTATTTGTGTAGGGTCCCCAAAAGGATCATAGGTGCTCAATGCGGTAGGGTCTGAATCATAAAAATTACCTCCCCCTTTTAATCCCAAGTACAAAACATTGTCACTGCTCATTTGCAGTTTATATGAAAAATCAACGTAAGCAAAGGTCTGTTGCTCCACAAAGACCTTGTCCGAAACTAAGGATATCCCTAGCCCTACATTGTTTCCTCTAGCAGAAGAATATGCAAAGGCAAATGTAGTGGGAGCACCTTCCACGGAAACCCATTGACTTCTTGATGTTAACGTTAACATATTCGAAGATTCAGCCCCTGAAAATGCAGGGTTGATTACGTTCATATTGTACCTATACAGTGAATAATAGGACTCTTGTTGACCAAAGCCTAAAAGCGAACTAACTAGAAAAAATAATATATATATATATTTAGTCATTCTTATCTCGTTAGATATAACCACCCTTCAAAATCAATAGAACCATTGCCGTCCAAATCAATTCGATAATAATAGCTGCCCTCTGGTAAATCATCACCTTCTGAATCTCCATTCCAATTGTTTCTATACGGTTTTGCTTCAAATATTAATTTTCCTGTTCTGCTATACACCCATACTTGATTGTTTGGATAACGGTTAATTTCTCGTACCTGCCAACTATCATTAATATTATCACCATTCGGTGAAAAGAAGGTTACAATATCTATACTTTGTCTAAGGGCTGGATTTGAAAAATTAGAAGGATAACTATTGGAATCAAGCGGATTCGTTCCTGCTATGGTTTCATCAAGATTCGGGAAACCATCTTGATCCTGATCATTATAGGGGTCTAGGTTGACACTATCTTTATCGTCACTTACTCCGTCATTGTCTTGATCTCTAAGACTGGACTCTAGATAATCAGCAATACTGTCTCCATCCGTGTCGTCATCTGTAGGAGTTCCATTACCATTTGAATCTTCATCGATAGAATTTACACCATCCCCATCATCATCGATGTCGATATGATCATAAATGCCATCTGCGTCAGTATCCGCTAGATTCCCCTCAGAATCTAATTCCATAGATGTCAGTACTCCATCATTATCGTCATCTTTGTCAAGATAATTAGCAATGCCATCCTTATCGGTATCCAAAGCGAACCCGTTTGTACTGACTTCTAATCTACTAGGAACACCATCATTTTCATCATCACTATCTAGGTAATCCGCAATCCCATCACCATCGGAGTCTTGTGCATCCTCAGGGCTTCCATCTAAATCTGGATCAGGATTTTCGTCTATGGATAAAATCAAATCCCCATCATCGTCAATATCAATATAATCTGGTGTGCCATCAGCATCCGTGTCTTGTGCATCATCAGGATTCATATCACCATTAGGATCGGGCATTTCATGAATAGTAAAAATAGAGTCATTGTCATCGTCAGGATCCAGATAGTCCTCAAAACCATCACCATCCGTATCGTTTAAAACTTTTCCTTTTGAAAATTGACTTCCTTTATTGGTAAGAGAAATTTCATTTTCGTATAGGCTGAGTATTTGGTCTCCGTCATCATCTGGGTCTCGTGAGTTAATGATTCCATCCGCGTCCGTGTCAGATGAAATAAGATCTGGTGAAACCTCTTCTACAGGCGTTTCTATGGTTGCTAGTTCAAATACCTGTTGCGACTCTCCACTTACTTCAATGACCTCTGGTGCTTCGGGTATCGGCACTTTTGGATCACCAGGAGTGGTATTTACGTAGGCAAGTTCAACTTCATAGATTCCATCTTTATTGGCATCATCAGGGTTGTTAGGATCCGGGGTATTAATAAAGACTAAATATCCTTCATCACTAAAGTTTTTATTTCTGTTTTTTCTCTTTTGAGAGGAGCTTGAAGGTTCCCCTCCTGAAACTTGAAACCTGCCTGCATCTGCGCCCCCTGTTATTTTTTTACGCACCTTCCATTTACCGACACCTCTATCGGAAGACGGACGAATGGGATACATTAAAGGAGTTTTCGATCCTGAAGTTCTTGACACGACTATTTTATAATTTTTATAATAGGTCAAAAATACATTTTCATCCACATCTATGGTGCCATCATTATCATCATCTATGTCTGGAATGTCTCCCAATTCGTCCGAATCATTATCTCCATAAACATCTATTTCATCGGGGATTCCATCTTTATCGTTGTCACTTTCAAAATTAGAATTTAATGGAAAATCATCTTCTCCATCAAGCACTCCATCTCCATCATTATCAGGGTTGTTTGGATCTGTCCCTAGTAAAATTTCAAGAAAATCCGAGATCCCATCTCCATCACTATCTACTGGTTTTTCGTCTGGGTTTTTAGGATCCGATCCCTGCAAGGTTTCGTCTAAATCAGAATACCCATCATTATCATCATCGGTATCCTTATTGTCTCCAATACCATCACCATCAGTGTCCAATTGTTCATTTGGATCGGTGGGGAATGCGTCTTGTTGATCTAAAATACCGTCGTTATCATCATCAGGGTCTATTTCATCTGGAATTCCATCTCCATCATTATCATTTGAATAGTCAGGATCTAGTGGGAAGTCATCTTCCCCATCGATGACACCATCTCCGTCAGTGTCAGGGTTATTTGGATCCGTGCCTATAATTACTTCTTCAATATCAGCGATAAAATCACCGTCTGTATCTTCTGGAATATCTTTGTTGTTTTTTGGATTGGTACCCGCAATGATTTCTATAACATCGCTGTAGCCATCATTATCATCGTCAGGATCTGCATTATCACCAATCCCATCCGAATCTGTGTCTTGCGACTCATTAGGGTCATATGGGAAAGTGTCGGTTCTATCAGGTACCCCATCATTATCATCATCAGGATCTAATGGATCGGGTATTCCGTCACCGTCTTGATCACTATTGTATTCTGGGTCAAGTGGGAAGGCATCAATTTTATCATTGACTCCATCCCCATCCGAATCATACAAAGTAAAATCAGTTCCATAACTCTCCAATTCTTGTGCATTTGAAAGTCCGTCACGATCACCATCTAATGGAATACTTTCAGAATTCAACGGATCACTTCCCTCTTGAATTTCAATGCTGTCATCATATCCATCATTGTCATCATCAAGATCCGCATTGTCTCCAACACCGTCCCCATCATTATCATTAGACTCATTCGGATTATTCGGGAAAAGGTCTCCATCATTAGGGATCCCATCTCCATCACGATCTTGATCCGCATTATCTCCAACACCGTCACTGTCAATATCACTATTTTCACTAGGATCTTTTGGGAACCTATCAATTACATCCGGCACCCCATCATTATCGTCATCTGGGTCAATCGCATCGGGTATACCATCCCCATCAACATCATCAACTGACCCAAGATTTGACCCTCCGTTTGGACTTGGATCCTGTCCGTCGATGATGCCATCACCATCAGTATCAGGATTATTAGGATCTGTTTCTAGTATAAGTTCTAATGCATCAGAAAGGAAATCATCATCGGCATCTTCTGGAATGCTCTGTGAATTATTAGCATCAGAACCACCCACTATTTCAGATTCATCAGAATAGCCATCATTGTCATTATCGAAATCTGCTGTATCCCCGATACCATCACCATCGGTATCCTTGTTTTCATTAGGGTCTTTTGGGAATGCATCGCTTGCGTCATTTACACCATCGTTGTCATCATCTGGATCATTAATGTCAGAGATACCATCTCGATCAGTATCTTCTGAACTATTGCCATCTAGGGGGAAATCATCTTGACCGTCTAATACACCATCGCCATCGGAGTCGGGGTTATTTGGATCGGTGCCTATCTTAGCCTCAGAGGCATCTGGAAGTTGGTCTTGATCTTGATCCTCAGGAAAACTATTCGGGTCTTTGCTATCTGAATTTAGTTCAAGCTCCAACTGATCTTCATATCCATCATTGTCATCATCGGAATCTAAAAGATCAATAGTCCCATCATTATCTGTATCTAGACTTAAATCCCCTGATAAGGGTTCAGAATCATTAAGATCACTAATGCCGTCGCCGTCAGAGTCAGGATTGTTAGGGTCTGTCCCTAAGATTATTTCTTGATTGTTTGTTAAACCGTCATTATCTGGATCAATAGGGAAGCTCAATGGATCTTGTGTATCTGTCCCATCTTCAATTTCTTGCGCATCTGTATATCCATCATTATCATCGTCCATGTCCGCATTGTTCCCAATGCCATCTTGATCAAAATCATTGGTTTCAGTGGCATCAAGAGGGAGATCGTCATTTATATCGATTATTCCATCATTGTCGTCGTCCGTGTCGATGGTATCCGGAATTCCATCCCCATCAGAGTCTAATCCCGTATTAGGATCTAAAGGATCTGAATCAAACTTATCACTCACCCCGTCATCATCTGTATCTGGATTGTCAGGATTCGTGCCTAGACTAGCCTCTTCTACATCCGTAAGCCCATCTTTGTCTCGATCTCCAGGCACACTATTTGAATCTAATGGATCTGTCCCTGCGGCATCTTCTTGAGTATCCGTAAAGCCATCGTTGTCATCATCTAAATCAAGTCTATCATTTAGTCCGTCACCATCCGTATCAGCTAGGTTGTTTGGATCCAGTGGATAGGGATCAGAAGCATCCTCTACACCATCATTGTCATCATCGGGATCTTCCTTATTTGGTATCCCATCCCCATCGGTATCATATTGGTAGTTTGGATCTTTTGGATAGTCATCCTCTCCGTCAATCACCCGGTCTCCATCCGTGTCAGGGTTCGAAGGGTCAGTACCAATAGTCGCTTCTGTAAGATCCGATAGCTTATCACTATCACTGTCTTCAGGTGTACTGTTTGGATCAAGTGGGTCTGTACCTAGATCATTCTCTTGAATATCCGTAAACCCATCATTGTCATCATCTGTATCGGCATTGTCTCCAAGACCGTCTCCATCAGTGTCTGATGATTCGTTTGGATCAAGAGGGAATCGATCTAGAGCGTCAATTACACCATCGTTGTCATCATCACTATCAACTATATCGGACTGACCATCTCCATCACTGTCTCCCGGAGCATCGTTGGCCACTAACGGATCTGTTCCGTTGGCAAGCTCAAGTTCATCACTTTGTCCATCATTGTCATCGTCAGTATCTGTGTTATCTCCAATGCCATCCTCATCACTATCGAGATTTTCTGATGGGTCATTTGGGAAAGCATCATCATAATCATAATAGGAGTCTCCATCACTATCCACCTCATCATCAACAAGAGTGATGAAAAAGTCGCTAGTTTCTCCAGCCGATAGATCGTTGTAATTAGCATCTTGTGAACTAGGCTTGCCTGTTGAGATCGTCACTGTTATATCCCCATCTGCCGTTGAATTATTACTTGTATTGATAGTGACCGTCTGTGGTACATTCCAATTCTCTGGAGTAAAGGTCAAACTGTTTGCCGATAAAGAACTTAAGTCGCTATTGCTAGTGGAGATTGGAATCGTTACGGGTGAAGTTGGTGGAGATGTAAGTACCGCAGTATAACTTCCAGACTCCCCTTCCGTTGGAGAAGCCTCTACTGCAGTGAAATCTATACCAAAAGGTATCTCTAAAACGCTCACCTGCAGCGGACGTGTTAACGTATACCCTACCTTATCAGTTATGGTAACTTCAATATCATAGGTGCCGTCCTGATCGGCATCACTAGGAGAATCAAAATCCGGCGCTGGATTAATGCTGATGGCTCCTGTTGACGGATCTATCGTTACATTGGCTTGGTCAGCTCCTCCTGTAATGGTGTAGATCACTGTCTCATCAGAGGTAATCGAATCACCAGAGGTAGTTCCCTCTGTAATGGTCAGAGAAGTAGTTGATGTAATTGAAGGGGCTGTGTTATCTATACCAAAACTTCCACTTAGAACACTCTGATTGGCAGAAACCTTATTAGGGGTTGTCACTTTAGTCGAAGTAATTCCATCAGAGGCCTCAATGGCAAACCCAAGCGGACCATCCGTGTAGGTATTTGAGGCTGTTAGAGTAAAATTAGCTGAATATGAATAAGGATTGCTACTGATCTCTGTAAAGGTTAAATTAGGCTGGCTGTCTAAGCCGACAATAGTCATCGAGATTGTTGAGGCATCTAAAGCCCAAGCAGTGTCTGATAAAACAGTTACAGTAATCTGATCTCCCCCTTTGGCATCAGTTGATGAAGTTCCATTGTTAGAACTAATCGTTACCGTAAGGCCTGGATTCGTTGCTTTTACTTCTATACTGGTAGAGAGCGATACGTTATTAGTTGCTAAACTAACATCCATATCATTGTTATATAAGTCTTTTATACCACCTCCATTAAGGTCTAAAGAATCTGAAGAAGCAATATCAATTCCTCCTGAAATATCTCCATCCTGAACTGTGTAGACAAAAGTAGCTGACGCAGTACCAGAGCCTGAAACATAGCTAGCATAAACAGTATTGCCATTAGCATCAGTGATATTGGTTAGTGGTAGTCTGGGGATTCCTGTTATGGTTGTAACCTCGTCAAAGTTGATGGTAAAGGTTACTGTATCTGAGTTCGATGGATTGTTATCATCATCAGTATATGTGCCGTTAGGTGTTGATGTAGTAATTGAAGTTATTTCAGGACCACTAAGATCAATGTCTAAGTCACCTGAAGATAAAGAAGAGAAGTTACCTGCAGGGTCTACTACTACTATTTTATAGATACCTCCTTCAGAAGGGGTGCCGATGGTTCCTGTTGTTCCTGAAGTTTGTTTGGTAATATTGGTGCCCAATGTAAGTGAACTTACCGAAGAAGGATCTGATAGGTAGGCCAGAAGATCTGCATTTGATACCGTCGATGGGACTAGCCATACCTGATCATTTCCTGTAATATCTGTTGTGGTATAAGTGGTAGTTGAAGAGGCTGCAATCTTTTTATCTGTAGTAACTGGATTCGCAGTTGGTGCTGAAGTGTCAATGGTTAAATCGAGTATAGTGGATGTTGCAGTATTTCCAAAGAGATCCGTAAGTTCTATATAAAATTCATTGTTTTCAGAATCGGTAAGGGTTGACAAGTCAATTTCGAATGTACCAGAAGCATCAGAGGTAAAAGACCCAATGGAGGATCCATCTTTATAAAGGGTGAATGATGTTGTAGGGGAAATAGTCCCAACGATTGTAGGTGTATTATCGCTTGTAATATTATCAGAATCACTGGCACCTAGGTCACTGCCTGCTTTTAACGAAGGTATTGTTGGAGCTTGAGGAGAAGTCTCTATGGTTACATTTAGAGGTGGTGAATTGCCCGAGGTATCCCCTGCTGCATTTTCTAGGGTCACAAAGAACTGATAGCTGCCTGATTCAAGAGCCATTGTGGGTGAGATCGAATAACTACCATCGCTTGCCGTGGTGATTGTAGCCACATTTGTAGTTACATTATCTTTCTCGGTGTAGAGATATACTATACCTGTGTTGGGACTCACGGTTCCAGTAAAGGTTGGAGTGGTTACATTAGTAAGGTTGTCGCTAGTGTTAGGTCCAGCATCTGAGTTAGAATCAAGATCCGGTGCCACCGTAGGTGTTGTTGGTGGAGAAAGCAGGGTAAAGGTAATGCTGTCAGTACCTACATAAGCTCTTGCGTTGGTATCGACCCCTGAGACGGTTGCTGAGTATAATCCATCCGGAAGGGTACCCCCAGCATCGACATCCCAAACGTAGTTAAAGGTAGAGCTGCTTACAACAGTCATCGCTTGATCAGATATTACACTTCCAATAGATATAGTTGCTGTAGGGGACATGGCAGCAGAGAAAGTAGCGGTGATAGTTACCACAGAGCTATTGAGTACATAGTTGTCATCATCGGTATCGGTTAGTGAAACCTGTGGTGCAGGGCAGGCACCCCAAATGGGGTCACCACCTGAATTACCGAAGTCTGAGGCGCCGTTAGACGAAATTATAGTAACACACCAACCACTAAGATCTTGGTTGAACACAGTTGTATATCGGAACATATAATCCATATCCGTTACACTTGAAACATTCCAATTACCGATGTCTTGATTAAAGGTGCAAGTACCACTACTACATTCAAACATAGATAGCATGTTTGTTACACTAGAGGTATTCCAAGAACTGATGTCTTGATTAAACGCATTAGCATTAGCAAACATGCTTTCCATGTCAGTTACTTTTGAAACATCCCAACCACCAATATCTTGGTTGAACACATTAGCATATGCAAACATGGCCTCCATATTAACAACACTAGAGGTGTTCCACGAACCAATATCTTGATTAAAAGCACTTGGGTTACCTCCCATATTAAACATATAATACATGGTTGTAACACTAGAGGTATCCCATGATGAAATAGTACCATTGAAATCATTTGCCTCTTGAAACATCCTCGACATATCATTTACATTGGAGACATTCCATAAGTTAAGGTCTCGGTTGAATGCATCTGCACTCCGAAACATCTCACTCATATTAGTTACTCTAGAAACATTCCAACCTCCAATATCTTGGTTAAAATTATCAGCTAACCTAAACATGTTGCTCATATCAGTTACATTAGAAACATCCCAGCCTCCAATATCTTGATTGAATCTCATGCCGCCTGGAGAAGCCTCTTTTCCAAACATATAACTCATATTAGTCACACTTGAAACAACCCAACTACTAATATCTTGGTCAAAATTTGAGGCGTTTTTAAACATCTCACTCATGTTGGTTACACGAGAGGTGTCCCACGAGCTAATATTTTCATTAAAATTACTATCCCCACTGAATAACCCATTCATATCCGTAACCAGGGTGGTCACTATAGTATCCCAATCCCCGTTTGCTGTTGAACCAATCGTACTATTATCAACCGCGGTATAGATCACTCCATCAACCACTCCCTGATCTCCTACATTACACCCAGAGCATTTTACTGTAACTCCGTTAGCATCTAGATAGAAAGTGGGACTGATAGTAAAGGTGATGCTGTCTGTTCCTGTATAAGGGTTACCAATAGCATCCGTTCCGCTTACCGTAACAGTGTAGGCTCCAGCAGCAAGTGTTGGAGTCGAAGTATTCCAGTTATAGGTATAGCTGTTCGTTCCACTTATTTGTGTCAGTACTAAATTGGTTACTACACCTGAAATAGATATTGTAGGGGTAGCTGCCATGGATTCCGAGAAACCAGCGGTAATAGTTATGGTATTAATTGGTGATAAAGTAGTGGGTATAATGTTATCTGCATCAGTATCAGAAAGTGTAACCGTGGGTGCTGAAGTATCTAAAGTAAAGGTGATACTATCTGTTCCTGAGTAGGCATTGCCTGCTAGGTCAGCTCCTGCAACGGTAACCT
>Ga0209374_1000563_pt1 | contig 40936 bp, 30 predicted proteins | sample SaaInlLV_DNA_10m_FD_184683 | JGI IMG/M metagenome (GOLD analysis project Ga0209374, IMG submission 184683) | Marine microbial communities from expanding oxygen minimum zones in the Saanich Inlet - SI075_LV_DNA_10m (SPAdes) (version 2) | ecosystem: Environmental > Aquatic > Marine > Unclassified ... | reverse complement strand
CTTTGACTCAAGCGGTAAAATATTAGCATTGAGATTGAGCACACTTGCCAATACCGGTGCTTATCTCATTAATCCGGCATTGCTGATTCCACTCGGAATGATGCCCAAAGTAGTCGGCTCATTCTATCATATTCCTGCTTTGTTTATTGAGACTCGCTGTGTTCTCACAAACACCGCACCAATCGGAGCCTACCGTGGTGCTGGAAGGCCGGAAGGAATTTATCCGTTGGAACGTTTAATGGACTTGGCCGCACGTGAAATGGGAATTAGTCCGGTTACTTTACGGGAAAAAAATATAATCCGCAGCGATAGTCTGCCTTATACAACCCAACTGGGAGAGGTTTTTGACAGCGGTAACTTTCATCAAGTAATGCAGAGTGCCGTCAGCAAAATGGACTGGGACGGTTTTGGAAAAAGAAAAGCAGCCGCAGAAAAACGCGGTCTGTTGCGGGGACGCGGAATGGCCTGTTACATTGAGTGGACGGGAGGAGAATTAGTCGAAACCGTCAGGATTGAAGCCGGAGCAGACGGAAAGGTTTGCCTTTTCTCCGGAACACAGGCAATGGGACAGGGTTTGGAAACAGTTTTCAGTCAACTGCTTTCCGCTCAACTGGAAATTCCAATTGAAGCAATCAGGTTGGTGCAGGGAGACAGTGCCAGAGTAAAAGGACTGGGTAGTTTCGGTTCACGTTCATTGTTTATCGGAGGAAGTGTTTTATTGGCAGGAGCGCAGGAATTTCTGAAAAAAGGCAAACAACTCGCGGCAGCAGAACTCGAAGCTGCGGTTGTTGATATGCGTTACCATGAGGGGCGTTTTGAAGTGGTAGGTACTTCAATCGGAATTGGACTTTTTGAATTAGCAGCAAAACAGACTGAACAAAGTTTTTCAACAGAAACAGAAAAGGAAGTGGAGGGACGCAGTTGGCCCAATGGCTGTCATATTTCGGAAGTGGAAATTGACCCGGAAACAGGAAGCGTGAGTTTGGTCAGTCACGGATCTGTTGATGATACAGGTAATGCGATCAATCCCATGATTGTTGAAGGACAACTTCAAGGTGGGATTGCGCAAGGTGCAGGGCAGGCACTACTTGAGCACTCAGAGTATGATTCAGCAGGCCAGTTGCTTACCGGCTCTTTTATGGATTATGCAATGCCGCGAGCAGATGATTTACCGTCTTTTAAGACAAATATCTACACAGACGCACCCTGCAAAACCAATCCTCTTGGTGCAAAAGGTGTTGGTGAAATTGGTGTGGTAGGTTCAATTCCAGCGATCGCCAATGCAATTTTAGATGCACTCTGGGAACATGGTGTGCGTCAATTTGATATGCCTGCCCATCCTCAAAAAATCTGGCAACTGCTGCAGAAGCAGAAAACTGACGCAAATTAAGAATTTTGTTGACTCTATAAAAAATAAAACCTAGAGTTTTTCCTAAAGAATATTAAGTTTAACCCTGACAAAAAGTAAACATATGACTACACATTTTATTGCACATGAGACAATCGATACTGTCGGAGTAGTGGTGGTGGAGAAAGTATTGGCTGGACAGGAAATTTCTGGCTGGATCATGGAAACTGACGAAACAGTCAGTATCAAGGCACTAGCAGAGGTGCCTCTGGGACATAAGTTAGCACTTACTGATATCAAAACTGAGGATACAATTGTCAAGTATGGTAATGATATTGGACGAGCAGTTGAGGACATTCCAAAAGGTGGTTATGTCCATGTACAAAACGTTAAGACAAAGAGGTGGTAATGGAAAAATGGGCAAACTCATTTTATGGGTTCCGTCGCGAAAACGGTAGAGTAGGTGTTCGTAATCACGTTGTAATTTTACCGGTAGACGACATTTCAAATGCCGCTGCTGAAATGGTAGGACACAATATCAAAGGTACACTGGCGATTCCGCACAGCTACGGACGTCTGCAGTTTGGTGCAGACCTGGATTTGTTTTTCAGCACGATTATCGGTACTGGACGCAATCCGAATGTGGCGGCAGTAATCGTGATTGGCATCGAACCGGGATGGACTAAGCGTGTTGTAGACGGTATTGCCGCTACCGGAAAACCTGTTACCGGCTTCAGCATTGAAGGCCGCGGTGACATTGCTACTGTCGCAGAAGCATCCCGCAAGGCCCAGGAATACGTCCAGTGGGCAACTGAACTTCAGCGTGAGCAGTGTCCACTTTCTGACCTGTGGATTTCTGTAAAATGCGGAGAATCAGACACAACTTCCGGATTGGGCTCTAATCCCACGGTTGGGAATTTGATGGATAAACTGGATCCTCTTGGTGTGCACCTTTGCTTTGGTGAAACTTCTGAACTAACTGGTGCCGAACAGGTTTGTGCCACACGTGCTGCAAATGATGAAGCTAAAACAAAGTTTCTCAAAACATGGAATGATTACAATGACTTTATTCTTGAAAATAAGACGAATGACCTTTCTGAGTCACAACCTACAAAAGGCAATATAGCCGGTGGTTTAACAACGATTGAAGAAAAAGCATTTGGTAATTTGCAGAAAATCGGACATGAAACAAATTTCATTGATGTGCTTGAACCTGCGGAAGAACCGACAAAAGGCCCGGGTTTATATTTCATGGACACTTCTTCCGCAGCGGCGGAGTGTGTGACACTTCAGGCCGCAGCTGGTTTTACTGTGCACCTCTTCCCAACCGGACAGGGAAATGTGATCGGAAATCCTATCGAACCAGTGATTAAACTTAGCGCAAATCCTAAGACTGCTGCAACTATGGGTGAGCATATTGACCTTGATGTCTCAGGAATTCTAAAGCGTGAATTAAATCTCGATCAGGCCGGAGATGAGCTGATTAACATAACTGTGCGTACTGCGAATGGACGGCACACCTGCGCTGAGTCACTTGGACACCGTGAGTTTGTAATGACCAAATTGTTCCGCAGCGCATGAGCCTCTTTTTTGCAGCTTGATCAGTTCATGCATGTTGCAGAACAAGCTGGTATTTGCTTTGGCCAGCCGAATCTTAAAGAGTCTGCTAAATCGGATACGGCACGGATAGTAGAAAAGATTTTGTGCAATCTGAAACAATAAAAATTTATGATAACAAATGACTTGACATGAACCGGATAATTTCTGATTCAAGCTATTTTCTGCAAATCCAGCTGCAGAATAGATTCTACGTGCTAAGCGAAAAAAATTATTCTGCCAAAAAATTAGCAGCTCCGGTAGGAAGAAATCAATGTTGTAAAATAAACGTATTGCAGCTCGCTGATTAAGGAGTGATTGACATAATCAATAATTTTAACTGTTTTCCTAACAATGCAGACTGTTGAAATTAGTCGAAATCTGCTATAATATGACTTAATATATTCAGCATTTAGCTACAACACCTATAGGATTAGGCAAATTATCCTAAAGCGCTAAAAAGTTCACAACCTTTCTTTATTCGAAATAAGCAGGAAATCTTCTATAGAGATATATTTCAGACTTTTGCTAAGACAGTTAAACTCTAAGGATGGAGGTATTACTTTGAAGGCATAAAAACCATCAACTGAATAGCAAACGGTTTTTAAGCTTCAAGTAGTATTATAATGGTGCCTAGGGCCGGACTCGAACCGGCACGGTGTTACCACCGAGGGATTTTAAGTCCCTTGCGTCTACCAGTTCCGCCACCCAGGCAGGGAAAAAAAGGAACTGGAGGCGACGAGCGGATTTGAACCGCTGTACAAGGTTTTGCAGACCTCTGCCTAACCACTCGGCCACGTCGCCTCTAATCATCTAAAATAACCGAAAATAGGATGCAAACACAAGTTCAAAACGAGTCAATTGAAATTGCAATTGAGATGGCAAAACTTTATGGAATGCTCAATTATTTACCAGACGGGCAGCTAAGCCATGCACCGTTTTCACTCAGCCCATACTCAATTTCAGCAGCAGACCTGCAAGAAATGACTGAATTAACGTCATATTTTAGTGAGTTGATGATTCGGATATCTCAGGATTGGGAATTTTTAGCACAGTATCTTAGTCCAATTTCTAAAACCGATCCTTTCTTAAAAATGTTACTGGACTTAAGAGGACATGAAGTTACACAGAGCAAACAACTGCTAGTGCAACGTAATGATTTTTTTTTGGTCAAGGATGAACTTAGCAATAGTCTACAGGGCTCTTCTTCAGCACTGCGTCAGGTTGAGCTTAATACAGTTTCAGCAAGTTTCCCGTTTTTAATAACTCAACTCGCACGTTTGCACCAGACATTATCAGAGCAAAATAAGCTGGAGCAGATAATTCCTAACAATCCTTTGATTCCTGTAGTTGATGCTTTCGCAAAAGCAGTACAGGATTACGGTTTAACTGACTCGGTAATGATGTTGGTTTCTCAACCTGCAGAGAGTAACCGTTTTGATCAACTTGGACTGGAACAGCTGTTATGGGAAAAGTACAAAATTCAGACTCTCCGTAAAACATTAACTGAAATATATGAGAGTGGTAGTCTACGTGAAGGGCACCTTATTATCGCAGGTAAAAAAGTAGCCCTTACTTATTATCGTGCCGGTTACACACCAGATGATTTTCGCACAGGCGAAGCTCAAAAAGGACGTCAACTCATAGAAGCGTCTTCGACAATTCAGGTTCCAAATTTGCCGATGCAGCTTGCAGGGATGAAAAAAATTCAACAAGTACTGACACGTCCGGAAATCCTTTCTACTTTTGTAACTGATGCAATTTCTAAACGATTTTTAAACACTTTTGCCGCGATGCATGCCCTGGATGACATCATAGAAACTCCGAACGGAGAGTTAAGTGCCTCTGAATGGGCTTCGAGGAATCCTGAGAAATATGTGCTGAAACCTCAACGTGAAGGTGGCGGCAATAATTATTTTGGTAGGGATATTACAAAAAAAATGGCGGAGATGCAACCGGAGGAAAAAGATGCTTATGTATTAATGGAGAAAATAGAAGCGGAAACTCATCCGGCAATTCTTGTGGTTAACGGTTATGCTGAAACACTTACTTCTGTGAGTGAGATCGGACGCTATGGAATTTGTTTTGCTGAAAACGGTGTAGTGGAAAGCAACGAGGATATTGGTTACTTAGTTCGTACAAAAGCAGAAAATGTTAATGAAGGGGGTGTCTGCGCCGGCTTTGCCTGTTTGAATTCGTTGACAAAGGCTTAAAAGCGGTAGCTGGAAAATTTTAAAAATTAATCCAGCTTAACGCTGCTTATTTTAGGATGACAATTCAATCGTGGCTAGCAGGTCTATTTCATCGAGGACTTTTCCTGTACCGGTCGCAACACATGTAAGAGGATCATCTGCATGAAAAACTGGTAAGCCGACCTCAGCACGCAGCAAATCATCAATTCCGGAAAGTAACGATCCACCACCGGCTAAAACAATACCGCGGTCAACAATGTCTGCCGCCAGTTCAGGAGGAGTTGATTCCAGAGCATTCCGGATAGTTTTTACAATTAGTGCACAAACGTCACTTAGAGCTTCCAGCACCTCTTCTTCACCTAAAACCAGTGTTTTTGGAATACCAGTTACTAGATCACGTCCACGTACTTCATAGGATTTTGGCTCTTCTTTAATGAAGGCAGTACCAATGTTGATTTTAATATCCTCCGCTGTTCGTTCCCCAATCAGTAAATTATATTTTTGCTTGATGTATTCGGTAATACTTTCGTCCATCTTGTCACCGCCGACACGAGCTGAATCACTGTAAACTATTCCTGCAAGCGAAATCACTGCTACTTCTGTAGTACCTCCACCAATATCGACAATCATACTTCCGCTGGCTTCTGTCACCGGCAAACCTGCACCAAGTGCCGCGGCCATTGGTTCCTCAATTAAAAATACTTCACGTGCTCCGGCAGATTCTGCTGCTTCTTTGACTGCCCTTCGTTCGACTTGTGTAATACCGGACGGAACAGCGACAATAATCCGCGGTTTAAAACGGAAAAAAGAAAATTTGTTTTGAGTCTGGCGGATGAAGTAACGCAACATTTCCTGAGTTATATCAAAATCTGAAATAACTCCGTCCTTCATGGGTCGGATCGCCGTAATCGAACCGGGTGTACGCCCCAGCATTTGTTTGGCTTCCTCACCAACTGCCAGAACCTGTATTCGTCCACGGTTGTCTTTTTGTACTGCCACAACTGATGGTTCACGAATCAATATCCCTCGTTGTCGTGTATAAACTAGAGTATTCGCGGTCCCCAAATCAATCGCTAAATCCTGGGAAAATAAACTGGCAATTTTACTAATCATTGAATTGTCCTATTGTTTCATCTTACTGAGTCAAGGTAATGTTATCCATTACCATTACTAGGGTATTTATTTAAGTACTGATGGTATTAATTTACGTAATTATATACTGTAAAAACAGTCAATATTTGAATTTGTGCGTTCAGGTACGCTATACAGAAGTAATGCCAAAACTCAAATGTCCGTCATTTATTTTTTGAAAAATCTGTGCTTTTAAACTAACACTCATACGATCTCTTTTTTGCAACGGAGCAAAAATGTCGGAGTTCTTTATTAATGTTTCGTCTCATGTTTCAAGCAGCACAGTCAAAGTGCAGTCGAAACAGAAGAAATATTTGTAAAATACAGACTATTAATTCTAGTCAAGGAATGACCAGAAAACAAGAGGAAAAGCAGTTTGTTGCTTTAATTAGCGTATTTACGCATTACTGGAAAAGCTGAACTATAGAGGAAGGAACTTTCAACCAATTCTCTTTTCAGGGAGACCGCCAGCAGACATCTTCACCGCACAGAATTTGACTTCTGGAATTTTCCCAAAAGGATCGAGCACAGATGTAGTAATCAAATTGGCAGCGGATTCGTTATAACCGAATGCCATAAAAAGATTTCCCGGTTGTACTCCGAGATCCTGACGTGCATATGTTGAAATTTTTCCGCGCCTTGATTCAAGAGTTACTGCATCACCGGCTTCTACACCCAGCTTTTTCAAGTCATCTGGATGGACATGAACTACCGGAAACGGTTCAATCGCGTTCAGGACTGTCGCACGACGTGTCATACTGCCTGTGTGCCAGTGTTCGAGTTGACGTGAGGTGATAAAGACAAATGGAAATTCTTGATCCGGCATTTCATCAGCATGAGAATATTTTGCAGGGACGAAACGTGCTTTCTTGTTTTCAGTAGGAAAACCATTCTGAAAAATAATAGGCTCACCTGGATCACCTTCTTTGGTACAGGGATATGTTACGGAATGTTCTTTTTGTAAACGCTCCCAAGTGATTCCTGCCATGCTGGGCGTGGCTTTGCGTACTTCAGAAAAAATCTTTTCCGGACTTTCATAATTCCATTCCAGACCAAGACGTCGTCCAACTTCCTGAATAATCCACCAGTCTTGACGTGCGTCTCCGGGAGGATCTATGGCCTGCCGTCCGAGTTGTACTTGACGGTTGGAATTGGTAAAAGTTCCTGACTTTTCGGGAAATGCGGACGCAGGCAAAATAACATCTGCAAAACCAGCTGTTTCAGTGAGAAAAATATCTTGTACCACTAAATGATCCAGCATAGCTAAAGCACTGCGGGCATGGTTCAAGTTTGGATCCGACATCGCCGGATTTTCACCTTGAACGTACATGCCTTTGACTCCGCCTGAATGTACAGCATCAACGATTTCTACCACAGTTAATCCTTTTTTGGGATTAAGTGAAGTACCCCAAAAATCCTCGAACCATTTTTTTATTTCTGGATCAGTGACGGATTTGTAATCCGGAAAGAACATTGGAATCAAGCCCATATCTGAAGTACCCTGAACATTATTTTGTCCTCGCAGGGGATGTAATCCAGTTCCGGGACGTCCGATCTGGCCTGTCATCAACGACAAGGCGATCAAACAGCGTGAGTTGTCTGTACCGTGAATATGTTGTGAAATGCCCATGCCCCACAAGATGATAGAGGATTCCGCGGTTGCAAATGTCCGTGCTACTTCACGCAGGGTTTCTGCAGGGATGCCGCAAATTGGTGAGACTATTTCAGGACTGTATTCCGCGACGTTGGCTTTTAGTTTATCAAAATCCGTTGTGTGTTCTGTGATGTATTTTTCATCGCATAAGCCTTCTGCGACGATGACGTGCATCAGCGAATTGAGCATCGCTACATCTGTGTCCGGTCGAAACTGGAGGTTGTAGGTGGCGTGGCGTGACAATTCTGTCCGACGCGGGTCCATCAAAATCAACTTTTTACCGTTCTTAACCGCATTTTTCATAAAAGTAGCGGCTACCGGATGGTTGCTGATAGGATTGGCTCCAATCAGAAAAATGACTTCCGCATCTTTCACATCAGTGAATGGATTTGAAACTGCTCCTGAACCAATACCTTCCAGTAAGGCACTGACCGATGAGGCATGACAAAGACGAGTACAGTGATCAATGTTATTGGTTCCAAATCCGGTACGCACCAGTTTTTGTAGCAGATAAGCTTCTTCGTTACTACCTTTGGCACAGCCGAATGCTGCCAACGCATCAGGACCGTTTTTATCACGGATATTATTGAAACTCGATGCGGCAAAATCCAGTGCCTCTTCCCAACTTGCTTCGCGGAAAACTTTATGCCAATCTTTAGGGTCCAGCAGTTCGGTGGTTTTTTGTGCGTCTTTTAGACGTATCAAAGGTTTTTTAAGACGATCAGGATGGTGCACATAATCAAAACCGTAACGCCCTTTTACACATAATCTTTCCTCATTCGCAGGTCCTTTGCGGCCTTCTACTCGTAAAATCTTTTTGTCTTTTACATGATATGTCAGTAGACATCCAACACCGCAGTAAGGACAAACAGATTCGACCTTTTTGTCAACTTCCTCTAAACCCACATTATTTGCTGGCATCAACGCACCTGTCGGACAGGCCTGCACACATTCTCCGCAGGCGACGCAGGTACTGTCACCCATTGGATCACCGAGGTCAAAAACAATTTCCGCATGAGAACCGCGAAAGGCCATGCCGATCACATCGTTAACCTGAACTTCCCTGCAGGCTCTGACACAACGTGTGCATTGGATACAGGCGTCCATATTAACGGACATTGCAGGATGCGAATTATCCAATTCGGGTTGAATCCGTCTAGAAAAACGGGGTTCGCTTAAACCCATTTTTTCAACCCATTGATCAAGTTCAGAGTTTGGTGTATATGGTGATTTGCCTGCTTCCGGCATGTCTGTCAGCAGGAGCTCCAGTACCATTTTCTGTGAATGGATGGCACGTTTACTTTTGCTGTTGACTTTCATCCCATGTTGCGGGTATCTGCAACATGAGGGAGCTAAGACACGTTCACCTTCAATTTCCACTACGCAGGAGCGACAGTTACCATCAGCGCGGTAACCCTCTTTATAACAAAGTCGTGGAATATCCTTGATACCTGACCTGTCAGCCACCTGCAAAATTGTTTCACCGTCAAGTGCATCCAGTGTTTGACCGTTCAGTTCAAATGAAATTGTCTCCATCTCACACCTCCTTTGGAAAATATTTAATCACAGAGCGCAACGGATTCGGCGCAGCCTGTCCCAGACCACAGATCGAAGCATCTTCCATAGTCTGTGAGAGTTCTTCTAAAAGTGACTTATTCCAGTATTTTTGTTCCATCAGCGGAATGGCTTTGACCGTTCCAACTCTGCATGGAGTGCATTGTCCGCATGATTCATGCGCAAAGAAGCGCATCGAGTTCAGCGCCAGTTCACGAGCTTTATCATGATCAGAAAAAACGATAACTGCGGCTGAACCGATAAAACAGCCGTGTTCCTGTAGCGTGTCAAAATCGAGTGGTAAATCACCGAGAGACGCAGGTAACATTCCTCCTGACGCACCTCCTGGAAAATATCCGTAAAAGCTGTGTCCAGTCAACATTCCTCCGCAATATTCGTCAATTAACTCACGCATCGAAATTCCTGCAGGCGCTAGATGCACACCTGGTTTGTTTACACGTCCGCTGATCGAGAACGCCCGCAAACCTTTACGATCCCTTCTTCCGTGGGATGAAAATGATTCGGCACCTTTTTCTATAATATCACGTACCCAATGCAGAGTTTCCATATTGTGTTCCAGTGTCGGACGTCCGAAGAGTCCTACTTCCGCAACATACGGCGGACGCAAACGAGGAATCCCGCGCTTACCTTCAATCGACTCAATCATGGCCGATTCTTCACCGCAGATATAGGCTCCGGCTCCACGTCGCAGATGGATTTCAGGAAGAATTTCCGGAAAAGCGGATTGCAGTTCCTCAATTTCTCGGAGCAGTATTTCACGCGCAGCTGTATATTCATCACGCAGATAAATATATATTTCTTTAATACCAACCGCCCAGGCCGCAATCAGCGAACCTTCGAGAAAACGATGCGGATCAGTTTCAAGATAGTAACGGTCTTTGAAAGTTCCAGGCTCTCCTTCATCAATGTTAACCGCCATTAAACGAGGTTCCGGAAATTTTCTTACAATCTCCCATTTGCTTCCTACTGGAAATCCTGCTCCACCCAAACCTCGTAAACCAGAATTTTTAAGTTCCAAGATCACGGATTCAGCATCACGTTTTCCGGACAAACAATCCTGAAAGAGTTGGTAACCTCCGGATTGTTGATATTCAGCAAAATTAACGTATTGTGGAAGAGTCGGTAGGATCTCGTTTTTTTCAACACATTGTTTGACTGATTCCGGAGTTGCTTGATCTATTGGGTTTTTACCCACTACCGCAACTGGTGCGTGCTGACAACGTCCTACGCATGGTACAGCTTGAATCCTGATTTGTTCAGAGGTGACTGAACCGTCCGTAAAAAGTTGCTTGAGGTTTTCGGTGAGCTTTTTTGCTCCGTACATTTCGCAGGTGACGGATTCGCAAACCCGAACCGTCAAAGTGGGAGGGGGAGTCTGGTCTTCTTTTATCACATCAAAATGGTGATAAAACGTAGCCACCTCATAGACTTCCGTGTGCGACAGTTTCATTTCAGAGGCCAGTGCCACCACATGTTTTGCGGATATAAAATGATACTCGTCCTGAATTAAATGCAGGGCTTCAATCAGCAAATCTTTGCGGCGCGGCATATCAGAAAGCAGTTTTTGGACTTCCTGCAGCGCTGCTGGATCCAGAAGTCGGGCTTTTTGTTTACCAAGCTTTTTCTTGTTCATTTCAACTTTCTTTAGTTAAAATCCACAAAACACTGTGTGAGGTCTTCAAAAGTTTCGGCACGCCGAATAAGTCGGCTTTGTCCTTGATGCACTAGTACTTCCGCTGGTCGCGGTCTGAAATTATATTGCGAACTCATCGAAAAGCCGTATGCTCCTGTATCGAGAAAAGCAAGACGTTCACCGATTGCAGGTGAGCTCATTGTGCGAGATATTTCATCTCCGGAACGGCTTAAAATGTCTCCACTTTCGCAAATATTTCCAACAACTACAACATTTTTTTCAGTTGCAGAAATTCGGCTGGCGTTCAGGATTTTGTGATAAGATCCGTACATTGTTGGACGCACCAGATGATTGAAACCTGAATCTACTCCGACAAAACTGTGTTTTGGAGTATCAGTAATGTTGGTTACGGTTGCCAGTAATACACCAGCAGGGCCGAGCAACAACCTTCCGGGTTCAATTTTCATCCGTAATTCACGTCCGTAATGTTGAATAAACTTTGTGAATCTTGCGGTCATCTTTTGGCTTAAATCGACCATATTTAATGCCAACTGTTCTGGTTTGTATGGAATTCCAAAACCGCCTCCAAAATCAACAAACTGCAGATCAGGAAATTTTTCTGCTACATTCAGAATCATTTCCATCGCTTCCAGCATTGGTTCAGCAGAATAAATTCCGGTACCTATATGAGAATGAACTCCGTTAAGAGTCAACTTGTATTTTTTGGCCAGAGCAAGCGCAGCCACGATCTGATCATAATAAATTCCAAATTTTGAATCTGGACCGCCCGTAATGCAGTGAGAATGGTGGCCTGCTCCAATTCCGGGATTGACGCGTACTGAAACGGTTGTCTCGGGATAGCGTTGTCCATATCTCTCGAGTAAGCCCAAGGAACCAAGATTAACCGCAACGTTTTGTGCTACACAAAATTCTATTTCCTGCAGGCTATTGTTGTTGCCGGTGAAGATGATTTGCTGAGCTTCAAATCCGCATTCAAGTGCTAAACGTACCTCAAACTCCGAAACAGCATCTATTGATGAGCCTTCTTCGGCAAGTATTTTGAGCAGTGATGGATTGGAATTTGCTTTCATCGAATAATGTATTTCTAGCAATCCCTCAGGAAATCCTGCAGACAGCTCTCTAAACTGCGAACGCAGCACTGACTCTTCGTAAACGTAGAGCGGAGAACCATATTCCTGCATGATTGTCTCAACAGGAATGTCTGCTAAATAAAGGATATTGTCAGTGATTTTCATTGAAAAGATAATTCGTCATTAAAAAATGTATTTTAGCAGTTACATTTTACATTGCCTGGATCAGCGATTTTAACTTTTGTATTTTAAACACATAATAACAAAATTGCGAATCAAAATTGCCTGCATTAACATCATTAAATCTGGAACTTGGTTAAGTAATTGACAAAAAAAAGAATTAGAAGACTAATACTGTTGTGGTTGGCGGCCATAATCATGGGAGGTATTGTTGGGATGCTGCTTTATGTTCAAATGGCAGTCCACCAGGAAAATGTGGTAGCGTCACTTGAAATAGAGTCCCCTGAAGTAAAGAAAGAACTTAGTGAGTTTACTGAAATAGCGGATGAAGAAGTTTCTGAAGCTGAACCTGAAGCTGGAGCGGTAGGTACAGCAGATATCTCAGCAGACACAGAATTTTCACATCTAGTGGAAACGGAAAGTCCTTTTTGGAATGTTTTTCCTATCAGCAGCGCAGGTGTTTCTGCAGAAAATTGGCATACTATTCTGGTGCAGAATCGTTACAAAATTGACTATACCATAACGCCTCTTGCTCCAAGAGATTGGCATCTGGTAAGGAGCAACAATGCAATTAGAATTCAGTTTCGTTCAGAACTGTTTGCGTTAAAAGATATTCTTGCACGTAAAAAAAGAGGCAAATATTCGATACAGCTGATTTCGATCGAGCACGCACAATTTCCGCTGGCTGTCTCTTTACTGAGTCGTCTGTTAAATGATGGTTATTATGCTTATCTTTACCGTACAGACGCAAAATTTGAAGGGAAATTCTGGTATCGTCTGAGAGTTGGATTTTTCAAAAACCTAGAAGATGCGCGTACTACCGGAAAAAAAATAGCTGAGAAATATCAAAGCGAAAATTATTTTTCCACAACATATTGGCCGGTTCAGCCCGGCCCGCAGGAACTGTCACGACCAGTGATTGACCTCAGGCAACCTCTCAACAAACCATGGGTCGTTCAACTTCCTCTTTACTCTAGTCAAGCTGATGCCTTGAAAGATTTGGCAGAATTAAATATCGAAACAGATTTTAGTTATATCTCACAAAAGCTGGAATCACCTTCTTCAGGTAAACTTGAGTTTCGCGTTCGGATTGGTTTTTTTGAAACAAAAAGAGATGCAGGCAGGATGATTTACAGTCTTAAAAAGAAGTTCCCGCAGTTCAAACTGATGAAGAGAGTCCGCCTATAGCAATAGAGTCTTGCAGGTTCGGAAATTATGATTCGCTATTCCTGATTATTTTGGAGAGTATTATTTGAAGAATCCAGTCTGCAGTTTATTCACCGGAGAGCTTTTTTTCCCATTCTAGTGAAAGCCGTTGAGCTTCAGCAATTTGATCACGGTTCATATGTTTTCGGATTTCGTTCTTCAATGCTTTTGCTTTGTCTCTACCACGTGCCGATGCCAGGTTGGCCCATTTGTATGCCAGTACGAAGTTCTCTGGTACTCCGTCTCCTGAAGCATACATCTCTGCGAGATTCAACTGTGCTTTAGTATCACCTTGTTCAGCCGCTTTTTTGTACCAGTAAACCGTTTGCGTAAAATCTTCTGTTACACCTGTCCCAAATTTAAACATCACTGCAAGGTTTAACTGTGCTTTAGTATCACCCTGTTCAGCAGCTTTTTTGTACCAGTAAACGGCCTCTGTATAATCCTCATCCGCACCTTTGCCGAATTCATACATTAGTCCAAGGTTCAATTGGGCGTTAGCGTCACCAAGCTCAGCAGCTTTTTTGTACCAGTAAAAAGATTGAGTATAATCCTCTGCGATGCCTTTACCTTTTCTATAAATAATGCCGAGATTTAACAGCGCCTTTGTTTCACCCTGTTCCGCTGCTTTTTTATACCAGGTAATTGCTTGGTTGTCATCCTGCTTTACACCTTTGCCGTTTTCGTACATCCAGCCGAGACTGTTCTGCGCTTCCGACTGTCCCTGCTCCGCAGCTTTTTTATACCAGAGCACCGCCTGTTCGTAATCCTGCGTAACTCCTTTTCCATACTCGTACATAACCGCAATGTTCAACTGCGCGCCTGCAACTCCCTGTTCAGCCACTTTCTTATACCAGTAAAATGCCTGTCTGTAATCTTCTGCGATGCCTTTACCGTTTTTGTATAAATCCCCAAGACTTAACTGAGCTTTTGTGTCACCTTGATCTGCTGCTTTTTTGTGCCAGTAAACAGCTTCTGTATAATCCACCTCTACACCTTTACCGTTTTCGTAAAGAGCTCCGAGACTGGTCTGTGCATCTGAATGACCTTGTTTGGCTGCTTTTTTGTACCATTCAGTCGCTTGTGCGTAATCCTCTTCTACTCCTTTGCCGAATTCATACATCTCTCCTAGATTAAACTGAGCAACCGCACTTCCCTGTTCTGCGGCTTTATTGTTCCAGTAAAAGACCTGTCCGTAATCCTTCGTAACTCCTTTGCCGAATTTGTAAATCAGGCTCAAATTTAACTGAGCTATTGTATCTCCTTGCTCCGCAGCTTTTTTATACCATGTAATTGCCTGTAAGTAATCCTGTTCTACTCCTTTACCGTATTCGTACATCCAGCCGAGATTTGTCTGCGCTTCCGCAAAACCCTGTTCTGCAGGTTTATTAATCCAGAAAATTGCCTGTGTGTAATTTTCATCAACTCCTCTGCCGAATTTGTACATGATACCGAGATTTAACTGAGCTTCCGGCAAACCCTGCTCCGCAGCTTTTTTAAACCAGACAACCGCTTCTTGGTGATCTTGAATGACACCTCTACCTTTATTGTACATGATGCCAAGATTTAACTGGCCCTCTGCCTGTCCCTTATCGGCTGCTTTTTTATACAGCAAGGCAGCTTTTGTATAATCCTGTGCTACTCCTTTTCCGTTTTCATACAACCAACCCAGGTTAGTCAGAGCCGCGGAATGACCTTTATCGGCTGCTTTCTTCAACCAGTAAACCGCTTGAGTGTAGTCTGTCCTTACTCCTTTACCATTTTTATAAATTATTCCAAGGTTTAACTGTGCGTTTGTATTGTCCTGCACTGCAGATTTTTCAAACCAGAAAATTGCCTGTAAGTAATCCTTATCAACTCCTTTTCCACTTTTGTACATGATGCCGAGATTTAACTCCCCTTCAGCCTGTCCCAGTTCAGCAGATTTTTTATACCAGCCAACAGCTTTTGCGTTGTCCTGCTCAACGCCTTTCCCGTTTTCGTACATCCAACCGAGATTTGTCTGAGCAGCAGCGTTATCTCTTTTGGCAGATTTCAGGTACCAGATAAAAGCTTGTCCGTAATCCTTTTTCACACCTTCACCGTTTTCATACATCCACCCGAGAGCATACTGCGCGCTGGCGTTTCCTTTTTCAGCAGACTTTTTATACCAGTAAACTGCTTGTACGTTATCTTCTGTGACACCTTTTCCGAAGTCAAACATATTGCCTATGTTAAACTGCGCCCGTGGATCACCCTGTGCGGCGAGAGGTCCCCATTCACGGATAGCGGCCGCATAGTCACCTCTCAGATGGGCTTCAAAACCTTTCTGAAATTCCGCAGCCGTCACTGTGAATACAGGCAGGAAGAGACAAAGAAGGAATGTATTGAGACTGCGTGTAAAAGCTAATAACTTCATAATTTGAAAAGATGAAGATGAATTATTTGTATAAAAAAAGACTAAATTTTAGTTAATTGACAACCCAATGTATATCACCATTTAGTGTATTCTGCAAGAATGGTGCACCCGGATTGTTGATGCTAGTTAAGAACGACGGCTCCGTAAAAAAACCGAAACTGATAATTTGTAAATTCGAACTCAGGTAAAAATATTAATAATATTAGCGCTTAACATAAAATATTTTTCTCGCTTCTTAAGCAATGAAACGTTTTGATGATTTGATACTTATCAATCAAAAAATTTTATAACAAATTTCAAAGTAGAGGAAGAATATCTTGCTATCTTAAAAATTTGCCTTGAATGAAAAACTGCCAACAATTATGGAAAAATTATACCTGTTTTGAACTTGACAGCGTCAAAGTCCAGTGTTATTAAATTAGTACTAATTTAGTCCTATATAAACTAAACATAAAATTGTTGGAGCCAAAGGGATGCAGACAAAGAAATCGATTAAGAAGCCGATTTGCTTCGATAACAGCTATGCACTTCTGGGCGGAAGGTTCTATGCAGACGTAAAACCGACACCGGTAGAGCAGCCTGGTATCATAAAACTGAATTACGGTTTGGCTCAGGACTTGGGTCTCGACATTGAAGAGCTTGAGCCGGAGGCATGGGCTGAAATATTCTCCGGTAATCATATTTTGTCAGGTGCTGAGCCTCTGGCCATGGTCTATGCGGGACATCAGTTTGGTAACTTTGTTCCGCAACTCGGTGACGGACGTGCCATTCTTCTTGGTGAAGTAATTGATAATTCTAGTTGTCGCCGTGATATCCAGCTAAAAGGCGCAGGCCTTACCCCTTTTTCTCGTCAAGGGGATGGACGTGCTGCACTAGGTCCAGTGCTTCGAGAATATATCATTAGTGAGGCCATGCATGCTCTTGGTATACCGACAACGCGTTCTCTGGCAGCTGTTACAACCGGGGAGCCTGTCTACCGGGAAAAAGTTTTGCCGGGGGCGATCCTGACAAGAGTTGCTTTGGCCCATGTGCGTACCGGTACTTTTCAATATTTTGCCGTACAGCGTGATGAAAAGGATCTCAGACAACTTGCTGATTATGTGATAGAGCGACTTTACCCTGAACTGAAAGTAGCAGCAAACCCCTATCTGAAGCTATTGGAAAAAGTGCTGGAACGCCATGCAGGGTTAGTCGCTCAATGGCAGATTGTAGGCTTTATTCATGGTGTTATGAATACCGATAATATGGCGATTTCGGGTGAGACAATTGATTACGGACCTTGTGCTTTTATGGATACTTTCAAACAGACAAAGGTTTTTAGTTCCATTGACCATATGGGTAGATATGCATACGGAAATCAACCGTCTATTTTACAATGGAATCTTACACGTTTTGCTGAAACGATCCTTCCATTGATTGATAAAATACCGGATCGCGCAGTCGAATACGCGAATGAAGTAATTGAATGCTACCCTGAACGGTTTCGAGACTATTGGTTGTCTGGTATGCGCCAAAAGCTTGGACTATTCATCTCGGAGCCAGAAGATGAATCATTGATTCAAGCACTGCTCGATACCATGCAGGAGAATGAAGCTGACTTCACACTAACTTTCCGCAGACTTAGTGATGCTGCTTTAACTCAGGAAAATGAAGGTTCAGTGCGGATTTTGTTCAATGATACAAGTGCTTATGACAATTGGGCTAAGAGTTGGAGAGACCGCTTATCCCGTGAACACAAAGCGCCTGAAGAGCGTTTTGAGTTAATGTCTCAGGCAAATCCAGCTGTTATTCCTCGAAACCATCAAGTTAAGCAGGCCCTCGACGCAGCAGAGGAGTATGGGGATTACGGGCCTTTCGAAAAGCTCCTGGAAGTACTCTCATCTCCCTATGAGGTACCAGAGGTTTATTCGGAATATCTGCTTCCGCCGAAACCTGAAGAACATGTTCTTCAGACATTTTGTGGAACATAGAATACAATTTTCTTTTATGATTAAGTGTTAACTTGGAGAATTAGTAATATCAAAGCTTAAAATTTAGGGCTTGACATAGAATATTTACAGTGTAATTTAAATTAGGACTAATATAGTGCTATATTTGTTTCAGCAAAAATAAATTTAAAACTTTGTGAGCTTGTTTTTTTATTATAAATGTTTAATTCACATGTTTTTTTTTGAAACATGGAAGCTGCTGTCTTACTTGAAGTTCCTGTTGTTTGGTTTAAAGTTACCCTAAATTAGTTGCTGCAAAAACAGTTTTAATTATCTTCTTCATATTTCTAAAACCTGAGTTTTCAACTAAAGATGTTCAATTTCAAAGATCTTTCTGACAAAGCAGAAAACTTCAACGCTCAGGACTATTTGCTCTCTCCTGACAAATTTTTTGAAAAAAGAAGGACAACGAAGAAAATTTATGTTTTTGATTTACGGAGTTCAAAAGATTTCGAAGAATCTCATCTTCCAGGAGCCCACAATCTGCCTTTCGAACAATTCGAGGACTCAATTTACCAGATGCCTTTTTCAGATGAAATTATGCTTTACGGAAGCAACAAGAAGGAAACATTTTCCGCAGCAGAGATTCTTTTTGATCACGGATTCGAAAGATTTTATATCATTGATTCCTATGACTCTTTAATGGGCGGTGTTGATGCTTCTTATATCAACCTGAGTTTAAAAGCACAGGAGAATATTTCAAATTATCTCAATGTTTCTGTGGAAAAATATCAGGGGATATTACTAGTTGTTGTTCCAAAAATGGACCGCAAGGCAAACTACAGTATTCAATTCATCGATTTAAAAGATAGTCACCCTGATAGCATTTCAATCGAATATGAGATGTTCAACGTGTTAGTCAGCAAAGATACTATTTCTTACTTGCATGGTACTGAGATTGATTTGGATGATGAAGGTGAACTGGTAGCGTTTAATCCAAGTATGTCCATCATCAAGTTCGATGGTTCAATAGAACAACAGATTCAGCAAGTTCTGGATGAAGATGTTAATCCTATGGTAGCTTCACATGGAGGTGTTGTCAGTCTACTGGAAGTTAAAGATCAAAATCTCTACCTTGAATTCGGCGGAGGTTGTCAAGGTTGCAGCATGATTGATGTTACCTTGAAGCAGGGTGTTGAAGTAATGATTAAGGAACAGATTCCTGAAATAATTGCAGTCTATGATGTAACGGATCATGCAGGCGGCGAAAATCCATATTACCAGCCTTCAGCAAAATAATTCCACAACAACTTATAGAGTTAGAAATAAGGTTTTTCTAAATATGCTGGAAATACAGACTTCTGCTTAACCTCCTAAAATGAGAAAAAACTGTGAAACAACTACACCGATCGGATCTTTTTAGTTGGTCTGTATTTAATGAAGAACGTAACATTGATTTCAATGGGACTTTATGGCTCAGACCTTCTGGCAACATACTGATTGACCCTCTACCGTTTACAGAACATGATATTAATCATCTGAAAAGTTTAGGCGGGGCTGCGCATGTAATAATAACCAACTCTGATCATGTTCGCGATGCTGCAGAAATTGTATTATTAACAGGTGCAAAATGTTGGGGGCCTGTTGCAGAAAAGCATGACTTCCCTATAACCTGTGATGGTTGGTTGAGTGAAGAGGAACAGCCAATAAAAGGCATTGAGGTTTTTTGCCTTAACGGTTCTAAAACACCAGGGGAACTGGCTTTACTGATTGATGATAAAACTCTTGTTACCGGAGATCTCATCCGTGCCCATGAGGGGGGTTATCTGCGGATGCTTCCAGAAGAAAAATTGCAAAATCACGCGCTAGCACTTGAGTCGATAAAAAGAATGGCGTCTATAGCAAGCATACAGGCAGTTATTCCGGGAGACGGTTGGCCTATCTTTAATAATGGACACGAAGCGCTTGTGACACTTTCTCAGAAAATTTAAACTGGGCTGCTCTAAGCAGGTCTATTATTCAACTTCCTCAGAGAACTTCAAATATTGTCTGAGACAATCTCAATTTTTGCCCAGGCTTTTTTAAGATTTTTCAGCACTGAATTTTGGTCCTTTCCTTCCGCAAATATAAAACCCAGATAGCGTCCACCTTCCGGAAGTGGTTCTAGGATTCCACCGCTTTTGATTGTTATCTGCAACTCAGTTATACCCTTCACAGCAAGTGCTGCTTCAGTACCACGAATTTTTCTTAAGATCCCCTTATTGTTAATCGGCATCATCATCACGCCTTTTACCGTTCCGCTAAAATTTGTCTTTTCAATGTTTCTTCCGAGTGCAGAACGCAGGATCAATTCTTCGAGACTCATACCTCCTTTGAATTCAAGGACTTTAGTACATAAGCCTCCGATGCTCCTAGCAGCACATTCAAGAATGAAAATTCCATTTTTATTTATCCTGAATTCTATATGAACTGGACCTTTGATAATTCCAAGTGCCTCGACTGCAGTTTGTGCCGTTTCCAACAGAGACTCTTCTAGATGCTTATCCAAAAGTGTTGGAGTAATCAAAATTGTTTCCGGAAAAGTGGGACCGTCTAGTGTCTCAGGTTTGTCAAAAATTGCTAATTCCTTTAATTTACCGTTACTGACTATCCCTTCAAGGGAGACTTCTTTTCCTGGCAAAAATTCTTCTACCAGCAACCAATTTGCTTGTTCTCCTCCACGTTTTATAACTTCCGCTTGTGCAAGTAGTTTTGACAACATTTCAAAAGCTCTCTTGAATTCCTCAATACTATTGGCAAGCACAACGCCTTGACTTGCAGAGAGAAAAGTTGGTTTTAAAATACATGGGAAGCTTATTTCCTTGAGATACTCCTGTGGTGCCTGGTGAACTGAAAAACGTTTGAACCACGGTGATTTAAGACCGGCATCTTTTAATGCATTACGCATTAGAAATTTGTCTTTTGTCAGTTTGACTGATTCTAGGGAATTGTGTACGAGACCTAAAACTTCACTTAATCTTGCCGCTAAAACTATGGATTCCTCATCAACTCCTAGCACTGCTTTCAAATCGTGTTTAACAGACCACTCACGAATATTATCTAGATGCACCCGCCAATGCTCAAAATTCATTGTAATGACGTTATCCGGATAATCTTCACTAAATACCTGAGACTTGTCTGTTAGAACCAGTACTTTTAGCTCCAGTTTAGAAACTGCATCCATGAACGGACTGGTCCTGTAACTCGCAGAAGGTATGATGAGAATAACAGAGGGATTTGCTTGATTCATTAGTTAGTACAATTAAGCGTATTTGTTAAGACAACTTGGAACCGGAGGTATACCACCGTTTCCTGAATTTTGCAACAAAATTGAGTGTGGTATTTTACGTTAACTATGGTGGGCAACAAAGCCTGTAGAAGAATTGGAAGATAATTGGATTTGGGAAATCCTCTCCTCAACTTTTGAGTTTTACCCCGAAATGGAGTTCGGGGCTAGCACTGGGTATTATGGTCTAATTATGAATCGTCATTTGGATTATGCTCAAGCAGCCTTATTGGTTACATTGGTAATATTGAAACTTTCAGAATTAAGGTGTTATTAATATGTCAAACTTAACTGCTCAGCCAGTCAAGATACGATTAATTCCGGAGTATTTTCCAAGACCGGCGCTGGTTTCCCAACTCCATCCTTCACTGCAGTTACAATCCGGTACATGAGGTGCTTTTTCCGGAGGAAGAACTTTTATCTTACGTCCCTTGGCTCGGAAATCCTTGAGCCCATCCAGAATCTGTTCGCGGAGTATGATCTTATCTTCGATCGATTTTGCCGCAATCTCACCCTTAGTATGAGGGCCTCTTACTACCGGTTTATCGGATTTAAGGTACATTTTTCTCATATCATATTTATTTTCTGATGGAAAACCAGTCGTCTGCCGATTCTCGTTGCAAATTATTTCCAGTCTTTTTAAAATCCATAGAAAACCATGGCAGATAAGAATTATCACTTCCAGCAAAAGCTGACTATCCGTAAATTTACGTAGAAGTCCTAGATAAAATATTTTATTCAATTAAATCAATTAGTAAAACATTTAAGAATTTAGTTTTAAGTTCTCGATTCTACTAAAAAAAACCAACTATACTAATAATCCAACTGGTATTAGTTGTTTTTCCTTGAGATTTTGATTGGTGAGGTGTTTTACCAAAAATTCCGAGTTATTATACGTTTTTCGTTTCAATTATTTCAATCCTGAGTCTGTTCCATTGACGGCAGTGTTGTTAACTCCAATAGTTGTACAGGCGGAGTTAGAAAATTCTGCTAGAATCGCTGCTCTATATTTCTTAGACTCCGGGAGGACAATTGTCCCCCGATGAGTTTTTTCCCAGGCAGGAATCATTTCAGTATTGGACTCCAAAGAAACGTAACCTGAATGAAAAGGCGCAGGGAACTGTCTGGTTTATGTTAGATCTTCCTGAGTCGTCAAAGAAGCGTGTGATTGAGGTGCGGAACTTAAATATTCTTTCTTTTGAGGCTTTTCTCAAAAGAGGGAATTCAGAAGTTATCGTAATCTATGAATATGCTGTTAATCTAAGTCAGTCCCTTTATTTTACTGTCGACAGTAATCCCGGAAAGAGTAAATTCCTTTTTATTGCTAAGCAGAAAATTGGTAGACTGATCTTGGGTTTCGAGAGTCAGAAAGTGAGAGGGGAAATGTTGGACCGCAGTCTTCTAAAAAGGTGGCAGATGAAAAACAGCCGGTATAAGCGGAAATGAAGATTCTGCTGAAGCACCAAAATGGATGCTTGTGATAAATTATCTTACAGTTTCTATTGGAATTTTAATGGCAATAGCTAATTTTTTTATCCAGTAAAATACCCGAAACGGTTTTCGTTGGCACTTTATTTATTATTTCTTTCTTTACTTCAGTTCAGGACTTGTCCTTCAGAGGATTCTATCTCGATTCCAGCAACCCATTGTCCCTGGAAATTGTAATTATTTTCTTCCATCTGCTCAAAAAACCATTTTGGATCATTTCCTTCAAGATGAATTTTGTGGGCCTGTTTGTCCTTGAATACCTGTGTGTAGAGGAATACATTTTTCTGTTCAGCATTTCTGCAAACAAAAAATTGATCCATTCCACTTTGGTTTTCAAGACATTTGTAACGGTAATCATTGATCAAGATCTCAATTTTTTCGAGATCTCCCTCAACAACTGCTGTGACATGTACGACGTAACTCATGTGTATAAGTTTAATCAAAGATTATATTTGAGGGCTTCATCAAAAGTGCATAATAGCAAAAAATCATCATAACATTTCATTTTGAGCGAAGCGAAAAATCTTAATGATATTTGTGAGCTACTTTATAGAGTAACCAAACTTGCTGCTTTATGCGATAAAACAATTAGTTAAAATGTCTTTTATTCAAAAACTAACGATAGCCGAGTTGAATCTTTCTTTGGGCAGAATTCACTAGCTGTTAGTCTCAAATGCAACAACAGCTTTAATTCTCACTGCTTTAATTACAAGAAAGCAAAACAGGATTTTGTAGTCAGCAGAATGAATCAGCAGAAAAGTTTTAGGCTCTTGCTGTTAAAAAATATCAAAAAGCGGCAGTAATTAAACTAAGAAGCAATTCATACAATTTTCAACAGTATTTCAACTAAGAAACAAATTGACTCCGGTTTACACATGAGCTACATTTTAGCATTTATAACTGTCAGCTATCTGAAAGACGAAAATGAAAAATCGTTATGGATTTGGAGATAACGCACCTGGAAATAACAGCGTTTCTAATCTAACTTCTTCAGCATTAAAAGGAATAGTGAAAACTCTGCCACTCAGAGTTTTGAGCGCAATTGACTTCGAGTTCTGGCAGCACAATGGTTATGTTATTATCAGGAATGCAGTAAGTAGTGAAGCTGTGGCGGCAACAGTAGGGCTGTTATGGGAGTTCCAGGAAATGGATCCAAATGATTCAAAAAGTTGGTATCGACCGCAGTTGCGGGAAAATAAAATGCAGGAACTAAATAATTCCGGCATGGTTGAATGTTACAACAATCAGGTCCTGTGGAACAACCGTCAGAATCCCCGAGTTTATGACGCTTTCGTTGATCTCTGGGATCGTGAAGACTTGTGGGTCACCATTGATCGCGCAAACCTCAATCCGCCTAATCGACATGGACGTGACTTCAGTGGATTTATTCACTGGGATGCAGACACTTCGCTGACACTGCTGCCGGTCAACGTGCAGGGTGTGCTCGCATTATCAGACACTACACATGAAACAGGCGGTTTCCAGTGTGTACCAGCACTTTATCGTGATCTAGAACAGTGGCGCTTAAGACAGCCTGCGGAACGCGATCCTTTTGTTCCTGATTTGAAGGGTTATGAAACAGAATTTGTGCCAATGAAAGCCGGTGAGTTGCTGATCTGGAACTGCCTGCAGCCGCATGGTGTACGTCCGAATAAATCGGAAACTGTACGACTGGCGCAATACATTTCCATGGTTCCGGCTGAGGAAAAAAATGAAACTATTCGTGAGTGGCGGACGCAATCATGGACAGCACGTATTGCTCCGGATGGTTACGCTTTTCCGGGTGATCCAAGAAACTGGGAGCAGACACGTTATCCCAAAGCTGAATTAAGCACTTTGGGAGAAAAACTGCTTGGTAGTCAAAGCTGGAACCTTTAACACCGTTCTTGCACCTGTGACAATTGCATCTTTTACTTGTGAACTCATCTTTTGGCAAAAGTAAAAGAGGACGGGTTTAGAAAATTCTGTATCTCAGTCTCTTTGGAGAATGTTTTTTGAGCTAATAATCTTTCAGGTAAATTTTATAAAATTGAAAAAGTATATATAAAATCAAACAATCATCAATTACTATTCCGGTTGCTTAAGATTCCTTGCAAACAAGGACAAGATCCTATACCAGTGTCTTTCTGAGGCAGCCATGTTATATTTTTCCATTCTGTCAGGAAAGACGAAACCATGCACTGTTTCAGGGTACCATTCTACACGATAATTAATGTCTGTTTCAGCAAGATATTTTTCAAGCGATTCAATCATTTCCTTCGGAACCCACACATCATTTTCTGCACAGCCAAAATAAATTTCTCCTTTTACTTTATGCGAACTTAGATGAGGTGACTGTGCTGAATCGGTGAAGAGTTCAACACCGTGAATGCTTGCAGTGGCCCGGATTCGATCATTGATTGCAGCTGCAGCGGCAAAAACGAATTGTCCGCTCATGCAGTAGCCAAGACAACCCACGGGGCCTTTTGATGCAGTTTCATGTTTCAGCGCTTCTGCTAACAGATGCTGACAATCTTTTACTACCATCTCATTACTAAGGCTGTTTTTGTGTTCAAACATGATCTCACGACTGTTATCTGTGCCTTCATAAACAAACTCTTGGACACGGCGATAATAAAGATTTGGCAGCATGACCCAATATCCGCAGGCAGCAATTCTCCTTGCCATCTGATGGAGCTCTTCTCTTTTTCCGGGAGCATCCATCAAAAATAGAATAACCGGATGTGGACCGTCTTCATCAGGATGAACAATGAAGGTATTCATCTGACCTTCACCTGTATCAATGTTTATTTCTTTTTCCAGCATAACTGATTTAATTTTTCAGATTTATATTTTTAATAATTCACACTTATATATGTATTTGCCACTCATTAAATTTTCACTATCAGATCAGCATCTGTAAAATCTATTCGAGTCTTGAGCTATTGCTACTGTTCTGACAGTTTTCAAAGCTTACTCTATGAACTCACAAACTGACTGCAACATTTGCATGTAGCTCATATTTTAAAATTTAGGATTTTTTCAGCAAGATCCATAGTATAAATGGTTTTTAGCTGAGCATAATTAAGAATCGCATTAACGTTTTAAAAACCCTGAAAAATTCTGACAACTTATTTTCTAGTCCAAGACATCTGAATTAAATTAGCTATGGACTCATTATTTACCTAAAAAATTTCTTCTCTCAAATAAGGACTCTCTACTATTTCTTGCTCATGTTGATGAACTAAATAAGCATTCTTGTCTTGAGCAAAGACTATGGCTTTATGCACAACTCCATCTTTTATATGCAAAGCACAACCGCCATCAATAGCGTTACAATTTTCTAAAGCACCTTCACTTAAAAAATTGTTTAAAGCAGGTCTTCTTTCAGGTTCTTCATCATAATGAGGGCAACAACTTCCTGGAACAAACCCCAGACAATCAATAAATTTTAATTCATCTGCCCATGAATCCGTAATACCGTTTTCGAACCAACAAATTGCTCCTGCACTTACTCCACACATAATTGTTCCTGCTTCATAGGCTTCTTTTAAGATCTGTACTAATCCCCAGTCTTTCCAGACAGCAAGCATACTTTTGGTATTACCACCTCCAACAAAGACTATATCTTGAGAGAAGATAATATCATCTAGCTTAGCTGTACGTTTAAAAAAATCGAGATGAGATGGTGTACAATTTAGTTGACTAAATGTTGAGTAAAAATTTACTTTATAAGCTTCATTGTCTCCTGTTGCAGTTGGGATAAAACAAATATTTGGGTTTTCTTTTTCAGACTGATCTATGATGTATTTTTCGATTATGCCATCACCTGGGTTACGTCCAAACCCTCCACCACCTATAGCTATAATTTGTTTAGACATTCTATGTTTATTTAGTTAAAAAGTATTACTGCGAGTTAGAGCATGACGAGTTAGGTCATATAACTAATTCAGGTTACATCGTTTGCAAAATTACTGGTTTCCCCGCCGGTCGTTTGCAAAAAGAATTACCTGCTTTCTAATTCCATCAGGATTGAGCCTGTTGATCGAAAAATGAAGAGCTTTTAGGTATTTCAGGAATTTCAATATCGAATGATGTGGCCCTAATTCGTCCAGGCTCCTTTCCACTAACCAGCATTCCCTCGTGCCTACTGGGAACTGGATTGGGAGCCAAAGGAATGGCATCAGCCGCAATGAGATTATAGATAAACAAAGTACGAGGATGATTGGTTTGATTAATCCTCGATGCATGGGCAACACGAGAATGCATCAAACACACATCACCAGCTTTTCCAACACAGGGAACTGCTTTCTTTTCCAATTCTGATGCAATATCTTCATTAACAGCACCCGTAAAGACTCCATCTTTCCAAAGGGAATATAATGGTCCTTTATGCGAACCGGGACTTAACATAATTACTCCGTTTGTAGGCGTCACGTTGTCAACAAACACTATAATCGTAATACTGTCATCATTACTGCACGGGTCAAATGTGAAGTCCTGATGCCATTTAACGACAGTTCCTGAACCTGGCATTTTAGAATTAAACTTGGAATGATGAAAACGAACATCCGGGCCAATCAGTTCCGCTACTGCTTGAGTAGCATGACTTGAGCAAACCACCTTCAAGCAAATGGCTGAAATTTCGGTAGGTGATGAGACACGACGAAGCGCCGGCTGTTCTTTACTGTGGCCCGGTTCAAGGTCGAAACGTGGACGTCCATCCAGCATTTCTCCATAAGGCTGCTGATGATTAATACTGTCTTTTACCCAACCATTGAAGTCATTTTGCAAGCCTTCCAACAGTTCAGTGTCTATAGCATTTTCAAGAAGAATAAAGCCCTGATCCTGAAAAATATTTCTTTGTTCACCAGCTAAAACAACCATAATTAGCACTTGACAAATTACAGATCATGAGTATTTTTAACAACTTGATGTCTTGCTCAATTACCTGACATGACCATCCAGGAATTCCCTGCTTAAAGAACAACAATTGCTTGGTTAAGGATAACCCAATAGATACCACAATTTGGTAGATATTTCACTTGGTTTCTTATAGGTGGATTAGTAGAACCCAATATATAACATCAATAGTTATGTTTTACAAGAAGTTGGGAAGATTGTGGAGGGTGTCTGACTGTGAAGAATTATTGTCACCATCTGAGGAAGCAACAAGGCATAAATGCTACTAACTAATTTAAGTAATAATGGGCAGGCTTGTGCTCTCCCCCCGGACCTATATGCTGAACAACGCCCCCTCACTCCTCAAGTTCATACATCTCCAGCATCTCAACCAAGCCAGCGTATAGGATCTCATCTCCTAGAGTAAATCCACAAGAGACCGCCTCAAGTGGATTATGCAGGGGGATTTTACAGTTTAATAATTAAATGTCAAGGTTTATTTAATTATTTTCTTGACAAGAGTCATTATTTTCTGTATTTTCTACAAAGCTCCACAATTCAGTGCGGGCTTTTTTAGGAGTAATGCACTGGTAAAGAGTTAGTTTGGGAATACCTATGTAATCATTTTTGCCATTGCATATAACCAATAAATAGGGAGGAATGATGGGCGTTCAACTTGATGCTCTTGTTGTTATCTTCACAGAGTTTTACTACTGGGTAACAGTAGTTTTCATGTTCCTGATTCACGTTGGGTTCTGTATGTATGAAGTGAGTGTGTCTCGTCGCAAAAATATCGCACACACTTTAATGAAAAATGCGATGGTAGTGCCGATAGTAACGGTTAGTTTCTTTTTCTTCGGCTGGTGGATTTACTTCGCAGTACCGAACGGGCCAGGAATTACCGGAGGCTTGGTTGAATCCCCTCACGCTACAGCCTTGAGTGTGGTGATGGGAACACACATGGGTGGAGAATCAGAACTTGGTGCAGGATGGGCGCGGATTAATGGCGTATTTTGGGCTGCGTTTTTGCTCTTCTCGTGGACAGTGGCTTCCATAGTTTCAGGAGCAGTGATTGAACGCATACGTTCAGGTGCTTTCTGGATTATTGCCGTTATGGTTGGTTCGTTCACCTGGGTGATTGACGCTGCCTGGGGCTGGCATCCCGAGGGTTGGATGGTGCAATTATTAGGCTATCATGATGCATATGCTTCCGGAGTGATTCATGCCATCGGCGGAGGTACCGCGCTGGCTGTACTGATTCATCTTGGTCCGAGACAAGGAAAATTTGCACCGGATGGAACACCACGTGACCTGCATCCGCATAATCCATGGCTTGCAGTAATCGGTTTATTTCTGATTTACACAGGGTTCTGGGGATTTTATGCGGCTTGTAATGTGCCGATATTTGATATCAGCGGAGACAATCCTACTTTCTTCTCTGCAACCACAATTTATCTCACACCCACAACGCTGGGAGCAATCACCTTCAACTTTCTGATGTCACTTGCAGGCGGAATGTTGATGGGCCATTTTGTTTCCAAAGGAGATGCATATTGGACATTCTCAGGCGGATTGGCGGGAATTATCGCTGCTTCTGCAGGAAATGATCTTTACCACCCATTACAAGCCATGGTAATTGCAGGTGTTGGAGTGTGGATTATCTACAAGATGCATTTCTGGGTGGAACGCAAATTCCAAATAGACGATGCAGTCGGTGCGGTTGCTGTTCATGGTTATGCCGGTGTCTATGGTGTAGTTGTGGCAGGTTTCGTCCTCTGGGGCTACCCTTCTTCTGCAACAGAAGGTTATGCTGCCATTAACCCTCTCGGGCAAATAATTGGTGCGTTTATCATGTTTTTCGTACTTGGTTTTATGCCTGCCTGGATTCTTTGCTGGATTTTGAAGAAGCTTGACTTGCTCCGTGTTCCCAAGAATATTGAGTTAGCTGGTCTCGATTATGTCGAGAACAGCATTGTCGAGGAGCAGTTTGGTGTAATTATAGAAGCTGAACGAAATGCAGCAAAAAGCTGAAACTAATCAATATTAAAGAGGAGATAGTATGAGTACAATAACAACTTGGAGTGCAAATCCAACAGATATCGGCCCTATGTACCCTTTTGTTGGTTCAGAGTGGATTTTTCTGGTGATTTGTGTTGCCGGCTGGCTTGTCTGGCATATTTGGCAGATCAAAGCTGAAAATGCCACTTATGAAGAAGAGTCCGGAAAATTACAGGGAGAATCGTTAATCGAGGCAATCGACCACGTTTGGCGGACTCACCGGTCTGGAAAATAATCTTTCAAACTGGTATTGTTAAAACATCAAAAACAGCTGCTGTTTAAAGCTAATTAAATGGTAGTTGTTTTGTGATTTTAATTAGCTTATTTTTTTCCAGGAATCCAGTCAGTTCCGGAAAGTGGTACTTGCGCCATTGCAGCAGACTCTACTGTTAATGCAACCAGATCTTCAGGCTCAAGATTGAGAACATGACTTTTACCGCAAGCACGGGCAATGGTTTGTGCTTCGAGTGCCATTACTTTTAAATAGTTTGCCAGACGCCGCCCTGCCATAACAGGATCGAGTCTTTTTGAGAGCTCCGGATCCTGTGTTGAAATCCCTGCTGGATCTTGACCTTCATGCCAATCATCATAAGCACATGCAGTGGCACCCAGTTTTTGATACTCCTCTTCCAATTCAGGATCGCTATCTCCTAATGGGTTTGTATTCGATTAATCAGTTAAATATTTTTCTTATTCACTGCTATCTTAAAAATTCCAATATCACTGATCTAAAAAAATTATACTCTAAGCCTTATTAGAATTAAGTCAATAAATAAATGAAAGAATTATTACAAATCTTGAATGTATAAAATAATCATAAGTATTATCAGCAATATGAACGAAAAAATTACTTTTTATAAGTGAAAATTTATTTAAATCGCTATAAAATATATTCGATAGCATTATATATCATCAAATTTCGAACTGAATCAACCAAAACCTATTTTTGAAGAAGTGAAACATCTTTCATCACAACTCGGTGCACTGCTGAAATGCATTAAAGGAGAAAGAACGGCCTTAGGACTTCCTAAGCATATTGTTGTGGGTACATCAACCTTTGAGAGTGTTGTTGAGAGTTCCTTACTGTGAATAATTAGTGGGAGATTCTCATGGGAGAAGCCTGTTGTTTATCTTTTATCTTTTATTTCCCTTTCTGTTCATTTTTTTTCTGTTCATTTATCATGCTGCATTTTTAAACTCCAAAAACAGCAGATTCGACTACAATTTAACCATCATTAACATTACTTAAATTTATTCTCTATTAAACAACCCCAAACATTCTATATGAGAAGTATGAGGGAATTGATCAACCATAGTAAATTTTGATAGTTTAAAGCCATTCAGTTTTAAAATTTTTGTGTCTCGAGCCATAGTAGAAGGATTACAGGAAACATAAATGATATTAGCTGCCCCCAAATCTATAGATCTTTGCAATGCCTTTGGAGACAAACCTGAGCGAGGAGGGTCTATGACTAAAGCATCAATCATCCCAACTAATTCAGAATGATTCTTTAGAAATATTCTGACATCTTCACAAAAAAATTCCACATTAGAAAGATTATTACGCTTTGCATTTAGTCTAGCATCTTCTATTGCTGATTCTTCTATATCAACTCCTATAACTCTACACTCTAAACACTCATTGGCTAAAATCTGAGCAACTGTTCCTGTTCCACAATATAAATCTAAATATAATCCTTTTTCCTTTATTCCAGCATAATTTAAAACTTTCTGATAAAGTTTCTCTGCCGAATATAGATTGGTCTGAAAAAAGGAATCTAATGCCACTTCAAAGGATAATCCATTGATAGATTCTAATATTTTTTCTTCACCCCAAATGAGTTTTCGAAAAACATGATTATTAGCAGTATCGCTTACCTGATCATTTATAGACCAAAATAATCCTGCCAATCTATTGCCAAGTATATCTTTTAACAAATTCAAAAATAATTCTTGAAATATTTTGAATTTTTGAGTCGATGATTGATGAGAAGTAGTAATTAAATTAATCAAAAAACGATCCTCAGAAATACTTTTTCGTACAACCAAATAACGAAAAAACCCTTTATTAATTCGCTGGTTATAAACCGGTAAACCAGAATCACGACACAACTTTTCAATGCTTGAAATTGATTTTTCAAAATCAAAATCAAATAACCCTGATGGCTTTAGCAAAGATTCTACTAGAAAGAACTGTCCTCTTTTCTTGGATCCCAAACCATAACCTTCATGATGCCAAATCTTTTTATCCATTTCTTCTGTAAAATACTCATTAGTAATTCCAAAAGAATACTCCATTTTATTTCGATACGCCCAAACTAGTGGTGATATTATTGTTTCATCCCAAATAAAGTCTAAATCTGTATCAGAAAATCTCTTAAAAAGCTCCTTCACTTGCTTCTCCTTATACTCAACTTGTTTTCTTAAAGGTAAACGCATCCAAGGAGCACCTGGGACTTCCTGATAATCCAAAACCAATTCATCAGTAGAACGAGAGATAACTTCTATCATTTTAGCTTCTACATACCTCCTTTTTATCTTAGTTACTCTAGCTTTAACAGTTTGGCCAGGCAAAGCTCCGTCTACAAAAATTACTACTCCATATTCTTTTGATATGCCTTTCCCACCAAATGCCAAGTCTTCTATCGTCAACTCAAGCAAATCTCCTTTCTTAAATTCCAATACTTGCATAATAATTAATTGTTATAAAGTAGATTATTATCTTGGTTAAATTATTATTTTCGATGAAGTTGATCAATATATTTACCAATTACCTGAATTAAAGGACTAAGTCAGCATTTACTTTTGCCAATATTTACTATGGCTTTATTTCTCAGGTGAATAATCCTGTGTGGTCTGTAAAAATAATGTTAATCTCACTCATCAAATCTCGCAATTCCTGCAAGCAGATCCATTTAGAAGGACTACTTAAGGGTGGTGGTTAAGTATATTGTAATGTCATGGTTATCAATAGCCAATTTGCCCAGACTAGAATAATTCCCTGATAAAGACTTAATTTATAACATCAATCGGTTTGTTTCACAATGTGTGGGGATTTATCTTGGATGGTGTCTGACTATGAAGAATTATTTCTGGTTACTTACGGGAGGGGATGGGGTTGTCTTTCTGTGAAGATTTAGTGTGTTAGCGTAATATATAATTAAGTTCTCTCACACTACACTCACCCATGCTGGAGTTAAAATAGATTTCTTATTGAATTTATATATACTTAAACATAAAGAAAGAAAAGGAAATACCCTTCCGGAAACCTAAGACGATTGTTTGGTGGTGAAAATGGTTGTATCTATTAACAATTAAGGGCTACTTAATTTAATAAAAGCGAGTAACATTTTATAAATTAACAGTTCAAAGTGTCGGAATGATTTCTCCTCCCAAAACTAAAGTCTCATCATAATCCTTAAATAGCTGAAGAAATCCTCCCATGGTAGATGTCCATTGCTACAGGCAAGATAGACAACACTTCCAGGGTGGGTCCTGCCTGTGCCAGATTATCTCCCAGCCAGTTGGGCAACTGCCATACTATTATGACAATCATAAGTTGGCTTATAATAGAAAACTGTATGATTAGTTTTGCACCATCGGAAAGAGTCATTCCATAACTCTCTGTCAAAGCTTCTGGGGCTATTAAAGCTCATAGGGAAAAACTGTAATCATTCCGGCAAAGATTCTGAATACTAGTTTTAGATTCAAATTATTCTCCTTTAAATTTGATTCAAAGTATTAGGTGACACGGTCGGATCATATCTTTTCCAATATGTAATGTCACTTTCAGCTCATACCGGGCTTTATTTTGCTATGGGAGTAGCTCCAGTTTCGGTAAGTATAACCTGCCCGTCTTTCAGTTTATCAAACGACAGTATGGCTTCCCTACTTCCATCTGGAAAATCCATAACAGCGTGACGGACCAAAATTTCATTGTTTTCATAAAGACAGCGTGAGTCGTTTATGCTCATATTACTACTGGCAAACATAGCTTTAATAATCTCCGCCATATCTGACTTGTTCATGGTCGTTCCGGTTTGATGACGTACAAAAGTGAAGTCATCATGATAACAGGCGATCGTAGCTTCAACATCTTGGTTTTCATATGCAGTTTTAAATTTTTGGAATACAGACATGGTTAGTTTTAATTATTTTAGTTTAGTTATTATACTGCGTAAAACGCAACGATAATTAAAATGATAAACATGATAACAGGTGGTATTGGAATATTGTCACCAAATCCACGAATCTTTGCCAAAATTATTGTTGACATAATTACGAACATACCTACGCCTTGTGCGGTTAAAAGGATGCTGGCCTGTTCTGATGGAAAATCGCGGCAATAGAGCGCAATAAAACCAAAGCCGAAAGCAGACCCACCTAATACTGTTCGTAATGCTGCTGCCGGATTTACGGCCTCTTCCGCAAGGTCGCCCATGGTTTTTTGATTCACAATTTTTGGGATTATATTAAACATAACACCAACTAGCATTAATACGCTACCGATGATGGTTAAAGCTAAACTTGTTTCCATAATTTTTCCATTTATTGGGATTATTGGACTGGGAATTAGACAATTATTACCGTCTATTCCGGAGAATATTGAGCTAGTTTGTATCTCCTAAGCCCAGTAATATAACGGCAGTATATTAAGTTGTCAATATTTTTTATATTATCAGCTCTTGATTCCAGTTTTCTGGTGTAGTGGGGTATTTATGAGTTTTGTGAAGGGTGGCTGACTATGAAGAACTAGTGGCACCATCTAAACAAGATTATAGCAATAAATGAACCGAACTACTTTCTGAATCTATTTACGGAGCCAGTCCGTCTTTGTCGTATTCTGTCCCGATCTGTACAGGCTGAAATATTGAGATGAGGAGTCATTCACTGAAGGTGACTCCCCTGAGATAAGTTGTAATTGGAGAAGTCTCATTATTCCAAGACGCTCCATCGGCAGTAGATCTCAGGATTTTCCCTGATTGCCCAACTGCCACAAAGGTATTGTTGCCGAAAGCGACTCCATAGAGATAAGTTGTAATTGGAGAAGTCGCAGAACTAAAAGATGCCCCATTGTCAGTAGATCTCAGGATTTTCCCTGATTGCCCGACTGCCACAAAAGTATTGTTGCCGTAGGCTACTCCATAGAGATAGGTTGTAATTGGAGAAGTTGCATTATTCCAAGATGCTCCATAGTTAGTAGATCTCAGAATTTTCCCTGATTGACCTACTGCTGCGAAGATATTGTTCCCGAAGATGACAACATATAGATAGCTTGTAATACCAGAATTAGCAGAATTACAAATCTCTTATTATTGTACTGTGAAACTCCATGTTTCAGAATCGGCACTACCACCTTTAGGATCTGAAGCGACCACCTTCCAGTAATAGGTTGTGCCGGATGTATAACCAGAATTGGTAACAGTATACACTGTTGCCCCACTACCACTATCAGCAACAACATCAGTAGCGGTATCCACAGTATCAGTGACAACATCTAGACCATCAGCAACAACATCAGTAACTGGATCTACAACAGTATCTGCAACAGTATCCACAACAGAAACTATACCAGCACCAATTGGCTCTACAATATCGGAAGCTGAATCCTTACAACTTACCATTCCGACTATTAGCCAAAATAAAATAAATACAATTCTTCTACGAGTAATATTTTTCACTGATAAAGATATGATACCACTCAACAATCCAAGCATAACCAACATAATAATCCACTTGGGTATCATAGAAAAATCTTGAGAAATCGGTTGAGAGATCGTTGCAGCATGAAGTGAATTTGGCCAAGGCAGCAGATGTTCATGAAAATTTTGATTGAATGGAGGAACATAGTTGCCGCCTGCAGTGACATTTGTTCCAGAACATCCGGAAAAGTCACTCCTTTCGCATACGTACATTGCATAACTGAGTGTATCGCCATCGGAATCTGTAGATCCTTCAAATTTGAATGTCACTGGTGATGTTACACTGGCAGCATCTGTGGGTGATAGAAGAACAGGAACGGTAGGATCAGCATTCGCGACAGCAGAAACTTGGTAGCTAACACTTAGGTCTTTGGTCATGTTTGCAGCGTCAGTCGAACGAATATTTACAACATAAGAAGAGCCTTCCATTGAAGAATTTGGTGTAAAAGTCATCGTATAGGTTGTTGTGCCTCCTGAACTTGCTGAGGAAGTGCTCCAAATACTACTATCATCGGAAGGAGGATTCAATACGGTTAAAGTAGGAGCGACTCCGCTATCATCTGTGGATGTTAATGTGATAATTTTTGTACTTCCGCTGGAAACAGTTTGTGTCGTATTTGGAAGACCGATAATAGTAGGTGCAGCATTATCAGCTGAGGTTACTTGAAAGAAAAAATCTATTGGGATATATGACTTAGCAGTGCCGTTGTCAAGCCTATCTTCTACCATTATCACGGCTACCCAAAGTTTGTTGGTAGTGTCATCAACTGCATCATCATTAGTGCAACCTGTGCATGTAATATGATCTCTGATATCCCACTCAATTAAACCGGAAGAGCTTAATGTCATTCCAGTCGGCATTGTAAAGACAGTATCGCCTCCTGAGCCATTTGTGGTGAAAAATTCGCGAATGTACCCCCAGCGGTAGTTTAGATTGTCACCATTGGCATCGGTTGCGCTCACTTGATAAGTAAAAGACGTATTATCTTGTACATTTACAATTGGAGGAACAGCACTTACAGGCGAAACATTGCCAATGTAGTCTCCTCCTATTCTTACCAATGTTTCGTTCCGCCATGCGCTACCATTAGATCCGTTATTCACAGTAGCTGCTCTGGCCGAGGATCCCCAGGATGTAACATACGACCCATCATTAAAATCATGAGTCACTCCAGTTACCCATCCTGAGGAACTGTCTCCCATATTCGTAATCATGTTATCCGCATCAGTATCTTTTGATATAAATTTGAAATCAACAAGTGTACTACTAGTGTCCCCCCAAGATATTGATTGGTAATTATTTAATATCCCTCCTACGTTACTAGCAGAACAACAGCCATGGCTGGCTGTCCAGCCATTTTGCATTTTGAGGGTGATTGTATCGTTGTCAACAAGGTCCCAAGAAATGGTTCCGTAGCGGAAATGATTTGCAGACAAACTTGCAGGAAAAAACAGCAAGATTAATAATCCTACCGATACTAATGCTAAAATAATTCTGTTAATTTCTGCATTTAATTTATTCATAACCAATACCTTGTAATTATTATACTTTATTTACAAATATTTTTATCAAACTATCGTTAATAGTATATTATAATATCAATCTGTTTGTTTAACAAGAATATTTGAGTTTTGTGAAGTGTGCCTGACTATGAAGAACTAGTGGCACCATCTGAACAAGATTATAGCAATAAATGAACCGAACTACTTTCTGAATCAATTTACGGAGCCAGTCCGTCTTTGTCGTATTCTGCCCCGGTCTGTACAGGCCGAAATATTGAGATGAGGAGTCATTCACTGAAGGTGACTCCCCTGAGATAAGTTGTAATTGGAGAAGTCTCATTATTCCAAGACGCTCCAGCGTCAGTAGATCTCAGGATTTTCCCTGATTGCCCAACTGCCACGAAGGTATCGTTGCCGAAGGCGACTCCATAGAGATAGGTTGTAATTGGAGAAGTCACAGAACTAAAAGATGCCCCATTGTCAGTAGATCTCAGGATTTTCCCTGATTGCCCAACTGCCACAAAGGTATTGTTGCCGAAAGCGACTCCATTGAGATAAGTTGTAATTGGAGAAGTCGCATTATCCCAAGAGGCCCCATAGTCAGTTGATCTTACAATTTTCCCTTTTTTACCGACTGCCACAAAGGTATTGTTGCCGTAGGCTACTCCATAGAGATAGGTTGTAATTGGAGAAGTTGCATTACTCCAAGATGCTCCATTGTTAGTAGATCTCAGAATTTTCCCTGATTGACCGACTGCTGCGAAGATATTGTTCCCGAAGGTGACTCCACGGAGATATCCGCCGTAACCAGAACTCACAGAAGGAAAAGAGGCCCCATCGTCAGTTGATCTGCGAATATGCCCTGATGCACCAACTCCCACGAAGGTATTGTTCCCGAAGGTGAGCCCATAAAGATGATTACTACCAGAGCCCGTATTAGCAGTACTAAAATTGGCACCAGTGTCAGTTGATCTCCTAGACAAGCCGGAATTACCAACTCCCACGTAGGTATTGTTCCCGAAGGTGACAGCATTGAAATCATTTGAATTTGTAAATTGACAATTCGTACTAACCCAAGATGACCCATTATCATCAGATCTAAGGGTCTCTCCATCATCACCAACTGCCATGAATAATCCTGAAACTGAGGAGGGGGCAAGAGAAGTTATAAACGATGAATCATACTGTGTACTCAGAGCGTTACCTAAAATAGATTTTGCGGCAGTTGTCACTTTAATATTGTAAGTAGTGTTATATGAGAGATTGTCAGATGGATTTAGTGTAAATCTCTGTTTTACACTAGAAGCTGCAGGTTCTGCAGACATCTGAACACAAGTACTGAAGTTATCAGCAGACAGCCTCATACTTCCTGCACAGTTTGTATCGGATGTGCTAGTTGTGAGATAGCTTGGCTCCATATGAAAATCAAATGTCACTGCAATATTATCAGTAATTGGTATACATGCGTTATTTACAGGTGAGATTGATGAGGCAGATGGTGCTTTTGTGTCAACCACAAAGTTCAAACTTGTCTTCGATGTGCCATTATTACCAGCGATGTCCTGATAACTCGCATTATACAGGGTAATAGTGTTGGTTATATCTGCAATATTATCGGTCGGCGTGAAGTTGCCGGTCCAGGTGATGTTGTCGCTGCTGGTCATTGCCGTAAGCGTCACATTGGGTGTAACGATGTCCGTACTACTAGAGAAGCCATTAACTACCTCAGAGAAAACCAGTGTTAGTGTCGCGTTGTCACCGGGCTTGAGTGCAGAATCAATGCTGCTGGTATTGGTATAAGTAGTGCCCTGTGCAACAGAGATAGTGAAGTTGTCTGCAGTAGGAATCGTGGTCTCAACCTCAAAGTTTGAACTTATTGCCGCAATGCCAGCATTCCCGACCTGATCGGTCCAAGCAGTTCCCAGCGAAATCGTATTGCTCACATCTTCTATATTGTCCGTTGGCCTGAAGTATGCTCTCCACGTGATGTTACCATCTGAGCTGCCCATACTGGAGACGAGAGTTCCATTGGCATCCGTTATGTCGATGTCGCTGTTGTTGAAGGTAGAGGGATCAACCGGCTCCGGGAAAACCACTGTTAACCACACGAGCTGTCGGTACAAGTGTGTCGTGTCAGCTAGAGTTATGGTGGGTATAGTAGTAGGCTCGATATCATCAATCATAAAGTTGACACTTGTCTGCGCAGTGCCAGTATTTCCGACTATATCGGTATAACTAGAAGCTAGGGTAAACGCGTTGGTCCAATCTTGCGTTTCGGGAAAGGTCGGTGAGAATGTTCCAGTCCAGGTTATGTTATCGCTGCTTGTCATTGTCGATAGCGTCCCAGACACAGTTCCATTATCCAGGTCGGGAAACGTGATGTCGCTATTGGAGAAGAGAAGAACCGGCTCTCTGAAAACCAGATCTACCTGCGAGGTTTCATTTTCCTTCATCTTTGTATTATAGATAGTGAAGATGGCAGAAGGAGCATAGGTCTCAACCTCATAATTCGCAGTTGTCGACACAGTGCCAGTATTACCGGCGAGGTCGGTATAAATAGTGCCGAGCGAAAGAGTGTTGCTCGGAACTTCCGTATTGGTATTCGGCGTGAATGTTCCCGTCCAGGTGGTGGCGTCACTGCTGGTCATTGTTGCGAGAGTTCCATTGGGAGCTGTAATGTCAGCATTGGTGAAGAGAATAACCTTCTCAGAGAAATCCAACCCTACAGTCGCAGTCTCACCTATCAAGAGTTGTGTATCTGAGAGAGTGAAGGAATCTACCGTCGGTGAGGTAGTGTCCACCATGAAGCTCGAGTTAGCAGACACCGCGCTGTGTGTGAGGGTGGCATTGTTACCGGCTGGATCCTGGATCGTGCCACTATTCAAGGCAAGTACATTAGCCCCGATGCTGATGCCATCGTCGTCAGTCTCTCCCGCCTGGATTGTATATTTGGTTATTAAAGATGTGCTTCCACTGCCTGATGTATATGTTGATACTCGGTCCGTACTTCCAACAATCATAGTCAGTTGCGGGGCATCCGTTACATTCACACTTTCACTGAAAGTAGTAGTTAATGATGCTATATCTCCAGCATTCAGGAAATTGTTCTGATCATTCGTCGCACTTGTTATCGCCACGCTACTTATTGTTGGTGGTGTCGTGTCCACTTTGTAGCTCGAGTTGGATGACACCGCGCTGTGTGTGAGAGTGGCATTGTTACCTGCCGCGTCCATAATCGTGCCACTATTCAAGGCAAGGCCATTAGTCCCAATGCTGATGCCATTAGTGTCAGTCTCTCCTCCCTGGATAGTGTATTTGAACACCAGCGTTCTGCCTCCGCTGCCTGACGTATATGTCACCGTCCTGTTAGTGCTGCCCACAACAATGGTGAGAGTCGGTGAACCGGTTACAGCCACATTTTCACTGAAGGTCGTAGTCACCGAGACATTGTCCCCTGCATTCAAAAAGTTGTTCTGAATACCCGTTGCACCACTGATCACTATGCTGCTTACGGTTGGTGCTAGTGTCTCAACCTCATAATTTGCAGTTGTCGCCGCAGGGCCAGTATTACCGGCAGGATCGCTATAATTAGTGCCGAGTGCAAGCGTGTTGCTCGCATCTTCTATATTGGTCGTTGGTGTGAAGGTTCCAGACCAGGTTATGTTGTCCGAGCTGGTAAATGTTGTTAGCGATCCATTGGGAGCTGTGATGTCGGCAGCACTGGAGAAGGAAATAACTACATCTGAGAAAACAAGCGATACCGTCGCGTTTTCACCGATCTTGAGTGCCGAGTCGGATAGTGTGAAGGAGTTCACCGTCGGCGCAGTAGTGTCAACCATGTAGCTCTCGTTGTCCGATACCGCGCTGTGCGTGAGGATAGCATTGTTACCTGCTGCATCCCAAATCGTGCCACTATTCAAGGCAAGGACATTAGCCCCGATGCTGATGCCATCGGTGTCAGTATCTCCAGCCTGGATCGTATATTTGAACACCAGTGCTGTGCTTCCACTGCCTGTAGTATATGTTGCCGTCCTATTGTCCGCCCCA
>Ga0209374_1000556_pt1 | contig 41206 bp, 36 predicted proteins | sample SaaInlLV_DNA_10m_FD_184683 | JGI IMG/M metagenome (GOLD analysis project Ga0209374, IMG submission 184683) | Marine microbial communities from expanding oxygen minimum zones in the Saanich Inlet - SI075_LV_DNA_10m (SPAdes) (version 2) | ecosystem: Environmental > Aquatic > Marine > Unclassified ... | reverse complement strand
AAGGATCTATTATTCTGCTGCAATTCAATTTGAAAATTTCATCAAATCATATCCTAACAGTCAGAGAATTCAAGAAGCTTACTTTATGGAAGCTAAATCTTATTTTATGCTTTCTCCACTTTATACTCTTGATCAAGATGATACGTTTACAGGAATAGATAAACTTCAAGTATTTATAAATAGATTTCCTAATAGTGAATATGTAGTTGAAGCTCTTGAATTGATGGAAGAATTACAAAATAAATTAGAAAAAAAAGAATTTGAAGTCTCTAAGCAATACTATACTATTAGAGACTATAACTCTGCTATTAAATCTTTAGATAATTTTATAGCAGATAATCCTGGAACAATATTTAGAGAAGAAGCATTATATTACAGGTGGTTATCACAATATCAAATTGCAATAAATAGTATAGAATCTAGAATAAATGAAAGAGTTACTGAGCTTGAAAGATCGTTTGATAACTTTTTAAGATATTACCCTGACACTATTTTCATTGAAGATTTGTCAGAAAAAATTAATATAGCAAAACAACTTTTATAATTAAACTAATGAATAAATACAGAAATACTAACGCAGCACAAACAACAAAAACTTATAATAAGCATGAGATTGAGGATCCAACTAATAATATTTATGAAGCTATTTCAATAATTGCTAAAAGATCTAGTCAAATTAATTCTGAAATTAAAAAAGAACTTCATGATAAACTTGATGAGTTTGCTACACATAATGACAGCTTAGAAGAAATATTTGAAAATAAGGAGCAAATCGAGGTTTCAAGATTCTATGAAAAGCTTCCTAAGCCTTATGCTATTGCTGTTCAAGAATGGTTAGATGATAAAATTTACTTCAGAGATACTGATTCTGAAAGTGAATAATAAAGTTCTATAATATGAGTGTTTTAGCTCAGAAAAATATTTTAATTGGTATTTCAGGTGGGATAGCTGCATACAAGATTCCTTTGTTAATAAGACAGCTTATTAAGCTAAATTCTAAGGTAAAAGTTGTAATGACCCCTTCATCAAAAGAGTTTGTTACACCTCTAACACTATCAACATTATCTAAAAATGATGTATTTTCAGAATTTACTACCCAAAAAAATAATAATCCTTCATGGAATAATCATGTTGAACTTGCTGAGTGGGCTGATATTTTTATAATAGCTCCAGCAACTTCAAATACAATTTCTGCAATGGCTAATGCAAGATGTGATAATCTCCTTTTGGCTTGCTTCTTATCATCTAATTGTCCTGTCTTTGTTGCTCCTGCTATGGATCTTGAAATGTATAAAAACAATCTAAATCAAGACAATATAAAGAAGTTGAAAGATAATTCTACAGATGTTTTACCAGTTGGTACAGGATCTCTGGCAAGTGGTCTAGAGGGGGAGGGAAGAATGCTTGAGCCTAATGAAATAATTGATTATATAGAAAATAGAATTAAAAATACTCTCCCATTAAACAATTTAAATTTTTTAATTACTGCTGGACCAACTCATGAAAAAATAGATCCAGTTAGATATATTGGAAACAGTTCATCTGGCAAAATGGGATATAATCTTGCTAAAAAAGCTCTAGAACTTGGAGCTAATGTTACATTAATTATTGGCCCTACAAATCTTCAAATGGATCTTAAAGACATTAAATCAATAAGGGTTGAAGACTCTCAAGAAATGTTTAATGAGACAATTAAATTGTTTGATAATTCAGATGTAGTAATTTGTTCTGCTGCCATATCTGATTTCAAACCTGCAGAAACTAAACTAAATAAAATAAAAAAGGAAAATGGCCTAAATTCAATTAAACTTGAACCTACCATTGATATATTAAAGAAACTCGGTAGTATTAAAACTTCACAATATCTAGTTGGATTTGCTCTTGAGACTCATAATATTATTGAAAATGCAAAAAAGAAATTAAAATCAAAAAATCTAGATGCTATAGTCGTTAATAAAATTGATGATTTTAATCCAATTTCAAGTGACTATAATCAAATTGATTTTATAAATTCAACTTTAAAAATAACTTCATTTGACAAAAAGTTAAAGTCAAATGTTTCAGTTGATATTCTAAACCAGATTATAAAGAATGTTAAAGGCACTTAAAATTAATAATTACGCTTTAATAGACTCTCTTGAAATTTCTTTTGATGAGGGTATGACATCTATTACTGGCGAAACAGGTGCTGGTAAATCAATAATTTTAGGAGGTCTTTCAATGGTTTTAGGTTCTAGAATTGATAACTCAAAAATCATTAATAAGGATAAAAAATGTTTTGTTGAAGCTGTATTTAACCTTAAGGATCTAAATTCAATTGATTTTTTTGAAAATAATGATTTAGATTATGATGAAGTTACAATAATAAGAAGGGAGGTTAATCAAAATGGTAAATCAAGAGCCTTTATTAATGATACCCCAGTCAAACTTGACCTTTTATCAAGCTTAACTAATAAATTAATTGATGTTCACTCTCAGTTTAATAATCTTAGTATACTAGATTCAAATTTCATTTTCATAATTCTTGATTCTCTCTCTAATAATTTAGATGATTTTAAATTATACTCAAATGAATTTAAATCATTACAATTAATTGAAAAAAAGATTGAACAAAGGAAACTGATTAGAGAAAAATTAAATTCTGATTTAGACTATAATAAATTTTTATATACCGAATTTCAGGAGCTTGATCTAGATAATTTAAATCTTGAAGATCTTCATAATAAAGTAAAAGAAGCTGACAATGTTGATCAAATAAAAGATATTTTATCTAAAATTGATAGAGAGTTTAATACTGATGAATTAGGAATATCAGATAAGTTATCTCAAATAGTTAAAAGTTTAAGTAAGGTTTCAAATTCATCAAATCGACTTAATGAGTTAAGTCAGAATCTAAATTTAGTTAATGAAAATCTAAATCAGATTGTAAATGATTCTGAGCTAATCCTTAATGATATTTCAAATTCTGATGAAAACATTGATAGTCTAAGAGATACCTTGGATAAGGTGATTTCTCTTCAAAACAAACATAAGGTTGATTCATTGGATGATTTATTAATGCTTAAGGAAGATTTAGTCTCTAAAATATCACGTCATGATAATATAGATGTTGAAATTGATAAGCTTGAAAAAGATCTAGAATATATTAAAACTAACTTAATATTAAAGGCAAATAAAATTCACGATAAAAGATTTTCTGTAATTTCTGAATTTCAAATTTTGCTGAATAAGAATTTATCAGAATTAGGAATGGAAAAGTCAGATATTAAGATTGACTTAATTAAAAGTGAATCTATTCATAGAAATGGAATTAGTGAAGGTAGGTTTTTGTTTAAATCGAATGCTGGTGCCTTATATAGTGAATTAAAAGATATAGCCTCAGGTGGAGAGATATCAAGAGTAATGCTATCTATTAAATCTATTTTATCAAGCTTTACAAAATTATCTTCAATAATTTTTGATGAAATTGATACTGGTATTTCAGGCTCTGTATCTTCTAAGGTTGCTGAGCTAATGAAATACATGTCTAGAAAAATGCAAGTGATAGTTATCACGCATACTCCCCAAGTAGCATCTAAAGGCGATTTTCACTATAAAGTGTTTAAGAGAGAAGATAATCATAAAATTATTACTGATGTTAAGTTACTTTCTGATAAAGAAAGAGTTAATGAGATAGCGGAAATGTTGTCAGGAGATAAATCAAATAAATCTGCTCATGAACTTGCTAGTGAATTATTGAATTAAACTATATTTACAATAAGATGAAAAATAATATTTTAAAAGGAAAAAAGGGAATAATATTCGGCGCTTTAGACAGTAGTTCTATTGCTTGGAAGACTGCTGAGAGTGTTTTTAATGAAGGTGGAGAATTTATTTTAACAAACGCTCCTGTTTCAATTCGAATGGGATCAATTAATGAATTAGCTGAAAAGACAAAATCAGAGCTGGTTGCTGCAGATGCAACAAGTCTTGAGGATCTTGAAAACTTAATTAATATAGCTACTGATAAATTCGGAAAGCTTGATTTTATTCTTCATTCCATAGGTATGTCAGTTAATGTTAGGAAGGGTAGAACATATACAGATTTAAATTATGACTGGTTAACTAAAGGTTGGGATGTTTCTGCTGTTTCTTTTCATAAATTAATGCAATCTCTTTTTAAATTGGATGCTATGAATCAATGGGGTAGTATAGTAGCTCTTACATACATTGCAGCTCAGCGAGCTTTCCCAAACTATAATGATATGGCTGATAATAAAGCTTATTTAGAGTCTATAGCTAGAAGCTTTGGATATATTTTTGGTAAAGAAAAAAATGTCAGAGTTAATACAATTTCTCAGTCTCCAACTCTTACAACTGCTGGAAAAGGAGTAAAAGGACTTGATGATTTTTTAAATTATGCTCAATTAACTTCACCTCTAGGAAATGCAACTGCTGAAGATTGCGCAAATCTAACAGTATCTTTATTTTCTGATTATACTAAAAGAGTTACACTGCAAAATATATTTAATGATGGTGGATTTTCTAACGTTGGAGTTAGTCAAGAAATTATTGATAAATTAAATTCAAAATGAAAATCATTGGATTAACCGGAGGTATTGGGTCTGGAAAATCTACTGTTTTAGAACTTTTTAAAATTTTAGGAGTAAAAACTTACAGTGCAGACGAGTCTGCAAAAAAATTGGTCAATACTGATCCTAATTTAATCAATTTAATAAAATCCTCTTTTGGAAATAATATTTATGATAAAGGTTTATTAAACACTAGAAAGCTATCTAAAATTGTTTTTGAAGATACAGAAAAACTTAAATTGCTAAATTCAATTATTCATCCAGCAGTTGCAAGAGACTTTAAACTTTTTCTAAATTCAATTAATGAAGATTATATAGTCAAAGAGGCAGCAATTATTTTTGAAACTAAATCTGAAAATAATTATGATAAAATTATATTTATTCAATCACCTCTAGAAATTAGAATCGAAAGAGTTATAATGAGAGATAACATATCAAGAGAAGAAGTAATGAAAAGAATTAATAATCAGCTAGATGAAAATTTAATTATTGATAAGTGTGATTATGTAATTAGTAATGAAAACAAGGAAGATTTAGAGGATAAAGTTTTAAGTATTCACCTTGATCTAAAAGCCTAAACAACAGATATTAACATTTCATTAAGAAATTTTAATTTTAAAAATGTGAATTTTATATAAATGGATAGGAAGCTTTATACATCTTTAGTTTTATTAATGTCATTTTCTTTAATTGGTATTATTTTAATGCAAGGCTACTGGATATATTCTGCGTGGCAAACTAAAGAAGAAGAGTTCTCACTAGCTGTTAATAGAACTCTTAGAGAAGTCGTTGATGAAATTCAAAGTAGAGAACTTAATGATTATGTGTATACCTATCAATTATTAATCGATTCTTTAGGAACTCCTGATGAATCAAATTTTACTGATGTATTTTTATTTTTAGATGAAGACCAATCATCCAATCTTTCAACTTTTTTTGCTTACGGAATTCTTGAAGAAGACTATAATATTAATTTACCTGATAATCTCTCAAACAGATATGGAGATGACAATCTTAAAGATTATAAGGCTGTAAAAACAACTATAGTAAATAAAAATATTTTTGATAGAAGAGAAAACAGATTAAATGCATCTATATCTAAGTTGAAAAGTGTAGAAGATATAGACTTATTCAAATTTGAGAAATATAAGGCAGCCTTCCAGGAATATGCATCTTCGCTTCCCATCCATAAAAGAACTACTTCACGTGAAATTCAAATTTTATTAAATCAAGGGTTTAATGATAGAAACATTATTACTCCATATGAATTTGGCATATACAGTAATGGTCTTTCTACTAAGGTTAAATCTAACAATTATATAGAAGTTCAAACTGGTCCAAAATATTCTATTCCGTTTTTATATGATAGATCTGGTCCTGTGCCATACAATTTAGTTGTATCATTTCCTGAAAAGCAAGAATATGTTCTTTCAAGTATAATAGGTGTGGCTACTCTCTCTTTTCTGCTTACTCTAGTCATTGTAGTTATTTCAACCAGTGCACTTTATCAAATCATTAAGCAAAAAAAATTATCTGAGATTAAAAATGATTTTATTAATAATATATCTCATGAATTTAAGACACCTATAGCTACAATAAATTTAGCACTTGATGCAATTTCAACCTCTAAAAACAACCTGAATGATAAGTTCATTTCCTATTTAGGAATGATTAGAGAAGAAAATTCTAGAATGTTATCACAAGTTGAAAATATTCTTAGAATATCTCAGCTAGAGAAAAGTTCTAATCCTTTTGATATGGAAGAGACAAATATTCACGAAGTAATCGAGGATGCAATAGAGCATTTAAAACTAATAGTTGAAAGTAAAAAAGGATCAATAAAATTATCTCTTAAGGCTGAAAACTCTAACATTAATGGAAATAGTAATCACTTAGAAAACATTATTATAAATATTTTAGATAATGCAGTGAAGTATTCCAAAGAAAATCCACAGATAATAATTTCATCAACAAATTCAAATAAAGAGATTATATTATGTTTTGAGGATAATGGAATAGGTATGGATAAGAATACTCAAAAATTGATATTTGAAAAATTCTACAGAGAACAAAATGGTGATATTCACAATATTAAAGGTCATGGCCTTGGATTATCATACGTTAAGAAAATTATTGATTTTCATAATGGAAAAATTTCATTAGAAAGCAAAAAAGGTACAGGAACAAAGTTTTATATAACTCTTAAAAATATTTAATATGAAATCAAACAAAAGAATCTTATTAGTAGAAGATGATCCAAATTTTGGAAGAATCTTAAAAGATTATTTAACTATAAACAACTATGAGGTTTCTCTTGCTGTTAATGGTATAGAAGGATTTGAAAAATTTAATAGATCTGATTTTGATCTATGTATTCTTGATATAATGATGCCGTTTAAGGATGGCTTGACTTTGGCTAAAGAAATAAGAGAGGTAAATGAACTTATTCCATTAATTTTTCTAACTGCAAAAAATTTAAAAGATGATGTTCTAAAGGGATATAAAATTGGTGCAGATGATTACTTAACAAAACCCTTTGATTCTGAAATACTATTAGCTAAAATTAAATCCATTGTAAATAGAAAACCCAATTTAAATACTAATGAAACTGATGCATTCGAGTTTGAATTTGGTGATTTTAATTTTAATTCAAAACTTCGTATTTTAACTCATAAAGATGGTGACTCTTTTAAGTTATCTCCAAAAGAAAATCAATTACTTAAAATGCTAGTCCTTAATTTTGACGATCTTCTACCTAGAGATATAGCTTTAAATAAAATATGGAGAGACGCTAATTATTTTACTTCAAGAAGTATGGATGTTTATATAGCTAAACTAAGAAAATATCTTGATAAAGATATTTCTCTAAAAATTATAAATGTTCACGGAGAAGGATTTAGATTAATGAAAGAGTAGATAATAAATATTTATTTTCCTCTTGGATGGTATTTTTTTAATACTTCTTCTAAATGAAAAGTGTCAAGGTGTGTATAGATTTCAGTAGTTGTTATACTCTCATGACCAAGAATTAATTGAATTGTTCTTAAATCTGCACCATTCTTTAGTAAATGAGTTGCAAATGAATGCCTCAAGGTGTGTGGACTTATTTTTTTTTCTAAGCCAATACTTCGAGATGCATCTGTTATAATTTTAAAAATCATAGATCTAGTAAGCTTTCTCCCATATCTATTAATAAATAAGATATCTGTATTTTTTGAATCAATTTTCATTCTATCTCTTATGTTTATATAAGTCTTAATTTCAGTAGAGGCAATTTTACCTAAGGGTACAAATCTCTCTTTATCTCCTTTTCCATTTACTTTAAGAATACTTTCTTTGAAAAATATATTAGATAATTTTAAATTCACTAACTCACTTACACGAATCCCTGTTCCATATAAAACTTCTATTATTGTTTTATTTCTTTGACCAAATACATGGTTTAAATCCACTGATTTTATTAGTTGATTAATTTCATCTTCTGTTAATACTTCAGGAAGTTTTCTCTCTAGTTTGGGAGCCTCAATATTTGAGATAGGAGAATCTTTAATTAGTCCTTCAAAAACTAAATAATTAAAAAAACTTTTTAAAGCGGATATACTTCTAGCCTGACTTCTTGATTTCTTATCTGATAAATTTTTATATAAATAAATTTTTACAGTCTCGCTTTTACAGTTATGAGGAGTGTCTTTGATTTTATTTAAGTCTAAGAATTTTTTAAATAAAATAAGATCAAAATCATAGCTTTTAATTGAGTTGTCACTTAACCCTCTTTCTAATTTTAGGTAATTTTTAAAATTCTTAAAGCTAGAATCCCAATTCATTTTAATTTTTTAATTAGTCTATATGAGTTACCTTTATAATATATGAAAATAACGATAATTAATGGACCTAATTTGAATCTTCTAGGAACTAGAGAAACTGATATATATGGTAGTCAGAATTTTGATTCATATTTAGATTCCCTCAAATCTTCTTTTTCAGAAATTACAATTGATTATTTTCAGTCAAACATTGAAGGTGAAATTATTAATTTTATTCATGAATCTAAAGATTGTGATGGAATCATTCTAAATGCTGCCGCTTATACTCATACTTCTGTTGGAATTGCTGACGCTGTTAAATCAATAGATTGTAGAGTTGTTGAGGTTCATATTTCAAATACGTATTCTAGAGAAGAATTTAGGCACAACTCCTTCTTATCTCCTGTTGTAAATGGAATAATTATAGGTTTTGGTTTAGATAGTTACAGACTTGCACTAGAGAGTTTAATCAACTAAAGATGTATTACTTCATCATATGCATCCGCAACAGCTTCCATTAAAGCTTCACTCATAGTAGGATGAGGGTGAACTGATTTTAATATCTCTTTCCCTGTTGTTTCGAGTTTCCTTCCAAGAACAGCCTCAGCAATCATATCAGTTACTCCAGCTCCGATCATATGACATCCAAGCCACTCTCCATACTTTTCATCAAAAATTACTTTTACGAAACCATCTGAATGTCCTGAAGCTTGAGCTTTTCCAGAAGCTGAAAATGGAAATTTACCAACTTTAATACTATACCCTTTTTCGATAGCCTTTTCTTCTGTTAACCCTACAGAAGCAACCTCAGGAGCGCAATATGTACAACCAGGTATATTTTCATAATCAATAGGCTCAACATCGTGATTAGCAATTTTCTCTACACACAGAATACCCTCAGCTGAAGCAACATGTGCAAGTGCTTGGCCTGAAGTTATGTCGCCAATGGCATAGTAACCAGGAATATTAGTTTTATAATATTCATCAACTATTATTTTATCTTTATCAACCGCAATGCCAACTTCTTCCAATCCAATATTTTCAATATTACTTTTTACACCAACTGCAGAAAGAACAATATCTGCTTCATGTTCAGAAATCTGTCCTTTAGACTTAATCTGGACTTTAACACCTTTCCCTTTTGTATCTGATGAAATTACTTCTGAATTGGTTAGGATTTCAATTCCTGACTTTTTAAAGGTTTTATTTAATTGATTTGAAATATCTTTATCTTCAACAGGTAAAACTCTGTCCATGTATTCAACTATTTTAACCTCAGTTCCCATAGAATTATAGAAGTATGCAAACTCAATACCTATAGCTCCAGATCCAACTATTATCATTTTTTTTGGTTGTTTTTGAAGAGTCATAGCTTCTCTGTAACCAATTATTTTTTTTCCATCTTGAGGAATTGATTCAATAACTCTTGATCTTCCCCCAGTTGCTATTATAATATTATCTGCTTCATATTTTTCAATCTTTCCATCATTTTCAACAGATATAGTTTTATTTGGAAGAACCTTACCATATCCATTAATTACTTCAATTTTATTTTTTTTCATCAAAAAGTTTACACCCTTACTCATTCCATCAGCTACACTTCTACTTCTTTTTACAACAGAGTTAAAATCTTTATCAAAATCTTTAATTTTCAACCCATAAGTATCAGCCTTTTTTAAATACTCAAAAACTTGTGCTGATTTTAATAGAGCTTTAGTTGGTATGCATCCCCAATTTAGACATACACCACCAAGACTTTCTTTTTCAATTACAGCAGTTTTTAAGCCTAACTGAGAAGCTCTTATGGCAGTTACATAACCCCCTGGACCGCTACCTAAAACAACTAAATCATATTTTTTACTCATTTTTATTATTTATAAAATTAATACTTGCAGAATTCACACAATATCTTTTACCTGTAGAAGTTGGTCCATCATCAAAAACATGGCCTTGGTGTCCACCACAATTAGAACACAATATCTCGGTTCTTATCATGCCTAAACTTGTATCTTTTACATATGTAATTGCACCTGGAATAGCACTTTCATAGCTAGGCCATCCACAATCAGACATAAACTTATTATCACTTTTAAAAAGGACTTGACCACACCCTTTACAAGCATATACACCTTCTTCAAAGTGCATATTGTAGATTCCTGTATTTGGTCTTTCAGTTCCTTTATTTCTAAGAATTTCAAATTCTTCTGGGGAAAGGTCTTCTTTCCACTCATTATCAGTTTTATTCACTTTAAAAGTTATTTTAGTTTCTTTGTTTTCTTTAGAAGTTTGACAATTTAGTAGGAATAGGCTAAAAAATAAAACTCCAAATAAGTGTATCTTGTTGTACATCTATTTTTTTGACAAATATATATATCTTTTAATTTATTTGCTTAATTTGACAATCATTTAAATTTATGTTTAAAAAAAAAACTGACCATCCTAGAGGTAGTAAAAAACTAATAGGTGCTTGGACTCTTTATGATTGGGCTAACTCTGTTTATTCTTTAGTCATATCTTCTGCTATTTTTCCGATTTATTATTCTCAATACATTTTTTCTGATACTAACAGTGTATTATTATTCAATTTGAATATTAATAAAGACACCTTAATTAGTTCAGTATCTGGTATTTCATTTTTAATTATTGCTTTTCTTTCACCTTTATTAAGTGGTATTGCAGATTATATTGGTAATAAAAAAATATTCATGAAGTTCTTTGTGTATATGGGATCTCTTTCATGTATAAGTTTATATTGGTTTGAATTAGAAACAATTGAAATTAGTTTATTTTTTTATGTTTTAGCATTAATAGGTTATTGGGGAAGTCTAGTTTATTACAACTCATATTTAACAGATATAACATTTTCAAAACAAACTAATAGCGTTAGTGCTAGAGGTTTTGCTATGGGTTATATAGGAAGTGTAATTTTACTTTTAATAAACCTTATAATGATTAATTTTCATGAAACATTTGGATTTGAATCTGAGATATACGCCATGAAGTTTTCTTTTGCAATTGTTGGTGTTTGGTGGTTAGGTTTTAGTCAATATTCTTTTTATCATCTGCCAAGAGGTAATAAAGGTGTTAAGGTTCCAAAAAATATTATATGGAATGGATTTAAAGAATTGAAAAATGTATATAAAATTATTCGATCAAGTAAAAGGTTTACAAGGTTTTTATTAGCATTTTTTATTTTTTCATTCTCTTTACAAACAGTTCTATACATAGCTTCTTATTTTGGTGTAAATGAAATTGATTGGACAGGTTCTGATCAAACATCAGGTCTTATTATTAGCATTTTGCTTATTCAAATTGTTGCTATTGGAGGTGCTTATTTGTTTACAGAACTAGCCAAAAAGTTTGGCAATATTTTAATTTTAACATTTGCTATTTTTTTATGGGGCGCTGTATGTCTATATGCGTATTACATTAATACTCCTATTGAATTTTATATGATTGCTGGGCTAGTAGGTCTATTAATGGGTGGAACTCAACCTATCGCAAGAGCTACTTTTTCTTTATTTATTCCTGATACCAAGGATACAACTTCATTTTTTAGTTTTTATGATGTTACAGAAAAAATAGGAATAGTATTTGGTATGCTTTTCTATGCCATAGCTGCTCAGGTCACAGGTTCAGTTAGATTTTCTGTAATAATATTTATGTTTTTCTTCTTCTTAGGGGCTATTTTACTAACAAGAGTTCCTCGAATAGATAAAAACAAGTTGGCATAGCTTTTGTCTTTATATATATGTAATAGTTGTAACTATTCAATTAATATTTAATTGTTTTTAGATTATGACAAAATGACTGTAATAATATCTTATGAGTATCATTTTTAATAATATAGACAAAATGTCATTTGATGATCTTGATGAAGAGTCAGAATTCATTCCATTAATGACATCTGAGGACGAAGAAGCACTTGAGAAAGAAAGTCTTCCAGAGGTTTTACCCATACTACCATTAACAAATAATGTTTTGTTTCCAGGTGTTGTTATACCTATTAATGCTGGTAGAGACAAGTCAATTAAATTGATAAATGATGCAAATAAATCAAATAAATTAATTGGTGTTGTAGCTCAGAAAAATTCTAAAATAGAAAACCCAACTGTTGAGAATATCTATGGTATTGGAACTGTGGCTAAAATATTAAGAGTTTTAAAAATGCCAGATGGAAACACAACAGTTATAATTCAGGGTAAAAAAAGATTTAAAATAAAATCTGTAGTAAAAACTGATCCATATATTCAGGCAACTATAGATCCAGTTTCAGACAGGAGTCAAAAAAAATCAGATGGTAAATTTTCAGCAACAATAGATGCTATTAAAGATATAGCTCTAAAAATAATTAAGGAGAACCCAAATATTCCTTCTGAGGCTTCATTTGCAATAAAAAATATTCATAGTTCTACATTTTTAATAAATTTTGTTTGTTCTAATATGAACATTACAATAAAAGACAAGCAGGATTTACTATCAAGCATAAGTGTTGAAAAAAGAGCTCTTAAATGTTTAAAGTTTCTAAATGTTGAATATGACAAACTTGCAATAAAAAATGATATTCAATCTAAGGTAAAGAATGATTTAGACCAACAACAACGGGAATATTATCTTCAGCAACAGATGAAGACTATTCAAGAAGAACTTGGAGATAATTCATATCAAGAAGATGTACAAGAGCTAATTAATAAATCAAAAAATAAGGAATGGAATAACGAAACAAAAGTCCATTTTGAGAAAGAACTATCAAAATTAAAAAGAATGAATTCTCAGGTAGCTGAGTATTCTGTTCAAAGAAATTACCTTGATTTATTAGTTGACTTACCTTGGGAAAAATTTTCTGAAGATAATTTCGATTTAACTAAAGCTCAGAAGATATTAGACAAAGATCATTTTGGACTTGAAGATGTCAAAAAAAGAATTATAGAATATTTAGCAGTTCTTAAATTAAGAAGTGATATGAAGTCTCCTATACTTTGTTTGTATGGACCTCCTGGAGTTGGAAAAACTTCACTTGGTAAGTCTATTGCAAAGTCAATTAATAGAGAATATGTAAGAGTGTCTTTAGGTGGATTAAGAGATGAGGCAGAAATTAGAGGTCACAGAAAAACATATATAGGTGCAATGCCGGGTAGGATTATTCAAAGTATTAGAAAATCAGGAACTTCAAATCCCGTATTTGTACTAGATGAAATAGATAAGGTTTCTAGTGGATCTCAAGGTGACCCTAGCTCAGCATTATTGGAGTTGTTAGATCCAGAACAGAATAATTCTTTTCATGATAATTTTTTGGAAATCGGATATGATCTTTCAAAAGTAATGTTTATTGCTACTGCTAATAACTTATCATCAATGCATCCAGCATTATTAGATAGGATGGAGTTGATAAATGTATCTGGTTATACAACAGAAGAAAAATCTTCAATTGCCTCAAAATTCTTAATTAAGAAACAATTATTAGACCATGGAATGAAGGTTAATGACTTTAAGATTAATAATCAAACATTAAAAGATATCATAACCGGATATACAAGAGAATCAGGTGTCAGAAATTTAGAAAAACACATTGCGAAATTAATAAGAAATAGAGCAAAAAATATAGTTTCTAAATCTAAACTTAATGATACTTCAGATGTTAACTATTTAAAAAATGTTCTTGGTGCTAAAAAATTTTTTAAAGATAAATATGAAAATAATTCTGTGGCAGGAGTTGTTACAGGTCTAGCTTGGACTTCTGTTGGTGGTGAAATATTATTTATCGAATCATCAATTTCAGATGGAAAGGGTGATCTTTCAATTACAGGAAACTTAGGTAAAATTATGAAAGAGTCTGCTATAATTGCACTTGAATATATTAAATCAAACTACAATATACTAGGAGTTAATAAAGACTTAGACTACTCAAAATATAACATACACATTCATGTCCCTGAAGGAGCAACTCCAAAAGATGGTCCAAGTGCTGGTATAACTATTTTAACATCTTTGGTTTCATTATTTACACAAAAAAGAGTAAAAAAGAACATTGCTATGACTGGTGAGATTACTCTAAGGGGAAAAGTATTACCTGTAGGAGGAATTAAAGAGAAGATTTTAGCTGCTAAAAGAGCTAATATTAAACAAATTATTCTAAGTTCATATAATAAAAAAGATATTGAAGAAATTAATAATAAATATCTTAAAGGATTACATTTTATATATGTTGATTCTATGACTCAAGTTATTCATAATGCCATGTCAAACAGAAAAGTATTAAACCCTAAAGTAATTTGATTTGGACCCTGTAATTATAGCTATTGACGGAGAAGCCTCAACAGGAAAAAGTACTCAAGCTAAAAAAATTGCTGAAAAGTTTAATTATAATTATCGTGATTCAGGTGCTTATTACAGGGCAATAACACTTTACCTTCTTCAAAATAATATTAATTCAAATGATAATATTAGTCAAAGTGTTTTAAATCAAATTTCTATTGAGCAAACGTATAAAGATAAAAAACTAAGTATTTCCCTTAATGGAAATGACGTAACTCAGAAAATTAGAGGTTTTAAGGTTTCTGTAAATGTCAGTAATTTTGCAAAGAAACCTGAAATAAGAAATTTTGTTTATAAACAATTAAGGAGTTTGGCAAGATCTAATTCACTTGTTATAGATGGAAGAGATATAGGAACAGTAGTTTTTCCAAATGCTACATTTAAATTTTTTCTTCTAGCAGATCCAAAAATAAGAGCTGAAAGACGTCATAAGCAGATTAACGATAAATCAGTAAAATTAGAATCTATTGAGGAAGAAATTTTAATAAGAGATAATACTGATTCAACAAGAAAAATCGCACCTCTTAAAAAAGCTGACGATGCCTTTGAAATAGACGTTACACTTCTTACTATTGAGCAGGTTTTTGAGAAAATACTTTCTAAAATAAAATCTTACTAGATAAAAAACTGAACTTAACTTTGCCAATAACTTAATTAATTATATTTTTGCGCACTATGAGTGAAGAAAATACTGCAAATACTAATATAGAGGAGACGGAAAAGTCAGTTAAAACTACTTCCGCTAAAGCTAAAAAAAAGACTGTACCTCAAGATGATTTTTTAACAAACTTCAATTGGCACCAATACCAAGAGGGAATAGATGAACTTGATGACAAGCAAATTAAGGAATTTGAAAAACTTGTCGAAAAAAACTTTGTTGACACATCTGATGATAATATTATTGAGGGAGAAGTTATTCATTTAACAGAGAAAGACATTATAATTGATATTAATGCTAAGTCAGAGGGTGTAATCTCTAAAAATGAGTTTAGATATAATCCTGATCTAAAGATTGGCGATAAAGTTGAGGTAATAGTTGATACCAGAGAAGATAAGTCAGGTCAATTAGTTTTATCTCACAGAAAAGCCAGAGTAATTAAAGCATGGGATAGAGTTAATGAAGCTCATGATAAAGGAGATATTGTACAAGGTTTCGTTAAATGTAGAACTAAAGGTGGTATGATTGTAGACGTTTTTGGGATTGAAGCATTCTTACCAGGATCTCAGATTGATGTAAAACCTATTAGGGATTATGATCAGTATACTAATAAAAACATGGATTTTAAAGTAGTTAAAATCAATCATGAATTTAAGAATGTTGTTGTTTCTCACAAAGCTCTTATTGAAGCAGATATTGAAGAACAGAAAAAGGGTATAATTAGTCAACTTGAAAAAGGTCAGGTTTTAGAAGGTACAGTAAAAAATATGACATCTTATGGTGTGTTTATTGATTTAGGTGGTGTAGATGGTCTTATTCATATTACTGACCTATCATGGAGTAGAATTAATCACCCAAGTGAAATTCTTGAACTAGATCAAACTATCAAAGTAGTTATTTTAGACTTTGACGATGATAAATCAAAGATTCAACTTGGACTTAAACAATTAACTCAACATCCATGGGATAAGCTAGGCGATGACGTTAAAGAAGGATCAAAAGTTACAGGTAAAGTTGTTGTAATAGCTGATTATGGTGCCTTTATTGAAATCGATGAAGGTATCGAAGGGTTAGTTCATGTTTCTGAAATGTCATGGTCAACTCATCTTAGAAGTGCTCAAGATTTTGTTAATGTTGGAGATAATATTGAAGCGATTGTTCTTAATCTTGATAGAGAATCTAGAAAGATGTCTTTAGGTATGAAACAATTATCTGAGGATCCATGGACAGATATTACAAAGAAATTCCCAATAGGTTCAAATCATAAAGGTTCTGTTAGAAATTTCACGAATTTTGGTGTGTTTATTGAGCTTGAAGAAGGTATTGATGGTTTGATTTATATTTCTGATCTTTCTTGGACAAAAAAAATAAAGCATCCTTCTGAGTTCTTATCTCTTGATGATAAAATTGAAGTAGTGATACTTGACTTAGATGTAGATGGAAGAAAACTTAGTCTTGGACATAAACAAACTAAACCAAATCCATGGGATAATTATGAAAAAGATTTTGCTTTGGATACTATTCATAAATCTGAAATATCTGAAGTTATAGAAAAAGGAGCTATTATAAACTTTAATGATGATATCTCGGCTTTTTGTCCTACTAGACATTTAGATAAAAAAGATGGCTCTAAATTAACTGAAGGAGAAACAGCTGAATTTAAAGTAATAGAGTTTAGTAAAGAATTTAAAAGAGTTGTTGTGTCTCACATGGAAACTCATAATGATTCATCTTCAGATGAAATTGTTGAAGAAAAAGTCAAGGAAAAGAAATCCAAGAAAAAAGATGAAAACTAATTTTTTAAATCCTCAATTTTTGAGGATTTTTTTTTAACTATACTTAAAGTTTTAAATTTATATTTTTGTAATAACTTAAAATCATGCCAAATAAAATCCTCTTAGATTCAAAAAAAATTGAAATAATCCTAAGAAGGCTTGTTTATGAATTAATTGAAAATCATAAAGATTTTGATGAGACAGTATTATTAGGATTACAGCCAAGAGGTATTTTTTTTATTGATAAAATTTTAGAAGTATTTAAAAGAGATCATCCTAATATTAAAATTAAAAGTGGTATTCTAGATTATACTTTTTTCAGAGATGATTTTAGAAGGTCCGAGAAAACACTCTCTGCAAGTTCAACAAAAATTGATTTTTCAATTGAAAATAAAAATGTTGTTTTAATTGATGATGTCTTATTCACTGGAAGAAGTATAAAGGCAGCTATGTCGTCTATCGATACTTATGGAAGACCAAAGTCAATTGAACTTCTTGTTTTAATAGACAGAAGATTTAAAAGAGAAATTCCTATTGCAGCTAATTATTGTGGTGCTAAAATTGATACTTTTAAAGGCGATAGAGTAAAGGTTTTATGGGGTAAAAAATTAAAAGATAACGTTATATATATTGAGAGTTAAATGAATAAACTAAGTGTTGACCATCTTTTAGGTATTAAGTCTTTAAATGAAAATGACATAAGTCTAATTTTTAAGACTGCATCTCATTTTAAAGAAGTAATAAACAGACCAATAAAAAAGGTTCCTACACTACGTGACATAACTATAGCTAATTTATTTTTTGAGAACAGTACAAGAACCAAAATATCTTTTGAATTAGCAGAAAAAAGATTAGGAGCTGATATAGTTAATTTTTCAAGTTCCTCATCATCAGTTAAAAAAGGCGAATCATTAATTGATACAGTTAATAATATACTTGCTATGAAAGTTGATATGATAGTTTTAAGGCATCCCAACCCTGGATCCTCTTTGCTATTGTCTCAACATACCAATTCATGTATTATAAATGCAGGAGATGGAGCCCATGAACACCCCACTCAGGCCTTACTAGATTCATTTTCATTATATGAAAATCTAAAAGATCTAAAGGGTAAGAATATTTTAATTGTTGGTGATATTATCCATTCTAGAGTTGCTTTATCAAATATATATACACTTAATCTACTAGGAGCAAATGTAAAACTTTCTTGTCCTTTAAGTCTTCTTCCTAAAGATATAGAAAAGCTAAATGTTTCTGTTGAAACTGATGTAGTGAAAGCATTAAAATGGTGTGATGCTGTAAATGTTCTTAGAGTTCAACGTGAAAGAATGCTTAAATCCTATTTTCCTGATAATAGAGAGTATTCAATGCTTTTTGGTCTAGATGTTAAAAAATTAAATAAAATCAAAAAAGATATACTAATTCTTCATCCTGGACCAATTAATAGGGGTGTTGAAATTACCTCAGATGTTGTAGAATCGAATAATTCTCTTATTTTAGATCAAGTAGAGAACGGTGTTGCAATAAGAATGGCTATAATATATTTACTTGCTTCAAAAATGAATTTTTCAATTAACGAATAATGAAATTATTTAATCACAGGAAATTTTACGATAAGGATTCTTTAAGTATAGACGATATTGGTGATAATCCTATGGATTTTTTTAAAAAATGGTTTAAGGATGCGGAAAAATCTGACGAAATAATTGAATCAAATGCCATGACAGTTTCTACTAGCGATATAAATAATTTTCCTTCTTCAAGAGTTGTTTTATTAAAGGAAATTAGAGATAGAAGTTTAATATTTTTCACAAACTATCAAAGTAAAAAGGGATTAGCTATAAATGATAATCCAAACATCTGTGCATCCTTTTATTGGGCTCCTCTGGAAAGACAAGTCATTTTTAAAGGTATTGCTAAGAAAACATCAGAAAAATATTCAGATATATATTTTAAATCTAGACCCTTCACTAGTCAAGTAGGTGCAATAGTTTCAGACCAAAGTCAAATTATATCTAATTATGATGAGCTTTTAGATAGACATGATAAATTCTTAGAAAAAAATAAAAACACTAATCTTAAAAGACCAGCTCATTGGGGGGGAATTGAAATATTTGTTCTTGAAATTGAATTTTGGCAAGGAAGAGAAAATAGGCTTCACAATAGGGTTATCTCAAATTTAATTAATGACAAATGGGAACATAATCTTTTGTCTCCTTAAATGAAACAAATTACCTTTTTAAGACATTCAAAATCCTCATGGGACTATAATTTAGACGATATAGATAGACCATTAAATAATTCAGGGGTAGCAAAAATTAAAAAAGTAGCTGAATCATCAAAAGCTCAATTTGTTAATTCTGATATAATATTTTCAAGTTCTGCGACTAGAGCTATTCATACTTCTTTAATTTTAACTAGAAGTTTATCTATCAACTCAAATAGGATTAGTATTTGTGAAGACTTATATACTTTTGAATTTAATGAAGTAATAAATTTTATAAATAAAATTGAAAATAAATATTCAGAAGTTGTTTTAGTTGGACACAATCCAGCTTACACTGAAATTTCAAATTATTTTTCCGAAAATAAAATTTTAAATTTACCAACTGCAAGATGGTTCTCTATTAAATTTGATTCTAATTCATGGTCAGATATTTTAAAGTTAAAACCAACTTCTTATATTAATAATTTAAAAAGTGGAATCTAAATACATAAACAGAGAGCTTAGTTGGCTAGACTTTAATGCTAGAGTTCTGCAAGAAGCTTCAAATAAAGAGGTTCCGGTCCTAGAAAGATTAAGGTTTATAGGAATTTTTTCAAATAATTTAGATGAATTTTTTCAAGTTAGATATGCAACTGTAAAAAGAATAGCCGATACAAAACCAAATTCTAAAAATAATAAAGATCATATAGCAGCAAAGAACCTTCTAGATCAAATTACTTCTAAAGTTATAAGCCTTCAATCAGAAAGTTCAATAATTCTAGATTCAATTGAAAAATCATTAAAAAATGAAAACATAGTTTTTATTAATGAAAAAGAGGTTTTGGAGTCTCATAAAGATTTTTTAAAAGATTATTTCATTAGAAAAATTAGTCCTTATTTAGTTACTGTTATTTTATCAAATAACAAACTTCATGATTTTAAGGATAATAAGGCATTTCTAATAACTAACATTAAGCTTAAAGATGATAGTAATATCTATGCATTGGTTGAAATACCTCAAGAAATAAGCAGGTTTGTTGTTCTTCCTAAAAATGATGAAAATCAGTACATTATGCTTATTGATGACATAATTAGATATCATTTATATATAATTTTTAGTTTTTTTAACTACTCTGATATTGAAGCTAATATGCTAAAAATTACTAGAGATGCAGAGTTTGACATAGATGATATTGATCTATCTAAGAGTTATATTAAGAAAATTCAAGAATACGTTAATAAGAGAAAAATTAGTAACCCTGTAAGGCTAGTGTATGATGAAAATATCTCTAATTCAACTTTAAATTATCTTATCAAAAAAATTAAAATCTCTTCCTATGATAGTTTAATACCTGGAGGTAAATACCATCATAGAAGTGATTACATGAATTTTCCAGATCTAGGAAGATCTGATTTATTATATCCAAAAGAAAAAGCATTAGATATAAATGGTTTAAAAATTGAATCTAACCTTTTGGATCAAATATCAAAAGAGGATTTTTTAATGTACACTCCATATCATTCGTTTTCTTATTTGGTATCTATCTTAAGGCAGTCTGCAATTGATCCTAGTGTTAAGTCAATTAAAATTACTTTATACAGACTATCAAAAAAATCAAATGTTATAAGTTCTCTAATTAATGCTGCCAAAAATGGTAAAAAAGTTTTAGTTCAAATTGAACTTCAAGCTAGATTTGATGAAGAAAATAATATTAAGGTATCCCAACAATTAAAAACAGCTGGAGTTGATTTAATTTTTGGAGTCAAAGGTTTAAAAGTTCATTCAAAAATATGTTTAATTGAGAGGTTTAAGGGTAATAAAAAAAGATATTATGGGTTTGTTAGTACAGGAAATTTTAATGAATCTACAGCTAAAATATATTCAGATTTTACTCTATTTACCTCAAATCAAAAAATATTAAAAGAAGTTAATAAAGTTTTTGATTTTCTAAAAGATAATTATAAAAAACATGATTACAAGCATTTAATTGTTTCTCCTCATCAGACTTCTAAAAAACTTTTTGAACTTATAGACAATGAAATCTCAAATGTTAAGAAAGGTTTAAAAGGTCTTATCATACTTAAATTAAACAGTTTTACTAGCTATAAACTAGTTGACAAACTATATGAGGCAAGCAATTCAGGTGTTAAAATAAAATTATTAGTTAGAGGGATATGTTGTTTAATACCGAATAAAATCGGTATGAGTGAAAATATTGAAGTTAAAAGTGTTGTAGATAAATATCTTGAACATTCTAGAGTATATGTTTTTGAAAATGGAGGCAAAACAAAAGTATATATATCTTCTGCTGATCTTATGACAAGAAACATTGAAAAACGTGTAGAGGTTGCCTGTCCAATCTATCAAGAGAATCTTAAACAACAAATTTTAGAAACTCTTTACATTAGTGATAATGATAACGTAAAAACTAGACTAATCAATTATAATATTCAAAATGAATTTGATAATAATTCAAATAGAACTATTAGATCTCAGATAGATACCTACACTTACTTTAAAAAAAATATATCTTAATTTGAAAAAAATTGCTGCAATTGATATTGGCTCTAATGCTGTTAGAATGCTTATTTGTTATGTTATTTCTTCAGAAGATAAACATGTTTTTCAAAAAAATTCATATTTAAGATTACCATTAAGACTTGGTGAAGATACATTTAAAAATGGTGTGATATCAAATCAAAAAATCACTTTACTTACTAACGCAATATTATCTTTTAAGTATATAATGAAAGTTCATGGTGTAAAAGATTATCAGATATACGCTACGTCAGCTCTTAGGGAATCAAAAAACTCAAAAGAAGTGATATCAATTGTAAAAAAGAAAACAGGTTTAAATATAGAGCTTATTACTGGCTTAAAGGAGGCTAAAATAATTTCTAAGGGAAATTCTCTTGAACAAATTGATTTTAATAAAACCTTTATATATGTTGATGTTGGAGGAGGAAGCACTGAATTATCAATTTTAAGAAAAGGTGAGCAGAAGATATCTAAGTCTTTTAAAATAGGGACTGTTAGACTTCTTAATAATTTAGTTGATGATTCAATATTAATGGAAATAAAACATTGGTTAAAATCTAATATAGATTGTGATGATAAAATTAAATTATTTGCAACAGGTGGTAACATAAATAAAATTCAATCAATGACAGGTTCAAAATCTGGTAAACCTATTTCTTATCTTTCTATAAAAGATTTATCAAACATTTTAATAGAATTTAATTACCAAGAGAGAATGGTTAAGTTTGATCTAAATCCAGATAGAGCTGATGTAATAATTCCTGCTTTGAAAATATTCATATCAACTATGGAGTTTGTTAAAGCCAATAAGATTTTTGTCCCTAAGGTAGGTTTAGTAGATGGAATGATAAATGAAATATTTTATGAAAATAGTTCCAGTAAGTTAGATTCTTAACTTCAATTCAGTAATTAATTTACCTATGTTTTTATTGTCTTTAATTAATAAATCAAGTTTATCTTTACTATCTAGGTATGAACTCTTTGTATTATCTTCTGATAATTTAACATCTACTGATATTGAGTAATTATTTAATTCCTTTGACAAAAAAGTTTGAATTGTACTCTTGTAACCCTTAACTTCTTTAAAATTCATTTTATTAACTGTAGATATTGAAATGATATTATTATTAATAGTGGGATTATTCATGTTTAAAAGAGAAAGAATATTATTGTTTCCTTTATTTTTTTCTATATCACAGAATTTTTTCCAAGCAATATTAAAATCATTTTCTGTAAAATTATCTGAAGGTAAATCATCTAATTTTTGTTCTTTTAATTCATCATTGGAATTTTTAAAGCTTAAACTAGCTAATGATAAAGATGAGACTTCTTCAAGCTGAGGTGAACTAAACAATTTTTTATTTATAGATTCAGAACTATTATCAAGTTCTTTTGTTTCCTTTTCTATAAGATTTATTATCTCTGAAGTTTTAATTAAGGAGTTTTTTTTTTAATGCTATCAATTGAAGCTATTCTCATCAGGCAAAGCTCAACATGAATTCTTTTATCATTTATTTTTTGATAATTTATTAAAGATTCATTAATTATTTGAATCATTATAATAAGATCTTCATCCCTAAAATTACTAGATTGATCTATATATTTTGCCCTTAGTTCATCGTTTAAATTAGATATTTTATCTGAATAACCTAACTTGCTAACTAACATTTCTCTTAAGTGTCTAGATAATCCATTTAAAAAATTGACATCATCAAATCCACGACTAAAAACATCATTGTATTTTGTTAAAATTCCTGGAATATCTTTATTTTTAATTAGGCTTGATAAATCAAAATATGTATCATAATCTAAAATATTTAAATTAGATGTTACATCAGCGATATTTAAATTAGAATCTGTAAAACTTACCAATCTATCAAACATTGAGAGTGAATCTCTAATAGATCCATCAGATTTCTCAGCTATCAATGCTAACGAATTTTCATCAAACTTAATTTTTTTGTCATTACAAATGCTAGTTAAAAGCTTGGTGATTGATGGGTTGTCAACTTTCTTAAAATCATAAATTTGACATCTAGATAAAATTGTTGGTATAATTTTATTTTTTTCAGTAGTTGCTAAAATAAATACAACATGTTTAGGAGGCTCTTCTAATGATTTTAAGAATGCATTAAATGCAGCATTAGAAAGCATATGTACTTCATCAATGATATAGACTTTATATTTTCCAATTTGAGGAGGTATCCTAATCTGATCTGTAATATTTCTAATATCTTCAACAGAATTATTAGATGCTGCATCAAGTTCAAAAATATTATACTCAAAGTTTTCATCTAGATCATTTATTTGTTTAGCAAGAATTCTTGCGCAGGATGTTTTGCCTACACCTCTTGGTCCACAAAAGAGAAGAGCTTGAGGTATTTGATCATTTTTTATAGCATTTGAAAGTGTTTTGACTATGGCATCTTGCCCAATCATATCACTGAAATCCTTTGGTCTGTATTCAGATGCTGATGAAATTGAGGATTTATTCATTATTAACAAATATAGAGATTGAGAAAAAATTATTCTCAAATGATATTTTTTTTTTAATAAAATTATCAACAAACACTATATTTGTTCCGCAAGCTGACTTATCGCTGTTTATTCAGAGGAAAGTCCGGACACCAAAGAGCAATGCAACGGGTAACACCCGTCATCTATTTATAGATAGGAATAGTGCAACAGAAAGTATGTACAGGTAATGCTGTAGTGGAATCTTGTAAACTCTGCATGGTGAAACGCCAAGTATATCTACATTTTAAAATTGCTCGTTTTAAGTAGAAGGGTAGGCGGTATGAATGTAATAGTAATATTACATCTAGATAAATGATAAGACTCGACAGAATCCGGCTTATAGGCTTGCTTTTTTTATAATAGTTAATACAGAAGAACCATATTTTCTTTCTTCTATATTTTCATTTGAATCAAATAAGATTATGTTTGAACTATGTTCAATTATTATTTCTCCATCCTTATTTAGGATATCAAATTCTTTTATTTGATTAATCATTTCAATGTATTGTTTTTTTAAAAAATTATAAGGTGGGTCTGCAAAAATTATATCAAATTTTTTTTTTGTATTCTTTAAATAAGTTTTATAATCTATTTTTTTTGTTTGAATATTGAACTCAAACTTCAATGAAGTTTTACTTATAAATTTTATACAATTATGATTATTGTCAACTGATACTAAATCAGAACAACCTCTTGATGCAAATTCATATGAAATGTTTCCTGTTCCAGAAAATAAATCTAACACAGTTAATCCAGCAATATCAAATTTATTTGAAATTATATTAAATAGAGATTCTTTAACCTTATCTGTAGTTGGCCTAACTGGGAGGTTTTTTGGAGCTCTTATAGAGATACTTTTTTTAGTTCCTGATATAATTCTCATTTACAATTGAAAAAAATGGTGAATCATTAATTATTGAAGAATTATTAGTGAAGTGAACGAAATCAATATTAGAATACTTAGAAGCAATTTCATAATAATCTTTAAATTTTTCGTATTTACCTAAAAACATAATTTTATCTTTTTTATTTGTGCTTTCATAGTTCTTTAACACAAAAAACAAATAGTATAAAAACTCATTTTCATCATTGATCTTAAAAGAATTAAAGAAAGCAAACTCGTCATTATTAAAAATAATTATGTCAAACGATTTATAGTTAATATAAATATAGAAGGAAAATCCATCTGATTTTGAAATTCTTTTAACTAAGAAGTTGTATAAATATGTAAAGTAATTCTTGTTTGAGTATTTCAGGTTATTTTTAACTACAACTTCAGTTAATTCATCTGAAATTGTGTAAATAACCTTTATTTTTTTATCATTTGAGGTGTCAGTTACAATAGACTTAGAAATAATTGTGTTTGTTTCCAAGTATTTAGACTTAATCTTTTCTTCATAATATAAACTTGGAACAATAGTTGGTTGAGAATTTAAATAAACAACTTCAACAAAGTCTTTATCTAATTTTTCAAAAATAAGGTTAGATTTTGAGAGATAATCTTTATCTGAAAAATAAATTTTATGATTATCTGTTGCTGATTCAATAAGAAAGTAGGTTTCAAATTGATAAACAAATGTTTTTTTAGTGTTATTCTTTGTTTTTTGCATCAAAAATAGTAGGCCAGTTTCCACTAGTACTTACCTCAGACATAGAACCTAAAATAATCTCTTTTCCATTAACACCATCAACCGAAATAACTTTATTTTCTTGATCTAGTAAATCTTTATTTTGATCAAACAGGACAATATCTTTTGTAACTTTAACTTCAAATACTGGGACCTGATAACCATTTTTATCAATTATATCTGCTTTAATAGAAAACTCAGAATCTGTTCCTTTAATAGGAACTTTTGCCATCATCTTATATGATTCATTTTGACCAAATAGTGAATCTTTAACTGAAACAAAACCAAGAGTATCAATGATTTCAATCTCTTTTAACATATCAATTCTGTATAATCTATTATACTCAAGATAAGATGAATCCCTTTTCTCTATAAGTGTAAATATCCCATTGTCAATAAAACTTACTAAGCTATCAAAGTTATTTGCGTAAAAGCCAGTTACATCTTTATGAGCAATCTGAGCATTTCTTATATCTTTTAGCCTATTAATAACTTGAGTATATCTCTCGTTTTTTACTTTATTAAATTTTATAGGTCCATTAATAGAACTGTATATTTGTGATGCAAAAAAGATTGATAGACACCATAAAAAGAAAAATAATGCACGTTTTTTATTCATTTTGGTATTTTTTGATTCTAACAAATCTACAATTTTTTTTTTTTCGTAATACAATATATAAATGAATTATATTAGAAAAATATTTTAAATGAAAACTATAGCTTTAATACCTGCTAGACTTGAATCTGAAAGGTTTCCTAATAAATTATTAAAAAAAATTAGTGGAATTCCTATTATACTTAAAACTTATAGATCTGCAATAGACACTGAACTTTTTGATGAAGTATATGTAGTCAGTGGTAATGATGAGATTTTAGATCTTATAGTTTCTGAGGGCGGACATGTATTTAAATCTTTAAAAAATCACTCTTCGGGAACTGATAGAATTGCTGAAGCAGCAGCTAATATAGATCATCATATTGTTGTAAATCTTCAAGGAGATGAACCATTTATTAATAAGGATGCTATTAGTGATTTAATAAATTCATTTAAAGATCCTAATGTTCACATAGCTTCACTAATGACTAAGTTTAAATCTTTTGATGAAATAAAAAATCCCAATAATGTTAAGGTTATTGTAAACAATAAGAGTAATGCTATTTATTTTTCTCGTCAACCAATTCCTTATGGTTCAAACAATATTCGAGATTACAATAGGCATATAGGTGTTTATGCATTTTTAAAAGACTCATTAATTGATTTCTCTAAATTAGAAAGATCAAAACTTGAAATAATAGAAAACCTTGAAGGAAATAGAATTGTTGAGAATTCAAAAAAAATAAAAATGATAATAACTTCCTTTCATGGTATATCGATAGACACACCTGAAGATCTTATCAATGCAGAAAAATTCAATTCTCAAAATGATTAAAATTCTATCAAAATTTATTTTAAATAAAGTTTTTGGATGGAGAGTTAAGGGGATTTTGCCTATTAATGATAAATATATTATTGCTGTTGTTCCTCATTCTAGCTATTTTGATTTAATAGTAGCTGTTTTGATAAGGACTTATTCTGGTTTGAAAATTAAATTTATTGGTAAAAAGGAGTTATTTAATCCGATTACATCATTCTTTTTTAAATTCCTTGGTGGAATTCCTGTTGATAGGAGCAAGAATGCAAATCTTGTTGATGCAGTTGTAGATCTCTTTAAAACTAATAAGATTGAAATTCTTGCAATTGCTCCAGAAGGAACAAGGAAGGAAGTAAACAAATGGAAGACAGGCTTCTACTATATTGCACTGAAAACCAAGTTACCTATACTAATGGTATCGTTTGATTATAAAAGAAAAGAAGTTAAGATTAATAACCGATATCATCCAACAGGTAATATTGACAATGATTTTAATGAGCTTGAAAAAATGGTAAGTGATGTAATTGTTAGAAATAAAATTTAATCATAAGATTTCATATTGTGATAAACATTTTGCACATCGTCATCTTCATCAATCATATTTATTAGTTTTTCTACTTTAATTATTTCATCCTCGCCAAGATCTTTCAAAGTAATTGCCTCTCTTTCAAATTCACTTGATGTAATATCAAAATTTCTTCTTTCTAATTCTTTTTGAAGAGATCCAAAGTTTTCAAATTTAGCTGTAATACTAATTTCACTTTCTGATTTACTTAAATCTGTAACTCCAAAGTCAATTAAGTCTAACTCTAATTCTTCTATATCCAATCCCTCATCTTTTATTTGAAAGAAGCACAAATGATTAAATAAAAAATCAACTGATCCTGATGTTGCAAGATTCCCATCACACTTATTAAAATAGCTTCTAATGTTAGCAACAGTTCTATTATTATTGTCTGTAGCAGCTTCTACAAGAATAGCTATACCATGTGGAGCATAACCTTCTAGTAAAATCTCTTTAAAATTTTCTGTGCTCTTTTCAAAAGCTTTTTTAATAGCTCTCTCAATATTATCTTTAGGCATGTTAGCAGCCTTTGCGTTCTGAATAATTGCTCTTAATTTTGAATTTGTAGATGGGTCAGGTCCTGAGTCTTTTACAGCGATTATTATCTCTCTCCCAATTCTAGTGAAAGTTTTAGCCATATTAGACCATCTTTTCATTTTTCTGGCTTTTCTGAATTCAAATGCTCTTCCCATAATTAAATAAATGGTGTTTTTGTAATTTCGGCTTGATAAATGTTATTTCTAATTTTTATATAAATTAAATGATCTTTTTGATTTGCAGAATTAATATGTGCAAGACCAATTCCTTTCTTTAGAACTGGTGAAAATGTCCCTGAAGTCACCTTGCCAATTAATTTATTATCATTGTCAAATATTTCATAGCCTTTTCTTGGTATTGACTTTTCTTTTAACTTAAATCCAACTAATTTTTTATCGCAACCTTTTTGAATCTGCTCATTAATAATTTGACTGCCTATAAAATTTGTTTCAATTTTAGTAATCCATCTTAAGTTTGCCTCTTCTGTTGTTACATCTTCATTAATATCATTTCCATATAAACAATACCCCATCTCAATTCTTAATGTATCCCTAGCAGCTAAGCCAATAGGTTTTATATTAAATTCTTTGCAACTAAATAATGCATCCCAAACAGAACCTGCTATTTGATTAGGTATATATAGTTCGTAACCTCCAGACCCAGTGTATCCAGTTTTTGAGATAATAATATTATTAAACCCTGCAAAAGAGGAAACAATAAATGAATAATTAGATATTAATGATAAATCTTCATTAGTAAATTTTTGACATAATTCTTCAGCTTTTGGTCCTTGTACAGCAAGAAGTGATATTTCATCAGAAATATTAACTATGGAGCAATTAAATTCTCTATTCTGTTTAAGGATCCAATCCAAATCTTTAGATATATTTGAAGCATTTACAACTAGTAGATATTTATTTTCTTCAAGTCTATAAACTATGAGATCATCAATGATACCTCCAAGATCATTTGTTAAGCAGTTATATTGAGCCTTTCCAATTTTAATTTTTGAAATATCATTAGAACATATTTGTTGAATAAATTTTAGAGAATTAGATCCTGAAATTTCAATTTCGCCCATATGGGAAACATCAAACACTCCAACCTCATTTCTTATATGCAAGTGTTCTTCATTAACAGATGAATAGCTAATTGGCATAAGATAATTAGCAAATTCAACAATTTTTGCATTTAATTTTTTATGTCTACCAAAAAGAACTGTTTTTTTCATTAATTTGAACTCTAAATATATTATTATGAAATTCAAAAATACTCTTTTTTTACTTTTGATTTTTTCCTCTTCAAGTATTCTTTCAGGTCAACAATATATTGATGATTTAGGTTCAGAATTTCATAAAAAGAAAAGACAAGAATTTAGGGATAAAATGCCTCAAAATAGTATTGCATTTTTCTTCACTTCTCCTATAATGAAAAGATCTAATGATACAGACTTTATGTATCATCAAGATCCTAACTTTTATTATTTATCTGGTTGGAAAGAGCCACATGGTGTCCTTGTAATATTTAAAGATGATCAACAAGATGATAATGGTTTATTCAATGAAATTCTTTATGTAAGAGAGAAGAATGAATACAGAGAAATGTGGGATGGTAGGAGACTCGGTATACAGGGTGCAAAAAAAATGGACTTTGATAGAGTTAAGCTTAGATCAGATTTTATTAAAAATCCCATCCAAATTCAAAGTTTTTCAAATATTTTAAACATGGATATTCGAGATGATGTAAGAGATTTTAAAGATGATAAATATGATCTATATGATATTCAAAATAAATTTCTTGAAATTATTACTGATAAAGAATTAATAATTGGGACAGGTGATATGAAAAAAGAATTAAATAATATTTCAGTTGATAATATTATGTCTAGTTTAAGACAAACTAAGGATCCTTTAGAAATTAAACTTATAACCAAAGCTATAAAAATTTCTTCCTTAGCTCAAATTGAGGTTATGAAGGCAATACATGGAGACATGACGGAAAGAGAGGTTCAAGGGATACATGAATTTATTTATAGAAAATATGGTGCTGCTCACGAGGGTTATAATTCAATTGTGGGTGCTGGAGCAAATTCGTGTATTTTACATTATGTTACTAATGAGGATATCAACATTGATAATGAATTAATCCTTATGGATCTTGGTGCAGAATATAGAGGTTACACCGCAGATGTAACTAGGACAATTCCAGTAAATGGTAAATTCTCTCCAGAACAAAAAGAAATTTATGATTTAGTATATGAATCTCAGGAAGAGGCTATAAAAAAAGCTATAGTTGGAAATACTTTTAATGATATTTACATTGAGAGTCTTCAAATAATCTCAAAGGGTCTAATAAAATTAGGAATTATAAATGATGCGAATGAAGCTAAAAAATACTATCCTCATGGAGTTTCACATCATATAGGTTTAGATGTTCATGATCCTGGATCAAGAACATTAGAAAAGAATATGGTTATAACTGTAGAACCAGGTATCTATATTCCTGAAAACAGTGATTGTGATCCAAAATGGTGGAATATTGGGGTAAGAATTGAGGATGATATATTAATAACTGATTCTGAACCTATAAATCTTTCAGTAGATGCTCCTAGGTCATCAAGTGAAATTGAAAAAATCATGAAGTTAGAAAGTCCAATTAATCAATTAATACTTCCAGATATAAACGATTAATTTCTATTAAGTAGTATTTCTTTTAGTTCAGAGTAGCTTCCAATTGATTGATAATTGCTTTCTTTATTTAGGATATTTTTTATTGAAGCTGGATATTTTATTTTTGAACTAATAGTATCTTCAACTACATCTTTGAATTTTATTGAATGAGCTGTAGATATAAATATCCCATTTAAAGTATCATCATTTTTACTTCCCATATACTCTTTTAACCCTAGATAGCCAATTGCTGAGTGTGGATCTGTGAGATAATTTTCTGAAGTAAATAATTTTTTAATTGCTTGTTTAGTTGTTTTATCATCATAGCTAAATCCAGATATATTTTTTCTTATTTTTTGTAAATCATTGTTATATATTTTCTGAATTCTTACAAAATTACTTGGATTTGAGACATCCATTGCATTGGAAATTGTGGGGTATGTATTATTAGGCTCAAAGATACCTTCCTTTATATATCTAGGAATAGTATCATTTATATTAGTTGCAGCAATGAAGTGATCAATTGGTAAACCCATTGATTTTGCAAGAATTCCTGCGCATATGTTTCCAAAGTTTCCACTTGGAACAGAAAAGACATTTCTTTTATTATTAATTTTTTTATATGCTAAAAAATAATAAAACATTTGAGGAAGCCATCTAGCTATATTGATTGAATTTGCAGATGTTAAAGCAATATTCCTGTTAATTTCCTCATCGTTAAATGCTTTTTTAACCATAGACTGACACAAATCAAAGTCACCTTCTACTTCAATTGCATTAACATATGATCCATTTGTTGTTATTTGTTTTTTTTGAACCTCACTGATTTTTCCTTTAGGGTATAAAATACAAACATCAATATCCTTTGTATTAGAAAAACCTTTTGCTACAGCTCCGCCAGTATCTCCTGAAGTTGCTACTAAAACAGTAATTTTTTTGGATGTATAACTATCTTTGAAATAATTCAGACATGACGCCATAAACTTAGCACCTATATCCTTAAAAGCTAATGTTGGTCCGTGGAATAATTCAAGCGAATAAATTGATTGTTCTATTTTTTTTAAAGGAATTTTAAAAGAAATAGTATCTTTTATTATTTCTAATAATTTATTTTTTGGAATTTCATCACCTATATAACTTCTTATAACTTCGTAACAAATTTCAACGTCATTTAGACTTTTTAATGATTCAACAAAACTTACTGGTAGTTTGACATTCTTTTCAGGAAAATATAACCCTTTATCTGGAGCTAATCCATTTATAACTGCCTTCTTAAATGAGGTAGGAGCTGAGTTATGATTTAAGCTTATATATTTCAATTTGACTCAAGTATTTTAATGCCTGTTGTGTTAATTTTAGAAATAAATCCATCATAACTAATACCAAGTTTATTATAATGATCAGTTGTAGCTTTTAGAATTTTTTCTGATATATTCGTGTCTTTTGATAATGAAAAAATTGAAGGTCCAGAACCAGAAATTCCCGCAGCAATTGCACCATTATTTTTTGATAGTTTTATTATATTATCAAATTCTGGTATTAAAATTCTTCTATCTGGCTCAGCAATAATATCTACAATTGATCTTGACATTAGATTAAAATCTTCACTATATAAACTACTAACAAAGGAGCCTAGATTAGCAGATTGTTGAACCATTTCTTCAATTTTAATCTTTTTTCTCAAAACTTTTCTTGAATCTGAAGTTTTAATCTCAATGTTGGGTCTAATTATAATAACCTCTAAACTTTTTGGTGTTGGAAGTTTAATAACATCAATTTCACTAATTGATCTAACTAATGTAATTCCACCTAAGATAATTGGTGCAACATTATCTGCATGATATGAATCACTTACAAACTTCTCACCTTCCATTGAAAATTTAATCAAATCCAATTGACTAAATGGTGAATCAAGAAGTTGATTAATTGCAAAAACTGTTCCAGCTGAACTAGCAGCAGAGCTACCAATCCCACTTCCAGGCTTGATACCCTTCTTTATTTCAATCTCAAAACCAAATTCAGTAGAAGTTTTTTTAAGTAAAGCTTGAGCTGCTATTCCAGCTACATTTTTATTAATATCGTTAGATATATTGTAGTTATCATTTGACTTGATGATTATCCCTTTATTTTCAGTCTTTGTAACCGTAATTTCATCTCCTCTGTTATTAAGACAAACGCCTAGAATATCATATCCACAGGATAAATTAGTAATGCTTCCAGGTGAAAAAACTTTAATTTTATCCATTTTCTTGACTTGCTTTTATTATATCAGCAAATACACCAGATGCAGTGAATTCACCTCCAGCACCTGCTCCTTTGACAACTAGAGGAGATTCATTATATCTCTCTGTATAAAACACAGTAATATTATCACTTCCAACTAAGTTGTAAAAAGGATGATCATTTCCAACAGCTTCAAGTCCAACACTAGCTTTGCCTTTATCAAGTTTTGCTACAAATTTTAACCTTAAGCCTTTATCTTTTGCATTATTTAAAATGCTGTTAAAGTGTTCTTTATTTTTTAATAATGACATTAAAAAATCTTCTTTAGATTCTGTATTTATTGAATCATTGGGTAAAAAATGATTTTTACTAATATCATCAAATTCAAGTTTATAGCCACTTTCTCTAGCTAAGATTAATATTTTTCTGGATACATCAACTCCGCATAAATCAATTTTTGGATCTGGTTCAGTATACCCAAGATCCACAGCCTTAGATACTATCTCATGAAAAGTATCAATTTCTTGGAAATTATTAAAAATATAATTTAAAGTTCCAGAAAGAACAGCTTCAATTTTAATTATTTTATCGCCTGAATTTATTAGATTATTTAGCGTACTTATTACGGGAAGAGCAGCTCCAACATTAGTCTCATATAAAAATGGAGCATTATTATCTCTAGATAAAGATTTCAGCTCTTCATAGTTAGAAAAAATATCTGAATTAGCAATTTTGTTACAAGTTATAATACCTATTCCGTTTTTTAAATAATTCCTGTAAGTATTTGGTATTAAGTCGCTTGCGGTATTATCTACAAACAAACTATTTCTTAAATTTAATTCTAAAACTGTTTTTTGAAAAATATTACTATCTGCAATTATCTCAGATTCTTCCAATTGTTTTTTCCAATGATCTAGATCCACTTCAGAATCTGACATAATCATTTTTCTAGAATTAGATATTCCAATTACTTTTAGATTTAGTTTAAGATTTTTTGCAATAAAATTTTTCTGATTTTTTATTTGATCTATCAAAAATCCTCCTACATTTCCTACTCCGGTTATAAATAGGTGTATATCTTTGAGGTTATCTTCAAAAAAGGTTTCATGTAATGCATTTAGAGCTTTTTTGGTATTTTTTTCGTCAATAATAATTGAAATATTTCTCTCAGATGCACCTTGAGCAATAGCTCTAATATTTATATTGTTTTGCCCTAATGCATTGAAAAGCTTTCCACTTATACCTTTTTTACTTTTCATCTTATCTCCAACAATTGCAATATTTGACAGTCCAGTCTCTATTTGAGATTCATTTATCCTTTTTTGGGATATTTCAAACTCAAATTCTTTATCAATCACTTTTTTTGCAGTAGAAGCATCATCTGAATCAATAGCAATACAAATTGAAAATTCTGAAGAAGCTTGAGTTATCATTACTACATTAATATGATGTATAGATAGTGATTCAAAAAATCTTTTGGAGAAACCTGGAACTCCAACCATACCAGAGCCTTCAAAATTAAGAATAGAAATATTTTCTATGTGACTAATTCCTTTGACAATTTCATCATCATCAAGTTTTGTTGAATTTGATATGCATGTTCCATTAGCTTTTGGATCAAATGTATTTTTAATATAAACAGGTATATTATCCTCTATTAATGGTTGAAGAGTTGGAAAGTAAATAACTTTTGCTCCAAAAAAAGATAGTTCCATAGCTTCTTTGTATGAAAGAAATTCGATTGGTAATGCTTTCTTAACAATTTTAGGATTAGCACTGTAAACTCCACTAACATCAGTCCAAATTTCAAGGGATTTTGCATTGCTATATTTTGCAAATATAGCAGCACTATAGTCAGACCCGCCTCTCCCCAAGTTTGAAATTTCATTATTCTCATTTGAACAAATATATCCTGGAGCAATAATCATTTTTGATTTAATTAAGTCTAGTCTATTTTTAATATTTATAGATGATTTATCATTGTCTAATACCTGATTATTATTGAAGTTTTTGCTGAATATAACTTCTCTAGAATCTATAATAGATATATCAAAACTATTTTGTTTTAGAATCTCAAAAATTATATTACTTGAAAGTATTTCTCCGAGAGTTAAAACTTTTGAAATTGTTTTTTGTGTTACTTCATCTATAGTTGATATGGCATCTAAAATTTCCTCAAGCTCATTTAGTTTTTCTTTAAGAAAGCTTTTCAACGAACTTTGCCCATCTAAACTAGAAAGATTTTCAATTACCTCTAGATGTCTATTTTCAATTTCTTTGATTACATCTTCAGTAGATTTCCCTTTTAGGTTAAGACATTTTTGAAGTAGATTGGTAATACCGCTAAATGCAGATACAACAACAATTATGTAGTCCTCATTATTTTTTAAAATGGATATAACCTTTGATATAGATTTTGAATCAGCAACAGAAGTGCCGCCAAACTTTAGTACTTTCAAGAAGCTATTTCTTTTTTATTAATTAATAATGTCAAGTTATCTAAATCGGATTTATGATCAACGTATAACTTGTCTCCAGGTTTTATTTTATCTGAAACTAGGTTTTCAGCAATCAAATCTTCAATGTACTTTTGAATCATTCTGTTAAGAGGTCTAGCGCCATTTTTTTTATCAAATCCTTTTTCACAAATGAAAGACTTAGCTTTTGTAGAAATTGATAGATCATAACCGATATTGCTTACTCTCTCTTTAAGTTTATTTACCTCAATTATAACAATTTTATTAATCTCTTTGATAGAAAGTGAGTTAAATATTATACAATCATCCACTCTATTTAAAAATTCAGGAGCAAATGTATTCTTTAATGCTCTTTGTATTACCTTTTGTTCAGTTTGAGATGTTTGATCAACAGAGGATTTAGTTTCAAAACCAACTCCAATACCAAAGTCATTAATTTGTTTAACACCTATATTAGATGTCATGATTATGATAGTATTTTGAAAGTTTATTTTTCTTCCAACACTATCTGTTAGAAAACCATCATCAAGAATTTGAAGAAGCATACTATATATATCAGGATGACCCTTTTCAATTTCATCAAATAAAACAACAGAATAAGGTCTACGTTTCACTTTTTCAGTTAGTTGTCCTCCTTCTTCATATCCAACATATCCTGGAGGAGCTCCAATTAATCTAGATACTGAAAACTTCTCCATGTATTCACTCATGTCAATTCTAATCAAATTTTCCTCTGATTCAAATATCTCTGAGGCTAAAACTTTAGCTAACTGAGTCTTTCCTACACCAGTTTGGCCAAGGAAAATAAATGAACCAATAGGTCTGTTAGGAGAATTTAACCCAGCTCTATTTCTTTGAATTGATTTAACTACTTTAGATACAGCCTGATCTTGGCCAATAATTTTATCTTTAATTATTTTTTCAAGCTTTGATAATTTATTCTTTTCAGTCGATACAATTTTATTAACAGGAATGTTTGTCATCATTGAAACAACATCAGCAATTTCATTTTCATCAACTTTAACTCTATTTAGCTTAGAATCTTCATGCCATCTATTTTGAGCTTCAACTAGTTTTTTCTCAACTCTTTTTTCATCATCTCGAAGCTTCGCTGCTTCTTCATATTTTTGTTTTTTTACAACAGAGTTTTTTAATTCTCTAACATCTTCGAGTTGTTTCTCCATTAGAATAACTTCCTCTGGAACATCCATGTTATTTATATGGGCTCTAGACCCAGCTTCATCTAAAGCATCAATAGCTTTGTCTGGAAGGAATCTATCAGTGATATACCTTTGGCTTAATTCAACACAAGCAATTAAAGCTTCATCTGTATAATTAACATTATGGTGGGATTCATATTTATCTTTAATATTTCGTAAAATTTCTACTGTTTCTTCCTTGTTAGTCTCTTCTACAAGAATTTTCTGAAATCTTCTTTCAAGTGCACCATCTTTTTCTATATGCTGGCTGTATTCATTTAGTGTTGTAGCCCCAATACATTGAATTTCACCTCTAGCTAAAGCAGGTTTGAACATGTTAGATGCATCTAGACTTCCAGTTGCACCACCAGCGCCAACAATTGTATGAATTTCATCAATAAATAAAATTATATTTCTGTTTTTCTCAAGTTCATTCATAACAGCCTTCATCCTTTCCTCAAACTGGCCTCTATATTTTGTGCCTGCTACTAAGCTAGCTAGATCAAGAGTTATAACTCTTTTACCATAAAGTATTCTTGAAACTTTTTTTTGAATTATTCTTAATGCTAACCCTTCTGCGATAGCAGACTTACCAACACCTGGTTCTCCAATTAAAAGGGGGTTATTTTTTTTTCTTCGACTAAGAATTTGAGATACTCTTTGAATCTCTTTATCCCTTCCTATAACAGGATCTAATTTGTTAGATTCAGCTAGTGCAGTCATGTCTCTTCCAAAATTATCTAAAACAGGAGTTTTAGTTTTAGAAGTTGATTTTGTTTTTTGTTTTGAAGAAAAGGGATTATTAGTAGACTCTTCAGAATCATCTCTTTCATCAGGAAAAGTAGAAGAGGTTGGGTATTCAATTATATCGTCAGATCCAGTCTCATTTATCATAGATTTAAATTTCTCTTTGACACTATCGTAGTTAATATCCATTTTAGACAAAACTTTTGTAATTGGATCGTTATCATTTCTTAAAATACATAATAGCAAGTGAGCAGTATTAATATTTGTACTTTGAAACAGTTTAGCTTCTAAAAAAGTTGTCTTAAGTGCTCTTTCAGCTTGTCTTGTTAGGTGAAGATTTTTCTTTTCGTTAAGATTTATAGATGAACTGTCAATAATTGCAGGATTTAAAAGCTCAATTTTTTTTCTAAGTTCATCAAGGTTAATCTCAATTGAATTTAAAATTGAGATAGCTTTACCTCCTCCATCTCTAAGCATTCCTAGGAGTAAATGCTCTGTTCCAATTTGTTTATGCCCTAATCTAAGGGCTTCTTCCTTACTGTAAGAAATTACATCTTTAACCCTTGATGAAAAATTATCGTCCATTTTCAAATATTTATCGTCTAAAATATATCATTAAACTAAATAAACAAAGAAAATGATTATACTAATTATTTATTTTGAGATAAAACTTTTCAATCAATAATGTTAATAAATATTCTTTTTTTAAAACAAAATATTTGATGTAAATAACCCTTGATTAATTATTTTAGCATTAATATAATATTATGGAAAAAGATAAATTAATTCCAATTAAGATTGAAGATGAAATGAAGTCAGCTTACATCGATTATTCGATGTCTGTAATTGTTTCAAGAGCATTGCCAGATGTAAGGGATGGACTTAAACCAGTTCACAGAAGAGTGCTTTTTGGAATGAATGAAATGGGGGTTAGATCTTCATCTTCTTATAAAAAATCTGCGAGAATTGTTGGTGATGTTATGGGTAAATACCACCCGCACGGTGATAGTTCAGTATATGACACTATGGTTAGAATGGCTCAGGAATGGAGTTTAAGATATAATTTAGTCGATGGACAAGGTAATTTTGGGTCTGTAGATGGAGATAGTCCAGCTGCAATGAGATATACAGAGGCTAGAATGCAAAAAATATCTGAAGATCTTTTATCTGATATTGATAAAGAGACTGTTGATTTTCAACTTAATTTTGATGACACTATAATGGAACCTACGGTTTTACCTACTAGAGTCCCAGCTCTTATAATAAATGGTGCCTCTGGAATTGCAGTTGGAATGGCTACAAACATGCCTCCTCATAATCTTTCTGAAGTTATAGATGGGATAATGGAATACATAGATAATAATGATGTTACAATAGACGAACTTATCAAACACATAAAAGCTCCAGATTTTCCAACCGGAGGAACTATTTATGGTTATGATGGAGTAAAAGAAGCTTTTCATACAGGTAAGGGAAGGGTTGTTATGAGAGGAAAAGCTATTATTGAAAATGTTAACGACAGAGAATGTATAATAGTATCTGAAATTCCATATCAGGTTAATAAGGCTGATATGATTAAAAAAACTGCAGATTTAATCAATGATGGAAAGATTGAAGGAATCTCAACAATTAGAGATGAGTCAGATAGAAATGGAATGAGAATTGTATATTTACTTAAGAGAGATTCAATTCCAAATATAGTTTTAAATAAACTTTTTAAGTATACCTCTCTTCAATCTTCATTTAGTGTTAACAATGTTGCTTTGGTAAACGGAAGACCTCAGCTTTTAAATCTTAAAGATTTAATTCATCATTTTGTAGAGCATAGACATGATGTTGTTGTGAAAAGAACAAACTATGAATTAAAAAAAGCTGAACAGAGAGCACATATTCTAGAAGGACTAATTATAGCAAGTGATAATATTGATGATGTTATTGATTTGATAAAAAAATCCTCAAATGCTGAAGATGCAAGACTAAAGCTTGAAAAAAAATACAAGCTTTCGGAGATTCAAGCCAAAGCAATAATTGAGATGAGATTAAGACAGCTAACGGGGCTGGAACAAAATAAATTAAGAGAAGAGTATGACGAACTTCAAAAAGTAATTAAAGGTTTTAAAGAACTATTGGATAGTAAGTCTATGAGAATGGATCTTATTAAGGAAGAACTTACGGTTATTAAAGATAAATATGGTGATGAGAGAAGATCTGTAATTGAATATGCAGGTGGAGACTTTAGAGTTGAGGATATTATTCCAGATGAAAAAGTTGTAATCACTATATCACATGCAGGATATATTAAAAGAACTCCTCTTACTGAATATAAAACTCAAAATAGAGGGGGAGTTGGTCAAAAAGCATCAAAAACGAGAGATGAAGACTTTTTAGAGGACTTATTTGTTGGTACAAATCATCAGTATATGTTGTTTTTTACCCAAAAAGGTAAATGTTTCTGGATGAGAGTTTATGAAATTCCTGAAGGCTCAAAAAATTCAAAAGGAAGAGCTATTCAAAACCTTATTAACATAGAACAAGATGACAGGGTTAAAGCATTCATTTGTACACAAGATCTTAAGGATGAAGATTATGTAAATAGTAATTATGTAATTATGGCAACAAAAATGGGTCAAGTAAAGAAAACTTCTTTGGAACAATATTCAAGACCTAGATCTAATGGTATTAATGCTATTACAATTAAAGATGGAGATGAACTTCTAGAAGCTAAACTGACTAATGGAAATAGTCAAATTATGCTCGCTGTTCAATCAGGAAAAGCAATCAGATTTGAAGAAAGTAAAACTAGACCAATGGGTAGAAATGCTTCTGGTGTAAGAGGTATTAGATTAAAAGATAAAAAAGACGAGGTTGTTGGAATGATTTCTGTCAATGATATGGATGCTAACATATTGGTTGTTTCTGAAAATGGCTTCGGTAAAAGATCATCTCTTGAAGACTACAGATTAACTAATAGAGGTGGTAAAGGTGTTAAAACTATATCTATAACAGAAAAAACTGGTAAATTAGTGTCATTGAAAAGTGTCTCTGATAATGATGACTTAATGATTATTAATAAATCGGGTATTGCTATTAGAATGCAGGTTGAAGATCTTAGGGTAATGGGAAGAGCAACTCAAGGTGTAAAAGTTATAAGTCTTAAAGACGGTGATAGCATTGCTGCTGTTGCTAAAGTAATGAAAGATGAGGATGATATAGAAGACGTTAACGAAATTGAATTTACAGGAGACACTGTTTAAATAACTGAAATATGAAAAAACTAATACTACTTACTTTATTATTCACAGTCTTTTTTTCAACAGCACAAAAGAAGGAGCTAAGAAACGCAAATAAGTTTTTTATCTCTGGTG
>Ga0209374_1000554_pt1 | contig 41233 bp, 37 predicted proteins | sample SaaInlLV_DNA_10m_FD_184683 | JGI IMG/M metagenome (GOLD analysis project Ga0209374, IMG submission 184683) | Marine microbial communities from expanding oxygen minimum zones in the Saanich Inlet - SI075_LV_DNA_10m (SPAdes) (version 2) | ecosystem: Environmental > Aquatic > Marine > Unclassified ... | reverse complement strand
ATCAAAAAACAGCGGCAGGTAGTACTCGGCACCACCAGGAATCCGGCCGGCAGTCACTTCGTTAAAGGTGGGGCAGAGGTCCGCGTCGCCATCAAACGTGTCATACCATGACATCTGGAAACGGCGAATTGCATCCGAGTTGACGGGAAATTCCCGTGCGGGCATGAGTTTAATATGCGACACCTGGTTAACGGTCCGTTGTGTTTCAGGGTCAAAGGTACGAAGTGTCTCGACCTCGTTGTCGAATAGATCAATGCGATAGGGTGACTCGCTTCCCATTGGAAAGACGTCGAGGAGGGCGCCCCGCACAGCAAATTCTCCATGCTCCATTACGGTCTCGACCGCATGGTATCCGTTGAGTGTGAGTCCGGTTGTGAAGCGCTCCAGATCGAACTGGTCACCAGCGCTCAAGTCCAGCGTGTTGCCTTCAATGAAATATTTCGGTGGGGTACGCAGCATCGCTGTGGTGATTGGGAGTATGACGAGTCCCTGAGCGAGATTGGGTAGTTCGTAAAATGTCCTCAGGCGTTGTGACACGATGTCTTGATGAGGAGAAAAATGGTCGTAGGGCAGAGTTTCCCAGTCAGGCAGTGTGAGCACCGGAATATCGGATTGCAGGAACAACGGCAGTTCACGCGCGAGGACCAGCGCGTCGGTAGAACTCGGGACCAGCACGATGAGTGGTCTGTCTGCCGCGGCAAGTTCGGCAATCGCCGCTGAGCCCGCTGAGCCCAGCAATGGGCCTATCGCTGTTCGCGATCCCACTGAATTGGGCCAAGGCGTGTCTGCAAGGCGATCTTTAAGCATTGTGGAGGTCTGGCATTTCCCGCCTATTGTAGGGGTCGTGGCGCACAACGGCCATGGCAATAGTGCTTTTAAGGTTGCCTAGTGGCAGTCGCGAATCGATAATGGCGCGCGGCCACACTGTCGTCTTGCAAGTACGCCGAGTGCTTTTAGGGTGTCAGAGGGTGATTTCTCGTTGTCCGATCATGCCAAGGAGCTCCAGTGACTGAAGAACGCAAACGATCCAGACCCGATGACTACTTTGCCGATTGGAAAGAGCGTGAGGCGCTTTCTGAGTCCATGATACCGGTGGTGGGTCGCTTGTCTCGCGAACGCAACGTCAAGAGCTACATATACGGTCGGTCTCTCGTTAACCAGTCGGTACTGGATATTATGAAAAGCCATCGCTGGGTCAGACAAATGGAGGACAACGAGTTATCGGAGTTCGAAACGACACCTGTTCTCAATGCGGTGCATTCGCTTGATCTTGGGCCCTGTCATTTAGATATCGGACGCTTGGCTGTCGCTTATTTTGACAAAGGAGCGGGCGCGGGCCTCTCGGTTGAGGAGTATGTGGCTCAGGAGCTTGATTATCTTATCGGTTCGATTCAGAAACCTGTGGATGCGCCCGTTGACGTCGTGTTGTACGGCTTTGGACGTATTGGACGCCTCATGGCGCGAATCCTCATCGCTAAAACTGACGGTGGGGATAGCCTGCGTCTAAGAGCGGTGGTGGTGCGCCGTGGCAATGCGGAAGATGACTTATTGAAGCGTGCGAGTCTTCTGCGCCGAGACTCCGTTCATGGAGTGTTTCAGGGAACGATTCGGGTGGATAAGGAGCGACAGTCTTTTGTTGCCAACGGCAATGAGGTAAAGGTCATTTATGCCGATTCGCCTGAGGATATTGACTACACCGACTACGGCATTGACCGATGCATCGTGGTCGATAACACAGGGGTTTGGCGAGACAAGGAGGGGTTGGCGAGACACCTGCAGGCCAAGGGCGTTGCGAAAGTGATTCTGACCGCGCCGGGCAAAGGGGACGTCAAAAATATTGTAGCGGGCATCAATGATCACGAAATAGTCGATTCCGATCAGATTCTCTCGGCGGCGTCGTGCACGACCAACGCGATCGTGCCGGTGCTCAAGGCCGCCGATGATCATTATGGGATCGTCGCGGGGCACGTCGAAACCGTTCACGCTTACACCAATGACCAGAACCTGATCGATAATTATCACAAGGCCGAGCGACGGGGCCGCAGTGCACCGTTAAATATGGTGCTGACCGAGACAGGGGCGGCCAAGGCGGTATCCAAGGTTTTGCCCGGGTTGGAGGGGAAGCTAACCGGTAACGCGATCCGGGTTCCCACACCCAATGTCTCCATGGCAATCCTTAACCTGACGCTTTCCCAGCAGACGACCCGGGAAGCGCTTAATGAATATATGCGGGAGACAGCACTCCATTCGAAAATGAAAAAGCAGATCGATTACTCCAATTCGCCAGAAGTCGTCTCCAGCGACTTTGTCGGCTCGCGGTCCGCCTGTGTCTTTGATGCAAAAGCCACCATCGTCAATGGCAATCAAGCGGTGCTATACCTCTGGTATGACAATGAGTACGGTTACAGCTGTCAGGTCTATCGTGTATTGGAGCGTATGGCCGGCATCTGCTACCAAACCTACCCTGCTAACGGGGTATTTCCTGCGTAGCTGAAACCTCATGCGGCACGGGTTGGCCTTGGTCGGCCAAGTCGAATAGAATACGCGCGACCGATGAGAGCCCGCTGGGCCCGGCCATTAGAAGCCCCCGGTCCTGTATTAGACGTACCATCGTCTGGGGGGGCTTACCCCGTAATGACATAAGTAAGAGTCGCCCTCGTTACGGTGACCCATGGGCTTGTGGCATGTTCTGGCCCACAGTTCGGTAAGGCAGATGAGCATTGAGATGATAAAAATCAAACGCGGTATGACGCTGCCACTGGCGGGAAAGCCCGCGGCAGAGATCGACACGTCCTCAAACTGTCGCGCGGTTGCACTGGTAGGCCCAGACTATCATGGCATGAAGCCCACAATGGCCGTTCAGGTGGGCGATAGCGTCAAACGCGGCGAACTGTTGTTCACTGACAAAAAGTGTGAGGGCGTCCGCTATACCGCCCCCGCAGGCGGTCGGGTAACAGCCATAAATAGAGGTGCCAAACGGGCGTTTCAGTCGATTGTTATAGACATTGAAGACGATGAGGCGGCGGCTTTCCAGCGGCACACAGCCGAACAGGCCAGGTCCTTGTCTGCAGAACTAATAAGGGATCAGCTCCTGCTCTCTGGCCAATGGACTGCCCTGCGAGCAAGGCCATTCAGCCGCGTTGCGGATCCAGCAACTGCCCCCGCTGGATTATTTATTACCGCTATCGATACGCATCCCCATGCGCCGGAGCCGGCTCAGGTGATTGCTCGGGAGGCCGAGGCATTTTTACTGGGGCAAGAGTTGCTGGCCAAAATAGTGGCTTGCCCGGTCTATTTGTGTGCAGCGCCAGACGCCGAGATTCCGCAGAGCGGCCACGAGCGTATCACTCGTCATGATTTCGCAGGCCCCCATCCTGCTGGTTTGGCGGGAACACACGTGCATTTCCTCATGGGAGCGTCGCTGTCGCGCATCGCCTGGACCATTGGTTATCAAGATGTGATTGCCGTAGGTCGCCTGTTTCTCGATGGCGCGCTGTTCACCGATCGGATTGTGGCCCTCGCGGGACCGTCGGTAACGCGGCCTAGGTGGGTATTGAGCCGTTTGGGTGCTGATCTTCAGGCATTGGTCGCGGGTGAACACGATGCTGGTGAGACTAGATTGATATCAGGTTCGGTTTTGGGAGGCAGGGGCGTTCAGACCGACACAGCGTATTTGGGGAGATATCACCAGCAGGTATCCGTGTTGCCAGAGGGCCGACAGCGTGTCCTTTTCGGCTGGCTCTCTCCGGGAATGAGCAAGCACTCCGTAATGGGGATTTACCTTTCCAAATGGTTCGGACTCAAGCCGCTGGCCATGTCTACCACTACCAATGGATCCGAGCGGGCAATGGTGCCGGTAGGCGCCTATGAAAAAGTGATGCCTCTGGATATTTTGCCGACGCAATTGCTACGTGCGTTGCTGGTGGGCGATACGGAGACCGCACAAGCATTGGGCTGTTTAGAGCTGGACGAGGAAGATCTGGCGCTTTGCACCTATGTTTGTCCCGGCAAATATGAATACGGCGAAATTCTGAGGGATAACCTCACTCGAATTGAGAAGGAAGGCTGAGACATGGGATTGCGACAACAGCTAGACACCATGGAACCGCATTTTAAGCCTGGCGGTCGCTTTGAGAAGTGGTACGCGCTGTACGAGGCGGTTGACACGATTTTTTATTCCCCTTCCAGCGTGACACGAGCGAATGCGCATGTCCGAGACGGCGTAGATCTAAAGCGCATCATGATCACCGTCTGGTTCGCGACGTTCCCTGCGATATTTTACGGCATGTACAACATCGGGTTCCAAGCCAACGATGTGCTGGCGCTTTCAGGCGGCTCACTGGAAGGATGGCGTGGCGGTGTCGTGGCTGCTTTAGGGGGCCATGATGCCAATAATGGCTGGCACAATTTGCTGTATGGCTTGGTACATTTTTTACCGCTATACCTGGTGACTTTCGTTGCCGGTGGGTTCTGGGAAGTGCTGTTTGCGATGCGGCGAGGACATGAAGTTAACGAAGGCTTTTTTGTTACCTCAATTCTATTCACGCTCACCCTGCCTCCGGATCTGCCCTTGTGGCAGGCGGCAATGGGTATCAGTTTCGGTATTGTGATTGGCAAGGAAGTTTTTGGCGGCACCGGTAAGAATTTTCTGAATCCAGCGCTGACAGGACGCGCTTTTCTCTACTTCGCGTATCCCGCACAAATTTCTGGTGATGCAGTATGGACCGCTGTCGACGGATATTCAGGCGCGACCCCTCTGGGGATCGTGGCTTCGGAGGGTATGTCTGGCCTCGCTGAGGCCTACACCTGGTGGGATGCATTCGTGGGCGCGATCCCCGGGTCTATTGGTGAGACCTCAACACTGATGATTATGATCGGCGGGGTTTTTCTTCTCATTCAGGGCATTGCTTCTTGGCGGGTAGTGGCGGGCTGCTTCGTGGGCATGATCGCCTTCAGTCTGCTGCTAAACGCCGTCGGCTCTGACTCTAATCCAGCATTTGCAATGCCATGGCACTGGCACATGGTGGTTGGCGGTTTTGCATTTGGTGCCTTTTTTATGGCGACCGATCCGGTGTCGGCGGCGATGACTCATTCCGGTCGTTGGGCATACGGTATTTTAATCGGTGTCATGTGTGTGTTGATCAGAGTAGTGAATCCCGCGTTCCCCGAGGGCATGATGTTGGCAATTCTATTTGCCAACTTGTTTGCCCCGCTTTTCGATTACTTTGCGGTTAGCGCTAACATTAAGAGGAGGCTAGCACGTGTCAGCTAATGGAGAGGGTCTTGGGCGGGTCCTGACCGTTGCCCTTGGATTGTGTTTGGTGTGCTCGGTTGTCGTGTCTACGGCAGCGGTGGTGCTGAAGCCGGCGCAAGAGGCCAATAAAACTCGGGATTTGAAGCGCAACATATTACTGGCGGCAGGCCTTCTTGATCCCTCTCTCTCCGTGGAAGAGCAGTTTGAGCAGGTCGAGACGAGAGTGGTGGATCTGGACGCCGGAGAATTTGTCGATGAAATTGATCCAGCGGCATTTGATCAGCGAGAAGCGGCGAAAGACCCCCAGCTTTCGCGCGCCATCCCCGGTGAGGACGACCCGGCAAAACTGGTGCGAAGAGAGCACCAGGCGCTGGTTTATCTCGTTCGCGGCGAGGCAGGTGATCTCGATAAAATCATCTTACCCATTCGCGGCTATGGGCTATGGTCAACACTGTATGGATTTATGGCGCTGCAAGCCGACGGCAACACCATTGCGGGGCTGGGCTTCTACGAGCATGGAGAGACGCCGGGGCTGGGAGGTGAAGTGGACAATCCAAAGTGGAAAGCTATTTGGTCGGGTAAGCAGGTCTACCGCGCTGATCAGGTCGCGATTCAGGTCCTGAAGGGTTCCGTATCTGCGGGGTCTGATCAGGAGCAGTGGCAGGTAGATGGGCTCTCCGGCGCGACCCTGACGACAAAGGGCGTGAATAATCTCGTGCGTTACTGGCTGGGAGATCAGGGGTTTAAGCCCCTCTTGGATAACTTGCGGCAGGGAGAAGTCTGATGAGCATGCGCGACACCCTCGCAGACCCCATTTTCAAAGATAACCCCATCGCTTTGCAGATCTTGGGTATTTGCTCTGCATTGGCAGTGACCACGTCTCTCAGAGTCACCGTGGTGATGTGCGTTGCTCTGACCCTGGTAACTGCGTTCTCAAGTTTCTTCATTTCAAGTATTCGGCAATTTATCCCCTCGAGTATCCGAATTATTGTCCAAATGACGATTATTGCCTCGCTGGTGATTGTGGTTGATCAGGTACTTAAGGCGGTAGCGTATGACATCTCCAAGCAGCTGTCGGTATTTGTTGGATTAATCATTACCAATTGCATCGTGATGGGGCGTGCAGAAGCCTATGCGATGAAAAATCCTCCCGTCCCCAGTTTTATCGACGGCATTGGCAATGGGTTGGGTTATTCATTTGTCCTGCTGGCGGTAGCTACCGTGCGCGAGCTGTTTGGCACGGGCAAATTATTTGGCATCGAAATTTTACCCCTAGTAACTGAGGGTGGCTGGTATCAAGCCAATGGCCTGTTGCTCTTGCCACCCAGCGCGTTCTTTTTGATTGGGTTACTGATCTGGGCTATCAGGTCTTTTAACACCGAGCAGGTAGAGGCGCCCGAGTTCAAGATCGCCCACCATAACCCTGCGGAGGAGCGCGCCTGATGGAGCACTATCTCAGTCTTTTTGTCAGAGCGATTTTCATCGAAAATATGGCGCTCTCATTTTTCTTGGGAATGTGTACCTTTTTGGCTGTTTCCAAGAAAATCCAGACCGCCGCTGGTTTGGGTGTTGCCGTCATAGTCGTGCTGTCGATAACGGTACCGGTTAACAATCTGATCTATCAAAACTTGCTATCCGATGGTGCATTGACCTGGGCTGGTCTGCCCGAGGTGGATCTGAGTTTCCTTGGATTGTTGAGCTACATTGCGGTGATTGCAGCACTTGTTCAGATTCTTGAAATGTTCCTCGATAAGTACGTGCCCGCGCTATATGCCACCTTGGGAGTATTTCTACCCCTGATTACCGTCAATTGCGCGATATTGGGGGCTTCGCTGTTAATGGTTGAGCGGAGTTTGACTTTTGCTGAGAGTGCGGTGTTTGGCGCAGGGTCAGGTGTTGGTTGGGCATTGGCTATAGTGGCGCTGGCAGGGATTCGTGAAAAGTTGAAGTACAGTGACGTGCCGGATGGACTGCAGGGTCTGGGGATCACGTTTATTACTGTTGGTTTGATGTCGCTGGGCTTCATGTCCTTTGGCGGCATTGATATCTAGACCGGAATGAGATTAAGAGAGTAGCCCGAATGGATATGACGATCTTTTATGGCACTGGCATGTTTACGGCGATTATCCTCGCCCTCGTAATGATCATTATTGCTGCCCGTAGCCGTTTGGTTTCAAGTGGCAATATCAGTATCGAAATCAATGGCGAGCGCACGATTGAAGTGCCTGCGGGCGGTAAACTTTTGCAAACGCTTGCCGACGCTAACCTGTTTTTGGCGAGCGCATGCGGCGGTGGCGGTACCTGCGCACAATGTAAATGTGTGGTTCAAGAGGGGGGCGGCGCCATGTTGCCCACAGAAGAGTCGCACTTTACGCGCCGCGAAGCGGGCGAAGGTTGGCGGTTGTCGTGCCAGACGCCAGTCAAGCAAGATCTTAAAATTCAGGTGCCTGACGAGGTCTTTGGTGTCAAACAGTGGGAGTGCACTGTTGTATCAAATGAGAATGTTGCGACCTTTATCAAGGAGTTGGTGCTGAAGTTACCCGAAGGAGAGAGCGTTGACTTTCGGGCGGGTGGCTATGTGCAGTTGGAATGCCCACCCCACTCAGTGAAGTACAGTGACTTCCATGTGGAGGAGGAGTATCTCGGCGACTGGGATCGATTTGGGTTCTTTAATATCGAATCTGCTTGCACCGACACCACCATTAGAGCCTACTCGATGGCCAACTACCCTGAGGAAAAAGGGGTCGTTAAGTTCAATATCCGGATTGCATCCCCGCCGCCGGGTAGTGAGGGTATTCCTGCCGGGATCATGTCGAGTTGGACGTTCAACCTTAAACCCGGAGACAAAGTGAAGGTTTACGGGCCCTTCGGTGAATTCTTTGCCAAGGAGACCGAGAACGAAATGGTGTTTATTGGTGGCGGTGCCGGGATGGCACCCATGCGCTCCCACCTGTTTGATCAGCTCAAAAGGCTCGAGACCAAGCGCAAAATCAGCTTTTGGTACGGGGCGAGATCGCTTCGCGAGATGTTCTACGTAGAAGACTACGACAGCTTGGACGCCGAGAACGACAACTTTGAGTGGCACGTGGCGCTATCAGACCCACAGCCTGAGGACAATTGGGATGGGCTCACGGGGTTCATTCACAATGTGCTTTATGAGCAGTACCTCAAGGATCATCCTGCACCGGAAGACTGTGAGTACTACATGTGTGGTCCGCCTATGATGAATACCGCGGTTATTAATATGCTGTTGGACCTTGGCGTCGAGCGGGAAAACATTTTCCTGGACGACTTCGGAGGGTGACGCCGGCGTGGTACAGAGCCGTGATGAGGCCAGCACTTGTGCTGGCCTTTTGCTGTATAGCTGCTTGCGGCGACAGTGACCGCCCTGTTCAAGCAGGCGGCAGTGTTTTTGGCACGAGCTGGTCGCTTACCTATCTTAACGCTCCCGATCACGTGACAGACGCCGACGTGCATTCGGCGGTGGAAGCCGCGTTTGCAACCGTTAACGAAAGCATGAATCACTATGATCCAAACAGCCTGATTAGCCTTTTCAACGAGCTTTCCGCTAAGACGCCTGTGGAGGTGGACTGGGATTTTGCCTATGTTCTCTCAGCTGCTTTGGATTTGGCCGAGGTCACTCAAGGTGCCTACGATGTTACCGTAAACCCACTGTCTGATCTGTGGGGTTTTGGGCCGGCCGGTCCGACGCAATTTCCCAGCGATGACGACATTAGGGCAGCATTGGAGAGTGTCGGTTCCGAACATCTTGAGTGGCAATCCGATATCAGGCGCTTAAGTAAATTGACGCCCGGTGTCGAGTTGGATTTCTCGTCTCTGGCAAAGGGCTACGCAGTTGATCTCGCGGCAGATGCCCTTGATGGAATGGGGGTTACTCGCTATATGCTGGAGATCGGCGGAGAGGTGCGTGTTCGCGGCAGAAGCCCGAGAGGTGATGCATGGCGAATAGCCATTGAGCGTCCGGAGCCGGGGCTCCGCGGTGGCGTTCATGCCGCCCTCTCTTTAGTTGATACTGGCGTTGCCACCTCTGGAGATTATCGCAACTTTTTCGAACACGAGGGAATCCGTTACTCGCACCTGATTGATCCGCGTATCGGTTATCCTGTTCGGCATGATGTGGTTTCCGTGACAGTTGTGCATGGCTCTGCGATGATGGCGGACGCTTGGGCCACGGCATTGACGGTGATGGGATCGACCGAGGCGCTGGCTATGGCAGAGGCGCGAGACTTGGCTATCTATCTCATTACTCAGTCGGGCGACAGCACTCAGGCTATTGCCAGTCGCGGCATGCAGCGATATTTGCTCGACAATCCCCAATGACTGTTAATCGAGAGCGAGGAAAGCAATGACATTTTTAGTGACCCTGGTTGTTTTCGTGTTGACCATCGCTGCAATGTCTGTTGGTGTGATTTTTGGCCGGTCACCGATCACTGGCTCTTGTGGCGGACTAGGCGCGGTCGGTATCGACCAGGAATGCAAGATTTGTGGCGGCAACCCACAGCGTTGTGAGGGTGTTTCCGAGCGTGGGGTGATTAACGAATATGATCCGAAGGCCTCAAAGCGTTGATGTCGCGCCTGCTATTACGGGGTAGCGTTCGGCAATTCTTGCGGTAACGACTGTGTCTCTCTCTTGGGAACTTATGCTTCGCTTCACCCTGGGGGGCGGGCAGCGCCGGTTCACTCGGGTTGTAGCGTTGGCATCGCTGTTGGGCATGATGCTTGGGGTCGCAGCGTTGGTTGTCGTGCTCTCGGTAATGAATGGCTTTGCTTCGGAACTGCGCCAACGGTTATTGTCTATTGCACCTGATCTCGTATTGGAGACGGGGTCGATATCTTATTCGTCCTTACTTGCGCTTTCTGAGCAAGCGGCAGCGCACCCTGATATTGTGGCGGCAAGTGTCATGCAGCGGGGCACCGTTCTCATGCGCCGCGGTGAGCGCAATAGGGGCATCAAACTCACTGGCGCTTCCGAGTCAGGCCTTAAGCATGTCCTATCCTTAAATGAGCACTTGGTTGCGGGTAGCGTTGAAGCGATTTTTCAGCAGCGATTTTCCGTGATCCTGGGCGCGGATGTGGCGCGTTTGCTTGGAGTAGGGATTAATGACGAGGTGGAAGTGGTGTTGCCAAGGCTGACCATGACTCCGTTGGGTGTTTTTCCCGCGGCACGAACGCTGCGCGTTGCGGGGATTTTTGAGGTCGGTGCTCAGCCGGATGCATTTGAGGGCTTTGTGTCTTTCAATACTGCAGAACGGCTATTTGCCGATGCCGCGCAGCGTGGCGTGCAAGCCCGCTTGGCAGACAGAGAACATATTGAGGAGGCCAAGACGTTTCTAGCATCAATGAGTCCGATGCACGACAACGTAACCGATTGGAGAGCTTCACAAGGCTCTCTCTTCACCGCGATTAAGATGGAAAAAATGACGGTTGGCGTGCTGTTGGCCTCGGTGATTCTTGTGGCCGCGTTTAATTTGATTTCCATGCTAACGATGTCGGTAACCGAGAAGAGAGCTGACATTGCGATTTTGCAGGTGCTGGGATTGTCGCAGCGAAGCGTGCTGGGGGTATTCTTAGGGCATGGATTGATACTCGCGATGGTCGGTATCTCCTTGGGTGCCGCGCTGGGCATCTGGCTAGCCCTCTCAGTATCTGAGCTATCAACGTGGATCGAACAGACCCTCGGTTGGGTGCTGTTTGACCCAGCGGTTTACTACATTGGTGGATTGCCATCGCAACTCATATGGAGTGACGTGTTGGCCGTGATGGTGACTGCATTGTTACTGAGTGCTGCTGCAAGCGTATATCCGGCATGGCGAGCATCCCGCATCCCTGCGGCGGAGGCCCTTAACTATGGTTGAAACTCCCGTGCTTTCAGCGCGCGGCGTTGTCAAGTGCTATAACGATGGACGACACCCTATTGAGGTGCTGTCCGGGCTGAATTTGACGGTGATGTCGGGCGACTGGCTGGCAATTGTGGGTGCCTCGGGTTCTGGCAAATCTACGTTGCTGAATTTACTGGGTGGGTTGGACGCTCCCGATGTTGGTGAGGTGGTCGTATCGGGCCGCCTTCTTACTGATATGAGCGAACGCGAGCGCAGCCTATGGCGTAATCAAAATTTGGGCTTTGTTTTTCAGATGCATCACCTGTTGCCCGAGTTTTCCGCATTGGAGAACGTTGCGATGCCAGCTCGGATAGGCGGCGTAACAAAGACCGCTGCAGAAGAACGAGCTCTACATCTGCTGGATCAATTGAACTTGTCGGCGCGAGCGACTCATCGTCCTGCAGCGCTGTCTGGCGGAGAGCGTCAGCGAGTCGCTATTGCGCGAGCGCTGATAAATGAACCTTCTTGTGTCCTAATGGATGAGCCCACCGGAAACTTGGACCCTGCGACAGCTGAACAAGTCTTAGTGGCAATGCAGGCCTTTCACCGCTATGAAACGGCCTTTGTCGTGGTAACTCATGATCCCGATATTGCCAGTCGTATGGATCGAAAGTTGACGTTGGCCTCCGGGCGTTTAGAGGGTCAGTAATGCCCTGGCGATTACGGTTGATGATCGCGCTGAGGCAAGCCTTGGATCCAGGGAAGGGGTTGTCTGCTTTTTTATCCAGAGTATCCATTGCTGGGATGGCTTTAGCGATCGCACTGCTCCTGACAGTGCAATCGGTCATGAACGGTTTTGATCAAGAGATGCGCGAGCGAATTCTCTCCTTGGTGCCCCATATTCTTATTACCGGATCGGCTGAGGATGAACAGTGGTCCGCGCTAATCGATGCCATATCGCAACAGCCCGGGGTAGCGAGCGTCAGGCGTTTTAAGGCGGTGGATGGGTTGTTGATGCGCGGGCGCGCGGTTTTCGCTTCGAAGTTGATGGTAATGAGTGATGATGCCTTAGATCATTATGCGCATTTGCTAGAACCTGCTCTGACCTCGATTGCCGAGCAGGATTTGATTCTCGGTAAATCGTTAGCTTCGCGTCTTGGTCTGCAAATTGGAAACACCGTAACTTTTATCCTTCCTGCACAAGCTGACAAACAATATATATCTATGAATGTGACCCTTCGGGGCCTTCTCCATTCTGGTACCGAGCTAGATGAGAATTTAGCGATGATAAATGGGCGCACCCTGCCCACCTCTGGATCATTGTCAGGAGGAGTGGAGAGTCTGGCGATTGAATTAAATGATGTATTCGCGGCCTCTCAGTGGCGGTGGGAAGTGATGCAAATGGTGCCATCAACTTTTCGTGTGAATGACTGGCGGGCAACGCACGGCAATTTGTATTCTGCCATCCAGTTATCTCGTGATCTGATAGGCCTGATCTTGTTCACCGTGATTTTTGTTGCCGCTTTCAATGTGGTGTCATCACTGATGTTAGTGGTCACAGATAGACGTAAAGTCATCGCCATGCTGGTGACGATGGGTGCCGTAAAGCGCGATATCGTGGCGATATTTTTCCTGCAGGGCGCCGTGATCGGCGCAGTGGGCGCTGTGATGGGTGCCGGCCTAGGGTGGGTGCTTGCGGCGAACACACCAGCAGCTGCGCTGCTGTTGGAGCGTTTGCTAGAGATCCCGCTGCTACAGACGGATGTGTATCCCTTATCTTTTATTCCTGTGGATATGAGGTGGCAGGATTTTCTTTCCACCGGCGCGGTCGCGATGATGTTATCGGTGCTGGCAGCATTGATACCCGCCGTGCGCGCCGCTAGGTTGCCCCTTGCCAGCACCTTGAATCACTGACCACGACGTCGTTGTCGCGCTCGCCATTGCCGGCGGATTGCTTCCCGCCAGACGGTATCGATTAGCAGATAGCCCAGTATGGCGAAAATGACGCCCAAGACCTGAGATCCGATGACTAGTGGCACCCATATCTCATCGAGGCTCTGCGTGAACCAGGTCCATGAGGCCTCGAACTCAACTTCTATCGGCTGTGTTCCGATGAGCCAAGCTCCCAGCTTGTAGGCGCCGTAGAAAATGGCGGGCATAGTCAGCGGATTTGTGACGAAGATCAATGCAAAGCTCAATGGCAGATTGGCGGTGAAGATAATGGCCATCGCAACGGCGATAAACATTTGCCCGGGGATCGGCAACATGGCGCAGTAGAGACCAATGGCGAAGGCTTTTGCGGCGCCGTGACGGCTGAGGTGCCATAGCCGGGTCTCCTCGGTCCAACTGCCAAATATCCTGAGCGACCGGTGTTGTCGCAATCTACCCGGTGTTGGGATCCATTTGCTGAGTCGTTTCTTGAGCATTTGCGCGGTCTGGGATCGGTAAAAGATTCAAAGTCCCTATCATAGTCTTTTGTGGCTCTAATTTGACCAGTGATGTTGGACTGGCAGTGGCTCCTAGCTTCACTGGTGACTAGTCATGACGAGCCATTACCGTGTGTTTCCCCACCTGAGAGCCCGAGATCTGACAGCCATCGCAACGGGCAGTGTCCTGAGTCTCGGGCAGCCGGACCCCTCTTGGGGGTTGCTGGTTCTGTTTCTGTTGCCGCCGTTATGGTGTTGGCGTCAGGTTGCTGTCGCCTGGGGTTCTCTTGGATTTTTTGTGGCATCGCTCAACGGCGTGATGTGGCTGGATACATCCCTGCCTGAAGCGTGTTTTGGTGAGGTTGTGATGATGACGGGACAGGTCGACACCTTGCCCAGAACCGAGCCTGCCGAGTGGGGTGGTTGGCGAGTCACCTCAGAGCTACAGGTATTGGACCTCTCAGACGATCGCTGCAGTGGCCCGCAGCGACTGTTAGTCAGCCAGCACCTTGATACGCAGCCGTTGGATGAGTCCATGCGATATGGCGCGCTGTTCTCAGCATCTGTGAGACTCAAGCCCCTGACCAGTCAGTGGAACCCAGGAGTACTCCCTGATCAAGGTCGGTGGGCGAGTCGAGGTGTGGATGCAGCCGCTGCAGTGATTGGCCCAGTTACCCAGTCAGGTCAAGGAAATTGGCTTGCCGATTTCCGAGGGAAGCTACTCAATGAATGGGCTCTCAACGAGGGTCAGGGTTGGATCGTACTTCGAGCTTTGCTCTTGGGAGATTCTCGGGGAATTTCGTCGACACTGTGGTCTGATCTAAAGCAACTCGGCATCGTGCATTTGATCGTGATCAGCGGTCTGCACATCGCGCTATTGGCAGGGCTGACGGCTCACTTGGCAAAGCTGCCGAGGCGATTGTGGAAAATGCCGCGAGACCGCGGCACAGACGTCCTGACAACGCTTGCCACCCTCATTGTCTCAGGGCTTTATGTCCTGCTTATCGGAGCACCTTTGCCGGCACAGAGAGCCTTTTTTATGCTGGTTGCTGTCAAGACGCCTCACTTATTGGGCTGGTCGGGCGAGAACAGGCGATCTCTGCTTCTGGCACTGACTGCCATGTTGCTCTGGGAGCCAAAGATAGCGCTGGGAGCCAGCTTTTGGCTCAGTGCTGCGGCGACATGGATACTCGTGACTGATAATGCGACAAATAAAGGCGTGCCAGGCCTGATGCGGCTGCAGACCAAGATCGTCTTTCTTATGGCACCACTGACGCTATTTTGGTTCGGGGAAGCAAGTTGGCTGGGTGTTGTGTCCAATAGTGTCATGCTCCCTGCGGTAACGCTGATTATTGTCCCGGCGGGGTTAGTGGGTGCCTTGCTGAGTGAGCTCGCGCCCACGCTGTCGTCTCATTTTCTGGAGCTGAGTGTCTGGACTTGGGAGGCTCTGATGCCGCTTTTCAGCACTGTGCTGCGCTCCTGTGAGCACTGTGTAATGGTCCATCAACCCTTACCATTGGCCGGCCTCATTCTGGCGTTAATCGGTGTCTTTTGTTGGAGCAGTCACCCCCGGCCTGCTCGATTGGCATATCTCATGGTCATTTTGCTTGCGCTGAACACGCCACAGAGACAACACGAGACGATAGTGACGTTGCTCGATGTGGGGCAAGGCCTCGCAGTAGTTATCGAAAGTAGGGGAAAAACAATGGTCTATGACACTGGTGATGGCTACTCCGGTGGTTTTAGTCAGGCTGAGAAAACAGTGCTGCCGTACCTCTATACACGTGGTGTCGATGTCATCGATGTGTTGGTGGTGAGTCATGGCGACAGGGATCACAGCGGTGGATTAGCATTTTTAGCGAATCAAATACCGATAAATCGACATTTGGGTTTTGGTGGTGAACCCTGTCGGAATGGAGAGCGATGGCGGTGGGGTGCATCGGAAGTTTTAGTCGTTAATGGTTCTGGCCAAAGCGTGTTGGATGCCAATGACCAGTCCTGTGGGTTTGTCTTTACATTCGGAGGATATAATTTGTTGGCGCTGGGCGACATCTCCGCCGATCAGGAAAGAGAAGTGGTGCGTTACTGGCGAGAGGAGGTTTCCTCTGAGGTGGTGCTGTTGCCGCATCATGGCAGTGACTCATCCAGTAGCTATACTTTGCTGAAGTGGGTAGACCCCACATGGGCGCTGATCAGTTCAGGGCGCGAAAATCGGTTTGGACACCCCCACGCGACAGTGGTGGATAGGCTGGCCCAGACACGGGGAGCCGTCGGACTCAATACCGCCACAACAGGCGCGATCCAAGTTCGTTTCGGCGAAAATCATGGCCCGAGGGTCACCACACAGCGGAACAGCGGGACGCCTTACTGGCTCAAATTGCCGTAAATACCTGCTAAAACCACAGGTGGGGCTGCTCTGAGGTGCTCGGTATACTTTGCCTCGTGGATGGAGGGTAATCTTTGTATCAACTGCTGACAGCCGGGGGCTGGGTCATGCTACTTATTGTGGCGTGCTCGGTTATCGCTTTCGCGATATGCATCGAGCGGCACTTTGCGCTACGTAGCGAAAAGATTGCCCCTCAACATTTACTCGCATCGGTATGGCAGCAATTGCGCCGCGAAGGGCTGAACTCGCAACAACTAAAAACTTTGAGGGAGCAATCGCCACTGGGCGAGATACTGGCGGCTGGATTGGTGAATCAACATCAGGGTCGGGATGTTATGCGCGAGAGTATTCGCGAGGCGGCGGTTCACGTTGTCCATAGTTTGGAGCGATACCTCAATGCTCTCGGGACGATTGCAGCGGTGACACCATTAATGGGCTTGCTAGGTACCGTACTGGGAATGATCACCGTCTTTGCCGACATCAAACTTCACGGCACAGGAAATGCCAATGTTTTCGCGGGCGGTATTTCAGAGGCTTTGCTCACTACAGCGGCGGGTCTTGCGGTTGCGATCCCGAGCTTGGTGATGCATCGCCACTATTCCGCGCGCATTGATGCGCTGGTAGTGGGCCTTGAGAGGGAGGCCATCAAACTCGTTGACGCACTCCATGGTAAGCAGCAGACGGAATATGAATCGTGAATTTCAGGCGTCTTGATCGTAGAGAGGTTGCCATCAATTTGACGCCACTGATTGACGTTGTTTTTTTACTGCTTATATTTTTTATGGTTACCAGTCGATTTTCAGAGTTCAGTCAATTGACAGTGAATTTGCCTGAAGCAAAGGGCGGGGTCCGATCCGACGATACGTCTTTGTTGCTGATTGTCGATGCTAATGGCCAGATGCGGTTAAATGGGGAACGGGTGCCCAGCGATGCGGCGGGGCTCGAGTACGAGATTCGACGGAAAATAAATGGCAATAGTGACATAGCAATGACCTTGTCTGCCGATGCGATGACACCACATCAGTATGTCGTGACAGCCTTGGATGTGGCCGCACAATTGAACCTAAAGCAACTCACAATAGCGACCCAGCCGTTATCCGAGAGAGGAATGCGTTGAAATCAGTGACCAACAGGCACAGTGACTGGGCGCTTTATCGCCGACTTTTGAGCTACGTTGCTCGTTATTCGGGGGTTTTTCTGCTGAGTATTTTTGGCTTCACTCTGTACTCGGGTGCGAACGTGTTGTTGGCAGACCTCACTCAGTTCTTACTCGACTCCCTTGGTGAGGCTCCACAGATCGATATTGGCGTCGTTTCCAAAATTTCCTACTGGATCTGGCCGCAGGGCGACAAATCTACCCTCGACTATGCCAGGGTGGCGGTTCCTATGGCCGCTATTGCCCTCGCCTTCATCCGGGCGACTGGCTATTTCCTGGGAAATTACTTTATGAATATTGTAGCCCGTGGAGTGGTTCATCGACTTCGAACTCAAGTGTTCGACGTGTTGATCCGTGTGCCCAAGGTCGCCATCGATCAGTATTCGCATGGTGAACTGGTATCGAAATTGACTTTCAATGTTGAGCAGGTCAGTGGTGCTTGCTCTGAAGCGTTAAAGACCATATTGAGAGACGGCCTGACGGTTATCGCGCTCATCAGCTATATGTTGTACCTCAACTGGAAGCTCACTCTGGTGTTTTTCGCAATTGCACCGGCAATTGCGGGAGTGGTGCTGGCGGTGGGCAGACACTTCCGACGTTACAGTCGTCGCATTCAGGAATCCATGGGAGAGGTAACTCAGCTCAGCAACGAGAGTGTTCACGCTTTCGATGAGATCAGAATGTTTGCCGCTACCGAGCAACAGAGTGCGCGATTCAGGGCGGCAAGCCAGTTCAATCAGATTCAAAGTGTGAAGCTCGCATTTGTCCAGGCGGTCTCTACGCCAATAGCGCAGATTATTTTGTCCTTTGCGCTGGGCGCCCTGTTTTGGTTTGCACTTGATCCGGAAATTCTGGCTGGCTTTACCGCCGGTTCCCTAGTGGCTTTTATCGCCGCCGCAACCCAATTAGGGAAACCCATCCGGACGCTGACGAATGTTCAAAGTGTTGTGCAACGCGGTCTTGCTGCTGCGGAGGATTTGTTTGTTCAAATCGATACGCCGCCCGAACGAGACACGGGTAAAACCACCTTATCCCGCGCCAGCGGGGAGCTCACCTTCGAGGATGTGAGTTTCGCCTATCCGGGTAGCGAGACGGCCGCCCTTGATCGGATCGATCTACGCATACCAGCGGGCAGCCTTGTGGCGTTTGTTGGCCGCTCGGGGGCAGGCAAAACCAGTCTTATTCAGCTCCTGTGCCGGTTTTATGCCCCTAGCGCAGGGCGGATCCTGCTCGACGGCCACCCCATCGGTGAGTTGCGCCTGAGCGACTATCGTCGTCAATTGGCAGTTGTATTTCAGAGCATTGTGCTCTTCAGCGATACCGTTCGGGCAAACGTGGCGTTCGGGCAAGTTGATCAAGTGGATGACGTAGCGATTTTAGCGGCTTTGGAAGTGGCGCAGGCGCGTGATTTTGTCGAGGCCCTGCCTGAGGGCTTGGACACGAAGTTGGGTGATGGTGGTGGCGGGTTGTCCGGTGGTCAGCGTCAGCGGCTCGCGATTGCCCGTGCTGTTCTGAAAGATGCCCCCGTGTTGATTCTGGATGAGGCGACTTCTGCACTGGATAACGAGTCTGAGGCGGCGATTCAAGCCTCGCTCGATTCTGCCGCAGTAGGCAGGACGACATTGGTGATTGCCCATCGACTATCAACGGTGGAACGTGCAGACCTTATCGTCGTGATGGACAAAGGCAAGGTTGTTGCGGTGGGAAATCACGCTGAGTTGATTGCCTCAAAAGGACTGTACAGTAGCCTATACCAGCAGGGTTTCGCCGCATCGTGATTGACTTGCGGGCCTCATTAGAGCGTCTGTTGCATCGTATCTGGTACGAAGGCCACTGGGCATCCCACTGTCTGATCCCACTGTCACGACTGGTTGAATGGGAGATTAGAAGACGGGCCGCGCTTGATTTAGGTAAAGGGGTGTCGCAACAAGGCGCAAAGGTATGGGTGATTGGTGGTCTGACAGTTGGCGGCACGGGCAAAACACCGGTTCTCATTGCGCTCGGTGAATGGTTGCGCCATCAGGGTGTCTCTGTCGGCGTCATCAGTCGCGGCTATCGTGGACGTGTGGGTAAAAAAGCGCATATTGTATCGGCCTCGGACAGTGCCACAGATGTTGGAGACGAGCCCCTGTTAATACAGAATCAGTTGGACTGCCCGGTGGTGGTTTGTCGTGATAGAGGCGCAGCGCTGGCAGCCATGGTCCGTCAGTTTGACGTCGATGTTGTGCTATCGGATGACGGACTCCAGCACTACAGTCTGCCACGAGACCTGGAGGTGGTCGTGTTGGATGGGAAGCGGGGTTTAGGCAATGGTCGGATTATTCCGGCCGGGCCATTGCGCGAACCGGCCGCCCGTCTGGGCTCGGTTGACTGGGTGTTGGAGCGCAATAGCAACGATCCGGACCGATCTTTTGAATACGGCATTCGGACGGTGCGACAAGTTTCATCAGGCAAATCGTTGTCATGGCCCGATTGGCTTGTGCAATTGAGCGGGCGGCCTGTCACCGCCATTACGGCATTGGGACAGCCAGGCCAGTTCTTTGAGATGCTTGAGGAGCGTGGCTTGAACGTTACCGGTATCGCGTTACCTGACCATGAGGCGATTTCTCTCCGGCAGTTGGAAAGCCTGACAACCGACTTTGTGTTGATGACTGCCAAAGATGCCGTCAAATTGGATCATCTTAAGAACAGCGAGATTGCCTCTCGTCTATGGGTAGTGGAAATCGAAACTCGATTGCCCCCATCATTGCTTGCCAAGTTGGCGGTAACGCTGCGCACGGATTGAATAACTGACCGAGGTATTGATGTTTCAGATTGTTATTCCCGCTCGATATGGCTCCACCAGGCTTCCAGGAAAGGCGCTATTGCCGATTTTAGACAAGCCCATGATTGCCTGGGTTTGGGAGCGAGCCATGCAGGCTGATGCAGATCGAGTGATCGTGGCGACCGACGACGCTCGTATTGCAAAAGAGATGACTGCGCGCGGAGCAGAAGTTGCCATGACACGAGAGGACCATGCCTCAGGGACAGACCGGTTGGCGGAAGTGGTGGCGCAATTGGGATTGGCAGATGACCAAATCGTAGTGAATTTACAGGGTGACGAACCATTGATGCCGGCAACGAACATTAAACGGGTTGCAGCCTTATTGAATGGGAATAGCAGTGCGGACATGGCGACACTGATGGAACCACTTGACCGGGATATCGCGGCTCAAGAATCCATCGTCAAAGTGGTCGCAACTGAGAGTGGTAAAGCACTGTATTTTTCTCGTGCACCGATACCGGGACACCGTCAGGGGACTCTTGCGGCACCGATGTATCGACATGTGGGTCTCTATGCTTATCGCGTGGGCTTCCTTAAAAAATTTGTGACCTGGCCACTGACGGCAATGGAGCAAAGTGAGTCATTAGAGCAGCTGCGAGCGCTGGCGAATGATGCACATATACAGATCGAGGTGGCGCCCGATCCCGCGCCAACTGGCGTTGATACTGAGGCAGACCTGATCGCCATCAGGCAGCTATTGGCCCTGGAAAACTGATGCTATGCGTACTAGTGGCGACCTGACGAGATTCAATACGCTCGGGCTCAATGCAACCGCGAATCACTTGGTGACGGTGTCCACATTAGTTGAACTCGATAAAGCGCTGCATGAGGCGGTTGTGAGCGAGCCGATAGAAGTGCTGGGTGGCGGCAGCAACGTGGTATTGCAGCCCGTGATAGAGGGGACGCTACTTCACGTGGCAATAAAAGGGCGTGAATTGCGGGCTGATGATGGCCGAGTCGCGGTGGTTTGTGTCGGGGCGGGTGAGACTTGGCATGATTTTGTCGTGTGGTGCCATCATCGAGGTTTGAACGGCCTGGCTAATCTCGCGTTAATTCCAGGGTCTGTGGGCGCCGCACCGATTCAAAATATCGGCGCCTATGGTGTAGAAGTGGCGCAATGGATTCGTGCGGTGCACGTGACAAATCGATATTCGGGTGAACGCTTGCAGTTATCGCGCGACGCTTGTGAGTTTGGTTACCGCGACAGCATTTTTAAGCATGAGGCGGGCGCACACTGGGTTGTTACGGCGGTGGAGTTTGCGCTTGACCGTCAGGCGGTGGTTCAGGCGTCCTACCCTAGCTTGCGAGCGCGATTGAGCGATGCGCCGTTATCCCATGACGCGGTGCTGGCTGCGGTCATGGCGATCCGGAGAGAGCGGTTACCCGACCCCGTGGTGACGCCCAATGTGGGTAGTTTTTTTAAAAACCCCTTAATGAGCCAAGACGATGCAGATGTGCTCGCTCGGCACCAACCAGGGCTGCCTATTTTCCCCGCATCGGAGGGGCTTGTGAAGGTATCCGCCGGCTGGCTGATTGATCGCCTCGATTGGAGGGGTGTAGAGCGCAATGGCGTAAAAGTCTCTGATGATCATGCCTTGGTACTGATTGGGTGTGGCGCAACATCGGCAACGCCATGGCTGGCCTTGGCAGACGACATTGCCAAAAGTGTTGAAAGTGCTTTTGGCGTGGCTTTGGAGCTCGAGCCGCGTGTGATGGGATGCACAGCCGAGTCTGCCAAGTCATGACGGAGTTTGATTCCGAGTCGTATCTGGCCCAGCTCACCACACGACCCGGTGTCTATCAGATGTTCGACCAATCGGGAGACTTGCTCTACGTTGGTAAAGCGAAAAATCTTAAAAATCGCGTTACCAGCTATTTTAGAGCGTCTGGCCTGTCGGCTAAAACCATGGCACTGGTCGCGCGTATTCACAATATCGAGGTGACCGTGACCACCACAGAGCGGGATGCTTTGTTGCTGGAGCACAATCTGATCAAGCAGTCCCGGCCGCCTTACAATATCCTGTTAAAAGACGATAAATCCTATCCCTATATCTATCTGTCTTCTGAGGATCGATGGCCACGGTTGAGCTTTCATCGCGGAGCCAAGCGTCGCAAAGGTGCTTATTTTGGGCCCTATCCTAGCTCGGGCGCTGTGCGATCAACGCTGCACCTGATGCAAAAGGTATTTAAAGTCAGGCAGTGCCGAGACAGCTATTTTCGAAATCGCTCTCGTCCTTGTTTGCAATATCAGATTGGACGCTGTTCCGGACCCTGTGTAGGACTCGTTTCCGACGAGGACTATCAAGAGCAGATTGATAAGTCGGTCTTATTTCTCAACGGTCGCTCGCAAGACTTAATGAGTCGGCTTGCCGATGATATGGAAGCCGCAGCTATCGAGTTGGAGTACGAAAAAGCTGCGGAAATTCGGGATCAGATTTCACAACTACAGAACGTGCAGGCTACCCAGAATATCGAAGGGACACGGGGTGATCTCGATTTGATGGCGGTTTTTTCCGAACACGGTCACGCCTGTGTGCAGGTGCTGTTTGTTCGCGAAGCGCGTGTTTTGGGTAGCCGAAGTTATTACCCTCGGACCCGCCTTGATGAGTCGCCGGAGGCGATTCTGGAGGCGTTCCTGCCGCAATTTTACCTTTCGGGGCAGCAGCAGATCCCGCAAGAGATCGTGGTGAGTCATCCTGTGACGGACAGCTTGTTGCTGGAGGATACGCTGGCGACGCAATCTGGCCGCAAGGTGCTGATTAGGCAAAAGGTGCGTGATTCCCGTGCACGGTGGTTGGAGATGGCCGCGCATAATGCGCAAAATAATTTGCGCTCCTTTCTGGCAGGCAAGCAAACGATGGCCGGTCGTCTGGAGTCGCTTCGTCGCGCACTTGATCTGGAGATCATTCCATCTCGCATGGAATGCTTTGATATCAGCCATAGCTCTGGTGAAGCGACGGTTGCCTCCTGTGTGGTGTTTGATGGCAATGGTGCGCGCAAGGCAGACTATCGCAAATTTAATATCAAGGACGTTGTAGCGGGCGACGACTATGCCGCCATGCAGCAAGCGTTGGAGCGTCGTTATCGACGTATTGCCTCTGGAGAAGGGCAGTTGCCGGATATCCTGTTCATAGATGGTGGCAAGGGGCAGGTGACCCAGGCGCGACAGGTTTTAGCTACTCACGATATTACCAGCGTCAAGGTGGTTGGCGTGGCCAAAGGAACAACAAGGAAGGCTGGCTTTGAAACGCTGATCGATGCTGATTCAGGTACCGAAATGAGATTACGTGGTGACCATCCGGGGTTGCACCTGATTCAGCAAATTAGAGATGAGGCGCATCGTTTTGCTATTAGCGGTCACCGTGGGCAGCGAGCCAAGGCCCGTAAACAATCTCTCCTAGAGGACATTCCTGGTGTGGGTGCAAAACGGCGACGCGACCTTTTACGCCACTTTGGTAGTGCTAAAGCTATCGAGAATGCCAGCGTTGAGGAGCTGGCGAAGATTAACGGTATCAGTGGCGCAATCGCTCATGCAATATATGATCACCTGCACACAGTAAATGACTGACCCGGGGCGGCGCGCTGTGTCAGAATCGGGGTATCAACAGGGAGATTTTGTTTGCTATTCACCGTGCCCAATTTGCTCACTGGCCTGAGGGTGGCTGCCATTCCTCTGATGGTGATTTGCTATTACTTACCGCCGCCGATTTCGACTGTGGGAGCGGCGATGGTGTTTATTGTTGCGAGCGTGACGGACTGGTTTGACGGTTGGTTGGCCCGACGTCTTGGGCAAACTTCTCAGTTCGGTGCTTTCCTTGACCCCGTGGCGGATAAATTGCTGGTATCAGTAGCATTGATTCTTCTGCTGCACCGCATGGATAACGTCTTCATTACTCTGGCGGCGATGGTGGTGATTGGACGTGAAATTGTGATCAGTGCGCTGCGTGAGTGGATGGCACAGCTCGGAAAACGTGCCTCCGTTTCAGTCAACTCAATTGCCAAGCTAAAAACGGGCGTACAGATGACGGCGATTCCCATTTTGTTGTGGTACCCCTCCGAGCCAGCGGGTGAGCAACTCAGGTTGCTTGGACTAGTGCTGCTTGCGGCGGCAGTGTTGTTGACGCTGTGGTCGATGATTATTTACTTCAGAGCTTTCCTCGCAACATTGGAAGAGCAAGATGCTGTTGGCCCTGGGAGTTGACGCCAGTCTGAGTGCGCCTACAATTGACAGTCTGCGGGAATAGCTCAGTTGGTAGAGCGCAACCTTGCCAAGGTTGAGGTCGCGAGTTCGAACCTCGTTTCCCGCTCCATTTCCTATTTTGTGTCTGTTCACTTTTTCGGTGCAGTGACGCGACAGACCGCTGTCTTTCTGCGCGGGTTTTGAAGCACGTCAATACGCCGTGGCCCAAGGTTTCGCAAAGCCAAGCGTTTTGGGGGTATTCATGGCGGGCATTTCTGATAAAGCATTCTCGGTAGCGATTGTCGGGGGAGAGGGAGGCGCAGAAAATGTTTCGCGGTTACTTTTTGGGGTGTCGGGAGGCTAGGGTAACGCAAGTTCGGTGGAGTATTTGATTTCCTCCATGGAGAGCAGGGCGGTCACTTTGAATATTTTCACTTCCGCAATCAGGCTTTGATAAAAGTTGTCGTAGGCCTTGGCGTCAGTGACGCGCACCTTGAGAAGATAGTCGACTTCACCCGCTAATCGATGCGCCTCCATGACTTCGGGGCGGTCGCGCACCACGTCCAGGAATTGTTGCTGCCAGGCGGCATCGTGTTCACTCGTTTGTACGAGAATAAAAAAGCAGGCGCTCAAGCCCAGCGCCTCGGGGTCACACAGCGCAACCTCCCGGCGAATAATGCCGCGCTGCTTGAGTTTTTTGATGCGGTTCCAGATGGGCGTTTTGGTGGAGCCTGTGCGCTTGGCCAGTTCATCCAGTGACAGCGTGGTGTCGCGCTGCAGGAGGTTGATCAGTGTTTTGTCGGTGAAATCCATGCTTGTTCGCCACATAACGCCAGAAATAAGAAAATAGCCCAATTAAGGACCTAAATAAAGAAAATTATTCTTTATTAATGGTTATATAGGCATAATATAAGAATATTATTTGTTTGAGCCCAGCGCGTGTAAAGTCCCGCGCCTATGGACTATCTACCGATATTCGTTGCCACTAGAGCCCGGCGCATTGTCGTTGCGGGTGAGGGTCAGCTGGCAGAGGCGAAATGCCGCGCGGTGCTCAAGACAACCGCTGCGGTGACCTTATTCAGTGAGGCTCCCACGGACGCGATGCGTGATTGGGCGGACCAGCGGCGACTGACGCTGCAAACGCGGCCCTGCGGCGCAGCTGATCTCAAGGGCGTGAGGTTGGTCTACGCGGCTTCTGCAAATGAAGCGGTTAATAGACAGCTTGCAGACTGGGCGAGGCAGGCCGGCGCTTGGGTCAACGTGCTGGATGAACCCGATGAGTGTGACTTCATTACGCCCGCCGTAGTGGACCGCGACCCGGTTGTTGTGGCCATCGGTACGGAAGGCACCGCGCCTGTCCTGGCGAGGCAAATCAAGGCGGATATCGAGGCCATGCTGCCCCAACATCTGGGCCGTCTTGCGCGCGCAGCTCGGTCCTTTCGAGCGCGAGTGAGCGAGAGGCTCTCTCCCGGCCGACCTCGTCGAAGGTTCTGGAAGGCCTTTTTTAAGCCTCAGCTGCCGCATGCCGGGATTTCGGAGCAGGACCTCGAACTGAGCCTTCAGTCGCTTCTCAGCAAGCATGAGCAGCTGACGTCGCCTGAGGGACGCATTGCGTTTGTCGGGGCGGGTCCTGGCGACCCCGAATTGCTCACGATGAAAGCCCGACGCTTGATCCACGAGGCCGACGTGGTGGTATACGACCGCTTGGTCGGCAGCGAAGTGCTCGAGCTCGCTCGCAGGGAAGCCAAATTTATTAGCGTGGGTAAGAAGGGGTTTGGGCCGGCGGTCAGCCAGCAAGAAATCAATGCCCACCTGGTCAGGGAGGCGACGCGGGGTTTGCTGGTTGTTCGCCTGAAGGGCGGCGATCCGGGCCTGTTTGGCAGGTTGGACGAGGAATTGGATGCAGCGGCTGGTGCCGGGATCGTGACCGAAGTGGTTCCCGGTATTACGGCGGCCTCCGCGGCTGCGGCCGCATTACAGGTATCCCTCACAAGACGACACAGGAACTCCAGTACCACCTTTCTGACCGCGCACGACGCAGCGGGCTTTGCCGAGCACGAGTGGCAGCAGTTGGTGCGCTCGGGGCAGTCTCTGGCGGTCTATATGGGGCGTAAAACAGCGACTTTTCTGCAGGGCAGGATGCTCATGCACGGCGCGGATCGACACCTACCGGTGACCTGTATCGAGAACGTCTCACTGCCGAACCAACGCGCCTTTGTCAGCGATCTCGGTCATTTTGCTCAGCAGTTGGACGCGGAAGGCTTTGACGGCCCGTTGATCATTTTGGTCGGCATTGCCAATACGCTAGGCGCCCGCAGCGTAGGCGTTGCCGAAGAAGGCCTTCAGTCAGGAGGTGCGGCAGTTGGCTCGGCTTAAGGCGCCTGTGGTGGTGAGCGCCAATTGCCTGTTGGCGGGGCATGTCCTGTACCTGAACAAAAATCAGGAGTGGGTCAAGACCCTCGCATCTGCCTATCCATTTGAAAACCTGGAGGAGGCCAACGCAGTGGCGGCGAAAGCGACTGATCCCGGTCGCGTGATCGGGATTGAGCTGGTGGGGGTAGCGCTGGAGGGCGCCCAAGCGGTCCCTCGCCATTACCGCGAAGCAATCCGCGCGAAGGGTCCCGGCGCCTATGTTTTTACCTCGTCAACGGGAGAGGCTGATGTATCAGTACAGTGAGTTTGATAAGGCCTTCCTCAAAGAGCGGGTCGCGCAATATCGTGATCAGGTCTCGCGACGGCTCGCGGGCGCTCTCACCGAAGAGGAGTTCAAGCCGCTGCGGCTGATGAACGGTGTGTATTTACAGTTACACGCTTACATGCTGCGCGTGGCCATACCCTACGGCACGCTATCGGGTGCCCAAATGCGCGGGCTGGCAGATATTTCTGAGCGCTGGGACAAAGGCTACGGCCACTTCACCACCCGGCAAAACATCCAGTTCAATTGGCCGCGCTTGGTTGATACACCTGACATTCTGGAGGCGCTGGCAGAGCTCGATATGCACGCTATCCAGACCAGTGGTAACACTGTTCGCAACGTCACCACCGATCATTTTGCTGGCGCTGCCTTGGATGAGGTCGCCGACCCCCGACCTTATGCGGAGTGGATCCGGCAGTGGTCGACGGATCATCCGGAATTTCAGTTTCTGCCACGAAAATTCAAGATTGCTATTAGCGCCGGAGCAGAAGACCGGGCGGTAATTCGGGCACACGACATTGGGCTGAGGATGGTCCGGGGGGAGTCTGGTCCGGCCTTTGACATATTCGTTGGTGGTGGTTTGGGGCGGACCCCCGTCGTGGGCAGGCTCGTATTTTCTGGTGTACCCGTGACAGGGTTGTTGCCCCACCTCGAGGCGATTTTGTCAGTGTATAACTTGATGGGGCGTCGAGATAATAAATATAAAGCTCGTATCAAGATTTTGTTGCATGCAATGGGAATAAATGAATTTAAAAAACGTGTAAATGAGGTTTTGCAACGTATTAGCGAAACGTTTACCGCAGATAAACAGGTGGAGCTGGATCGCATAATTGACCAGTTTGCTCCCCAATCTCTCCCCTCGCGCTGTCTCGATCCCTATCATGATGCGATCGCGACCGACCCCCTTTTCCGCCATTGGGTTGAGCGAAATGTCACACCCCACCGTCAAGAGGGATATGCCTCGGTGACAGTTAGCCTTAAGGCGCATGGCCAGACACCGGGTGACGCTTCGGCTGACCAAATGAGGCGCGTGGCTAAGATCGCCGAGGTATTTGGGTTTAACGAAATCCGGGTAAGCCATCAGCAAAACCTGGTGTTGCCGCATGTCTCACAGGCAGACCTTCCAGCGGTGCACAGACAGTTGGGTGGGGTGGGCTTAGATACGCCAAACATTGGATTGGTGTCTGACCTCATTGCCTGCCCTGGCATGGACTACTGTGCGCTAGCGACGGCGCGCTCTATTCCGATTGGCCAGACCATTGCGAATCGCTACGCGTTACAAGAAGCTGAATTGGGACCCATTAGTATCAAAATTTCAGGTTGTATCAATGCTTGTGGACATCATCACATTGGTGATGTGGGCATTCTGGGGCTAGATAGGGCAGGGGTCGAGAACTATCAGGTAACCATCGGTGGACGACCGGGCCTGGATGCCGCGCTGGGCCAGAAGATGGGCCCTGGTTTCAGCGAAGCAGAATTGATGCATGCTCTGGATAGGCTTTTTTCTGCCTATCTTGGGTTGCGTGAGCAGCCCTCCGAAGTGTTTTGCGACACGGTCAAGCGGATCGGTGTCGATCCGTTTCGTAACGCCTTGTATGAGGTGCCCTGTGCGGCATGAATCGGAGTCTCATTGGGAGGATCGACCACTATTGGCTGCACGGCAGGGGGCCTTATCGGGCTTAAGCGCCGCGGAGTTCTTGGAAGAGGTATTGTTGAATGGTGATGTCTTTGGGCGCCTGGCAGTGGTGTCCAGTTTCGGTGCCGAGAGTGCGGTCCTGTTGCATCATGTAGCAAAAATTGCGCCCGCAACGCCGGTTATCTTTATCGATACGCAGTTTCATTTTAGTGAGACGATTGCGTATCGAGATGAGCTGGTCAGACATCTATCCTTACATGATGTTCAATCGGTCAGAATCGATCCGCTGACGCAAAAACGAGTTGACCCCGCGCGCGCGCTGCACCGCACCGATGCGGATCATTGTTGTCATGTTAGAAAAGTCGAGGTTTTGACTCGTGCTCTACGTGGGTTTGATGGTTGGATAACCGGGCAAAAACGCTATCAAAGCGGTGCCAGAGCCGCTATTGAGCAGGTCGAGTGGGATGCCCCGCGCCAAAAGTGGAAGTTCAATCCATTAGCCGACTGGAAGGTGGATGACATTGCGGCATACCATGACCGGAATGCTTTGCCGTATCACCCCTTAAGGCATCTGGGTTATGCCTCCATAGGATGTGTGCCCTGTACCTCTCCCATAGGAGAGGCCGAAGACATGAGAGCTGGGCGGTGGCGGGGCCAGCAAAAACGTGAGTGCGGGCTGCACCGAAATCCCAATATTATTGCGGCATCAGCAGCATGAGGCGAGCCGTGCGCATTAACCGTAACGGTGTATTCCTAGGCAAGGCCAGCCACAATTTGGAGGGGGCCATCTCAGTCGAGGATATCAACGACTTTGAACAGCTGGACGCGCTAATGAAACAGCCCGTGGTGCGGTTATCGATCGAGGGTTTTGCTGACGGTCGCGCGTTGAGTATTGCCCGTCAGTTGCGGCTGCGGGGTTTCGAGGGATCAGTTGAGCTCGTGGGCGATATCTTGCCTGATCAGCTTCCCATGGCTGTGGCAGCCGGTATTGATATTGTTGAGATCAGTGAGGACCATGGCGTCCGCTGTTACGAAACACAGTGGCAAGAGAAAGCGAGGGAGGCTCGCTTTGGTTACCAGCGGAGCCTTGGCGGCAAAGAGCCCCCTGTTTGATTGCGTTGCGCTGTGTACGGCGAAGGCGGCTAGCGCAGACCTGCGTTAATGCTGTCTAGAAAGCGTGACCCCGGGCATAGCTCTCTTTGGTTGAGCGTATTGAGGGGTTTTGAGGCAGTCTGCAAAACGTCATGGAGCTCTTCACTGTCGCGTTTTATATAGAGAAGCCCGGTGAGAATCCGGTCTTGCTTAGCGTGATGCGCAATAGCATCCAGTGCGGATTGCGGATCCTCGATATCGTACTCTTCGTTGACTTTTTGAAGGCGCAGTACCGATCCATCATGCATGCAGACCTCGTGCACGGTACCTGCATCGTAGCTGGTAGTAATGGCCTCTCGCCGCGGCACAAAATCCACTGGCATGGCATCGTTGTGTTCTCTGAAACTGGCATAGCTCTTGGTGGAGCCCGCGTGATTATTGAAGGTGACACAGGGTGAGATGACATCCAACAGCGCAAATCCACGGTGGCTGATCGCCGCTTTGATGAGCGGTACGAGCTGCGCTTTATCACCAGAGAAGCTGCGTCCGACAAAAGTAGCCCCTACCTCTATACCGACCCGAACAAGATCGATAGGCATATAGGCGTTGATATCACCCTTTTTGCTCACGGAGTCGGTGTCCATAGTGGCGGAATCCTGACCCTTAGTCAGTCCATAGCAGCCGTTGTTCTCGACCATATAAGTCATATTTAGATTGCGGCGCATCACGTGAGCAAATTGGCCCATGCCAATTGACGCGGTATCACCGTCTCCGGAGACCCCAATGTAGATCAGGTCTCGATTGGCGAGATTTGCACCCGTGGCAACCGAGGGCATTCTTCCGTGAACACTGTTAAAACTATGTGAGCCACTCAGAAAGTAAGCGGGAGTCTTTGAAGAGCAGCCGATGCCCGAGAGCTTGGCGACGCGATGCGGTTCAATCGAGAGCTCAAAGCAGGCGTCGATGATAGCAGCGCTAATGGAATCGTGACCGCATCCGGCACACAGTGTCGATAATCCACCCTCGTAGTCTCTGCGCGTGCACCCGACTTCGTTCGTTTTTGCGTCGGGATGTCGAAAGGCGGGCTTGGCATAGGTCATGAAGCGAGTTCCTTTTCTTTCTGCACGAGTGGCGTGACATTGTTGATGCCCAAGTGGCCTCTGATCACACTGGCAATTTTTCTTGCCGTCACGGGCAGCCCGTCGTATTCCACTACCGAAATCAGCTTGGCATTTGCCTCTACGTGGGTTTCATTCAATAGCAGTCTCCGCATCTGCCCATCTCGGTTTTGTTCAATCACAAAAATACGATCATGCTCCTCTATGAAATCCTCGACCTCCTGTGTGAATGGGAAGGATCGTAATCTCAAGGTGTTGAGGTGAATACCCTCTTTTTCGAGCGTTTCCAGTGCTTCATATGCTGGAGAGGCAGTGGTGCCGAAAAAGAGCAGAGCATCCTTGGTCGGCTCCTCAGCAGGTTTGATCTTCGCTTCAGGAACCAGAGATTTGGCGGTTTCAAATTTTTTGAGGAGCCGATCCATGTTGCGAACGTACACACTACCGTCTTCGGTGTAAGCCGCATATTCGTCACGGGAACTGCCCCTTGTGAAGTAAGCCCCCTTTGTTGGATGGGCGCCAGGGTAGGTGCGATAGGGAATGCCATCGCCATCGACATCGAGGTAACGACCGAAACGCTCAGACATTGCCTCAAGGTCTGCGCCGCTCAGCACTTTACCCCGGTCATAGTGATAGTCGTCGTCGAACTCCAACGGGGGAGACATCCACTCATTCATGCCCAGATCAAGATCGCTCATGATGATCACAGGCGTTTGCAGACGTTCAGCCAGATCAAAGGCCTCGATTGTCATACTGAAGCACTCAGCTGGCGTTGCAGGAAAAAACAGTACGTGCTTGGTATCGCCATGAGAGGCATAAGCGGCGGCCAGAATATCCGACTGCTGGGTGCGTGTTGGCATGCCGGTGGACGGGCCGGCCCGCTGAACGTCTACCAACACGGCAGGGATTTCAGCGAAATAGGCCAGGCCGAGAAATTCGCTCATGAGCGATACCCCCGGACCGCTGGTCGCGGTGAAGGCACGTGCGCCATTCCAATTGGCGCCAATCACCATGCCCATTGCCGATAGCTCGTCTTCCGCTTGCACGATGGCGAAGTTCTTTTTGCCGGTACCCGGATCAATTCGCAGTCGACGGCAATATTTTTCGAAAGCATCGACGACTGAAGTAGAAGGGGTGATGGGATACCAAGCCGCTACGGTCGCACCGGCATAGACCGCGCCCAGCGCGGCGGCGGTATTACCGTCCATGAGAATCTGGTCGAATTCCTGAATGTGCTTTGGCGTTTGCTCCCCTACCTTTAGATGAATCCCAAGAGGACACTCAAAGTGAGTTGAAGCATATTGATGCCCCATCTCCAACGCGTGGATATTGGGGGTGATCAGTTTTTCCTTACCTTTAAATTGCTCGCTGACCAAGTCCTTAAGAATAGCAAAATCAATATTTAGCAGCGCCGATAGCGCGCCCACGTAGATCACGTTTTTAAACAGTTGCCGTTGTCGGGCATCACTGTATTCCCTAAGGCACATTTCGGTCAGCGGAATACCCAGGTAGCGGATGTCGCGTCTGACATGGCGGAGGTCGAGGGGCTTGGTGGAGTCGTAGAGCATATAGCCACCAGGGTCTAGCTCTGAGACATCCTTGGCAAAGCTCTGTGGATTGACGCTCACCATCATGTCGATTCCGCCACGCCGCCCGAGATAACCGTCGCGGCTGACACGGACTTCATACCAAGTAGGTAGCCCTTGAATATTGGATGGAAAGATATTGCGTGGACTTACAGGAATACCCATGCGGAAAATGGCTTTGGCGAACATGCCATTGGCACTAGCAGAGCCAGTGCCATTGACGTTGGCAAATTTGATGACAAAGTCATTGATGGACTGTTTGGATTCCATGTTCAGCCCGCTTTGGTCACAGAGTAGAGGAAGCGCTGCATATCCCAAGCGCCGGTGGGGCAGCGCTCCGCACAAAGACCGCAGTGCAGGCAGACGTTTTCATCTTTCGCCATGACTCTTCGGGTTTGTGCCAGCTCCTCGGAAACATACAGGTCTTGGTCGTCACGATCTGCCGGTGCCCGTAATGAGCCTCTGAGTGTCTGTTCCTCTGCGTTATCTACAAAATTGATGCAGTCTGTCGGACAGATGTCTGTGCAGCCGTCACATTCGATGCATTTGGCGCCATCAAATACGGTTTGCACATCACAATTAAGGCAGCGCTCGGCTTCGCGATAGGCCGTCTCGATGTCAAAACCCAGCTCGACCTCTACCTTTCGGTCCTTTAGGGCGACGACTTTATCGACATGGGGGACTTTCTGGCGCAGATCGATAGTGACCAGATTGTCATAGCTCCACTCGTGCACACCCATCTTCTGACTAATGAGATTGACTCCGGGAGCAGGACGTTGATCCACGGACTTGCCCGACAGGAATAAGTCGATGGAGACTGCCGCCTGATGCCCGTGCGCCACGGCAGTAATAATATTTTCTGGGCCGAAAGCGGCATCCCCCCCGAAAAACACCTTGGGGTTGGTCGACTGAAATGTGTTTTGGTCTACCTCTGGCATATCCCATTTCCCGAACTCGATACCCAGATTGCGTTCAATCCACGGGAAAGCATTGTCCTGCCCGATGGCGATCAGGACTTCGTCGGCTTCGAAAAAGATCTCGTCTCCCGTAGGGATTAGGCTGCGTTTACCGGATGCGTCGTATACCACCTCGACCTGATCAAAGGTCATTCCCAGTAGTTTGCCTTCCTCATGTACAAAGGCCTTTGGCACATGATTATTGATAATAGGAATGTCTTCGGCTTGAGCATCCTCTATCTCCCAGGGCGACGCTTTCATTTTGGCAAATTCCGATCGGACGACGACTTTTACATCCTCCCCGCCGAGACGCCGCGCGGTCCGACAACAATCCATCGCCGTATTCCCGCCACCCAAAACCAGCACGCGCTTGCCAATTTTATGAATATGTTCAAACGCGACCGAACCCAGCCATTCAATGCCTATATGAATATGGGCGGCACATTCCTCACGACCCGGTAAGTCTAGGTCACTGCCTCGAGGCGCGCCGGTACCCACGAAGACGGCGTCATAGCTTTTGTCTAATACGGATTTCAGGCTGTCAACATAAGTCTGGAATTGGGTGTGGATACCCATATTGAGAATATAGTCCACCTCTTCATCCAGCACGACAGGTGGCAACCTGAATGATGGAATTTGACTGCGCATGAATCCGCCACCGGCCGGCTGATCGTCGTAAAGGTCGAGCTGATAGCCCAGTGGCGCAAGATCTCGTGCAACGGTGAGGGATGCAGGTCCGCCACCGATTAAAGCGATTTTTTTGCCATTCTTGCGACTGGGTATGGTTGGCAGCCGATCGACAATTGAGCTTTTGTTGTCAGCAGCGACACGCTTGAGCCGGCAGATTGCCACGGGCTCCTCTTCCACGCGGCCTCGGCGGCAGGCGGGTTCGCAGGGTCGGTCGCAGGTGCGTCCCAATATGCCCGGGAATACGTTCGACTCCCAGTTGACCATATAGGCGTCGTCATAACGCTCCTGGGCAATCAGTCGGATATATTCAGGTACGGGTGTGTGCGCGGGACACGCGTATTGGCAGTCGACGACCTTATGGAAATATTCCGGGTCTCGGAGATCAGTTGGTTTCAATTCGCTCACTCTGCCCGGTCATTGACCGCGCCCCCCAAGTGATGATTTTTGTTTAATCTGATTCTTGATCTATTGTGTCATCGATTGACCACGATCGGTAGCCTTTACGCGTAAATTTGCCCTATCTATGTGGCGAATTTACTGACTTCAAGGCAGTGGTTATGGCCGGTACCAGATCGGGGACGAATAGGCGCGGTCTTGGACTGTGCGGGGTGCGTCCTTGAAGTCCAGGCCGAAGTATTTGCGGTCGTACTCACTCCAGCGGGGGCGGGGGATCTCGATCGCTCGTGCGTAATAAAATGCGGCCTGCCCAGTGTCAAAGTCAGGATCTGTCCACTGCGCACTGAGTTGCACGGCGCCAATAGTATTAGAAAAGCTGACCGTCTTTAAATCGACGGTAGAGCCTACGGGTTCGGGCTGTCCCGTTGCCGGGTCGATATCGCGATCATCCGAGAGTGCCACGTAGTAAATTTTTTCATGAGTGACGCCGTCAGCGTCAATCCAGCCCTTGATAATCTGCACCTGATCCAGATTGGCAGCGTCTGGATCTTTCATGGCCTGCACCATGAAGGTCGGCGCGTCCTTGCCCTGTGGGGCGAGTTCGCCGCCCATCGGTACGCCGTCCCGATAGCCAATGGTTTCGAAATAGGGGCTATGTACGCTGTTGGGCGCGTAGTCCCAGCCTCCGAAGAATCTGAGAACAATGCGAGAGCCGGTTGTTGCGTATACCTCGCGCCGCTTCATGCCCGCAAATAAGTCCTCTCGCGTGTTCTGGGGTGCCCAGACCGCCGCAAGGCCTGATGCGCCGAGTTCCCAGTCGGCGTTGAGTCCCGCCATGCGGGAATCTGGCGTGCGAATACCCGGTTCTGAATTGGCGAATTTGCCAAAGAAGTTGTCTTCTTCAGCCGTGGCCAGAGAGGTGTGATCGTCGGTGCTGCCGATCATGCCAAACGCATAGGGGTTGGCACCTGCGCTGCGTTCGAGCGACAACCCGCGTCGCAGCGCGGAGCGAGCGTAGGAGCCGGGATACATATCGGGCGTGGTTTTTACCGTGTTGGAGATGTTGAATTCGTCCCAGCGTTCGAAATCGGCAAACGGGTCATCAGGGGACAGGCTCGGATGCGTTTCGCTATCGCCCTTTAACTGAGTGACCTCCGCAATGGGCTCCCATCGCATGCGTGCTTCGGCGTAGTCACGGGTAATGGCTCCTCCCTCATAGTCCACCATGTCCCACATGAGGCCGTTGCTCAGATTGCCGTTATGAGGGATAGAAAGTGCCTTGCCTCCGGTCCGGCTTTCATATTCCTTCAGCGCGGCCCATAGATCCTCTGGATTACTCGAGGACTGCGCGGAGTAAGGTAGCCAATCCGTCACCACGTCGGCGTTATCTTTGAGAATCACGCAGCGGTGGAGATTATTGCCTTCATACATGGCGGTCCACTCGTAAGCTGAAAATGCCGTGAATACACCGGGGCTGTTGAACTCGTCTGCCGTTCGCGCTACGTCAGTCCAAATAGCGGTTCTTATTTCTTGGGGGTAGTCGTCCCGCTCTGGATTTGGATCGTTGATGCTCACCACAAACTCGAGTATGGGATTGCTGGCTGTGTCATCAATCGGACCCTGCTCCATGGTCTCCTTACTTATGCTGGTTCCGTATTTTTCTTTCCACGCCCGTCCGAGCGGCGTAGACATCAATCTGGGGTCTTGGAGGTTGAACATGCGATATATGCCCATGAACTCGGCGTGATCTGTCACGGCTAAAAAATCGAGGGGGCGCTTCAATTTTGCTGGAAGGCCGTTCGACGCAACGACTTTTTCGCCGCGCGCAAAGCGATACGCGTCTGCGCTGGTCAGGAGCAGGTTACCCATGGATTGCGCATCAGCCGAAATGTTGGAGTGTAGATGCAGGTCACCAAAAAAAACTTGTTTCGGATAATCCGTATTGATGCCTGTGGAATAAGAGGGCGTCTCGGCGTGGGTGGTAGACGAAGCAACAGCGATAGCGGCAACAACAGCGGCTGCGAGGTTGGTAAGGCGAGGCATACGTTTACTCTTGTTATGTTTTAGATCCGACCATCATAACGGCTTACGGCTCTAAGTCATCTCGCCGGCAGCGCGACATGATTTTCCGATTTTGACGATGGGTGTGTATAATCCGGCGCCTTGGCGAGGCCCCTCGTCAAAGCAATGCCCCAAGGCTCGGTGGCAGAGTGGTAATGCAGCGGATTGCAAATCCGTCAACGCCGGTTCGATTCCGACCCGAGCCTCCAAAATTATGGGCAATGACGTTTCGATCTTAGTTGGTTAATTGTCATTGGGTGCTACGGTGCCCCAACGCACGCCCCAAAACTCGGGTTGCATAGCCTGTATTGGCGGAGAATTAATGCATCTGCGCTATTCGTTTGGCAGCTGCTTCATAACCTCAAACAGTGTATCCATGATCTCAGAGACGTCGCTTGCCAACTCTTCTCTTTCTGCCATAGGCGCATTCCCGAAGTCGATTGACCCCTGAAGCTTACGCAGCATGTTCATCACTTCCTGAAGTTCAGCCTTCATATTCATCGCCAGAAAAGATTGATAGGAATTCCAATATATCAGGGGGCAGTGTATTCGGTGTGTACATCTTTCGGCTTGTCGACTGTCGCCTCTGGCCGGCCTCGGCATTGAATTGCCAGCCATTGACCTTCCGGAGGGGGGGCGAGGGGTGGAGATTGCGAATTACTGCGGGTGCCACTCCCGCACATGAGGCATTAAATTGGGTTGTCTGGCCCCGTAAATCTCACGGCCCTGATCGAAGCTTCTCCATTTTAGGCGTTCGCTTTCGTGTCTGCTGGCTGGCAGGTTGAACAGGTATAAATTCTGCGGGCGTTGGCGGATGAGCGTCGGATTGTTGTCGTACAAACGCGGCATGGCTGGTTAGCGCGCCCAAAAACAAAAAAGCGTGCCTTGCCGTAAGTGAACCCCTCCTTCTTCAATGCTTTGTACTGTCGTTCTGGGAGGGTCACTCCTTGTAAAGCATAACTGCGTTGACTGAGTTCCAACGTGCTCCGAGCGAGTTTTCCAATCTGACCTTTGCTTAACTCCCGCGCTTTTTTTGCTGGATGAATGCCCGCAATAAATAGTATTTCGCTGCGCAAATAGTTACCTAGGCCCGCGAGGAACCCCTGATCAAGATAGATGGAGTTGAGTGCTCTACCAGAAAAAGATTTGCTGAGTAGCCGTTCTGCAACGGTTTGCCAAGTCAGGTGTGGGTTGAGAATGTCGGGGCCTATGCGCTTTAGGAACGGGTGCTCCTCAATATTTACTGTTTTCCATACGCTAATATCTGATGCGCTATATAGAAGGGCGCTGTGCTGTGCGGTGTGGATCGCTAGTCTGAGCTGGCGCTTCGTTTTGGGTAGCTTGTCGCGTTTGACTACGTGCCACACGCCATAGAGTTGATTGTGAGAATAAACGGTCAAGCCGGAATCAAAATGCGTGAGAAGCGCTTTACCACGAGTCTCTAGCGAGAGCACTTTGCTGCCTTTGAGTGGTGCTGCGAATTTTTTGAGGGCCGGCAGACCAAACTGAATATTTTCGACCGTTTTATCTTTTAACACCGCCTCAATTTTATCAGCAGCTCGGCGTATTTCTGGACCCTCGGGCATATGCAGATAGATTCATGTGTTTATGTATGAGTAGGCTAAAAGTGGCTTGGTTAACAGCTTTTGTCAAACGATGCGGGGCAGGGTCCGTTGGCAGGTGTTGAGTTTTGGGGCGTCAGTAAAAAATGTTGCTGATGACAAAATTCTTTTTCCTTGGTTTAGGTTAGGGAGAAGCGATTAAACCGAAACCTATTATTTTTCCGTAACAATGGCTATTGCATTGATTACCACACTGCCCATACTCCCCGCACCGATTGTTAACGACATCCACGCCACACGTCTCCAGCGCGCTGCAAGTGCGTTGGCCCTTATTGGAACCACTCACTGATGAGAACTTCATGACCGCATTTAAAGAGCTGGGTCTTAATGGCCGTCTCGTTCGGAATATCGAGGCCAAAGGCTACAAAACCCCCACTCCTGTGCAGGAGAGCGCTATCCCACTGGTGCTTAACGGCAATGATGTGATGGCCTCAGCGCAAACTGGAACGGGCAAAACCGCGGCTTTTACACTCCCTATTCTGCATCGACTGAGCGGCAGTGAGCGGCCTGCTCCCAAATCAGTTCATTGTTTGATTTTGACCCCGACTCGCGAGTTGGCGGCGCAGGTGGCTGATAACATTCGCCATTACGGGGCCGGTCTGAAGTTAAACAGCCAAATGGTGTGTGGGGGTGTGAATATACGACCCCAGATACGCCAGTTGGCAAAGGGTACAGATATTCTAGTGGCGACACCTGGGCGGTTGCTGGACCTTATGGGGCAGCATGCTTTGCGCTTGGGCCACCTTAAGTTGTGGGTTCTGGATGAGGCTGACCGCATGCTCGACATGGGCTTCATTCCCGACGTGAAGAGGATTCATGCGGCCATTCCCAAAAAGCGACAAACGTTGATGTTCTCTGCGACATTCTCCAAAGAAATCGAGGCTCTGGCACAGGACTTTCTGGTTAATCCAAAAAGGGTGCAAGTGTCTCCCGCTAATACAACCGTGAGTCGTATTGATCAGGTTGTCCATCCCGTTGATAAGCAGAGAAAAGGAGACTTGCTGAAGCACCTATTACGGGATGAACAGTCGGGGCAGGTGCTGGTTTTTTCGAGAACCAAATACGGTGCAGACAAACTTTCTCGACAACTGAGCAAAGCAGGAATCCGGAGCGACTCGATCCATGGAGACAAAACGCAGGGTGCGCGGGTCCGATCTTTGAAGCAGTTTAAAAACGGTGACCTTCAAGTATTGGTTGCCACAGATATTGCTGCCCGTGGCATCGACATTCAGCAGTTGCCGAGAGTTGTGAACTTTGATCTCCCCTATGTGGCAGAAGATTATGTCCATCGCATCGGTCGCACAGGTCGCGCGGGAGAGCAGGGTTGTGCGTTATCTTTGGTCAGCGCTGATGAGGTCGCGCAGCTTCAGAAAATTGAAAAGTTGATCAAACGCAATCTGCGACGAGAGGAGATAGAAGGCTTTGAGCCAGAGCATCGGTTACCGACTAAACCTGTAAAAACCGCGGGGAAGCGACCCGCCAAGAGAAAATCTCCGAACAAAAAAAATTCAGCGCGTCCAAAGTCACGGAGCTCTGCTCGCGCGGCGACAGGCGGAAAGAAACACTGATACATCAGCCCACTAACGCCTGCTGGGCGTGATTCAAAAGACGGCATCAGTGCCTCAGTATTGCGGTATCAAACCTTATTGAGCGTCGCCCAACAGGGCAGCGACTTCTGGTTTGTGTTCCTTTATCTCTTCAGGTGTGAGCCCTTGTAGTTCGTAGGGCAGCACGAGCCATGCGTCCGTTTCGTGCAAATAGAAATCGGGTTTTCTGCCGGAGCGATTGCTCTGGGGTTTGTAAAAGGGGACGGCCACACGGACCTGCTCGGGCATGTTGTTTCGGCACTGTCGCTCAAGTCGTCCAATGACTGCCTCTACGTTGTATCCGGAACTAAATACATCATCAACGATCAGTAAGCGATTGCTATTGTCTAGATTTTCGAAAAGATACTGCAAACCATGCACGCGAATCGCGTCGGGATTGTCGATGAGGGAGCGGTAGCTGGGTTGCCCACGATACGATGTGCGAATGGCGATGTGGTCAGTTCCAATGCCCAAATATTGCAGGCACTCCTGGACATATATGCCCACTGAAGAGCCGCCGCGCCAGATGCCAACAATAAAGTCTGGACGAAAGCCGCTATCAAAGACCTTGGCCGCCAAGCGGAAAGATTCCTGAAGCAGCTGTTCTTCCTTGATGAATTGTTTTTTCATGGCGGATGTCGTCCGGAGGATATTGGCGTTGCGCAAACCGCACTATACTCTGTCCTGCAAGAGAACCCGAAGCTATGACTGATAAACAATACCTCTCCGCCGAGCAGCTGCTCATCGACTCTTTCCGTCTTGCGAAGGCTGTGTTCGATAGCGGATTCGAGCCCTCAATGATTATTGCAATATGGCGCGGCGGGGTACCCATTGGCATCGCAGTTCAAGAGTTTTTCGCTTTCAGTGGTGTAGAGACCGATCACATAGCTATTCGGACATCTTCTTATGATGCGGGCATCGATCAGCGATTGGGTGGTGTTCGTGTCCACGGTTTGAACTATTTGATCAAACACGTCTGCGCCCAAGACCGACTTCTCATCGTAGATGACGTTTTTGATACGGGACGCACGGTTGACGCTGTGATTGCAAGACTTGCTGAGTTGGCGAGATTGAATACCCCAGAGGATATTCGGGTAGCTGTGCCGTATTACAAGCCACAGCGACGCGAGGTGGCTCGGGTACCCGATTACTATCTAGAAGAGACCGATGCCTGGCTTATGTATCCCCATTCTCTGGAGGGTCTGACGCTCGAAGAAATCAGAGCGCATCGCCCCGCGCTTTATGACATTGTCAAAGACCGGATCGCAGCGACACAATCCGCTGTAAAGTCCTAGCGTTGGTGGGAGAGGCAGCTCAGATCAGAACGAAGCGCGCCGTAAAGATAGCCGCCATAAACCAAGCGGCGACACTGACCTGTCCGGGCTTCCCTGCTGCGACTTTAAGAATGACATAGCTCAAGAACCCCGCTGCGATACCGTTTGCGATGGAAAACGACAGCGGCACCATCACAATAATCAGTAGCGCGGGTAGTGATTCCGTGTGATCCCGCCAGTCTAGGCGTTCCAGCCCCGACATCATCAATAACGCAACGTAAAGCAGTGCCCCGGCCGTTGCGAAAGGTGGGATCATGCCCGCAAGTGGCGCGAAAAATATCAGTGCCAAAAAAAGCATGCCTACCGTGCAGGCGGTCAAGCCTGTCCTGCCACCCGCGGCGACACCTGCTGCACTTTCTACGTAGGAAGTAACGGGCGCGCACCCGATGAGCGCGCCC
>Ga0209374_1000551_pt1 | contig 41283 bp, 34 predicted proteins | sample SaaInlLV_DNA_10m_FD_184683 | JGI IMG/M metagenome (GOLD analysis project Ga0209374, IMG submission 184683) | Marine microbial communities from expanding oxygen minimum zones in the Saanich Inlet - SI075_LV_DNA_10m (SPAdes) (version 2) | ecosystem: Environmental > Aquatic > Marine > Unclassified ... | reverse complement strand
GAATCATTACCGGTTCTTGGACTATTTATCAGGTCTAAGTACCCGACTTGTGTCATTATAATCATTATAATGATTAAAAACGCCGACTTTACGGTTTTTACATGGCTTGCGCTACGCTGCATAGTTGTGGTTGGTAGGATAAGGCTAATATATACTGCACCTATCATGAGAGGCATGTTTAGAGTCTGAATTAGACAGCCGCATCGAACATATTGATGACAGTCTCAAGCCGTCTTGCTTCTTCTTCAAGCTCAGCCCGCTTTTTCTTATCCATGTTAACGTCTTTGAGTTCTTCTTGAATACCCTCAAGCAGAATCTTGGTTTCCTCACGCTCTTCCAGATGCTTTTGTTCTTCTTTCTCCATCTTCTTAGATGCTGCAGCCTGCTTTCTGGTTGAGGCTTGAGTGTATACGCTTTCAGTCAACTCAACCGATGTTGGATATGGAATATTGATCCCCTCGTTGCTAAATGTACTGTCGATTGTTCTAAGCAACCAGTCTCTTGCCAGCCACTCATCTGAGTAGTCATTAACCCAACCAAACAAACGGAAAACTTTAGCAAAGTCACCAAGTTCTGTTAACAAGACCTGCGGTTTTGGCTCATCAAGAACGTATTCACAATCTCTAGCAACCTTGATCATGGTTAGTTTAACGTGCTCCGTATTCTCTCGGTAATCAACACCTACATCGATAACAATAGAGATACGACGAGCCATTCCGTCACCGCCACCACGAGCATGGTTAACTATTGTGGAGGAAACTAAGGTATTGTTTGGAATAACTACTAGTCGCTCATCTCGGTCTAGAACTTTAGTTGAAAGAATACCGGTACCGACAACTGAACCCCAGGTGCCATCAACTTCAATTCGATCACCGATTTCAAACGGCCGGTCAATGGCGAGTAAGAAGGAGTTGATTATGTTACCAAGAGTTTGTTGCACTGCTAAACCAATAATAAGCGAAAATACTGCTAGTGATGCTAGAACTCCAACCAATTCAACACCGATTTCGGTTAGTGCTAGATAAGTACCGCCGAACCATACCACGAATCTGAGGGTGAAAGTAATCAACGGATTACTACCCGAAACAGTTACACTAGACTTTTCTGTGAAGCGGTCCATGACCATAGGAATAATGTGTTTAATTGACACGCTGGCAATAGAGGTTGCTGTTAGGATGTAAATGGCCGAGAAGTATGATGAAATATCATCGTTAAACGACGCTTGATCAGATACCCAAATTAGTGACAATTGGGCGGCACCGACAAACAAAAAGAAGTATGCACGGTTTGCAACAGGTCGGTGTAATTTATCGTCCCATGCGGTGTCTGTGGACATTACAACACGACCCCAAGGCCTAACCACTGCGTACTTGATGATGTAATAGCCAATTGCGGTAAAAACAAAGCTGAGTAACACCTTAAAAGCAGGATTTAATTCGTTGAGCACATCTATTTGCTCATTGACAGAATTTGTGACGTCATCAACTATACCCATCGGCTTCACCAGTTTACACCCACAAAAGTTCTGTTTTTGAGTCTTGCGCCTATATTTTATGACTAAATCTATCCTAAAAGACCTACTGAGCGGCTAGTGAAGCAGAAATTTATAATTTGTAATAAGACAGAAAAAACCCGTTTATGAACGGTGATTTACTTTGTTTTCACCTACACCACCTAATAACCTATCCCATTACCTTGATATTACAATGATTAAACGATAATTTGTTGGTCGCATGGATTCACATGACTTGAGATATTTACAACTCCATGTCAATCCTGACCAGTCTTCAATGTTATCTGGCGCAGGCTTATTAGAAAATTTTACGCTAGTGGAATTAGTCTCAATTTTATCGACTTATGAAAACGCTTCAGAGTTTATTTTGTCGCTTAGATATAGTGATGAAGACGCTATTCTGTGGCTAGAGAAAGATGAATCATTCGAAATAACCGGTGTACTTGAACAACGGCCAGGATACAGTTTAGTTAGTGTCAAAGCGCATGGCACAATATCAATGTTAATCCACAATAACCCTGGAATATGGGTACAAACACCAACAATCATTTCCAATGTTAATGGCCTTTTCATGACAATTCAAGGCACGACAAAAGGATTGAAGAGGTTTAGAGATGAAATTGGCAACATTTTACCGCCTTCCATTAAAATCCGCATCAGTAAAGACCTGAAGGCAGACTGGATTGCAGCACCACAATTGCCAACAAGAAGAAAAGAAGTCATGGAACTTGCCGTTAAACTCGGATATTATAGCACTCCAAGGAAATGTACCCAACGAGATTTAGCTGAGGCGCTGGGAGTACGGCAAGGTACCGTTGCTGAGCACTTACAGTCAGCAGAAAGTATGATTATTCAATCATGGGCCGACCAGGCACAGTAATTATCGCCGTGAGCAGTCATTAACCGACCAGTATCGGCAGGGTTGGCAGAATGATAATCAAGCCAGAGTACCATTTTGAAAATCCAATACCGCTTGACTAATCTCTTGCCTTGTATTCATGACAAATGGGCCATATCTAGCAATTGGTTCATTTATTTCTGGGCCGGCTAGGACTAAAAATTCAGCACCTTGTTCGCTAACCAACTCAATTTCACTACCCTGGCTTAACAGTGCTAACTGCCCATCCTCGACCAGTTTCCCATTAATTTTGGCACTACCACCAAACATGTAGACCATGACATTGAGATCACTAGCAACCACGTGACTAACATTAGACTCGGCTTGCATTTTATAGTGAATAAATTGAATTGGAATCACCGTATCAATTACTGCTTTGGCCCCCATGGCTTCTCCGGCCACAACCTTGGCCCAAACTTTACCATCTGTTGAGACAACAGTAGGCAAGTCGTTTGAGGGAATATCTTGGTACCTTGGTGGCATCATCTTATCTTTAGCCGGCAAGTTTACCCAAATCTGAAAACCATGCATTACTCCACCGGCCTGATAAAAATCAGGGTGAGGTAATTCAGAGTGAATTATGCCGCGTCCAGCAGTCATCCATTGGACATCACCGGGATTCAAATCGCCTGAATTACCGGCCGAATCAGAATGCTGCATGGCTCCTTCAAGCATGTAAGTCACCGTTTCAAAACCACGATGTGGGTGGGCTGGAGCACCAATTGCTTCTCTTGGCCCGTAATTTACCGGACCCATTTCATCCAGTAACAGAAATGGTGACATCAATGACCCCATGGCAACTGGTCTTCTTACTTTGAAGCCGCCGCCTTCAAGCACAGTATGAGTAGGAACTATTGTTTTCACTTTACGCTTTACCATGGTCTCACTGACCCGATGATAATGCATTCGGTATACAAATACTTGCTATGACCCATAAGAATATTTTAGAATACTAAATATTAAGAAAGGTAGGTATTAGGCACATATGATAACATGGCGGAATCAGTAGTCCTAGAACACGCAGCACAAGCAGACACAGATTTTCTTATGTACACTGGTAACTTTTGCGGCTACTGTACTGCAGCCAAGCGTTTACTTAAGGGAAAAAGTCTGTCAGTTAAGGAATATAATTTTGACCAGCACAGTGGACTTAGACAAGCGGTCGTAGCGGCTACAGGGCATCGAACTGTACCGGTTATTTTCGATTTGCGAGATGGCAACGTAACGTTCATTGGCGGCTTTGATGAAACCAATGCCTATCTAAAGTGAATCATTGAAGGTCGTAAGCCATTCTTGGATCGACTCATGATATTCGATGGGAATCATGTGACCCTTCTTGTGTTCAATCATCTCAATTGCCCATCCTGCACCCTCAAACAGGCTAGCAATAGCAAACCCATCTTCTAGCGAAACTCGAACATCCCGCTCACCGTGCATCCAAAACATTCGCTTCTTTTCCAGTTCACCAAGACGCATGCGTAACTCCATTGGCCTGACAAGGCGAGTTCCGATACATATTACGCCTTGAATTCTATCAGCTATCGGCAGGTGTAGTAATTCTTGAGCCATAGCACCTCCTTGCGAAAAGCCGCCGACAATAAGCGGGCCCTTTGGTGCTTGTTCGGCAATGATTTGTTCAAGTTGCGAAAGGCTTGAATCGACATCGATTAATTCACGCCGTGACAAATTAGCCCGCCTAGTGGCGTCTGCGTCATAGTCCTCATAGCGCCACCAAGTTAGTCCTCTAACTGGGTGATTATATCTTGCCTCTGGTACGATTAAAGTCCAACCTTCAGGCAAAATTTTTCCGGCAAACGGCCGCATCATCTCGGCATTGCCAGTCATCCCATGCATCATAATGAGGGTCGGCATACAGACACCTCACAGAGTCCATGAGCGAACTAAGGCACCGGCTACTTTGAGGTGAACAAAGGAATCTTGACCACGAACCGTAACGGTGATTGAATGCTCACCAGAACTGGAAGGTATGGTCCCAAAAGAGCCCTTTTCAGTGGCTCCTGCACCCCACGCTCTAGTTAACGGTGAGGCGCCTTGGTGGTCTTTGATACTAAGTGAGCCAGAGCCGCCTTGTTGACTAATCTCAACATCAAGATACCAAACCAAGGTATCCCATGCTTCATTTGGCGAGTATCCTTCATCTAGGAAAGTGTCGTAAACTTCCTGGTCGTTTTCTTCATACAAGTTGTCGTGGATATCACCAGCACGGTAAAAGAAGACATCACCGGTATAGCCGGTATCCTTGACATTGAGGTTCATTGCTAAGTTGTCAACACCCTCACTGTCAGTCCATTGTAAATTCTTAATGAATCCCTCTCGACCACTAAATACGTAGTTGAGTGTGTGGTCCTCACTTGAAGTAGCAGAAACCGTGACTTCTCCATTGTAGATTTTATCGGTACTAGCCGACCAATCTTGGCCGAGTAATCTAAAGTTCCAAGTGTTGCCAACTGCCCAAGGGAAATTGAATACCGCTTGTGGCTCACCATTCTCATAGACCGATAAACCATCCATGGTCACTCTGCCAAGGAATGGATTGTGATTGATTACTGCGTGGCGTTGTGCCTCGCCTTCTGAAGAAATACCCAGCATGAACAGACCGTCATCTTCTCGAGCGTCTGCAACAACTAACCGAGCACTGTCTTCACCAAATTCTGGAGTGATGAAAGTGTAGAGCCACTCATCCCCAATTTGCCAGTCTGGCAGGGCTAATTCATCTTCGGTAGTGTCACCAATACCAGATGCAGTAGTACTCTCATTATTTATGCAACCAGCAAGGCTGACTGTCATCATCAAAAGCGCCAGCAGGTGAGCACGCATGGTTGTGCCTGTTAGACTTCTTTTGAAAGCCTAACGCTTCTAAGTTTTTCAGATTCTAATCAAAGAAGACCTGTATCATTCAACTTTCCAGTTCCGGCAAGAACCACCGCAACAATGGACATCAACTTGATTAGGATATTGAGTGAAGGACCAGAGGTGTCTTTGAATGGATCGCCAATTGTATCACCGATAACTGCTGCATCGTGGGCACTGTCACCCTTCTTTGCACCTTCAATGTGGCCTTGTTCAATCGCTTTCTTGGCGTTGTCCCAAGCACCACCAGCATTAGCCATGAATAGCGCCATTAGAACACCAGTGACCAGAGAACCTGCCAGCATACCACCAAGGGCTTGAGTTCCAAGCACAAAACCAACAATCACTGGTGCAGCAATTGCTACTACACCGGGACCGACCATTTCTCTTAGAGCTGCTTGTGTTGAGATATCGACACATTTCTTGGAATCAGGCTTGACACCTTCTCTGCCTTCTAGTAGTCCGTCAATTTCTTTGAATTGTCGACGGATTTCAACAACCATATCGCCTGCAGCCTTACCAACTGAAGTCATAGTCATAGCCGCAACAACGAATGGTAGTCCACCACCAATTAGTAATCCGATGACTACTATTGGCTCTGTCAGGTCAAGGTTTACTCCACCTTCGATGGTTGCAGTATATGCGGCAAACAATGCTAGAGAAGTCAAAGCCGCTGAACCGATAGCGAATCCTTTGCCAACTGCTGCAGTAGTGTTACCGATAGAATCTAGTTCATCGGTGATTGCCCGGACATCATCTCCAAGTCCACTCATCTCAGCAATTCCACCAGCATTGTCTGCTACTGGACCGTAAGCATCGACAGTCATTGTCACACCAACTGTTGCTAGCATACCCATAGCAGCCATAGCAATACAGTACAATCCTAAATCCTTACCGCCAAATTCGTTAGCGCCAAGGATACCAAGAGCAATCAATAGAATTGGAATGAATGTTGACATCATGCCAACTGATAACCCAGCAATAGCATTGGTTGCCGGACCAGTCTTGGACATTTCCCCAATGTGTGGAATAGCCTTGGTCTTGATGCCAAATACTGGCTCAATACCTGTGTAATACTCGGTAACTAAACCGATTAGAATACCAACGACGCTACCCAGAACTACTGAGTGCATGACGCCATATTTGACATCGATGAAACCTTGTTGAATTGCTGCATAGCCACCTACTGCAAACAAAATTGCTGCGATGAAGGTGGTATTTCTAAGCGCTGCTGCCGGGTCTTTGCCATTCTTTAGGAAGGCCATTGAGAACACACCAATAATAGAAGCAGTGTAACCAATGAATCCAAGCAGGATTGGCAGAAGCACATAATCTGCTGCGTTTGGAGTAGTGAATTCGTTAGCGATGATCATTGCTGCAATAATAGAGCCGACAAATGATTCGAAGATATCAGCACCCATTCCTGCTACGTCACCAACGTTGTCGCCAACGTTGTCGGCGATAACACCAGGATTTCTTGGGTCGTCCTCTGGAATACCAGCTTCAACCTTACCAACTAGGTCAGCACCAACGTCAGCTGCCTTGGTGTAAATTCCACCACCAACACGAGCGAATAGAGCAATTGAAGAAGCCCCCATACCAAATCCTGCTGCTGCCTTAATGATGTTTAGACCACTAGCAGCCGCATCTTCGCCAGACCCAGCTACGTCACCAGCACCTAACCAGTAAGCAACTAGTGAGATACCGAGCAGACCAAGTCCACCGACTGACAGACCCATAACGGCGCCGCCGTTGTAAGATACTGCGAGGGCTGCAGATTGTCCGCCATTCTTAGCGGCCATTGCAGTTCTTCCATTAGCGGAGGTTGCTGCTTTCATCCCAGAGAAACCTGCTGCTACCGATGCCAGTGCACCAGCAAAGAAGGCCAAGGTGGTCTCGACATCGTTGAGCACGAACAATAGCGCCCCAACAACTACGACGAAGATTCCAAGAATTTTATACTCTGCCTGTAAAAAGGCCATAGCACCATCTTGTATTTCTTCAGTGATGTCGGCAACTGTTTTGTTGTCGATTTTCACACTATTTACTCTCAAGTACAGTCCAAAAGCAATTACCAGACCCAAAAGGCCGGTCACTGCTGCAATCAAAGGTATATTTGTAATATCCATAATAAGCACCTATTGAGCCGGCGACCCGAGAACTCCTCATAAGTGGTTCCCCTATTTTATCGACAAAAATAGTCCATTGTTACTGCTTTTTAGCAAAGCGGAGGCCAAAAAAACTAGCAAAATAGAGAAATGATTCAAAAAAGATGACCTCCACGGTCTACCATGTCAATCAGTGCGGAGGAAATCTTAGCCGAAATTGGACCTGTCCAGGAAGTATTAGATGCCCACGATGGCGTAGTCACCGTTATTGATACCGCAGAAGGCAATATTATGCTGTCTTTAGACGGTGGTTGTAATGGTTGTTCTTCTACCCCAATGACTGCCATGCAGATATTTTACTCGCTAATGAAACTCGATAATGTCAATGATGTAATATTTGTCAACGGTGAATTACCTGAGTACATGCGTGACTTCATTAAGAAAAAGATGGCCAAAGAAGCCACTGAAGCAGGTGAGAATTCTACTGCCGAAGGCGACCACGAACCTCGTGGCGAAATAGTTTGATTATTCTTCTTCACGCTTACCAATTGAATGTGGATTGGCTCCAAATGATACATTAGTACCACGAATGTTCATTCGTGCTGAGATAGCAATAATGATGCAAACTAGTGAAAGTGGTTTTGGCAGGTATTCCGAGCCCCACAGTGAGCCACCAGACAAAGCCAGCCACCACAACACGACAGCACACAGAATCAAGGACCCAGCGATGATATTTTGCACCATATATTCGGCTTTCTCTGAACGAGAAAACGTCGCTATGAAGGTGAATAGCACTGCTGATAAGCCGCATAGCGCTTCTGCGAGGTGTTCGATAAACACCACATCGACCCCTGCCATGGCAAGGGGTAATGGTGGATGTTCTTAAGCACCAATCTGTATTAATTATTCAATCAGCCCAAGGGTAAGGTTTGTCAACGACTTCGCATTGTTCTGCACATGGCTGGCAACGACTTCACCTTGGCGAAACCGCGGCCGACAGGTCCACCATTCTTTTCACGCAATCAAATCGCTCAAGCATTACATCAGGTTGCAGTGCTGCTGGAATTACAAGGCGCCAATGTGTTTAGGCTTAGATCGTACCAAAATGCTAGCCGAACACTAGGCGGTATCACTGAGGATTTAGGAGAACTAGTCGCAACAGGAGAATTGTTTGACATCAAGGGTATTGGTAAAGGACTTGGCTCAGCAATATCTCAAGCAGTTGGTGAAGGACGATGGCCAAGTGATTGGGTTGATTTACACAACAACACTCCACCAGGACTAATTGAGATGCTTGGGATTCCTGGACTTGGCCCCAAGCGTATCAAAATAATGAATGAAGAACTAGGAGTTGACTCAATTGCCACACTACGTCAAGCAGCCGAGGAAGATGCCATCGCTGGATTGAAAGGTTTTGGCGCCAAATCACAACAAAAAATGCTAGACGGCATCGAATTATTAGCAAGATTCAGAGCCCGCAGAAGACTCGATATTGGGTTAATGTATGGTGAAGCATTTGAACAAAAAATCGCCTCCATCGATGGCGTCATCAAAGCCCAACTTGCTGGCAGTGCAAGACGACGGAAGGAAACTATTGGCGATCTAGATGTCGTTGTAGGAGTACTTGATGAAGACAAAGACCGAGTTAGTAAAGCCATTCTAGGATTACCCGGGATTGCGGACGTCAAAGGTGCTGGTGAATCTAAAATCAGTCTAATCCTTGATACAAGTATCTTCGAAGGCGGATTCTCTGTCGGCCATATTGACCCTAATGTAATGGATGCAATTGGTGGCGATGATTACGAGCAATTAGAGTCAGGCGGCACTATTGATGCTCAAGTAAGGTTAGTTACACCAGAGGTGTTTCCGTTTACTTTAGCATACTTTACCGGTAGTAAAGAACACAATATTGTCATGCGTCAACGAGCAATTGATCGTGGCCTCAGATTAAGTGAATTTGGTCTAGTTCCCGAAGCGGAAGCTGGGGAACTAAAGGGTATGGCGTCAGCACACCTTTCGTTGCCAGCATTAGATGAAGCGGATATTTACCGACACCTAGACCTTGACTGGGTCTCACCCGAACTACGTGAAGACACTGGTGAAATCGCTGCTGCCACTGACAAGTTACTGCCTCGATTAATCGTCCCTTCTGATATTCGAGGAGCGTTACACAACCATACCACTCTTTCTGACGGCGATGCGAGTCTAGAACAAATGGCTGATGCAGCACGTAAGATTGGCTGGAATTGGCTTGGTATCGCTGACCACTCACCAACTTTGAAAATCGCCAATGGCGCTAGTGCTGAGGACTTGCTTGCCCAAGGTGTGCTAATCAAACAATACAATTCTGACTGGGCCAAGGAAGGAGTAGATTTCCGCTTATTCCACGGCGTAGAATCAGATATTCTTGAGGACGGAAAATTAGACCATCCTGATGATGTACTGGCTGAATTGGATTATGTTGTCGCCTCTGTTCACGCCATGACCAAGTGGAAGAATCGAGATGAGGTAACCAATACTGAGGAATTACTCCGAGTAATTGACCACCCTGCCACGTCGATTCTTGGACATCCAACAGGTCGTATTTTACAAGGCAGAGACGGCTATGAAGTAGATATGTTTGCGGTAATTGAGCATATGGCTGAACATAATGCTGCGGGACGAATGAAGGCTGTTGAATTAAACGCCAGTCCGTACCGATTAGACTTAGACTGGCGCTTGTGTAAATATGCCAAAACCAACAATGTACCGGTGATTATCAACCCTGATGCCCACTCAGTCCGTGGTTTAGCTGACGTCGCTTATGGTGTAATGGCCGCTAGAAAGGGCTGGCTAGAATCAGATGATATCCTAAATTCCCTGTCTGGAGACAACATGACAAAGCGCTTGTCTTGAACATACATTGATGAAAGGCGAGGATGTGGAAAGTACATGCGAACATTGCGTACTGCTATCATGGGAGCCTCTATGGTGCTGCCGGGAATGTTTCTAGCGTTAATAATCTGGTACATCGCAGGAAAACCAACTACTGAACCATTGGAGACACTTATCTGCAATGTAATACCAATGATTTCCATCGCCTTAGGCCTAGTATTTGGCTGGTTGACTGGCGGAGAATATGAACAGTGAGTGATTAACATGACAGAGGAATTTGAGATTACCCAATGGGAAGATATTGTCAGCAAGTTCACTAAAACATTCAATGGCCTTGGTACAGTTTTACACAATGAAAAAATCGCTTCATTTACCTCAAAAGCACCAGATGTCGAAACCGGAATTGCCATTTATTCAGACGGTCAATTCTCAGCCTCAATGCCCCTTCATGGTATAGACTCAGTCGTAAAAAAAGTGATCTTTAATCATGAATCAATCACACTAAAAGGTGATTCAATGGATTATGTTTACCGGATTCCACCACAGATACTCAAACGCCGAGGCGAGTGAATGAAGCGCAGCGAGAAAGCTGAAAAAATCGCTGTCATGCTCGAAGAATTATACCCTGAAACCCCGGTCCCTCTTGACCATCAAAACGCTTTCCAATTACTAGTAGCAGTTCTAATGAGCGCTCAAACTACTGATTTGAAAGTCAACGAAGTAACTCCAGCGTTATTTGCCAAGGCGCCAAATGCCAAAGCAATGGCCCAATTACCGGTTGAAGTAATTTTAGGCGATATTCGTCAAGTCGGACTTGCACCTACCAAAGCCAAAAACATTAGACGGATGTCAGAAATGCTCATGGAAACTCACAGTGGAGAGGTTCCTGCTTCATTTGAAGCATTAGAGGCATTGCCTGGTGTCGGTCACAAAACGGCTGGTGTAGTCATGGCTCAGTCATTTGGCGTACCGGCTTTCCCCATAGACACTCACATACACCGATTAGCCGCGAGATGGGGTTTGTCGAATGGTAAGAATGTCGATAAAACTGAAAAAGATTTGAAAGCCATATTTCCCAAAGAATTGTGGAATAAATTACACTTACAAATTATCTTTTTTGGTCGTGAATACTGTCCGGCAAGAGGTCATGATCTAACCACATGCCCAATCTGTTCATGGACTGCTACCAAGAAACGAATCGCTGAAGAGATGAAACGCTAATCAGAGAATTGACAGATTTGCTGCTGCCACATTACCAATCAGCAACACACCAGTGATTACTGCAGTGACTCTTACTGCTGTATGATGGGCGTCGCCTTGATTAGCCTCACGTAGTAACGCATAGGCAATCAGACCCATGCCCACAGATTGTAGCATGCTAGATAACGCACCCAGACTGGTGCCTAGCTTTTCATGGGAAAACTGGTCTTCTGCGTATTTACTAGCATCCTCATAGTCTGCTGGATTAGGCGCTCCAACTAAATCTGTAACCTGTGCAAACATGGCACCAATTACAATAATTACAATGGCAATCATTAGCCATTTACTGAATGAGTAAGAGCCATATTTATCTAAAAATTTCGGCTGAGGTTGGTATGCCGCCATTGGTTGCATAGGTTGCATTGGTTGCATTGGTTGCGGGTTTTGGGCTTGTACAGGGGGACCGGGGGCCGGTTGCATATTGCGTAATTGTGGAATCAATCTATAATACTTGACAATCATTAAACCGAAAATATCGATGACGCAGCGCCAAGTATCACCGCGGTTAGTAATGAAGTTAAACCGGCAATCCAAAGGAAGGAAATAGATTGGCCAAGAGCACTAGTAAACCCACCACCACGCAGCCTTGTAGCAATCAATGATACCGCCGCAACCTGAATCAGAATCAATATTGAAACAACGATTTTGAACATCCGGATATTTTCTCCAACCGAACTAGCATCTTCCATTACAGGTAAAGCCACACCACCGCCAAAATCCGCTAATGCTGAAACATCTGTATCAACTAGACCGTTAGCAACACCAGCAATTGCGTCGCCAAGTTGTAGAACAATTGAAATTGTCACATTTAGGCTGGTTACGCATGCGATAAGTAAACCAATGGCAACACCCCACATGGTGCTTGCAGACAATCCTCGGCGCCTTCTAAGTGACAACAAACTACCCACTGAGCGACTGACCATTTCAGCTGTTTCGGCTGGTTTGCCTGATGATTGCGAACCCTCAATATAGATTCTCATGTACCTTGAGATAACTGAAGAATTGGTATCGGCGTTGAAGTAATCCCAAGCACGGTCTGAATCAATCCTGGTTGACAATCGCTTTTCTAAACGGTCAATTGATGAATCTAGACGACCAAAATCAATTCCTCTTAGCGCCTTTATCGTCGCCGATGGTTCAGCCGATCTGGCTTGAGCAGTACCACCAAGGGCGCGAATAAAATCAGGATATGTTTCATCCCGACGCAGCACCATACCTTCTTCTCGTCTAATCATTATCGACGGGAATAACATTGGTGTTAGTGGAATGGCAAAAATAAGTAAACCAAACTTATCCCACTGATCACTAAGTACACTCCAATTAGTGATAACCACCAGCGACATGACAACTGACAATAGCGCAGTAAATGCACCTGAAATCAAAAAAGACCGCCTGAAATTGATTCTAAAGGGTGTATCCATCTCATCCCTAGCAAAGGTTTGGTCCTCTGGAATTGTTGACCTAAAGGCGAACACAGCCCCTATCTGGACTATGGTGAAAATAAAACCGGCAAGCAGTAAAAATCTAATGCGGCTAAACAGTTCAATCGGTTCTGCGTCAGGCGTACCCACTTCGAATAACACCAGATGAATACCGGCGATCACCAAGGCAAATAGAGCGGCAGATACTAGTGAGACATAGATTTCTTTCATGGTGTCTACTGATTCTAATCTAGTATCGTATAATGTAGTGTACTGTTCAGCAACAGTTTCTTGTTCAGCACGCATAAACTCATCAATTGGTTGTCCAGCTTCAATAGAGAAAGCCATCCGGTCCAAGAAATCAGTCCACAACGGGCTAGGACTTTGATGAGCCACGATTCTAGCCGCTTCAGGAAGCGATGTATGCCATTTGTCAACTAGAGTCTCAATGCGCTTTACTTCAGAGGCTAATTCTCCGTAGTCACTCATTTGTTTGAGGATATCAAATATTGATTTTGCACCAACCTCACCTAGTGATAATATACCCATACGGGTGATGAACATGTGCATTTCTTTCTCAATCAATGTTGCTGACCTTTGCACTTCAATCAAAGGAAAAGCAATTGCAGCTAAAGCACTTATTATTGGAAATACCAATATCATCAAGACGCCGGCAAAGCCCTGAAATAGTGCTCCTTCGCCAAGGCCGCCAGTAAGGAAAATAATCGATAGAGCAACTACTAAACCGGCAAACCCCGCACCACCGACAAAAATAATCAGGAAACGCGGAATCGGCATTTCGAGACGACGAATTGCTACTTGCCAAACAGGCATTCTTTCCATAATCAAATCTCCTAGCCGTGATTAATACCTGTCCAATTTTCAACCGCCCTGCTGAATGCTTCGAAGCCATTATTGTAGTATATTCCCAGTAAATCAAACACATCGTCGTAGTGAGTTAAATCCCTATCAGCCATTCTATCAAGGGCGGCTGCTCTTGCCAACATCTCATCATAGATGTCACGCTTGTTAGCAAATCCTGCCATTGCGGCAATTTTATTCTCTAGCAAATGACTTTGAAACATACCACGGAAATAGTGCTTATCCTTGACTGGGTCCCATTCGAACATACCTCTGGTCAATACACCATCACTGTGTTTGTTGTAACCTATGACCTCATCAATTCCAGTTACTCTTCTAGCAATACCGCCACCTGGCGCCTCGACAACTTCTTGGAAAATTGCAAAGTTCAAGTTGTCAAAGAACCGAATTGGTACATTGATTGGGTCACCGGTAAATCTCTGAATCATCTTCACGATTGACGATGCGTGGAAAGTAGCAATTACCGGGTGACCTGTTTGCATCGCCTGGAACGCAGTAGCCCCTTCTACACCACGTATCTCACCGATAATGATGTATCTTGGTCTGCTTCTAAGCGCTGCTTTGAGTAGGTCGAACATTTCAACACGTGACTCTTCATTCTTGGAATCTCTAGTTACTAGACGTTGCCAAATCTTGTGTCTTACCTTAACCTCAGGAGTATCTTCGGCCGAGTAAATTTTGACATTGTGGTCAATAAATGGTAAAATAGCATTCAGTGTAGTAGTCTTACCCGATGCTGTTTCTCCTGAAACCAGTACCGACATACCATACTCTAGGCAAATCCAAATGTAGGCTGCAACTTGTGAGGAAATCGTTCCCCACTTAATGAGTTGAATAATTGAAATCGTCTCTTCAGCGAATTTACGGATGGTGAATGACGGACCAAGCATCGATACGTCATCAGAGAATATGATGTTAATACGAGAGCCGTCCAGTAACGCTCCGTCAATAATTGGCTTGTTATCAGATACCGGGCGGCCAATACGCTCTGACATTGCTCGCAGGTAACGGGACAGTAGTTCTCTTTCACGGAACCTGATGTTTGAGGTAACCATGCCGAAAACCTTGTGATCCATGTGAATATGCTTGAGACCAATAGAGTGGATATCTTCCAGCATCTCATCAGAAAGTAGTGGTTCTAGTGGTCCATTTTTAATTAGGTCGCGAATAATAATATATTCCAACCTGGCTCTTTGTTCTGGAGTGACAATGACACGTTTGTCATCCATCCCAATCATTTCCCAAAGTCGTCCTTGACGACGAGGGGCTGCGCTGACATCGCTTTCTAGTACGGTATATCGGTCTACCATTTGGGTAAGGATATTTTCAAATTCCCCATCTGTAGTGAAAGTTGGTGCTGTTGGTGCCTCTTGGAGAAGCGTCTCGACTAAGTCACGACGCATGTTTTCTTCTTCTTCAGTAAGCTGGGGCTCGAGGCCGAACCAGAGAATTTCTCCGCCGCTACCGTCATCATCTTCTGGCGGTTCGTAAATGTGAATAAAAATTGGCTCTTTCGCCGAGTAAATTAAATTAAGTGGCCGTTCTTTTTTGGCATCTCTATCAAGAGGACCATAGTAAATTGGTCGTGTTCCATATCTCGATTCAAAGTCTCGAACCCAATCAGCAACGTGTGGATAAGCAGCCATGACGCTGTTGAGGTCACCTTTTGCAAATCTATCTTCATCAGCCATGATAACACCCCTCAACTGACCGCCGTAATATCAACGATGAAGCCCATACTTGGCTCAACACGCCAGCCAACGCTAGTTTGAACTGGCCCTGCGGCTCTTAAGAATCTAGTAACGACAATGTTTCTCTTCAAGTCTCCACCGATAAGTGTAGTGGACAAATCTAGTACCACTTCTGCTGATGCGCGCATGCTGTGTAATAATTTATGATCCATTTCATCAGGATCGACACATAACATAATTGAGCGACCTTCTGCAGTAGTCTTACGTAATCTTTGCATTAAATCGAATCTTTGCTTATCGTCTAAGCCGTCATCCATCAGAGCACTAGCTGAATCTAGTATTATCACATCTGCTTCTTCTACTGCTTTACTCTGCAGCACTTCCTCAAGGCCAACATCATCTCTTGCTTCTGCAACAGTGCCAAATCTAGAGAATACCATCAAGCGGCCTTCTCTTAAGGCATCTGTTACTCCATAACCAATCGATTCCATCTGTTCAATCCAGCCTCTAGTAGTTAATTCAGTAGTGACGACAAGAACCTTGACGCCGTTATGTAACATGCCGTGGACCAGTCTTTGGGAAATCAATGATTTACCACCACCCACTAACCCTTGGAGGACATAGAGTGACCTGTTTGGTAATCTTAGGCCCATCGTGTCAGCAAGCGAATCTGTTTCTACATCAAATGCAAATCCATCTTCCACAGGCTTATGCGGAAAGTTGAGTGGATCGTCAGAGTTCATTTAATCTCGCCTCCGTGGACTGTGAATCTTGCCCTTCATATCCAGCAATAGTTACTGAAATAACAAGAATTGTTAGTTTAATGTCGGAATTATCGGCTAAAGCCCATGTACCAGTCATTTCAACTTCCAAAAGCTCCGTAGTACCCCAATCTCCGCCTGCTGGCAATATCGTTGTACTAACATCTACATCTGGGATTACAACGCCATCTAATTGAATAAATAATGAAGTTTCATCTAATGCATATTCTCCGGTATTTTGTAGGTAAATTGTGATTGTTTCGGCAGCGGGGTCAGTCGTATCATATGCTACATTGGATAAATCTCCAGCATAGTCGAAAGAGGTTTTTGAATCTGCCTCGGCAGCGCGCCTTTCAACTTCCATTGCGGAAGTCATATCGCCGTATTGGGCAATTAACACCGCCGAAACAGCACCTGAAATCAACAGTGCCGTCGCCAAAAAGATGTAGGTAGATGCTCCTCCGTCTGCCATAATAATACCTCAAATTAATGCTCTTGTAACGCTATAGCCGTCAACTGTAATTGCTAAGTCATCAAAGCTACTGTTGCCTAAGCCTCGCCATTCGAGGGTAACAATATCGCCTGAATAGATAAAGTCTGAGTCAACAGATGGTGCAAGGACTGAAAGTTTGGTGGGAGTATCCCCATCTAAAAATAGCCAAACTTCGTCAACTGGGACAATTGTTGCACCTGTATTGCTAAAAGTCACATCGATTACTGTAGTTCTAGATACTACCGACAAAGCACCGTTACTAGCCCCTGGCGGGACGTTGTCAATTACAATAGTTGGGTCGGACGAGTAATCTCCATGGTTGGTGATTGACCATGAAATTATAGCCCCCGTACTATTTACTGTATACGTACCCGAAAAACCGCCGGGCTCTAGTGTACTGAGTGTTCCGTCAGCATAGCCTGTTCCTGCATTATCAATTTGTAGCGTAGTAACTGCCCCTAGCGCAATATCTGCATTGTCTATGGTGAAAGAAGATGATGGTTCACTGGCCGATTCAATGGTTTCTAATGATGTTTCCATTCGAAGATCAATCGCATTGACTGCTAAAGCCAATACTACCAACATCGAAGTGCCCACTATCAGACCACCTACGCCGACCGATGCACCCATTTCATTCTTCTCCTCTGAGTTGCTTTACCTGTCGCCAAGACGATACTAGTGCTGAAAAAGTCAACAATTCACGGTGCGGAAGATGGTCTTCCAAAGCAGCTTCTGCTTCACCTGGTGTTGCAAGTTGAACAATGGCCAATACTGAATTACCTTCATCTTGGGTCAACATTCCCGAATTAATGGCTTTTTGTGCAAAGTTAACGGCAGCCATACCTGACATGTGGTCAAGCAGTAATGCGGCAACTGTTGGTGCACCAACAGCATTAGATTTCGCAGTTGGACCAGATGAAGGAGCTACGAGGAATGGGTTTGCCGCTAATGCTTGTGCTTCATACAACTCAACTAACGGTGCTTCATCCTCAGCCATCAAACGATTAACGCCTGATGCAGGAATTACTTCACCACTTGCAGTGATAATCGTGTCTCCTGCGCCGATTTCAGTTTCAGCAGACTCATCATGAACCATTGGATTACCCTCTGAGTCGACCTTTTGTCCTGCTGGACTAAAGTTCATGCTTTCCTCAAGGCGTTTTTCAACCAATCCTAGTACATCCTCGACCATGTCGAGACGGCTACTAATCAATCGCTCTAATCCAGATGTGTCGACTTGAGCATTAACTTGTGCAGGTTGTGCAGGAGCCATGGTTTGTGTAACCGTTGGCACGCTACCAATACTGTTCAGTTTTGCCCTAGTTGGGCCTGGAGAGATCGTCCATGCATCTTCTTCACTAAGTTCTCCCTCTTCGGGTAGTGGGACTTGCTCAATTGCCACATTGGACAAAATCTTCAGTCTTTCTTCACTTAGTTCTGCGTCGGCATCTCTGATATTACCTGTGTTATTACTAAATGGCCATGCCATTAGCATACCTCCTTGCCGTCGAGAATAAATTCTCAACAGCAAGCAAAATCAGATAACTGAGGAACCGGCTTCGTCGCTTTCAATAACTAGTGTTTCAAAAGTTGTACCGCCACTTTCAACGTGGATATACAAAGCTGCTGAACTACCGGCTACGGCAGTCGCGTCACAAGTAGCTGCTGCAATCAAAATCTTGTATGCGAATTGAGTAGTCATTTCTGCTTCCCCACTAAATGCGGATTGTGATTGTAGACCAACTTGTGCAGCACCAAAGGCACCCGCACTGTCTTCGTAACCGATACCGGCATCACAGTATAGTTGCCATGAGATTGTTTCGGGAATTATGGTGTCGCTACCTGCTGCTAATCTGACATACAGAACGTAATCACCATTGTTATCAACGAAACCTTGCATGATTGCTAATTTACCAGATAATTCATCAGATGTATCGTCACCTGCAGTTTGAGCGTTTTGCTGTAACTTTTCTGCGGTTTGAATGATAACAGCTGATGCTACTGCGGCAACTAGAATCAGTGAGATAAATACAATCATAGCACCGATACCAATAGCACCCCAAGTATCTTCTTGTTGGTTGTTATTTGCAGTTCTCACACTACCACCGTCCCTGAGGCAGTAGAAGATCCATAGGATAACACTTCGTAAGTGAATCCAGCGTTTCCAGCAGCAAGTGTTAGCACGTGGTTTTCATTAGCAGCCGGAGCACAGTTAGCAACGTTTAGAGTAACTTGATAGATTTGTCCAGCAAGTGCATCTCCTCCACCACCATTTGTGCTTACAGCAGCTGCACCATTAAGTGTGCCAGCATCTGGAGAAGCAGCAGTACAGGTTACTGACCATGCTATTTCAGCCATGCCGACTGATTCCGAACCTGGAGCTAATTCCCATGTCATCCTCAATGTACCACCATTGTTAATCACAATCGACAAAGGCATTACTTTTGACGCCATTTGGTCTTGTGTTTGGTCACCAGTGGTCTGGGCATTCTGTTGCAATTTCTCAGCGGTCTGTATAATGACCGCAGACGCTACCGCAGCAACTAGAATCAATGCAATAAACACAATCATTGCACCAATACCCATTGCAGCGATAGTATCGCTGTTTTCGTTTTTCATTTCTTTATTCTTTATCATATTTTCACCTTTTTTTATTTTTTACTCGTCCTCCCGCATAGCGGGTGGAATTGGATGGGGCTCAGGATTTACCTCCTGTGCCCATATCGATGGTTAGTGGCATTCGTATCAGCGCCACCTCATCGGGGGATAGACGTTCCACAAAGGGAACTTTAGCTGTAGTATAACCAGGAGGTAACCACGGCGTGAGTATGATGTCTGCAAGCGGTTCCATCGAACGGTTTTGTGCCCTAATAGTAACCATAATTTCGCCGGAGCGCATTTCATAGCCAGTTGAAACCGCTAATTTACGGGATAGCGGCATCTCATCAGCACCATAACGGCCCATTGACTTGATGTCAAATCTAAGTGGCAGATTGCCACCTGGAGCAATAATAGGTAAATCGACTGAATGTGGCTCGGAAACCCAGCCATTTGGTACTGGAGGAGATAAGCGCATTGCTGGCATGGCGATTGGCCCGTCGTTGATTAACCTGACAAGCAGTACTCCGGTATCTCCGCCTGCAGGCCAGCGAGTATCAACACCAAGCCAGAAATGACGGAAAAAGAATGGGTTAAGAGTCGAGGTATTACCACCAATCAAGTCGTCTACTAGGAATTCAATTTCTGTTGCAGCCTGCCCAACGTCGCCTACTTCAGCATTCGAGGTAGCATTTCGAAGACGCAGTAGTATATTTTCAGCCTCGATAGTGTCGATTTTCTTTTCTTTTAGCAAGCGATGTAACATTGCGATGCTACGACGAAGGTACAAGACATCTTCTTCTAGAGTTACTAAAGCTTGTTCAGCCTTCTTGACACTCACCTTAGCACGCTTTAGTTTGTGCAGTGAAAGATATTTCTTGGCCTCCATTATGTCCACTTCGGTGGCCGCAAGGGAATTGGTGTCTGACTGGACAACGCTTTGCACCATAGAATCTAGGTCTCGTGAAGCAGACATGATTCGGCTTTCAACTTCATCGAGTGTAGTTTGAGAAACGGTTGCCAGTTCCGGTTCTTTTGAACCGATAAGTTCAGTTTCATCATCAATAATCTCATCTTTTGCTTCCAACATGACATCATGGTCAGTTTCTTCATCCTCAAGCTCGCCCATGTACTCTCTAACTTGATCTTGGAAAGTAGCCCCAGCGTCCTCGGTTGTATCCTCTGTTTCTATCACAACAAGTTCTTCGATTTCTTCCACTACTATTTCTGGGAGGTTTTCATCGGAAATTTCATCTTCCAAAATTTCATCAAGGTCGAATTCAATTGAATCCTCTGATTTTTCTTCAGACATCTTCTCTCACCTCCTCATCTATTGCTAATTCATTACCGTTGCTAATATCGTCAAATATTGCGTCGAGGTTAATGCCATCGTTTGCCAACTCATGTAGTAATCGCGCTGGGTCCGATAAATCTCTTTCGATTCTCGTAGCCTTTACTTCGATATCTGTCAAGCGACCGTAAATTGAGCCATACATTGAATCAGCACGGCGTACTAAAATCCACACGCCAACAGAAATAATAACCACATAAGCTGCCAATGTAAGCAAATTATTGCGGTCAGTGTCGAGTTGTGGCGGTATACCAAGAACTACCCCTAACAGACCGAAAACCGGTAGTGCAAGAATAATTCTAAGTTGCCTTCTACTGTCTGCCAGAGCTTGGAAATGGTCTGCATACAAGGTAGATACACCCTTGCGCGCCCTTTGATAATCCTCGTGGATTAGTCTGAATTCATCAGTGCTTAACCAGGTCTTACGCCATAGCCAAAGTGCTGAAACACCCAGCACAAGCGGGCCCCAGAAAATTATGTTGAATAGGTGGAAGGCAAATCCAAGGGCCAACAATCCGGCATACACCGAGAACAATCGGAACTTTTCGTTTTGCCCGTTCAAACGCCCGAGTACTAACGATAACAATCCAAAGATGATGAATAGGACAAATGTGGAAGATTGGCCAGGTGACCATGAATAAACTTCATCTTTGTAGACGTAGCGATCATTTCCTTCAACATTCTTTGACAACATATTTGCATCTATGGTGACGATACAAGTTCCGTCGATAGATTGCTTCCACCATTCGATGGTTTCAGAGGTTATTTCCCACTTAATTACTACTTCCTCATTTGGACCTAGCAAGGCAATTGCGTCTGCTTGGTTATTGATGGTTGAGCCTGAGCACTCCAAATCTACCAAGAAGAATAGTGCTAGTGCAGTTCCATCATTACGGATTCTGGCGCTGACTGTTGCATCTGTACCCTCTTCCATCGTCCCTTCACTAATCCATACTTCTGCCACACTTGGGTCAGCAAATACATCTAACTGGAAAGTAAAAGTTGCCTCGTCATAAACAGTATAACCGTTATTTTCGGTTGGATGAAATAGCCTGAATGTCATGTCCCAGCCATCTTCGGTGATGATATTAGGTCGGTTTGGTGCATCAACTATAATCTGCAACGGATCACTTACATCCCAAGCCTCTCTAAGCGGCAGTTGAATTCTAGAATCATTCCCAGCTGAACCTGAGCCACAATCTTCAGGAGATAGTGACAGCGGTACGGATGTGGTCTCATCGACTACCAATGTGAATGTCCATGGGTAGAGTGACTCGTCCAAGCCTGCGGAGTTAAAATTGAATAACCTTGTAGCATCACATAATTCTAATTCGTAAGCCACAGCATTAGAAGCGCCTCGTGGTATGTGAGAATAGACGATATTAACGGTCATAGGCCCGTCTGTTTCATCTGGTTTCAAATCAAAGTCACTTGCCTCAAAGAATCTGGACATCTTTAATGTTGAATTGAGATAACCTTCTCCGTCAACACCGGTGTCCTGTGGAGTTATGTGAATGGAAAGCAAGGCTGTAAGGTCAAGGTCTGGACTTAATTCCAAGCCACTGACGGTGAATTGGAACGAAACATTCTGCCCCACTGGCATATTCAGCGTGGTTGGTGCATCAGATTGCACTGCCCATTCGGTACTGGCAGCTACGCCACCTGGCTTGTTAATCTCGTACGCTAAGTCAGCGGTGACGTCACGATTACCCATGTTGACTATCGTTGCGGTAAATGTTCGGTCCCATTGTCGGTGATAGAGCATATCTTCTTGCCACTCAATTGTATCGAGGATAAACATTGGTGAAATCAGCATTCTTACGATACTAACTCCTGCGGTTAACTCAGTTACAGGGTCTACCAATCTAATAGTCAGATTGTGCACTGAGCCGTCATCTAAACTGATGCCATCGCCTAATTCTGGAACGCTAATAACTACACTGCCCTGAATTTCTTCATCTATTGGCAATATCATTGTTTGTGATGCTGGGACAACTACCCACCCACCATCTACAGCAACTTCAACATCGAAGGATTCCTCTAAGTTACCAGAGTTAGTAACCGTGAAATTGATGGTTTGGTCTTGCCCTGGCAAGACGCCGATCTGATTTGGCGCATCAATTGTCAGCGAACGTTGTTCACTTACGTTGGCAACAACATTAGCGCTCAAATTTACTCCAGTATCAGTGGACACCCACAACGTAGCCATGTAGAATGCATCGGAATCTGCATCGGCATTTGCTGCCAGCCTTATCTTCACTGAGTCAGTAAACCCTGGAGCTACTAAAATCTGATTTGGACTTTCTAAACTAAAGTCAACATCGCCGCCTTGAGATTCGTCAAGCCACAATGAGTAAGTTGTTGGGGTATTGCCGGTATTGGTAACATACACTCTGGTAAGAGGAGTTTCGGATAGCGTGGTGTTAAGTTCAACTGTTTGGTTGGTTGGACTTAATGAGGCATTGACATATGGACCGACTCTTATTGATAAGGGCAGGACATCAATTAGTAAACCTGTGGCACTATCTTCGACTTTGATACTGACCTCTTGGAAAGAGTAAGCTTCAGCCAATGGATCTGTGGTTACTTTCAACTGGAACGATCTCATGTGAGAATTACCTTGAGACGGGTAATCTGCGACATCTGCTGACAAGTCAAGAATCGTATCTGATGTTGATGTTGTAGTGTTAACCGAGGTGACCCAACCGTCTGGAAGGTTATCTAAGATAGACAAGCGATAGGACGTTAAATCATTTCCAGTGTTGGCCAGCAATAGGTCGATTGGGGTGATTTCACCAAGAGGTACATCAAACGGACCTTGGTCGATTATTGCCGCACCTTGGATAGTTGGCACCCCGATAGTGATGTTGCGCTCAACGGGTACAACTTTCACGTTGGGGATAGGTGGTCCAACCAATGTAGGAGTGGCAATAACTGGTATCGAAATAATTCCGGCCAGCGGATAGTCATCTGCGGGACCTTGGATTCCAAGAGCTGCTGATTGCACATCACCTAGCGACAGTCCAGAGAAAGTTGCTGGTGAAACATTAGCAGACCACCGATCAGATTCAGAGAAGCCACCGCTGTTGTCGGGTATGAAGGTGATATTACCAACCGACAGCACTGTGTTGACAGTGTTGGTTATACTGCCGTCTAAATTGTGCCTGACTTCGACTTCCATTGCTCTTGGCAAATCGACGCCTTGTCCATTCTTAGCGGCAATAACATCTTCCGCAGTTAGTTGGATATGCTCTTGTTCAAGACCGGGATCAACCACAATCACTGGCCTAACTTCTAGCGGACTAGTTTGAGTAACTGGCACACCGCCGCCTGATGGAGTTGCTTGAACCCAGACGCTTAGAACATCCCCTGCTCTGTTATGGTCACTAGGGTCTAACGGCATCTGTATTGGAGGGACAGTAATGTTAACTCCAAAAATTGCTGAGTCGGTGTTGTTGATCAATGAGGTTGTAGACTCTGTAAGAGTGACTTGCCAGTTTGAAGAAATCACTGACAGACCAGCAACGAGGTCAAAAGTACCGGGGACATTGCCAATGTTGGAAATTGTTGAATTAAATGAAATACTTTGCCCTGGAGTCACCATTGTGGTTGAAGTCGGCATGATAATTGTGGCCTGATACAATTCTCCTGCCATGACTCTAGCTGTCGATGACAGAGAGTACTTTGGCACTTGAGAGTCCCCTACTGAAGTCAATGTGAGAGTAATTGTATCTATCTCTGACCTCGAGGCCGAGGATGGTACGGAGACCGGGACAAGAATTGTTTCCGAGGAACCTGGTGAAAAGACCGCTGTTGAGTCTCCGTTTTGGCCTAGGTCTGCCCATCCCATGGTACTAGAAATTCCCATTTCAAAGGAGTCAGATTGAGCGCCCATATTGGTTACAATGAAGGTGAGGGTTGTCGTAAGTCCTGGCTCAGTGGTCCGGTCAGAGGGAGTAGACAAAGTCGCAATGAAATCAGAGAATTTTATGTTTGAGGTGCTGATTAAGTCTGTTTCAGTCCAACCACCAGTTCCGTTGAAAATTACCGAAGCAGTCAACTCCCATACACCAGTCATAAGCCCCGAGTTGTAATTGGCCGTTAGGTTATCAGTCACTGCAGGGACAAATAACGAGCCAGGGTTGATAATTAACTCCCCTGAATAAAACGCCATTGAATTGGATGGATTGGCTACTTCAACAAAGACTAGTTCAAGATTAGCTGTGATATCTCTAACTCCTTCGTTAATTACAGTAGCGTTGATTTTTTGCATGCCATTTTGGACCATTGCATTAGTTTGTCCCGATGCGGGTTGAGGCACGGAATCGTCAAGCACGGTCCCAACCATGTACACTGGGCTCTTGACATCGAAATTTATTCGACGTTCATTGTTACCTGAATAAGAATCGGTTAGCGAGAATGCCTCAGCGAATATCGACTGTCCGTCCCCAGGGGTTGCCGTCCATTGGAAAAGAACCGGATTAGCAACAGTTCCTGGGTTGATGGGGCCGATTTCAAGTGAGGTCACCAAAGTCTTGCCAGCGTTTGAAGAGCCTTGATGGAATAATGACACCACCACAGTACCTGCCGCTGAACCCGTATTTGCTACGACAATCCTCGCTGAATGCGTGGCGTTTTCTACAAATATGTTCACACCCGATTGTACCGAGCCTGCCCCGTCTAAAGTGAAAGAATTGATACTAAAGTCCGGAGCACTTCTGGCACTAGTGGAGTTGTTGGCTGAGGTTAACGGCGCAACCATTGGAGCAACCAGCAACAACAGCATTACTGCTGCGATAGTTGACTTGCCACGATTAAGCAGATACTTCACCTCCACCGGGGGCTTCGAAACTATCAATATTGACTTTCTTGCCTTGCTTCTTCCACTGAGCAAGTAATTGCTCTAACAAGCGATTATGGTCTTGTTCAGTGATGCCAAGACGACGACGCTCTTCCCAGAGTAACAACTGTTCTGTTCTGGTGAGTAAGGCGTCCCTCAAGTATAATTCGAGAGTTCGGCGGTAAGCATCACGGTCTGATATGGCGTAGACAATTGTGTCATCCTCGACAAATTGATCCGCACGATGTTGGATGATGTTGCCAAGTGTCAATGCCTCATCGTAAGAGATGTTTCTTTTGTCGAGTTCTGATTGGATGTTTGAGGCTGCTTCTTGCAACTCGTATTTGCCAGGAGCACGTTGGATTTTCTTCAAAAATTTGCGGGCTCGACGAGAAAGACGTAGCCCTACCATAGACAGCCTTCAACTAGCCAGTTATTCAAAGAATCGGTCAACTATAACACCCCCACCCGGGGCGGATGATTTTGCATGCATATCGGGTAAAAGGTTAACAGGGAGAGATTTGGCCACAAATAATGAGTGAAATAATCGTTCTTTTACTAAAAACGTGAAGATTTGTGACTTGATGCAATAATTCATCAATAAAGTACTCTAGGTTGTCTGTCATGAGCGAAGCGATAAACCTCGAAACTGGCCAATCTGCACCAAGATTTTCCTGCCTTGATTCAGTGGGCAACAAGCATGATTTAGAACAATATATGGCTGACGGAAAAAATGTTATTTTGTATTTCTACCCCAAGGATTCAACACCTGGATGCACCACACAAGCATGTGATTTTAGAGACTCGATGGCTAGACTAAACAAAGGCGATTATGTTGTCCTTGGCGTGTCAAAAGATTCTGTGAAGTCTCACGACAAGTTTATTGGCAAGCAAGACCTAAACTTCCCATTGCTCATGGACGAAGACCTATCGCTACACCAATCATTTGGAGTATGGCGAGAAAAAAGCATGTATGGCAAGAAGTACATGGGCACATCCCGTTCTACGTTTGTCATAGGAAGTGACGGCAACCTGTCTTGGGTTGGCTATGGCGTCCGGTCCAAAGGGCATGTTGCAAAAGTAATGAGTGAACTGGGCATTGAGTAAGTGATACGATGCCAGATAACATTCCCCAAAATGTACGTATAGACCTTGGCAACCATAGCGTTGCTTGGAGCCCGTGCACCATTGGAGTAAATCTTGAAATTGGTAGTAATTGCTCCATTGGCTCTTTAGCCCACATTGGCCGAAATGTGGTGATGGGCGATGATTGCCGTATCCAAGGCGGAGCATACATCGCTGATGGATGTATACTTGGCAACCAAGTATTTGTTGGACCGAATGCTACCTTACTCAACGATCGTTACCCTCCCTCAGGAAATAAGGCATTATGGCAGCCAATCAATGTCCACGATGGTGCGGTAATTGGCGGAGGCGCCACAGTAGTTCCCGGTTGCGATATTGGCAAAAACTCGGTGCTTGCTGCTGGAGCTGTATTGACCAAACACTTGCCTGAAGAGGAAGTTTGGTCAGGCAACCCTGCTAAATTTATGATGCAGCGCAGTGAATATGAGTCCAAGCGATGATATGGTTGAACAATTAGGCGGGAACAACATGGATAGAAAAGGCGTAGTTGCAGAATTCCTTGTCAATTGCATAAAATACGCAAATGACTCTATCGAAAGAAAGCGTTCAAGAGGAGAACTTGAATTGATTTCCGCTTGGGAAACCTACATCCAATTTACTCAACATGCCTTAGACGAAGTACATACTGGCAAATTAGATTCATGGTTTGAAATGGAGGGCCGTAAAGATTTGACTAATGCAAAGCGCATCGACATAATGGACATGAGTCACCCCGAGCGGTCTGCATGGTTAGCCGGTATTGTCTCTCCACGCCCACTAATTCTCGCCTCAACAATCGATGAGAATGGCATCAAAAATCTAGCACCACTTACCTCTGTCATGGGTGTATCAAATACTCCGCCACTATTCATCGCCTCATTTAGTAAGAACAAGCAAAAAGAATACCGTGGTACTCTACTGAACATGCGCAAGACACGTACAGCAATACTACACGTCATGCCCAGCACCCTGCAAGCAGTTGATTGGATCGACTTAGCAGGTAGCCCAATACCCCCAGAGGAAAGTGAATGGGACTTAGTTGACCTTACGCCACACGACGGGAACGAGTTACTAATCCAGCAAGCAATTGCCGCAATAGAAGTAGAATTAGTTGAAGAAAAAGAGTTACCAGGTGCAATTGCAAGATTGGCTGTCATGCAAGTCAAGCACATCTGGACTTCAAGTGATAAAATCCCACAGCAAGGCCTTGATGTGCTGACTCAGCATGGCATGGACAACATAATGCCTGCTCCCAGTTTATGGTCAAAAAAAGTCGACAAACATTACGGCCCTAAGTAGTCAAAACATCCCACATCAATTGAAGGCCGTCATCAAGAGATACCTTTGATTGCCAATTTAACAACTCTACTGCTCGACTTATTTCCGGTAGCCGCCTGGTAGAGTCGCCAAAGTAACCTTCACCATAGACCACTTCAGCACCATTAAGAGAAAATTTGGCGATTTTACCGGCTAAATCTAGGATTGAAATTTCTTCTGTAGACCCGATATTAAACACCATGTTAGGTCCGATATTTGCTTCGCCTGCTCTAACAAATCCATCGACTACATCTTCTATCCAAGTGAAACTTCTAGATTGACTCCCATTACCGTGGACTGTTAAATCGACGCCGTCTAGGATGTTTTGGAAAAATATTCCAATCACTTGTCCATAATCATCCCCGCAAAGGCGCGGACCATATGCATTAAACGGCCTGACGATTCTGACATCAAGACCTTCTCTTGCTGCATGTTGACTAGCGACTTCACCAAGATATTTGCTGCCGCCATAGGAATGACGCTGATGTTGTGCTGGATTGGAAAATATCATTTTATCACCATCGGCTATTGGTTGAGATTCTGGCTCACCAAAGGCTTCTGGTGAAGATGCAAAAACATACCTAGCATCGTTAGCCATGGCCAATTCAAGAGTCCTTAATGTGCCATTGATGTTGACATCAATTACAGAATGTGCAGCTTCGTGAAACCATTTAGTGCCATTTATTGCTGCTAAATGGTAGATAATATCTAGGCCACCCATTGCCTCAACACATGCATCTAAGTCATCAACATCACGAACATCACCGGCATAGAGCGAAAAGTTTTCTTCACCAATTATCGCGGCAAGATTGGTTTCATCCCCTCTAAACATGGAGTCTAAAGCCACGACACTATGGCCTTGGTGAACTAATTTTTCACATAGTGATGAGCCAATGAAACCGGCACCACCAGTGACTAAGATACGTTGAGCAGACATAACCTTACTCAACTCTTTCCAGTACAGTAATGGTCACTTGATCGCCTATTTTGCGCAGTTCCACCAAATCACCAGTATTTATTTCCATACAAGGATCTGTGGCAAAACCGTGAGCATAAGGCAAATCGAGCAAGGAACAGGCTGGTATGGTTAATGAACAAACATCTCGGTTGACTATCGCTTTTGGACCTTTACCAGTGTAAATCAAACCCATCAATACATATGGAGCAACTGTGGAACCAGACCCTTTTGGATAAATTAGAATAGTATCTTCTATGGCTTGGCCGTCAAGTGGATGTCCCGTCTCTTCAATCACGCCCGAATCTCGATTAACATAGCCAAGATAAGTTATTGCTACATCGGTAGACATTGCTTTACCTGTCACCACAAAATCGCCCTGCGATGACAAACCGTTACCTGTTGCAGTATAATCGCCATGTTGTGTTATTTTCGAAGATTGATGTTGTGGTTGAGCTTTGGCTGACAAAGTTGGCCGTTGTCCAGCAGAAAGGGTTGGGTCAAATGCATGAGCCACGCAATCTTGTATTGACATCACACTGGTAGGAATACGATTTAGCCCACTAGTCAAATAATGTTCGGCTTTGAGAGAATTTGTTAGCAGATGGTTGTATTTATTGCGGTTGTAAGGCGTAACCTCTGGGCAGGTGTCTTTGAGAAGCACAACTCCTGCGTCTTCCAATAAGTCGACACTACCATCATCAACCGCAAGTTGATAATTTTCCCCGCTAGTAAATAGCCATAATCTATTGTCGGGTATTCTAGCGCCCATTTCAGCATATGAACGTACTGCTGATGCTGTGCGGCGGATTTCTTCAATACTGGCTTGAGGACAGCCAATGACTACTAAATCGACTTGCCCGCGTGGAGCCAATTCTGCATATCTAGCAGACAAATCGGCTTCAGTGAATTTAAGCACCCCTTTCCAACCACCTTGTGGGGGCAACCAGTCTCCTTCAGCATCCTTGACTAACGGAGGTTCTGCACTGTGACCTTCTGCCCACAACATTGGACAGCCATAGTTAGCCGCAGCGGCGGTTAACGCTTTTTTAGCGGCGAATGAAAGATATTCTGGCATTCCACAAATAAGTGGCATTGGACCCCAAGATAAGTCCCAATCTGGCCTCACCTGCTTACCAATCCAGTCGCCAAAAATAGACCAATCTGACAGGTCATTCATCTCGCAATCTAGTGTAACAAAGATATTTGGCATTCGGTTTTCACTCAAATGCAAACCCCATTTTGGCGCAAAACCAGTTAGTCCTGTGGCTAGTGCTGAAAGTCCGGATTCTCGATTAGTGATTAGTGAAGTCCACGAATTAGAGAAACATACGGCATTAGATTCTGCCCAAGAAGCAATACCAGATTCCAGTTCAATACCCCGGTCATAAGGCGTACAGGATAGTGTTGCTTCTATCCCAAGGCGATCATATGCTGCAATGATTTCAAATTGCTGTTCTAGAAAATCAGGCAAATCAATATCCATTTCCGCCATTTTTTCTTTATCGCATCCAGCCGAATTCAAGGTAGTTGTAATGGCTACACGACCACCTTCATCACCAGATAAATCAGATAAGAAACGACGAAGTCCATGCCCACCAGTAATTACTGAGACTCCAGATACGTGAGCATTGTCAACTTTGACAAAACCGTCTGCCTTAGCGATTTCAGCAAGGTCAACTACCAAGCGGGCTGCCTTTTGCCTAGTCTCACCTTCTTGCCCGGCTAATTGCTGTGCAAGGCGGTTTGGTAAGTCCATATTATCCCGCACAACTAACTCTCTCATGAAGTAAACCCTTATTTCCACCAAAGAAATATAGAATCGGCGAAAGTTTTGATACCATTGAAGTACAGGAGATTAATCATGTCTTCAGATATTGGACATCAAAACCAAGAACATATTGCAGGAGAACCTGCAGGCAGTCAAGCAAAACCAATCCCACCACTCAATGGCAATCACACAACATCACAAGGAGCAGTAAAAACTCCTAGTAAAAAGCCACGTAAGGTCTTGCAGATAATCCAGATTTTCAGCATCATTATTGTCTTAATATTATCAGTTTACTCCTTCACTATAATCCAGTCATTGCCTGATGAAGCAGGGCAATCGGGAGCAGATGCTAATGAGGTATTAGTTAGAACTGAAGGACGTAATGCTGACTACCTTTGTGAGGAAGGAGGTGCAGACATATTCATTGGTAATGACCTCAATACTAACGGTATTTTAGAAGAAAATGAGGTCACCTCAACAACCAGATTGTGTCATGGCAAAACTGGATTATCAGGACCTCAGGGCGCTACTGGACCTAATGGTGGCCATGGAATCGCGAGTTTGGTCAACACTTCGGTGCTAAATTATGGCAATGAGACCTGCTTTTTTGGCGGGCTGTTGATTGAATCTGGATTAGATCTCAACAATAGTGCCACCCTTGAGGACAGCGAGGTAATTAGTCAGGACTTTGTCTGCAATGGCGCAATTGGCAGTGAAGGAATAAACGGTGATGAGGGATATTCTGCCTTAGTAGAACAAGTACAGCCACCGCAATACCTTTGCTCGTCAGGATTTATTATCAATTTCGGCATTGATAATGGTCACGGCATGGGGATTGCTGAGGACGGGATAATGCACGCAGATGAAGTGATTGATTCGTTGAAAGTTTGTCAAACCCCACTTAACCATGGACCAATCTCTGATATGTTTGCCGGAGTCTCAGATGGATATTCGAGTCAATGTGCTGAGTTTGCATGGTCTGATTCACATGACAAGATAATCACTTCAGGCAGTGATAGCGCCAGTGGTTGTGAATTATGGATCTCCTCGGGAGTCGCCTCTTCAACTGAGCAACTAATCGACATAAACTCTGGAGTAGGCGATTCAAATCCAGGCCTATTCCTCGGGTTTAACCAAATCATTTCCAACGACCAAGAACTGTGGTTATTTGATGCCAATAGTGGCAGTAATGGTCGTGAATTATGGGCCAGTAATCTAAGTAATTCAGGAACTTATCAATTAACTGGCTATAGTGGAGATGGGATAAACTCGGATTCAATAGCGACTTTATGGATGAATGGTTTGGTATTTTCTGATTCCGCAAATTCATTCATGTGGACTGATGGAGTTAACACAACTGAATTGTTTAATGCCCCGTTTATTGACCAGCAACAACAATTAATTTTAGACACTATTGCTGCCGATATTTCTACCCACACAATCTCTTCAATGGTTGTTGATTCTACTGGATTATGGTTTAGTGCAATAAGCAATAACATTGGATTTGAAATGTTTCACCTTAGTAATCAAGGTAACTTAACCGTGTGGAATCTTAATGAATTCGAAGACAGTATGCCTGATTCGATCTTAGCCATGAGTAATTCTGCAGTGGTAATTGCCGATAATGGAATCAATGGTCGTCAATTAGTTAATCTGGATTTAGATGGCACCCATCAATGGTTAACCAGTTTGACATTACAGAGTAACGGCAATCCCACAACTAGTGTTGGTGAAGGAATGGGTCTCAATTTACTGGAACACAAAATCATCTTTGATGCTCAAACCAGTGCAGTTGACCCAACCTTGTGGAGTTACGACTTGGCAACCTCTAGTGTAACTGAATTATCCAGTTTAGTTATTGCTCCAGGCCTACGAACGCAGCCTGTGCAACTGAATGGGAAATTATGGTTTGATTGTATAACCGGCACAACTGCTGGAGAATTATGCACTAGCGATGGCACCCAAGAGGGTACCAAAATGATTTATGAATTCCAACCAGGTATGGCTTCATCGGAGATTCGAGCAATGGTTAGCCATGGTCAGCATTTGATGATTCTAGTTAACGGAGAGGTTGACTCAACCGATACTGGCCACAGCCTGTGGAGTTTTGACACTAATTCTCTAGCAGCTGAACTAACTTATGACCCGTGGTCCGGCACAGGAAATAACTCTAATGCTGGAGTTTATGGCCAACTGGTTGCGACCAGTGAATTAGTTATGTTTGTCGCTGATGATGGCCAGACTGGTCATGAATTGCACATCTACAGCCCGCTAATGTTGGGTGATGATTGGCTGATTTGGTGAATCACTCATTTTCAATGCAATAAGGACAGGATTGAGCAATAACATAATCTCCAGTGATTTGGTCTTCCATCAATAGTGGTTCACGACAAGCATAACATTGCACCACATCGGTTTCCTTCAATTCAGCATTGAGTGCAACACGACGGTCAAAGACAAAGCAATCACCGTTCCAATAGTCGCCTCCGACTTCTTCAAAATATCCAAGGACGCCGCCTTTGAGTTGTTTTACATTTGAGAAACCGGCTTCCATCATTACAGCACTGGCCTTTTCGCAGCGTATACCACCGGTACAAAACATAACCACTGGCTTATCTTTCAAATCATCAGACATCTCATCAATAGCCCGGGGAAAATCACGAAAGGTCTTGATGCCTAGTTTTGTTGCCATCTGAAAAGTACCAATCCTAATCTCGTAATCATTACGAGTGTCTAGTACTAAGACATCTTCACCATCATCTAATAATTTCTTGAAGTCTGTTGGCGTAATTTCTTCACCGGTCTTGGCAGCTGGTTTGATATGCTCAAGACCAATTGAAATAATTTCATTTTTCAGCCTGACATTCATACGACGGAATGGTTGATAATCCGAGTAGGAAATTTTTAGTGCCATATTTTGAAATCTAGCATCCTCTTCAATAAAAGCGAGGTAGCCATCAACTGATTCTTGAGTTCCAGACAAAAAGAAATTGATTCCTTCATTGGCGATCAAAATTGTCCCTTTTAGGCCTAATTTATGGCAGACGTCACGGAATGGTTGGCGTAATTCATCACGGTCAGGTATATCGACGAAACGATAACCTGCTATGTTGACAATTGAGCCGCTCATGCTTGGTCGTGACTGATTGGATTTTTATGACCATCGAAGTCAATCACGCCAATCATGCCTAGATGCCAATGGTCTTCTCCAACCCTGACCAAATGCTTTGCTAGTAACTCTGGGTGCTGGAGACATTTGCCATCGTTTGTGCTCATTACGTTCCAATCTTGACAATACATCAAGAACTACTTCACGGGTAAAACCAGCTTGTATAATGTCATCAGCATCCATAGTATGTTCTATGTGAAGGCGGAGTATTTCATCTAAGGTTTCATAGGGCGGCAGTGAATCTTCGTCATTTTGATCAGGTGCTAATTCTGCAGAAGGTGGCTTACTCATTGTCGAGGAATTAACCGGCGGTTGCAGATCAGTCTTCGACGCTCTTGAGTTGAATACTTCAGCAAGAGCATAAACTTGCATCTTGTATAAGTCTCCAAGCGGTGTGTAGCCACCAGCCATGTCGCCGTAAAGAGTGCAATAACCTTGGGCTAACTCTGACTTATTGCCGGTTGCAACAGCCATTCTACCTTCTGCATTGGCGTGGGCCATGACAATGATACCGCGTAGCCGTGATTGAATATTTTCACTAGCCACCGGACTGCCATTTGATAAAACGGAACCGATTTGAGTTTCTAGAGTCGAATGCATCTCATCAATTGATTCAATCTTGAACTGCATGCCTAGGGCTTGTGCGGTATACCTGGCATCATCAAGCGAATGCTGAGATGAATATCTGCTTGGCATAGCAATTCCAAGAACATTTTCTGGGCCCACCGCTGCACAAGCCACGCAAGCAGCAACAGCAGAGTCGATCCCCCCTGATAGACCGAGAACTATTGATTTAATACCGGATTTACGACAATAATCGGCTAGCCCCGTAATGACTGCATCAGTAATATCTTCAATCAATTCAGCCGATTCTTCATGCCCATCAGATTCGCTGGGTATGATCTTAATCTGGTCGTTACCAATTGACAGCGCATCATCTCCACCCATGGCAATCCATCGGCAATTCTCTGGCTGTTCTAAATCGACCATCAATACTCCTTCTTGCCATGATGGTGCTACAACAACCATTCCATTTGGCCATGCAACTAATGAGCAACCATCAAACAATAAATCATCATTACCACCAACTTGGTTGGCTAACAAAAATGGATGCTGCAGTGTTGAGGCAGCAGTTCGACATACCTTAATCCTAGAGCCGACTTTATCAGCATGATATGGAGAGGCAGAAAGGTTGACTGTGGCATCGAGTTTCACTCCCTGCCGGCCCCATTCAGCGAGATTTTGAACCGGATCTTGACCATATGATGAAGGAGTTAATCCGGCGATTTGCCAAGCATCCTCACAAACCGTCACACCAAGATCCATTCCGCCAATCGCTCGACAGATACCTGACCGATTCGAAGGATGAAAATAGCGCGTCTCATCAAACACATCATAAGAAGGTAGTAATTGCTTTTTTGCGACAATCCGATTGGTGTTTTCGCCGTTTGGTTGGGCATTTAGTACACCAGAGCGAACCACACCGTTAGCGGGCAAACTACGACTGTCTTCTGTTGGCACCGGAGTACCGACTAGTACTGGAATCTCAACATTTAGCGATGTTGCCTTGTCAAATGACATATTGATGAAATCAGGTTGTAATAACAAATCTCTAGGAGGATATCCGCTGATTGCTAATTCTGTACTAACTGCCATTGCTGCACCATTTTCCTTAGCAATACTCGCCAAGCGCTCAATACGATTAGCATTACCAACTAAATTACCTACTGTTGAATCAACTTGTAGTAATCCGATAAGTTTAGACAAAGTTCTCACCGTGGTCAATTGAATTGGACAATGTCGCCATTTTCGTCCTTGTACCACCACTCATTAGTAGCTTTGTCATGGTACCACCAGTAGCCGTCAGCACCCATTACCCAATCTGTTTCAGCTTCTGCTGCCGGGGTTGTTTGTGCCACGCCAAGTGCTGCTGAAGCAGCAGCAAGTGAAGATACAGGTTGGATTTCTTGAGTATGGGTTGATGACTCTGCTGCTGCATAATCGACAGCACCTTCATCTTCATCTTCATCTTCATCATAATCATCTTCTTCCATTTCTGAAGAATATTCATCCCAATCATATTCTGAACGAGCGCCTTTGCCTCTGGTTGCTTTGCGCGCCCACAGTAGTCCTGTCGCGATGATTGAAACAAAAATAAGTGCAACAATAGATCCGATGACTGGGTTGACATCACCAAATAGATTCTCGACAAACCCTTGATCTCTAGCAGGCCTTACATCAACTGTTGGGCCTTTGGAAGTTTGACCGTTATCAAGTTCGACCTCAATCCACTGAATACCTTGTGAAGTAGGAGCCCAGTCAACTGTAATCAGGCCTTTTCCTCCAGCAGGGATATCAATACTTGGCCGTTGAAGCACGTCTTTTGAGCCATTTAGCTTGACCACATACACAGTGGCGTCAACTGTTCCATCTAATGACCCGGTATTGTCTACTAGTGCTTGAACCGAAGTTGATTGGCCAACTTCAATTATTAATCTAGTATATGAGATATCTAAGGGGCCAATGTTAAATTCTGGTCTTAACCATTCCAAGTCCCATTGAGCAATTTCGCTACCTGGAGGCGCTCCATTCATGCCTTGAACAGAATTATCTGCTAGATCTCTTCCATTTATTTTGATGAATAAGATTAGTCGATTTTGAATCATAGTGTCGGTAATTCCAGACAGGTCGATTTCTCCATAGACCTCCAATTGAGTACCTGAAATATCGGTTCCTTCAAGTGTCATTGACTCGAAACCGGTAGACAGTCTATCTCCAGTGAGTGCATCCTCAACCCACCACTCAAGTTGCAGGGAATCTATGTCTAGACCCCCTTCTTCATCGATGGCTACTCTTACTTCATACACATCAGTATCGAGAATTGTATTAGGTCTAGGATTGATTACTTCAACAGGGTTTGGACCTGTCCCATCCACTAATATCCACCGATTATCTGACTCATCAGTTACGTCATCACCTTGACCAGAGTAACAATCGACTCCCCAAGTCAAGGCCTTCTTGCCCGAGGATTCCGAAGCTGTCACGACTGCAGTCCATGCACCATCAAGTGCAGTTACAGGATAAGAGACACTCTCAAACATCACGGTTACAGGACAATCAAAATCAGGACGAGTGTTGGTTTCACTGAATAAGACATCACCTGATACTTCAAAAGAACTGCTAGGGGCAATTCTTGCCCCATCATCCACTACTGTACCTTGATTGATGAATAATTGAATTGTTTCATCTGGAATGTACAGATTGCCAGAAGATCGCCAACGTAGAGTTGGGAATGCTTGTTGGTCAGTGTTGCCTGCACGGTCCATAACGATTAATTTAGGTTCACGCTTGGTATCCCCCAAATCAGGAATGGTCCATAGTAAGTGGAATTTAACATTCAATGTCAAATCAACTTCATACGGCCCAGCAGGTCCATTTTGGCCAATCATATCACAATCATCAATCACTAAATGAGGGCTTGTCGTAGTACAATTACCGGTAATAAAGTCCCAAGATATTGGTAAAGGGTCACTGTTTTGTTGAGAAGCGAGTTGTACTTCGACATTTGACAAGTCTGAACCACCATTCGGTTCTGACATCATGACGTCGAATTCGTACTCAATCATTGGGTGAAGCCAGGTTTGTCTGCCTCCATCCCATGAAAAAGCAGCTGTTGGAATGGTCGGAGGACCGTCGGCTTTTAGTTGGTACATGAACAAATGATCGCCTTCTTCACCAGTACCATTATCCTCTAATGGATGGCCTGCGGCATCGTTACCAGTCAAATATACTGCTACTTTATCGCCAATTGCACCGCCACTATCATCTAGCAAAATAGTATATTGTCCAACAAATGCAGTAAGATCATTAGGCAATAGTACTGAAGAAAAGGATGAATATTCATCTGGACTTGGTTGGCCGTTCATGTCATAATCGTTAATCCATTCACGCCAAACCATAGCTTCAATGTTGGAAGGCAATATTGGTTGATCGGTGATTTGAATTTGGATTGTTTGGCTCGAGGAGGGGACGCGGTGATCGTATGCTGCAACGCTTGACCCATAGACTGAAGGGACCACTGAATCGGCAAAGAATGACCTTTCAAACAAGGCATCTTCAGTAACTCCAGCGCCAGTTAGCGGGCTAACTTCTATCTTCCAATCCAACACACCGTTGGTAAATGGCACTACATCGGTAAAATTCCATGTATCCTCATCCAAAGAAGTGGTATTAGCAATTTCGGTTGAACCGTGGTATAAACTCACTACAGCGTCACCGGGGGCAAAGGAATCTATACTGTTAAGGCCTTCAAATCCTACATCGATAGAAATATCGATTTGTTGTCCTGCTGGCAAATAATATTCATCAGCAGGTAATTCTCCAAGGTCGGTAATGAATGTTACCGATTTGATTTCTAAATCATTTTCTAGCGCCTTAGTAGCACCATTAAGACTGCCCCATGAGTGAGATGCAGGAATAGAAACAACACCATTAGCGAGTACTAGCCTTGTTGATGCAGTTACATAGTTTTCATCATCCCAACCAGGCTCAATACGGTATTTGACTGCCACATCAATAGCGTCGCCATTTTGCGTAAAATCTAACCAATTAGTTGGATGCAATTCAATAAATTCGCTTGCTCCTTGACCAACAGGGCTGCCGCCGCCAGTTGGAATTAACCAAGTAGCGTGATGATTGTTGCCCACTACATCAAGACGAACTAATCCGGCAGTAGAGGAGGTCACTTTGAACGATGTATGCATTGTGTGCCATTGTTGACTAGGAGTCAATACTTCCACTTCGTCTTCCATATAGGTAGAAACTATCTCCACATCTGAAGAATAGTTAACTCCATCTAAAGTTACCAAGAGACCGCCTGCGGAATCTGCAATAAACGGAATAGGAATTTGGTGTTGCCCACCGACTGGTGATAATGATGACCTTGCGTCATTTATGCCCAAGACCATTGGTGATTGTTGATTTGAATCTATACTCATTGAAACTGCATATGGTATCGACAATCCTGCCATTTTCATTCCCCCTGAGCCAGTTACTTCAAAATCAACCTCTACGAAATTGGCTCCTAAAAATCCAACACTCGAGGCGGTAGAAGCGGCGTAACTTAGTGCATAGAGTTGAGATTCGTTTAATGTTACATATGCACTATCAATCGAATCATAGGAATAGTTAGCAATCAGTTGGTTACCTACTCTAATGTATAATCCGGTCAGCACTCCTGTTTCAGCAAATACACCGACTGAGAAACTCTCTACCCCATCTCGAGGCATCCAAGCAGTAACTGATGCTGTTCCAGATATTCCCGGATTCACAGGAATCCTGTCAGCGCCATTTTCAAAGCGGTCTTGCCAACCCCATGAGCCCACACGATTGTCACTACCACCCCATTCAGTAAACCCATCTTCGTTGAAATCTATTGCCGGCTGGGCTGGATGCTTTCCGCCGAGCAGAGTCCAAGATAGCATCTTACTGCTCCATTGGCTAGTATTGCTGCCATCGTGAATAATTCTAAATTGGTAACGATAAATTGTATCCACCGACGATTCGGTAAAAGTTGTTGCCGATACATTGGTCCAGTTACCAAATGAGTCATAGCGAATTTGCAACTGGCCATTGGTGATATCTGAACTGCCAGAAATTACCTTTGTTGGCGATGAAGCCATCATCCATGGCGAGGTTAAATTACAATCTACTGTTGCCACGGCACCCTTACTAAACGTCACGGCACCTCCTTGCATGCATCCTTGATCCCAACCTAGATCTGCTAATCCACCTCTAAAGGAAGTCATCATTTGTCCATCTCCGCTAATAGAATGTAGATATGGAATTCCAGCGCCTGTTGGAGAACCTCTAAATTCGAGCTTCAATCGGACTAGGGGGTACATTTCATGGTCCACCATGTTGAGTGGAATTGTCACATCATTGCTGCCATGAGCGCCCATTATTTCGTTTCCAGCATTATCTAAAATGGTCCAATTCAAGAAAGCACCTGATGGGATATCTAGGTCTAGGTGAAGTGGTGCATATGTGCTTCTAGACACTGGCTGGGTTGCCCCACTACCCCAACCGATTGTTGGACTGATCCAATGAGATTCCGGCGGTGACGCTAAGTTAACATCATCAACGAACCAAAAATCACAACATGTTGCTCCACTACCACTACCGCTGATTTGATTTATTCTAATTTGAGTATTAGCGTGTAAGGCAGCTGCAGGTAGATTGGTACTCCATTGTTGTGCAGTCCCCCCGGTAGTGGACCCCAACCAGGTATTGAGCGTCACCCAATTACCATTGATATCGGCGTATTGAATCTGTAAGTCTTCACCACTATCGGGTTCTTCACCACAACCGGCACCGGAAAACGTCGATGAGCCCTGTAAAATCCATGCAGTTAGTGGCATACTTGGTGCTCCAGCTAAATTCACTACTGGAGAAGTTGCATGATGAGGAGCGTTAAAGTTGGCTTGTGTCTTGATTGAGCCTCCTGAAGTTCCGTTGAATCCACACGCAGTTGTCCATCGACCCACGAAAGTTGGGTCAGAAACTGTCCATCCTTGAAGTCCTGAATTAAAATCCCATAGTGTTCCTGCAGTAGACCCGGTTAGCGACGTCCCTTCAACAACAGTCCCGTTTTTTGAAGCATCAGAATTTGACCAGGAAATGTCGCCTTGCCAATTAAAGCCATAATGAGTTTGCACTGCGGATGGCTCGACTGTTAATTGCAAATCTGTGATTGGTGAGTCACTTGGTACATCCACAGTGAAGGCATTGTTAGCAATATTATCGCCTAAAAGCCCCACAAATTCTGCGTTTCCAATGCTTGAATGACTGATTGTTTTTGAATCATTAAGCGTAGCTATTTCTACCGAAGATGCCGATAAATTACCGGTCATCTGTAACGGCCCCATTATAGCCATTAAAATCGCCAAAAAGAGTGCACTGCGCCACTTGGCCACTGCGGACATGCACCCCCGTAGACCTGTAAGGACTTGAAACATACCCTCCAAAATAATTTCCCGAAAGGAAAAGGGAGCAATATCGGCCTTAATTTCCTAATCATGTTTGCTTAGAAGGGAGAGGTTCAAGAGAAAAACCGATTTCGCAACATCATGGCTAAGCCAAAACCCGCCGGTGAACTTGACGCTGTTTCTCTTGAAACCGCTTTGCTGAATACATGGAGTGACGAAAACGCATTCCAGAATTCAATAGATTCCCGACGAGGCGGGGCTCCATTCATCTTCTTGGAAGGACCACCAACAGCCAATGGTAAACCAGGAATCCACCACGTAGTTGCTAGAGCATACAAAGATTTAGTGTGCCGTTGGAAGTCAATGGAAGGTTTCCTAGTCGAGCGAAAAGGTGGCTGG
>Ga0209374_1000541_pt1 | contig 41832 bp, 37 predicted proteins | sample SaaInlLV_DNA_10m_FD_184683 | JGI IMG/M metagenome (GOLD analysis project Ga0209374, IMG submission 184683) | Marine microbial communities from expanding oxygen minimum zones in the Saanich Inlet - SI075_LV_DNA_10m (SPAdes) (version 2) | ecosystem: Environmental > Aquatic > Marine > Unclassified ... | reverse complement strand
ACCGTGGAAAGCCACAAACGATTGGCCACCACTCTTGTCGCTAAAATCAAACACCAATTCCATACCCCTTAACGCCATGAAAACCCATAACCTGACTGTCGGCAGTCAGGTGGGCATTTAACACAGCAAACGCCAAATACCCATCGAAATGATTAAAGCCTCAATAACAATTACTTACATTTTTTCAAACACATGAAAAGCATATTAGTTCTCTGCACCGGAAATTCTTGTAGAAGTCAAATCGCTCACGGTTTTTTAACACACTATGCTGGGGCAAAAGCTGTGGTATATTCCGCTGGAATTGAGACACACGGTGTCAATCCTAGAGCCATTGCTACCATGAAAGAAGTGGCTATTGACCTACAAGGTCACAGCTCCAATTTGGTAGATGAGTATCTAGAGATCCCTTTTGATTTTATCATAAGCGTTTGCGATCATGCAGCTGAGAATTGCCCTGTGTTCCCTTCCAAAACAGCGATTCGCTTACACCACAACTTTTCTGATCCAAGCAAACTTCAGGGGAGTGAACAAGAAATTCAGGCCGCTTTTCGAAAGACACGAGAAGAAATAAGCACCTATTGCCAGGATTTTGTAGCGAAATACCTCGACTGAGTAAAAAAGCCTTAAGCTTCCAACGTTGGACTGGTTACAAATTGTAAGGTTTCTTGCGTACGCTGCTCCAGTAAAATTTTCTTGCCATTGTTTCGAATCCTATCGATAGCCGCTTGGTCGAAGTGGCGAATGGTATATAGGTTGACATTGGGATAAACCGTAACCTTAAAAGTCGATTCCAAGGCTTTGACCAGTTCTTCCAAGCGATTGTATTTATTTTGAACACAAACGGAAAAACTAATGGCGGAGTTTTGAATCAATTCAACTCGCATTTGGTATTGATGCAACAAACTAAAAATCTGGCTGATGTTGTCTTCTACGATAAAAGAAAAGTCCAATGAAGATAGGCGCAAAAGCGTCTGTTCTTTTTTCAAAATAAAACAAGGCAATTCGGGTACTAAAGTTTGTCCTTTGGCAACCGCTGTCCCAGCGTTTTCGGGGTTCAAAAACGATTTGACATATAGTGGAATTTCTTTGCGTTGCAGTGGCTGTAGTGTCTTAGGATGGATTACCGAAGCACCGTAAAATGCCAGTTCAATAGCTTCCCGATAGGAAATCTGATGCAGTAATTGGGTGTTGTCAAAAACCCTCGGATCGGCATTCAACACGCCGGGAACATCCTTCCAAATGGTCACCGATTCGGCATCCAGTGCATAGGCATAAATCGCGGCTGTATAATCCGATCCCTCACGGCCTAATGTGGTGGTAAAGTTGTTGGAATCACTCCCAATAAACCCCTGCGTAATGGATATTGCACTACGGTTTACCTGAGTGCCGATGCGATCTTTTGTGAGCGCCCAGTCCAGATCAGCTCCGCGATAGTAGTCATCGGTTTTGACAGCCGTGCGTGCATCCAGCCATTGCGTCGAAATTCCTTCGGCATTCAAATAGGCTGCAATTATGGTAGTAGAAAGCAATTCGCCTACGCTAACTACTTGATCATACACAAAACTTTTGTTAGGGGATTTATTCGTGTTTAAAAATCCTTTGAGCTCCTGGAATAGTTCCAACACCTGATTTTTTACGACTTCCACTTCGGAAGTGAATAGCTCGTCAATGATTTCAAAGTGATCGGCTTGAATGCCTGTCAGCAAGCCCCCAACTTTTTCAGCCTCTTCAAAATAGGCTGCAACTACCGATTCTAACGCATTGGTCATTTTTCCCATGGCAGAGACCACGATCAGGGTGTTCTCAGCTCCTTGTTGTTGCAATACGCGTTTGAGATTTTTGACGCCTTCCGCATCTTTGACGGAGGCTCCTCCGAACTTAAATACTTTCATTTCTTTTTTTCAAATAAGCATCCATGGCATCCCGATCCATTTGAACAGTATTCCATTCTTCCGAAACCTGTGCGCCACTGTTTTTATAGAACTGCACTGCTGGGATATTCCAATCCAGTACCACCCATTCAACGCGGTTGACCTCAGCCTTGTAAGCAAAGGCAATAAACGCTTGATACAAAGCCGTACCCACGCCTTTTCCTTTGTGAGCTTCCGTCACAATCAAGTCTTCCAAATGAAAGGTCGGTCCTTTCCAAGTGGAATAACGCGGATAAAACAAGGCCATTCCCACAACCGTATCGTCCTTTTCAGCAACAATACAGTGAAATAGTGGTGTAGGGCCAAATCCGTGGGCTTCAATATCCTTTTCGGTAACAACTACCGCATCGGGTTCCCTTTCAAAAACGGCCAGTTCTTGAATCAGTCCCAATATGGAAGCGGCATCTGTCTTTTCTGCCTTGCGAATGGTATACTCCATGGTTTTTACAATTGCGGAGCTAAAATAGAAGAAAGTAAACGAAAGTACTGCCCCGTTCGCTTTAATATAACATTATAAAAGGGGCGGGTGATGTTTCCTAAATAGCGTTACTACTCGCAATGGGCTGCGAAGGCAAAACTTATTTGAATTTATCGCCACTGCTGCTGCCAGTCTAAAAAAACTGAGGAGAAATCCGTAGGGTTTTCCGCATGTAAAAAATGACCTGCATCCGGAATCGTTTCCAAGCGAGAGTTGGAAAAATGATGTTCCAACAATAGCTGGTCTTCATTAAGGATGTATTCCGATCTTGCCCCCTTTAAGAAGAGCGTAGGGCGATCGCAACGAAAGTCCGCTGGCAAGGCCTCACCAACCGCTGCTCCTGCATTTTTTAGCACTTCAATATTCACCCGAAGCCCTAGTTGGCCGGGTGTAACCCAATAAACATTTTTAAGTAAAAACTGGCGAAAACCCCAATCGGGCACGTAATGTGCGAGGGCTTCATCCACTGCCTTTCGGGTATTTAGAACCGAAAAATCCAAGCTATCCAAACCTTTTAAAATGGCTTGGTGATGCGGAGGATAGTGCTTGGGTGCAATATCCGCAACAACCAATCCGAGTAATTGTTCTGGGTGTTGACAAGCCCAAGACATTGCCGTCTTTCCACCCATCGAATGGCCGAGTACCCAGCACTTTTCAATCCCTTGCTCAGTAATGTAGTGCTGTAGATCCGCTGCCATAGCTTCATAGGAAAAGATGCTGTCCCAAAAGCTCCGTCCATGATTGCGCTGATCGATCAAATGCACCCGAAAACCTTGTTGTGACCATTGTCGCGCTAAGGTTTTCCAATTGTCCCCCATACCTAAAAAACCGTGTAAGATCAGTAAATCCTGTCCCGAATCGCCGATGACATTTGCATGCAAGCGCTCCATCTAGGCTAATTTTTGCAAATAGGAAGCAATGACTTTTTCAAAGCCTAGATATAACGCTTCACTGATAAGAGCATGCCCAATGGAAACTTCCAAAAGCCCTGGAATATTTTGAGTAAAAAAGGCAATATTGTCCAAACTGAGATCGTGTCCAGCATTTAGTCCCAAACCGCACTGTTGTGCTTTCTCTGCTGCGGCTATAAAAGGGGCAATGGCAACCTCTGGATTTTGTGGAAAGTCCACCGCATAGGATTCTGTGTAGAGTTCGATCCGATCCGTTCCCGTATCTCGGGCAGCGGCAACCATTTCCACATCGGGATCCACAAAAATAGACGTTCGGATACCTGCTGCATGAAAACGGTCGATTATTTCTCTTAGGTAGGCTTGATGCGTTTGGGTGTCCCAACCCGCATTCGAGGTCAGGGCATCGGGACCATCAGGAACCAGCGTAACCTGATGGGGCTGTACCTCAAGAACCAAATCAATAAATTTTGGATTGGGATTCCCTTCAATATTCAACTCTGTAGTGACCACCGCTGGCAAAGCCCGTGCATCCGCATAGCGAATATGGCGCTCGTCAGGACGGGGATGGATGGTGATGCCCTGCGCACCCATTTGTTGTAGATCCGATGCTACTTGTAACAGATCCGGAACCTTCCCACCCCGTGCATTCCGAAGTGTGGCTACCTTGTTGATGTTGACGCTTAATTGAGTCATTTTGCGTTTTTTGACAAAAATACGTCTTCTCTTGCATTCCTACTATGGTTTTAAAAAAGAAGCTGTTCCTTTTAATTTAGGGTAGAACTTGTGGATTCTTCGTACTTTTACCTCATGAAGATTGCGCTTTTTTGTGCCTATAACCAAGCCGTGACGGAAGAATACGCTGCATCCATTCATGGAATCGTTCAGCAGGCGGGACATCATATTGATGTGGATTTTCGACTCAAAAAAAGTTTCGAAGCCAAAGGGCTTAACGCGCACTACTTTGACAGCAGTCAGCCCATGGAAAGTTCCTACGATGCTTTGTTTTCCGTAGGAGGCGATGGGACGCTCCTTCGCGCCATTCCATTCATTCATAACAGTGGCGTTCCCATTTTGGGAATCAACACAGGCCGACTCGGTTTTCTCACCTCCCTCCAAAAAGAATCGCTCGAAAAAGGCTTGCGATTGTTTTTTGACGGCAATTATCAATTGATTTCTCGCAGTTTGATTGAAGTAAAAACAGATATTGCAGTGGAAGCGATCACCGATTTTGGTTATGCCCTAAACGAAGTTACTTTGATTCGCAAAAACACCACTTCGATGCTCAACATCGAAACGGAAATTGACGGCAAAGAACTCACTACCTACTGGGCCGATGGTCTTATCATCGCGACCCCGACCGGTTCTACCGGCTATTCCTTAAGCAACGGAGGCCCTATTCTTAGTCCTCAAACCGAAAGTTTTGTACTGAATCCTATAGCGCCTCACAACATCAATATGCGCCCCCTCGTTCTTCCCGATTCGATCTGTATAACCATCCGAGTCAATGGGAGAGGAACCCACCACTTGGTCTCTATGGATGCGCGTTCGTTGAGTGTGCCTATGGACACCCAAATAAGCTTACAAAAAGCCCCTTTTCAAATTCAAACCATCCAAATTCAGGGAGATGACTTTTTCCAGACCCTACGCAACAAACTTTTCTGGGGTCATGACACGAGAAATAGACAATAATTACCCTGTTTCCTAGTTAAATACATAGACATAATACAGCCAGCTTTGCAAATAGCCATCCCATTGAAGGGTCTAAGGATCGGATTGATCGCACTTTTCCTGTGTCAGTCCCAACTATCTTTTGCCCAATATCATGAGGTGGGGCCTTTTTTGGGAGCCAGTAATTACCGTGGGGACGTTGGTCCTTCCTACTTTCTGTACCCCAACAGTCCCGCTTTTGGGATTGTCTACAAATGGAATGTCACCACACGCTATTCCCTGCGATTCAGTGCCATCAATTCTACCTTGATCGGAAGTGACTACAAGGCCAACGATCTCAATCGTTTTTCGCGTGCTTATCGGTTTAAAAATAATGTTAGCGAAGTAAGCGCGGGGGTAGAAATTAATTTTGTGGAATTCAACCTTCATACAGGGACCCCAGATTTTTCCCCTTACCTCTTTTTAGGTCTTAGTTATGTGGATTACAATCTTTTTTACTTCAATGGCCCTCCTCCTGCAGAGCAGATCGAATATGACGGGGAACAAAAAGTGGCTATCCCCATTGTGGTTGGATTCAAAACAAACCCCAGCCCCCTTGTGGTACTCGGATTTGAAGTCGGTTTACGCTACGCCCTAACGGACAATTTGGACGGTAGTACCCCAATTGAAGAGTTTGATTTTGCACGCTACGGAGACTTCTCTAATAATGATTGGTATATTTTTTCTGGCTTGACAATTTCATTTACCTTTGGCGACCTACCATGTTACTGTAAAGAAAAGAGATGAAAGGCGCATTGGACCTAGAAAAACTCCCGAAACACCTGGCCATCATTATGGATGGAAATGGACGTTGGGCGGCTGAAAAAGGAAAAAACAGGCTTTTTGGACACAAAAACGGCATACAGTCCGTTCGTGCCATCGTGGAAGAGTCCGCACGATTGGGGATTCAACACCTGACTTTATATGCTTTTTCTACAGAAAACTGGCAGCGTCCTGAAGAAGAAATTGGAACGCTGATGCGATTGCTGGTTCAATCCCTTCGCAGTGAGTTTGAAAAACTGTTAGAAAACAACATCAAACTGCAAGCCATTGGTCAAATTGAGACCCTGCCGCAAAGCGTACAGAATGAATTACTTCACGTAATCAACAAAACAGCCAATAACACAAACATGACCCTGACCCTAGCCTTGAGCTATGGAGCAAGGGAAGAAATCGTGTCTGCAACAAAAAAACTGAGTGAACTCGTTAAAAATAACTTAATTTCGCCCGATGATATTGACGAATCGGCTTTAAATGAACATCTTTACACTCAACAACTACCAGATGTTGACTTACTTATTCGCACAAGCGGGGAACAACGCATTAGCAACTTTTTACTTTGGCAAATCGCCTATGCAGAGTTGTATTTTACAGACGTTTTTTGGCCCGATTTTCGCGAGAAAAGTCTCCATTCAGCCCTTCTAAACTATCAGCAACGCGAACGAAGATTTGGTAAAACCAGCGCACAAATTAATGCATAAGCTCTTTTTCAGAACCTTTTTTGTAACTGCCCTTTTATTCCTCTCAGGAAGCAGTTCCCTATTGGCACAAACCAGCACATTTGAAAAGGGGAAACGCTACATGATTGACAGTATTGAAGTTGTAGGACTCAAAACCTATAACGCCAAAACCGTCATTTCCTACAGCGGTCTTCAAAAAGGCCAGACCATCCAAGTACCTGGTGAAGACATCAGCAAAGTGATCAACAAGCTGTGGAAATTGGAATTCTTTAGTGATATCAACTTTTACGTAACCCGAGTCGATGGGGACAAGATTGACCTACAACTTGAAATCAAAGAACTTCCTACACTCAGCGATGTAAAGATTGAAGGGCTTCGGAAAAGCAAAGCCGAAACCATCATCAAAGAAACCGAATTGACAAGCGGAAAAAAACTCTCGGAGAGCTTTTTGACCAATACCAAAAACTACATTGTCAACAAATACAAGAAAAACGGTTATCTCAATACCAAAGTGACTCTAAACACTATTCCAGATGATACGGTGCCAGGTACCAACAACCTGAAAATGGTAGTGAAAGTGGATCGTGGATCCCCTGTCAAGATAAAAGACATTGACTTTGAAGGCAACGAAGTTTTTGGAGCTGCTAAGCTGCGTATGAAGTTGAAAAAAACAAAAAAGAGATTCCCCCTTCGCTTCTGGAAAAAATCCAAGTTTATTGCTAAAGAATACGAAGAAGACAAGAAAAATCTAATCGATTTCTACAAAGAAAAAGGCTATCGCGATGCACGAATCATTACTGATTCCATTATCTCTATAGAGGATAAGTCAATGGCTATTCAATTGAAAATCCAAGAAGGAAATCGCTACTACTTTGGGGATATCAGTTATTTAGGGAATTCTGCCTACACCAACGACCAGCTCAACCGTGTGTTGGGAATTGCTCCGGGAGATCCTTACAATGGAGTGCTTTTAAAAGAACGCATTCAGGATGAGAAACCCGATGCAAACGATTTGTCCAATCTCTATCAGAACAACGGGTATTTGTTCTCCAATATCAATGCCGTTGAAGTCAGTGCCGAAAACGACACTATTGATATGGAAATTCGAGTTAACGAAGGGAAGTTGGCCCGCTTTAATAAAATTTCAGTGATCGGAAACGATAAGACCAACGACCACGTTATTTTTCGTGAAATACGCACCAAACCTGGAGAGCTCTACAGCAAAGACAAAGTGGTTCGAACCGTGCGAGAGCTCGGGCAACTGGGCTTTTTCGATGCGGAACAAATCTCTCCAAACTTTAAAAATGTAGATCCAAACAACGGCACTGTGGACATTGAACTTGGATTGGTAGAATCCGGTGCCAGTCAGATTGAATTGCAAGGAGGTTATGGCGGTGGTGGTTTTATCGGAACCCTCGGACTGTCTTTCAACAACTTCTCCATGCAGAATCTGTGGAACAAAAAAGCTTACAAGCCTCTACCGATGGGAGATGGGCAAAGCCTAGCCCTACGTTTGCAAGCAAGTCAATTTTATAGCACATACAGTTTCAGTTTTTCAGAGCCGTGGCTGGGAGGAAGACAACCCGTTCAGTTTTCAACCTCATTATCCCACACCAATCAGTATCGCTACGACTATTTTACCCGTCGAGCAGACAAAAGCCAATCGTTTGAAATTTCAGGGATTTCGATTGGGTTAGCACGACGTCTCAAGGTTCCGGATGACTTTTTTACTCTTTCCCAATCCTTGGCCTATCAATATTACAACCTAAACAACTATTACACGGGGCTGTTTACTTTTGGAGATGGAGAGGCTAGCAATCTGACCTATACCATTGCACTATCACGTAATAACACCTATACCAACCCGATATTTCCAACGGGAGGTTCTACTTTTTCCATCAGTGCTAAATTCACTCCTCCCTATTCGTTATTTAACGACATCGACTATGCCGACTTGAAAAACCAAGCCAAATATCAGGACCTTCAAGGAAATGTGCTACAAGACAAAATAGACCAAGAACGTTTTCGTTGGTTGGAATACTACAAATTGAAATTTAACGGAACCTGGTACACCCAGTTGATCGGGAAACTGGTACTTAAAACTCAAACAGACTTTGGATTTATTGGCGCCTACAACCAAGACCGTGGCTTCATTCCTTTTGAGCGGTTTTATTTGGGAGGTGATGGAATGGCCAATTTTGCCATGGATGGAAGAGAAAATATTGCCCTCCGTGGATATGAAAACCAATCGCTTTCCAGTAGAGACGGTTCCATTATTTACAATAAGTTCTCCCTAGAACTCCGATATCCGGTGACACTCAAGCCTTCTGCTTCGATCTATGCGCTCACTTTCTTAGAATCAGGAAACGGCTATGATAGGTTCCGTGCCTTCAATCCATTTGAGTCCAAACGCTCCGCAGGAGCTGGGGTTCGAATTTTTATGCCAGCATTTGGATTGCTAGGTATTGACTTTGGATATGGCTTCGACAATGTCGATCCAAACTCCAGCTCACCCAATGGCTGGGAAACGCATTTTATTATTGGACAGAACTTCTAAAATATAACGCTCATTTTAACGTTATGTAAGTACTAAACATATTGATTATGCGCCCTTTAATCCCTTTTCTTTTGCTCTGCCTGCTCGCAGTTAACCCTGTCGAGGCGCAACGTGGAGCGCGTGTTGGTTATATTGACATGGATATCATCCTGGAAAATATCTCTGAATACAAAAAAGCCAGCCTCCTCTTAGATCAAAGAATTGAAGAGTGGAAAAAAGAAATTGAATTGAAAAAAATTGAATTAAAACAACTACAGGATCAATTGAATGCTGAGCGTGTGCTCCTCACCCCAGAGCTAATCGCTGACCGCGAATTAGAAATTAAAGACTTTGCAGGAGAGGTCGTGAACTTACAAGAAAAACGGTTTGGGCCGCGAGGCGATCGAATTACACAACGTAACCTTTTATTAAAGCCTATTCAAGACCAAGTACTTACTGTGGTGCGAACCATTGCCCGAGAAAAAAAATACGATTACATTTTTGACAGATCTGCCGATATTGTTATGTTGTATTCTTCAAAAAATTACGATATTAGCGACCTAGTTCTTAAAAGAATCAATGCACAGCAAAAGCTGAAGGCCCGAAAGGAAAAATTAAAAGCCTTAAAAGAAAAAATAGATAATTAACGCCCCCTTAATAACAAATAAATTATGAAACACTTGAAACAACTTTTTACCGTGGCATTACTTATGGTTGCTACCGTATCTATGGCGCAAAGCAAAGTAGCTCACATTGAAGTTCAAAAACTTATCAGTGAAATGCCCGAAGTAATCGCTGCTCAAAAAGAAATTTCAGAATTGGAAAAAACCTATTCAACGGATTTGGAAAACTCTGTCAAAGAATACCAAACCAAGGCGCAGACCTATGCTGCCGACGCAGAAAACCAAACAGAAATCATCAATCAAAAGCGTCGTACTGAGTTGGAAGGCATCCAACAATCATTGGAGCAGTTCCGTCAACAAGCTGCACAAGATCTTCAAAAAAAGCAAGTCGAAATGATGCGTCCTTTGTATGAAAAAGCACGTTCAGCCATCGAAAAGGTCGCTACTGCTCAAGGTTTCAACTATGTCTTGGATTCTTCTGCCGGTGGAAGCGTTATCATGGCGAAAGGCACGGATATAATGACTGAGGTTAAAAAGGAATTAGGATTCTAAGAATCCCATTTACTTCTATTAAAAAACTGCTTCTTAGGAGGCAGTTTTTTTTTGCCCTTATTCTTGGGTAAACCAAGAAGAATAGGTGATGTAATTGCGTGCAATACGTTCTATTTCGCCTTCCATTAGCTCTTTTGACGTAGGTTTTAAGAATTTGGCTGGAACGCCTGCATAAACACTTCCTGGAGGTACCTGCGTATTTTTTGGTAACACACTTCCGGCAGCAATCACACTGCCCTTGCCTATCACACAATGATCCATAATGATACTTCCCATCCCAATGAGGACTTTATCTTCTATGGTACATCCATGCACCAACGCATTATGACCAATGGAGACGTCATTCCCAATGGTCGTGGCAGCGGTTTCAAAAGTGCCATGAATAACCACCCCATCTTGAATATTGACGCGATCTCCAATTTGAATGCGATTGACATCCCCCCGAACCACCGCCTGAAACCACACAGAGCATTGAGACCCCATACGAACCTCACCAATCAAAGTGGCGTTTTCAGCAATAAAACATTCCGAGCCGTATTCAGGAGTAAATCCACGAACTGTTTTTAAAAGCATCCTATTTTTTTCTAAAACTAGGGTTTTTTAAGGACAGTTGCTAGTGGGCTAATCCTCCTAACTTTTGTAATTTTGAAAAAAAAAGAAAAATGAGTCGCTACACTGTTCAAGGAAGATGTAAAAAAGGAAATGCGATTGCCCAGTTCTCCGTGCAACCTCCACTCCCTTTAGAAAAAGCATTTCATTTCAATACCATTGACGAAGCCAAAGAAGCACCCCTAGCCCAACAGCTCTTTTATTTGCCTTTTGTGAAATCAGTGGCTCTGGAAAATGCAGAAATTAAAATTGAACGTTTCAATATTTTGGAATGGGAAGACGTGCTCACCGAAGTCTCTGAGCAACTACAGAATTACCTCAACGATGGCGGAGAAATTGTTACCGACCAATTGGCTGCTAAACAAGTTCCCGTAACCGTATATGCTGAACAAACCCCCAATCCTGCAGTGATGAAGTTTGTAGCCAACAAGATGTTGGTAGAGGAACTGCAAGAATTCAAAAGTATTGATGACACCAATGATGCCCCTTTGGCGCAAGCGCTTTTTCATTTTCCTTTTGTCAAAGAAATTTTTATAGACACCAACTATATCTCCATTACCAAATACGAAGTCGCCGAATGGGATGCCATTACGATGGAGTTACGGGAGTTTATCCGTACTCACTTGGCCGATGGAAAAAAGGTGGTGACAGCACCCAAAAAGGAAACGCAATCCGTCCAGGAAGCACCGAGTATTGACCGAACGCCCGCCGAACAAAAAATTGTCAATATCCTCGAAGAGTATATAAAACCTGCTGTAGCCTCCGATGGTGGTAACATTGCATTTTCCCAATACGATGAAGATAGTAAAGTGGTAGAAGTAGTACTTCAGGGCGCCTGTAGTGGCTGTCCTTCCTCTACCTTTACGCTCAAAAATGGTATCGAAAATATGCTAAAAGAAATGATGCCTGGTCAGGTCAATAGCGTTAGTGCCATTAACGGATAAGGTGGCTAGTTCCAACATCTTAGGAAAAGAAAGCAGCCCCTACCTAAAACAACACGCCAATAATCCAGTCCATTGGCAAACCTGGGAAAAGACAGATTTTGAAAAACTTCAAAAAGAAAACAAGCTCTTGCTGATTAGCATTGGCTATGCTACCTGTCATTGGTGTCATGTGATGGAACACGAATGTTTTGAATCGGAAGTCGTAGCCGAACAAATGAATGCCGACTTTCATTGCATTAAAATCGATCGAGAAGAACGCCCCGACTTGGATCATATCTATATGCAGGCCCTTCAATTGCTTTCCGGTCAAGGCGGCTGGCCTTTGAATATTGTTGCCCTGCCCGATGGTCGACCGATCTGGGGATGCACCTACCTCCCCAAAGAAAAATGGCAGGCATCCCTTCAAAAAATTAAAAACTTACAAGACGAAAAACCAACCTATTTACTAGAATACGCCCAACAATTTGAACAAGGGTTATTGGAAAATCAAAAACTGGAGATCACATCCGAGTCAAAAAAAGATGCTTCTTCTTTTGAAACTTTTTTACCCGAACTTCTTAAAGGGCGTGATACGCTTTGGGGGGGCTATCGAGCACCAAAATTTCCAATGCCCGTCCAATTACAGTGTTTTCAAATGGCGGCCTTCTTCGGGATTAGCGAAGCGGCGCAGGAACATTTTGAAATCACACTTAGCAAAATTGCCTTAGGTGGAATCCATGATCCTATTGAAGGTGGCTTTTCGCGCTATTCGGTTGATGCACACTGGCATATTCCTCATTTTGAAAAAATGGGTTATGACAATGGGCAATTGTTGTCCGTCTTTAGTGAAGCCTATTTGGAAAAACCCATCCCCTTGTATAAAGATCGGATATACAGTATTTACCGTTTTTTAAAAACCCGCTTACAGCAGGAGCCTGGCGGTTTTTCCTGTGCTCTTGATGCCGATAGTCTTAATTCCGAGGGGAAACCTGAAGAAGGTGCCTATTATGTTTGGCAAAAGGAAGAGCTTAAAGCGCTTCTCGGGGCAGATTATGATCTTTTTCAAGACGTTTACAACCACAACGACATCGCGCATTGGGAAAAAGAAAATTATGTTCTTTTTCAAACTGAAAGCCTGACTTCTTATGCGGCAAAGAACGGGCAATCCGCTACAAGCCTCCAAAAGCAACTGGAAAAGTGCCGTCAACTATTAGAAAAAGCCCGCCAAAAACGTCCACAACCCCTTACTGACACAAAGGTTCTTAGCGGTTGGAATAGTCTTATAGCCACGGGCTTATGCAAAGCCTATCAAGCGACTCAAGACCCTGCCCTAAAGCAAATGGCCCTCAAGACATTGGCCTTTATAAAAACAGAGATGATCAATCCTGAAGGGCAACTTATCCGAGTTTGGAAAAAAGACAACGAAGGCTTTCTTGAAGACTATGCGTTGTTGATTCAAGCCTTGATTCGAGCTTACCAAACCTTTTTTGACAGTGAATGGCTTAGCCTTGCCCAAACACTTATGGACTATTCTCTTCAAGCTTTTTACGATCCAGAAATTGACTTTTTTTATTTCAAAAATAAAAAGCACAACGACAGCCTATTCAACCCCATTGAGATTGAGGACAATGTCATTTCCTCTTCCAATGCAGTGATGACTGAAAATCAGTGGTGGCTGGGGCGTTATTTTTCCAATGGTTCGTGGACGCAAGCGGCTAAGAATCGAGTCCAACGCATGCAATCCAAAATAGAATCTTACCCGAGAGGGTATGCCTTATGGATACAATTAGGCCTCTTGCAAGAACAAACCGAGGTGGAGCTTGTGATTGCCGGACCCGAAGCATCCCAACATATTGCCCAATTTGCCTTTGCTTACCAACCTCACTTATGTTTGCTCATCAGTGAAAAAACTGAAGACGAAAAGGTATTCCCCTTGCTAGAAAACCGAATGGATTCCCAATCAACACGCTTCTACGTTTGCAAAAATCAAAGTTGCTTACTCCCAACCGATTCCGAAGATCAAGCCCGAGAGCAACTTAGAACAGCTCTTAGCTTTTAGGTGGAGTGGTATAGAATTCCTTAAGATAAAAGGGTTCGAAATAAGCCAAATCCTCGAAAGCCTTGGCTTCAAACTTCTGCGTACCAAGCCGCACCATTTGTTGTACCGAAGGCTGTAAAATCTCCGCCTCAAAAACGGCATTGGGGTGATTTAGAATTTTTTGAAATTTTTCTTGCCCGTCACCCACAAAAAGACATTTGTTTTTATCCAGATAGGGCGAAAAGGAATTGGACTCTAATACTTCTGCCCAAGGGGACTCAATTTGTTTCCCCCTAGTGTCAAAAACCGCCGTAAACACTTCCATTCTTCGCGCATCAATTAAAGGAATGATAAAAGCTGAAGTTTGGGAGCAGACTGCCTCAGCCAATGTTTCTAGGCTCCCTACGCCCACCAACGGAATTTGAAGTGCAAAACAGAGTCCCTTGGCTGCGGCCACCCCAATCCGAAGTCCCGTATAGGAACCTGGCCCTTTTCCTACCACCACGCCGGACAAATCAGTCATCGATAGTGCTGCTTTTTCGAGGACACCATTGATAAAAGGGTGTAGTTTTTCGGCATGGCTAAAAGAAGCCTCGCTCAATTCTTCCAAAGCAAGAAGTTTTCCGTTTCGACTTATCCCTACCGAACAGTTTTTACTTGAGGTTTCTAAATACAACAGATTAGACACCCTGCAAAAGTAAAAAACCCATGCGGGTAGGCATGGGTTTCTTTAGTTCTTTTTGGAGAAACTAGTTTATTTCTAAGGGTAAGCCAAAGTAAAACTCAACGACCTTAAGTTTAAAAACATAATCAAATTTAGCACGAATGGCTTCGGATACAGCAGCTTCATAGCGTTGCTTGGCCTGCACATAATCAAAAGAATTCATGGCTCCGGCTTGGAACCGCTCCAAAGCATCATCCGCCGCACGTCGTGTTGCATTTTCTGTTTTCAATGCCGCCTCATAAAGTTTATAGGAGCCTTTGGAATCATTAAACGCTTGATTCACGGAGGTTTCTAAATCCAACTGCTGTTGGCTAAACAAGTTTTTGGAACGTTGTAGATTGACCTTTGAGCGTTTTACGGCATTGCTTAAGGACTTACCGTTAAAAACTGGAATGGAGAGCTGGAGGCCAAAGTTATGCCCGTCATAAAGAGAAAATTGATCGGCAAAGGAAAGTGGTGCTGCCAACATACTATTTTCAACTTCACGAACGACCAATGCACCCGAGTCAGCGACGTAACCCAAAGGAATAGAACTGAAAGTGCCAGTACCCACGAGTCGATCGTTATAGGTGATTCGAGTACTGTAGGAGTAAAAACCCGAAAGTCTAGGATACAAAGCCCCTTTGGCAATATCTAAATCTTTTTGGGCGATTCCGATATTGGTTTCTGCCAATTTCACATCGTTTCGAAAAGTCAATGCTTGTTCAAAAATCTCTTTGGGTTGATTTTCTAAGATACTAGGAAACGGAACAGAGAAATCTTCCAGCTCAATTTCAAAATTCTCATAGTCTGTGATCAGCAGCAACTGAGCCAGATTGATTTTTCCCAATCGAAAATTGTTCTCTGCAACCACGAGACTTTGCTCCTGAGTAGCCAAATTGGCTTCCAGTTCATACAAATCACGAGCCGTTAATACCCCGGCTTCCACCAACTCCTTGGTTCGCTTTAATTCCAGCTGTGTTGTCTCAATTTGTTTTTGTTGAACCGTTAGAATTTCTTTGTTGAGCACTACTTGTAAGTATGCATTGGCTACAAACAGACTCACATCATCAGCCATGTCTGCCAAGCGGTATTGCTGCGCTAACAGATTTAATTGCGCGCGACGGTATTGGTTGATGTTTTGAAGCCCTTTAAAAATATCTACTCCTACATTCCCTTGAAAAGAAGAAAATTCAGTAGTTACATTTTCCAAAAGACCTGTGGTGATATTTTGGTTCAAACCGTTGTTCCAAAAGTGGGAAGCCGAAAGGTTCACGGTTGGAAGGAAATTCCCAAAAGCATTGAGTTTATCAATCCCTGCGTTTTGAACATCCAGCTCTGACTGCTTGATGCTTATGTTTTTTTCCAAGGCCATATTTACACAATCCTCCAAAGAAAGTGGCTCAGATTGTGCATGGAGTATGAAAACTCCCATCAATAGAAGGCCGGTGAATAGTTGTCTCATTCGAGTCATGGTCAAATTGTCTTAGTAGGGTTAGTTATCTTCGTCTTCCTCGCCTAGTTTGTTGGGCTCTGTTTTGTTCCACACCTTGATCTCATCTTCCATAGTGATGCCGGATAAAATTTCCACATTGATTCCATCAGAGATTCCTGTTTCAATGTCTTTTCGCTCAAAGCTTTGTTCGTCTGTTTTGATTTCTACATAAGACACATCTGTTTTACGGTCAAACTGAATCACTGATTCAGGGAGTACCATAATGCTATCTTTTCGCTCCAACACGATAGAGGCGTTAGCACTGTATCCAGCACGAACAAAAACAGAATCGTCCAAATAGACATCTCCCTCAATAGTAAACTTTACCGCGCCTTGGTCTTCTTTTCCCTTAGGAGAAATAAACTTGAGTTTGGCTTCAAAATCTCTTCCCTGAATGGCTCCTAGGTTTACTTGCAAAGGCATATTCATAAAGAGCTTTCCTACCTCAGCCTCGTCCACTTCCCCTTCAAAAATCATTTTATTCAAATCGGCTACTGAAGCAATGGTCGTTCCGTTGTTGAATGTATTGCTTTCCGTAACCTGATCACCTTCCTTCACAGGAATTTCCAAAACGGTTCCGGCAATGGTTGCTCGAATATTGGTATTGGCTGTTCGTGCACCGCCTACAGACCCTTCTTTGATAATTTGAAGGTTGGACTGTGCTACTCGGAGTTCTTGCTGGGCTTGTTTGAAGTTAAGCTCAGAAGCCTCAAAATCTCTTCGAGAAATAATCTCTTTAGTGAAAAGTTTTTGATTGCGATCAAAATCCATCTTGGCATTGGCCAAAACAATCTTTGCATTGTTCACGCGCCCTTGGGCACTGTTTAAACTGGATTCATCTGGCACAATCTGAACTTTTGCCAGTAAATCGCCAGCCTTGACCTCATCACCCTCTTCCACAAAAAGCTGGTCTAAAATACCCGATACTTGAGGTTTAATTTCTACTTCATCCTCGGGAATTACTTTCCCGGTTACGACCGTTTTACGCTCAATGGAGGAAATAAACGGACTTTCGGTTTCGTAGGTTTTGATAGACTTACTGTTGGTCTTGATAAAATACGCAGCAGCAAAAAGAATGCCGAGTACAAAAACGGAAATGACAAGATATCTTACAATTTTCATGTTGAAGGGAGGGTGTTAATTAATTTATTCTTCTCTAAGGGCATCTATTGGTTTAATACTTACGGCTCGTTGGGCCGGAATCAATCCAATCAAAACCCCCATACTGATCATGGTAAACAAGGCTCCAATAATATAAGAAGGGGGTACTGTTGGATTCGTAAATGGAAAATCTTCTAAGTTGACTGTAGCGGCATTGATCCCTGCCAAGACAAGGGCCCCTAAAATAATACCAACAATTCCAGCCAAAAGGGTTAGAAATACAGACTCCAATAAAATCTGTTTTCGGACTTCGGAGGGCGTTGCGCCAATAGCGCGTCGAACACCTAATTCTTTGGTACGCTCTTTAACCGAGATCAATAGAATATTACCAATTCCAATCACACCGGCAATGATGGTTGCAATCCCTACGATAAGGGACATCAATGTTAGACCATCTTTAAAACCGATAATTCGAGTCCATATCTCACCGAGATTAAAGGAACCAAAAGCGCGTTCATCATCAGGATGGACCCGATGAATGCGTCGTAGAACCTGCTTTACTTCTTTCTCTACTGCAACGACGTCGGCATCATCATAGGCTGCAATAGTAAACCAATCTACATCCTGACCCGTATTGTACAAACGTCTAAAAGTAGAGAGGGGAATATAAATATCACTATCGGAAGCAAAGCCGCCTTCGTCACTAGTTTTATGAATGCCTACAATTTGAAAATAAATCCCGCTAATATTGATATACGACCCGATAGGTTCTTCCTCTTTTTCAAATAATTCTGACTGTGTTCTTTCTCCGATAATACAGATCTTACGTTCGTACTTATAATCGTCTGGATTGATGTAACGGCCCCCGTCAAATATTTTTAAAGGAAAGATATTTACATATTCTGGGGTGTCTCCATAGACTGTATAATTCCCCGTTTTGGAACCTCGTACCACCAAAGGCGGTTCTCCTCCATCAAACAAACCGCGAGTGTTTCTAGGGGCAATAAACTGAACGGAAGGAACACGTTTTTTGATATACTCAGCGTCTTGTAGCTTAAGCTGGGGAGAGCGACCGGATTTAAATCCATCGTAGGGTAAGCTGGTTCTTTGTGCCCAGAGAAACATGGAGTTGATCGCAACATTCTCAAAGGCTCTATCGAAGCCATTGTCCATTCCTTTGGCAGAGCCCGAAAGAGTGATATAAATAAAAATCCCCCAAAGCACCCCTATTACCGTAATAATGGTCCGTGTTTTGTTTTTGGAAATGGATCCAAAAATCTCCTGCCAGGTATCACGATCAAAAATAATGCTACGTCTACTCATCGCGAAGGGCTATTATGGGTTTGATCCCTGCAGCGCGCTTGGCGGGAATATAGCCTGCAATGGCTCCAAAAAGGACCAAAATAAAGGTGGCCCACAGCGCAGTGGAATTGTCCACATAGGGGTTTTTAATAAAAAAATCTTCGAGTTTCAAGCCAATATTTTTCAGCAGCAAGATTCCCAGTAGCATTCCAATATAACCCGAAATCAATGTGATGAATATCGATTCTTGCAAAATCAATTGAATTACCGAGCGGGGGGTAGCTCCCAAAGCCTTTCGAATTCCCAGTTCCTTAGTGCGCTCTTTGACTACAAATACCATGATATTTGAAATCCCTATAATTCCTGCTATGAGCGTTCCTAAGCCTACAAAAGTAACAATCCACTGAAGGACATTTGCGAATTGTTGATTGCGTTTAAAATTGTCTGCGGAGTTGTTTACAAAAATACCACTGCTGTCTGTGGGATCAATTGATTTCTTTTGTTTGAGGAACAACCGTAGTTTTTTTTCAAAAGCGAGAGAGCCTGCATGACCAATACGCGGTGGGAAGGTCACCACAATCTGATCGACTTTATCATTGTCTTTTTCGATGCGTTGTCGCGTGGTGTAGGGCATGTAGATCATACGTTCTTCACGATCTCCACCACTATCTTGGAAGACACCTACCACACGAAACATCACGTTTCCTATATCTAAATACTTCCCAATCGCGTTTTCATTTTTAAAAAGATCTTCGGCTACAAGTCGCCCGATGACAATTACTTTAGTTCGTTCCATCAGATCTCTTTGATTGATAAATCGTCCTTCCATCAAAATGGTTTTTTCCACTTTTTGATGCCCTGGTGCCACAGCACGGGTGGTGTAATTGTCGGATTCATTTTTATACTTTACAATCGCACTTCGGCTGATTCGAGGGGTAATATCTTCTAGATAAAAGGGGAAATTGGCTTTGATATCGGCCAAATCGGTATTGTCAAATTCAATACGGCGGTCTTTTTTGAACCCTTTATAGGCCTTGGTTGTTTTCCCTGGGTAGATGAATAGCGCATTGGTAGAATCGTCCATAAAAAACTCTGCAAAAGTATTTTTTAAACCATTCCCTAATCCAAAGAGCATGATGAAAATAAAAATTCCTAAGGCAACGGTAAAACCCGACAAAAAAGTACGGAGTTTGTTTTTCCGTATCGTTTCAAAAATCTCTTGCCAACGATCTCTACTAAACATGGGCGGAAGCTAAGTCTTGTTTCACTTTCTTATCTTCTACGATCACTCCATCTTTAAGGGTTACGATACGCTTGCACATTTTTGCAATGTCAAGTTCGTGGGTTACTACTAGAATGGTCTTTCCTTCCTCATTGATTTTTTGAATCAAGTCCATAACCTCATAAGAGGTTTTAGTATCCAACGCTCCTGTAGGTTCATCTGCCAGTAGCACTTTTGGCTGAGAGGCCAACGCCCGCGCAATGGCAACGCGCTGTTTTTGACCACCAGAGAGTTCACTTGGCAAGTGGCTCGCCCAATCTTTTAAGCCTACTTTTTCGAGATAATCAAGTGATTTTTGTTGTCGCTCTTTGCGTTTCAACCCTTGATAATAAAGGGGTAATGCAACATTCTCTAGAGCTGATTTATAGTTGATCAAATTAAACGACTGGAAAACAAAACCTAGAAACTTATTCCGATACTGAGCCGCCTTGGTTTCGTCCAAATCTTTGATGGGAACCTGATCCAATTCATAAATACCCGAATCGGCAACATCTAACATTCCAACAATATTGAGCAATGTAGATTTACCGGAACCCGAAGACCCCATAATGGCAACCAATTCTCCTTCTTCAACCTCAAAATCAATCCCTTTCAAAACATGCAGGGAGGAACTCCCCATCTTATAGGACTTGTGTAGGTTGTTGATTTTTATCATGGTATTCTCTGAAAAAGTTAAACAAAAGTAACACTTTACAACATAAAAGAGGGGTAGTGTATGGTAATTGTTACAGTTTCAAAACTTAATCTTTCATCATTTTTACCACGCGCCAACCTACGATAGCAACCAACACATAGGGAATGGCCATCAAGTAAACGATCCCATCATTGATCCCTTTAGCTGTGTTTTGCCCTTCTTCGGATTCCAAAACGGCTCGGCACATAGAACACTGAGCTGTTGCTAGTTCCGGAGATAGCAGACCAAAAACCAAAAGGATAAGGAAGATCTTCTTATACATAATAGGGCGCAATCATTAAGTACACTACAACTCCGGTAATGGCAATATATAGCCAGATAGGGAAAGTGATTCGGGCAATTTTTTTATGAGCCCCAAAGTGCTTGGAGATCGCTCGCACATAGGTAATCAATACCATGGGAATGATGCCGATGGAAAGAACAATATGAGTGATCAAAATAAAAAAGTATACATAACGAATGAACCCTTCTCCTCCATAGGGCGTAGAGTCCGAGGTCATATGATAGGCCACATACATTACCAAAAATAGTAGGGAGAGGAAAATGGATACTTTCATTAAGTTCTCGTGCAAAGCAATTCGCTTATTTTTTATAGCCCACAATGCCGTGATCAGCAATAGGGCTGTAATGCCGTTAATCGTTGCATAAATCGGAGGTAACATTCGCAGTGGCTCCACATTGGGGATTCGCACGCCAAAAAGGATGGCAACCACCAAGGGAATAGCAATGGAAACTATCGTAATGAGGGGTTTGTACTTTAATTTTTCGTCAACAACCATAGTTTATTCTTTTAGCAATTTTTCTACATCTTCCAACAACATTTCGGTTCCCGATAATCCCATAGGATTTTCTTCTTCAATTCCTAGGTAATAGACAATGGGGTTGCCAAAATCATCAATCCGAGAACGCAGAAAACCTTCCTTGTCGATTAAGGCAAAATATCCTTGGTGCTCAAAACCTCCTGCCACTTCGGGATTGATACTAGCAAATATATTAAATCCTGTATTGGCTAAATCAAAGATTTTTGGCTTTTCACCCGTGAGGAAATGCCAGTTAGGTGACTGAACCTCATATAATGAAGCGTAATTTTTCAGTACGGTGGGGGTATCGTGGTCAGGGTCGATACTAAACGATGCGATCCCAAAATCATCACGTGATCCAAAAGCTGCATCCAAGCGTTTCATGTTTTTGTTCATCACTGGGCAAATGCTGGGACAGCGAGTGAAAAAAAACTCTACAACATAGACTTTACCCAAAAAATCTTCATTGCTGATGTAAAGACTGTCTTGATTACGCATTAAAAAGTCTGGAACTTTACGCGCTTCCTTATTCAGTATAATATAAGAAAGGGGCTCCGCTGCGCTGGTACGATTACTTTCTCGAATTTCCCCATCTTGAATTCTGTTTAGAAGGGTGGGAAAGGTAATGGCTGCAAAAATGACAATCACCACTACCAAACCTAGGGAATGATAGCGTTTCATTCTTTTTCGGGTTTATTATATTTTTTGAGTGCTCTGCGGTACTCGGCAAGAATCACTTTGACATCATCCAGCATTTTGTTATTGATCTCGGCAACAGACTCGGCATTGAAACCGTACAAAATGGCCTTGCCTTCGTCGTCGTCACGGCCGCGAAGCTTACGCTCCTTATCAACTATAAAGACCTCCGGACGACTTAGTTGGGCATCTAATTGCAAGGGGGTTTTGAGACTTTGGAAAAACTGCTGAATACCAAGCGAATCGGCATAGATGAAATTCCATTTGACAAGATCCGTTCCAACCCCTTCGGTCAATTCTTTTTGAAGTAGAGACACCGCTTCTTGTTGTCCCTCTTCAAGTACCATAACAAACTGAAAATCATTGAACTCATAAAACCGCTTGTATATCTTTTGGTTTAGATTGAGTGCATCGCCTCTTTTGCGGTCTAGCGCACGACCCCAAAATCCAAGAATCGTGATGCGGTCTTCCAGTTGGATACGATCTCCTCGATCGGTGGTCCAACTCTCAATTTCATCGACGGATTCGGATAAAATGGGAAGTGTAGAAAAGTTGTTTTTCCCAGAAGCAAAGAATAAATAAATCAGTACTGGGAATACAAAGAGGATTCCTAAAACGAGAAATTTTTGAGCTTCTTTATTCATAGCCATTTAATAAAAAAGGCGGTTTAAAACCGCCCTTATTTTAAAAGTTCCAGCTTACAAAGCCGTCTCGCATCACGTCAAAAATGTAATCCGCTTCTACCAATAAAATAAATATCAGATACGGAATCAAAATGACCAAGGGTAATACGATGGCGCTTTTAAGGTTGGATTTTTCATCGCGGATGTGCATGAAGTCCCAAGCGATGTAGTATGCTTTTACGATGGTTAGGATGATGAAAATCCAATTGAGGAGTTTCATTCGGAGAAACATCGTGTTTAAAGGAGCGGGTTTTACGATTCCCAGAACAACTTCTATCGTAGTAACGATAGAAAGGAAAATCAAAACGCCCCAAATCTTCTGTTGGTTAGACTTGAACTTTAAAAGTCCTCTAAATATTACTAGTTTGTGTGCTTCTTGTGCCATTCAATTCGATTTTAAAGTTTAGACCAGATAGAAAAAGGTAAATACAAATACCCAAACCAAGTCTACAAAGTGCCAGTACAATCCTACTTTTTCCACCATTTCATAGTGCCCTCTTTTTTCATAGGTTCCCATAATCACATTGAGGAAAATAATAATGTTGATGATGACTCCTGAGAAAACGTGGAATCCGTGGAATCCAGTGATAAAGAAGAAGAAATCGGCAAAAAGTCGGTTTCCGTATTCGTTATGAATCAAATTAGCGCCTTCCACCACGCCAACAGCTTGACTCATTTTATCCAGAGAAGCCTCACGACTCAGAACTGTTTTTTGTCCTTCTGCATTGAGTTTTTGGATGCGAACCAATAAATTTTCATTGGCAGCAAAACCTTGTTGCACTTCTCCTACGGAATAGGTCGAAAGGGTTCCTTCACCAATAAACCATAGTCCTGTGCTGTTTTGATGCGTTGTTCGTGGGGTTTCGATACTGCCTGCGAAAGACTCCAAGGCCACTCGCTTGCCGGTATCGGCATTCACAAACTGAAGAATTTGACCTCCTTTGGTTTCAAGCGCCCCGTATTCTCCTTTGATAAAATTTTTCCATTCCCAGGCTTGTGACCCAACAAATATGGCTCCCCCAATGATGGTGAGAAACATATAAAAAATCACTTTCCCTTTTTGCATATGATGACCAGCATCAACAGCCAGCACCATCGTTACCGAAGAAAAAATGAGGATAAAGGTCATCAAAGCCACGTAGTACATTGGTGCGTCAATCCCATGTAAAAAGGGAAAGTGCGTAAATACTTCGTCGGCAATGGGCCAAGAATCAATGTTTTTGAATCTTGAAAAGCCATAGGCCACCAAGAATCCTGAAAAGGTCAATGCATCGGATACGATGAAAAACCACATCATTAGCTTTCCGTAACTCGCATTTAAGGGCTTGTTGCCTCCCCCCCAAACGTTTGTTTCTGCAGCAGCTACATCCATAAGTCGTTTAAATTAATTGGCACAAAGTTAGCGGTAGAATAAGACAAAACAAAATAAATACAACCACAAAAAGTCGAGAAAATGCCAGAATAGAACCGCCAGCTCCATTCCAAGGCTTTTCTCAGCGGTATACGCCCCTCTATAAAGCCGAATTAAAACAATAAGTAAGACCAATATTCCAGCTGTTAAGTGTGTTAGGTGGAGTAGTACTAACACATATAAAAAAGAGGTGGTAATAGTGCTTTCAGCACCTGTAAAATAGTATCCTTGATCAATAATGGCCTGAAAACCTTGAAATTGAGTGTAAATAAACAACAAAGCCAACACCAACGTTCCCCATACGCCTAGTTTGGCTTGGCTAAGCATATTGGATTTGATTGCTCGTTCGGCCCAAAAAAAAGTGCCACTGCTCAAGAGAATCAAAAGAGTGCTATAATAAAAAGGCTCTGGCATGTTGAAATCGGTAATCCAATCAGCACGTGTACTGCTAACCACATAGGCACTGGTCAACCCTGCAAAGGTCATGGCCATACTGATCATGCCAAACCATAGCATCATTTTCTTCGTTCTTCTGTTTTGTAATTCAGTCATCATCGGTTACTGCATCAAAAATTTATCAACTATATAGATCATCTGTACTAGGGTGATATAAAGGATACTCACAAGGGTTAACGTACGTGCAGCAGCATTGGTTTTCTGTTGCATTAGGCGCAAGGCAAAAAACAAGAGCCCTAATCCGACAATAAAGGTTACCAAAGCACCAACTGCGGTTAATTGAAGGCTTCCTGTATAATGCGTATAGGGCAATAGCGATATCAAGATCGTCCAAAGGGTGTAAAATACGATTTGAAAAGCCGTTGCTTGATCGGGCTTACCCGTAGGTAACATCCGGAATCCCGCTTTTTGGTAATCCGCGTCTAATTGCCATCCAATGGCCCAAAAATGAGGAAATTGCCAAAAAAACTGTAGCATGAAAAGCATGCCTGGCTCCACGCCAAATTCTCCCGTTGCCGCTACCCATCCCAACATAAACGGAATGGCTCCTGGAAAAGCTCCAACAAAAACAGCCAAAGGTGTTTTTGTTTTTAGCGGTGTGTAGATTGCCACGTAAATCAACAAGGAAAGTCCGCCGAAAAAGGCAGTTTTTGTATTGATTAAAAACAATGAATAAATGCCCAATAAACTGAGAAGGCTTGCCGTCCAAAATGCTTGTGTCTTGGTCATACGACCTGCCGGCAAGGGACGGTTGCGAGTGCGGCTCATCAGTGCATCCAAGTCAATCTCAATGATTTGATTGTAAGCATTGGATGCCCCCACCAAACCAAACCCTCCGATCAGCAGCATCAAAAGCAATGACCAATCAAAAGTATCCGCCGCCAATAAATATCCTGCGAAGGAAGAAAAAACAACACTAAACGCCAACCGCATTTTGGTCAGCTGGGCAAAATCAGCCCAATAGTTTGTTCGTGTCAATTCCATTTGGGTTTCGGTTCCAGTCTTCATCTTCTCACTTAGATTGCAAAGATAGGGCACAAAAAAAATCCGAACGCTAGTTTCGGATTTTTTTTAGTTGATTCTTATTGCAATCGGAAAGTAATTGGGTAACTAAATGGAACTCGAACCGGACGTCCTCGTTGCTTGCCAGGAACCATTTTAGGCAATTTTTCGATAATACGACGGGCTTCTTTTTCTAAGTTTTTGTCGGGACCTCGAAGTTGTATATTCGTAATATTCCCTTTTTCATCAATGATAAACTGCACGTAAACACGACCTTGAATCCCCATCTCTTGGGCAATTTCAGGGTAACGAAACGTTCTTCGTACGTGACGATCCATCCGCTCTTGAAAACATTTACGACGTTCACTTTTAGCCAGTTTTTCACAGCCTGGAAAAGTGGGTACTTCTTCAATGATTGCAAAAGGAACCTCCTCAGCTACTTCTTCTTCAACTACTTCTACCTCTTCGATGATCTCTTCTTGGTCGGTTTCCGTGGATTCAATCACCGTCTCTTCCACTTCCTCCTCATCCTCCACTACTTCGATGACCTGGGTTGCCACGGGCGGTGGCGGTGGGGGTGTCTTAATTTGTTCGGTGATTGGAATTTCCTCATCATCTGTATCTTCTACATTGAGTGCTTGGTAGTCAAAGGAATTTTTTTCATAGGTTTTCCGCTCAATAAGTCGCCAAGTGACAAAGAGCACCAAACAAAGGCCTATGACAAAATAGAGGGAACTGTTGCGACTTAAATCGACTTTAGGGTTCTTCTTTAGTTGCATATCGGTAAGATTAAGGACTGTAAAAAGTACAAAAATCTTACACAAAAAAAAATCCCGATCAAAATCGGGATGTTTATTTGTTTAATTCAAACGAAACGTAATTGGAATACTAAAGGGTACACGTACCGGACGACCGCGTTGTTTTCCGGGCGTCATTCTAGGAAGTTTCCCAATGATACGCGCTGCTTCTTTCTCTAAATTCTTATCGGGTCCTCGCATGCGAACACCTGTAATGTTCCCGTCTTTAGCAATCACAAATTGCACATACACACGTCCTTGGATTCCCATTTCTTGGGCAATTTCAGGGTAGCGAAAATTCTTACGTATGTGGCGATTCATTTTTTCTTGGAAGCAAGTTCTCCGTTCTGATTTTTTCACTCGCTCACAACCTGGAAAGATTGGAACGTCCTCAATCACAGCAAAAGGAACGTCAATATCTTCCTCTACTTCCTCCACTTCAACAATATCAATGATTTCTTCCTCATCGGTTTCGGTAGATTCAATAACCGTCTCCTCCACTTCTTCCTCATCCTCCACTACTTCGATAACTTCGGGAGCTGGTGGCGGTGGCGGTGGCGGTGGTGGTGTTTTTATTTGCTCGGTAATTGGCACGTCTTCATCGTCATCGTCTTCAACGTTCAAAGCTTCATAACCATACATACTTTTTTCGTATGTTTTCCACTCAATGGCTTTCCAGGAAACCAATAGGATAAAGGCGAGTCCCGCGACAAAGTATAAACTGCTATTTTGTGATAAATCTGCTTTCGGATTTTTCTTCGGTTGCATAAATCTAGTGTTGGAAGGCTAAACTAAAAAATATTTGATAAAAATGCGGCTTTACGAGCTTAAATTATTAGCGAGTCCTTTCCCTTAGGATTCCTCTACAAAGGCTGTGTATTCAGCAGCTGTCATCAAGCCTTCTCTATTGCTGGGGTCATCCAAGTCAATTTGAATCATCCAACCCTCGCCATAAGGATCTTCATTGACTTTCTCTGGTGTGTCTTCCAGCAATTCATTGAATGCAGCTACGGTCCCTGCCAAAGGCATAAAAAGATCCGATACAGTCTTAACCGCTTCCACCGTTCCAAAGACTTCTTCTTGCGCAACGGCTTCGTCGAGGGTTTCTATCTCAATGTAAACGATATCCCCCAATTCGCCTTGTGCAAAATCGGTAATTCCTACTGTGGCCTTGCCTTCTTCGATTTTAACCCACTCGTGATCTTTGGTGTATAAAAGTCCTTCTGGTACATTCATGGCTTGTTGTTTTCAGACAAATGTAAAAGATTTCCGATGGAAAAGAAATGCTAATTTCCAAAATTGTAGCGCAGTGTAAATCCAGAACGAATACTGGTCTGTGGAAAGGCAGTAGAAACCTCAAATTTGGAGAAATTGTGATCGTAGAAAAACAGAGTTGTCAGGTTACGAGACAGGTTGTAATCGGCCGTAAACTTGATAGATAAAAGGGTTTGTCCTGCCGTGACTTGATTGTTGTTGTACTCCAAATTACGCAAAACAGTAATGTTTCTTCGATAGGACATATCTGCTTTGAGGTTTAAGTCGCCAGAAAGTGTGGTTCTTCTTCCATTGAGATTTGTCCGAATCCGTAAGTCTTTGATGCGATACCCCATTCCAATGACATACTCGTTTCCACTGGACTCGGTCAATAAGCTGTTGTCTAAACTTAATGAAAGTGCCCGATCGCGTTTCAATTCTGCCAGAATTTTAAGCGAATTTTTGAATTCAACATCCAATCGAACCAAAGGATTGAACTGTTCCACCAAATTGATATTACTGTACAAGCGTTCGGGAATCACATTCCCTGCCTCATCACGTTGGAAGGGGTTTTGGGGGTCAAAGTCCAAATTGGTCTGGAAATTGGTCAAAGTATAACTCGCTCTATAGGCATGCGCAATGGAAAAACGATTGAATACGTTTTTGAAAGCTTTTAGACTGCTCAAGCCTGTATATTTCAAACTCCAATTCGGAAGGGGTACGGATTGGATTGGATCCAAGTTTATTTTCTCTGGAGCCGTGTCGGTATAGGCAGATAAGAATGCAGCAACCAAAACATCTTGCTGATCTTTCCCATAGCCTTTAGGGTAACCAAATGATCCCAAATCATCGGTGGGTAAGCCTGATTCCACAGCCAAACGACGGGCAATTTCATAGCGATTGGCTCGAAATACGTCAAAGCTGGCATTGGTTACGCCTCGGGTTCTGTTAAAGGCCGTTTTGATCAGCAAAGTGGACATTCCGAAATTCCCAAATGTATTACTGTTTAGTGGTACATATTCTTGGTTTTCTACTTGGAAATTCTCTCGGATATTTTCCGAATAGGTTCGTTCGGCATTGAAGTCAACAATAAAATCCTTAAATGGATTGAACTGTGCTGTGACTGTCAGTTTGCTGTTATGCACTTGGGTAAATGATTGATTGAAATTTGGAAAACTCGTGAGGTAACCATTTCGGGCGGCTTCATAACGCACATTGTCTTGGCCTCCCATGGTAAACCCAAAAGAGGGATCAACAGTGCCAAAACCACCGACCCCCTGCAGGTAGCCTGGGAGTACTTTTCCGTTATTTTCCGAATAATTAAATTGAATTCGTTTGATCGTACTTAAACCGTCAACCACTCTTTTTAGCAGCGCGTTGTCTTTTTTCTTTTTCTCCTTGTCTTTAGCTCCCTCTTTCCCTTTGGCTTGTTTCTCGGCCAAACGTCGTTGCACAAGGGGAGAGAATTTTGCAGCTCCTTTTTTAAGACCTAAAATACTGTACAAACGATCAAATGAAATGGAGCCTGCCAGTGACTTGGTATTGGCATTTTGAACCGTATGGACAATTCCCAATGCCGTTCCATTTTCACTAACTACACTCGCCAACGCATCGGAGCCGCGCTGCCAATTGAAATTTCCAGAATAGTTATAATTGGCATCGATAAAACTCAAAAAAGGAATGTAGCGCAATGGTAGCTTGTAGTTGAGTACCAAAGCTTGGTTATAAACATTGCTTTCTCCCAGATTCCACAATTCATCCCATACATCTCGCACATAAGGGCTATCCAATTGACGGTCTTGCTCAAAAGGCTGAAAAGGTCGACGGACAATATTGTTACTGTTCGCGGTAAATGTCATCCGCAAGGAACGTGTAATATTATGATTTAGGGAATACGACCAATCTACCAAGAAGTTTCGTTGTTGCAGCTCCGGGAGCGCTAATTGTTGACTGGCATCTACTCCATCCAAATACACTTCTCGGAACTGCTGGTTGCGATAGCGACGATTGATATTAGAAGTAAAACCAATGGAATTGGGCAGAGGAGAAAAATTGATTTGACGCAACCATTCCCAGTATTTTTTAGACTTCAAAAATTTGATTTTCTGAAAGGGATTGATTTCAAAAGGCTGGAAACTATGCCCATAGTTTGCCGAGAGCAAAAGATTGACGTCACGTAATTTTTCTACTTCAAAATCATGATGGGTTTGTTCGTTATAAGCATAGGAAACATCGAGGTTTTCAGGGCTGTAAAAACGTGTTTTACCACTTCCTGTTTTTTGCTTTCGTAATCCGATGACGCTGATGCTTTTGCGTTTGGTATAGTCTATGGCTTGCTCGCGAATTGATTTTTTGGTGGCAGGATCGTCAGCCGTATCCAATCGCGTTTCCAATTCCAAATCTTGGTAATAGGGGTCAAATTCTGGTGTGATAATCGTTTCTCCAACGCTAAAATTCACTGGTGCTTGAACACCCCATTTTTGAGGTAGTAATTGCCCTACATTTATATTGGACACCATATTGTACTGCAATAGTTCTTCTCTATTGCTGTTATTCGGAGATTGATCCAAGCCCCCAAATCCAATGCTTGAATAACGGCCGGTTGCAGAAAGGGATGCAAAATTAGCCATGTTAGCATCCAAAGACCCTACAGCAGCCCAACCTCCTTTGGAGTCGATTCCCGCAATACGCAATTCATTGAACCATACCTCTCCACAAAGAACATCTCCAACTTGTGACGATGGGTTTTTTACTCCAATCATCAAGGTCTTGATGCTTCCCAAAGAAGGGTTCCCTTTTACTGAGAATTTGTATTTCTTGGCTCCTGGCAAGCTGGAAATGGGTGTCAGTGCATTGATCGGATTCAAGTTTTCATCAAAATAAACCGCCTTTCCTAAAGCTGTCTGTTGGAGGGCTTTGGCCTTGAGTTGAGAAAGTTGTTCAAGCGTCACCTCAATGGAGTTGCTATTCGGCTGCCATACCTCCTCGGGTGAAAGTTGATTGGTGTTATTTTCCTCGTACGCTGTCGGCTTCAGCGGTACTTCAATTTGATAATAATTGTCTTGATAGTCCGTTCCCAACCGGATAAAAGCCACCATTCTCCGATCAAAATCCTGGGCATTGCCTTCCCCTGGAAGCTTGGTTTGTCCTGGAATGGATTCAGCGTGCAGATACATATGGAGCTTTTTGTATTGTCGCATATCCACATCTACCGACTTAAAAATGGCTCGGGCATCTTGTGGCTGTAGATCGCATACACGAAAAGCTAACGACTGTTCGTTTTGTCGCACAATGGTATTATTGGTGTTTACCTGTTCGCGAACAATATCTGGTGGTAAAACGTAATTGATCGGAATCCGATTTTCGTTTTCTAAAATGTTCACGGTACTAATGTCCACTGTTGTGTTGGGGTTGCGGCTCACTTCTGGGTTGATTTGTTGGAGGTAGCGTCTCCAATCCCCGCGAACCAGCTCCAAGGTCCCAAAACGAAATACTACCGGCTGATCAAAGCCATTCAATAGCATTCGCATAAAACGAATGGAACGCAAGTCTTCGATGGAATTGATGGCTTCAAAATATTGTTGGAAAGAAGTTCCTTGGTAATAGGCTTTTTGCACGGGTACTTTAAACTGAATCCATCGGGTGGTGATTTGATCGCCATTGGGCACCTCCACTTTTACATTCTCTCGAACATCTGTCACAAAAGGATGATTTCCAACTGTCATATCACGTGTGATTGGGACGCGGTACTCAAAATAGCTGTCGATGGTGTTCATGCTCTGATCCCGATTGATGTCTTCGGTGTCGGGCTCCGTATTACTCCCTCGGTCGGTATTGGAGAATTCAATCGGAGAGTTTCCATCTGTTCCGTTGTAGTTTTTGTAACGGTCTAAAATTCCTCCCGAAGCAGACACAAAGTATTCGTAGTTGTCCCCAGCAGGATCTTCGGAAGGGCCGTTGGTATAGATGCCCGCTTCTTCAGCATCGGTAAGGCCATCCAAGCCTACATCCTGAAGAGGTCGATCTTCCGCAACCGTATTAAAGGCGTATAATAGAGATTGTGTTGCTGGCACGACCCCCCATTCAGTATTGAAGACCAAGGCACTTTCATCTGTTCCTGGCAATCCATTTTCATATTGCTTTCGTCCGTCTTTTAAAATATCCTCAGAAATATTTCCTAGATGGAACGTCAATTCGCCCAAATCGTTGTCTTTTCCTTCCAATGCACTAAAAGTGTCTAACAACCAAAACTCGATAAACTCCACATTGGACTGTTCAAAATTTGTGGCAGCGATGGAGCGCGTAATTCCGGCCCAGTTTTGATCAGGAGCCTGTGAAAAGGCCGCTTCATCACTGTTGTTATAAGGGCCTTTTTCGTTGGGATAATAAGCCAAATCCAAAGTGTTTTGGATGGTGGTTGTTCCTTGAACCAAATCTTGCTCTGGGAATATTTCCTTGATAAAAATACGACGCGTAGTGTTGAGCGATACATCATCGTTGTTGATTCCCGCGGGTCTTCCCGGACGGAAAAATACTGGGTCAAGTGTGTACCATGCCAACTTAGCGCGGCCTTTACCAGAATCCAGACCTGTGGTTGCTTCCGAGCCTTTGTAATTTTTCGCTGGAACACTTGATAGTTTCCAAGCGGTAAACCCTTTGACATCTATTGTTGTTTGAGCTCCCTCAAAGTCGTCTATATAGACCGTAGCTTCCCCTTGAAGTTGAGTGTTTCTGGGATTTCCGGCTCGCAATGAAGCAATCTCTCCTCGAAAAGACAATCGTGAAGGAGCCTCAGTAGTGCCTCCTGGCAATCTGCTTGCCAAGCGTGTTAAAAATGGTAATTCCGTAGAAAAATTGGTGTTAAACCCAATCATGGTATTGTTTACCGGTTCGGTTCCATAGTTCGCTTTTTGTGTCAAAGGGTTTTCACTCAAATTCAGAAGTGTTGCTCCCAAAACCACATTTTCATTGAGTTCATGTTGGACATTTACTCCTGAAAAACGTTTGTTTTGCTGATTGAAAAACGAATTATTTTCCACAGAAATTTCCACTGGAACATTGGAGGATTTTAATCCTTCATCGATAATAATAACCCGGCCAATATCATAATTAACAGTGTAGTCAACACCTTCTTGTAACAAACGACCGCCGGCAGTAACACGAACGGATCCCCTCGGCACGTTGAAAGCTCCAATTGGAATCCCCTCTCCGCCTTCGGACTTGTAACGCCCTTTGAGTTCAAATTTATTTTTCTCAGTGGCTTCTAAAGCGGCTGCTTTGGTTTGGGCATACATTTCCCGAAAAACATATTTTTTCTGATTGGCGTTATAACTTTCCGGGGTGTCATAATCCTCTGACCCTTTTTTCGATTCTAACAAATCAAATAAAAATAAACCAAAAGGCTCTACCGTAGGGAAAATGATACGCCCATATTGAGGGTCAATGGTGATCCCTGGAACAAAATCAAAAAAACCATCCCCCTGTGGTAAAGGGTCTTGATAATTATTCAGCCGATCCAATTGGAAAGTGTTTAGCAGGATTTGGTCTTCCAAACTTTCGGGCCATTTCGCTGTGTCGACCGGTGTCATGTAATTGATCGGGGAAGGGTCTGTGTAGAGAATGGAAAGACGAAATTCGTCTTCGGCCAATTGATAGGCTCCTGTATTGTAGATGTTTTTCATCATCAAATCCCAAACCGGTTGTTGCACATTGGTCAGGTTACTCTTCAGCATTTTAACAATGAGATTGTTGTTTTGAACCACCTGTCGTCCTTGTTGGGAATTGTTTAGCACTTCGGTACCGGGAACATCACCATTGGCAAATTCACCCACTTGATACACTTGCCCTGCATAGGTGTATTGGAAAGCAACAGCAAGTACCTCATCGTTACTCAAGCGTTGATTCAGTGAGATATATCCTAGCTGGGGATGGTATTCGAATTCGTTGGGTTGTAATTTTCGGGCACTTTCCAACACCGCATAATCAAAGCCTTCTTGCACTTGAGCACTAAGATTACCAAAACCCGCCTGGGTGGTCGCGATATCACGAACCGATTCGTTTAGCAAGCCCGTATTGGACTCGATACGCTTAGGATCCAGAAGGTTGACCGTATTATCAGGCAGTCCATTCACTGCATTTGCAGTAAAAAAACCATTCATTTTTTCATCCAGAGTTGTATTCTTGGGGTTTGATTCCCCCAAATCTTGCAACGCCACAATATTTCGGATATTCTGAGTCTGTGCACTGCGGTTGGTGATCCATACCTCAATCCGTGTGATCTGTACCGGAGAATTGATATAGGGATACGTACTCAATGCTGCGTCGTAGTGATCACGAAAATACTGAGAAAGAAAATAGTGTCGGTCTTCTTCATAATCTAGGGCAAAGACACTAAAACTACTTAACCGACCGCCGCCTTGCGCTGTGATGTTCTGTGACTGGGAGCGTTGTTCCGAAAAAACCGTGGTAATATTCGTTTTTCCAAACTTTAAATCGGCACGCACTCCAAACAAACTTTGGGCGCCTTGGATCAGGCTGTTGTTGATCGGCATACTGATATTCCCAAGGTCGATGTTTTGGATGATCCCATCCTCCGTTACTTTTCCGTTTAGATAGTCTGTCACTTTGCTGCCCAATTGGGAAGGATCTTGTGCATAGTTCTGGACTTTATTCTGAAATTTTTCAATGGTTTGACGCGTACGCTCGAATTCTGCCTTAGCATCCAACGCTTTGGACTTTAAATCGTTTATAGTGCTTTGTGCTTGATTGTATTTTTCTTTGAGTTGTTCCGCTTTTTCAAGAATACCTCCTTTTTGAGCCACACCAACCGCTTCTGTTAATTTGGGTGGATTGAATTGAATTTTCACCAAATTTTGAAAATCAAAAGTAGACTCGGTATCATAATTGGCTGTGATTTGCAGACGCTCCCCAATATTTCCAATCAAACTGAGGCTGATTCGTTGGTCAAAATCAAAACTAAAGTTCCGTCGTAAGGTTGGTGATGCAATTGGATTGTCATTGCGTTGATAACGCGCTCCAAAATCAACACCAATAGATCCTTGGGGTTTGATGTCAATAGTGTTACTTCCGAAAATAGTCTGGAAAAACTTATTGTTTACGTAGAGCTCGGGTAATAAATTCTTTTGTGAGGCGGCGAGGTTTTCTTTTTTTCCGCTGAGTGTTTCTGTTTTTTCCTTGAAATAGCTTTTTAGAGATTCCTTCAATACCAGTGCGTCGTACTCTTTGGGAGTCAATACCAAGGGAGTCGTAATAGGGTACCCTTCGATCTCTACTGCCAAGTAGTATAAATCCCGTTCGGGATCATAACTATAATTCTGGGAGACAGCACTGGCATCGGGCAGACGAATACGTCCCAGTTTTTCGGTAGCGTTTGAATTATTTTGTGCGAAAGTTAAGTCGTGACAAAAAAGCCCTAGCCAAAGTAGAAGGGCGCAAGTAAATGTGGGACTAAGATGAAGCTTCCTCTTTCCGAGTTGCAATGCCTTTACAATTTGTTCAAAGCCGCTTTAATAAGCGTTTCTACCGATGCATCGGCTTCACTTTGAATGAGGTTATCAATTACTTTCTCGCTAGAGCGTCTTGGATAGCCAAGTACCTCTAATGCTGATAACGCTTCTTCTTTGATTGTATTGCCTGAAATCAACTGAATTTCCTCCATTTCTGGAAGGTTTTTTATCTTGTCTTGCAACTCAATGATAACGCGCTGTGCCGTCTTGAGTCCAATTCCTTTAATCGACTGGATTGTTTTGACATCTTCCGAAAGGATTGCCGTCTGAATTTGTAGGGGTTCAAGGGAGGAAAGCATTGTCCGTGCCGTACTGGCTCCTATTCCAGAAACACCAATCAATAAAAGAAATAAAGCCCGCTCGCTGGGTGTGGCAAATCCAAACAGCGTGTGGGCATCTTCACGGATTTGCAAATGGGTAAATAACTTAATTTGCTCTTCTGATCCCAATTGGGCAAACGTATGCAGCGAAATGTGGACTTCATAGCCCAATCCTTGACAATCGATCACCACATGCGTGGGGTATTTTTCAACGAGTTTTCCTTGAATTTGAGTAATCATATATTCGCTGCCTTTTTTTGTTGGGCATCTACAACCGCTACCGCTGTCATATTCACGATTTCCTCAACAGAAGCCCCTAGCTGAAGGGTGTGCACCGGATAAGCCAATCCCATCATAATCGGACCAATAGAAAGGACTCCGTTGAGTTCTTTCATCAGTTTATAGGTGATATTGGCAGCATCCAAGTTGGGGAAAATCAAAGTGTTGACTTTACTGTTTTTGAGTTGGGAAAAAGGGAAACTTCTTTCCATCATATCCGCATTCAAAGCAAAATCAGACTGTAAAGGGCCATCCACAAGAATATCAGGATAGAAACGATGTAAATAAGAAACGGCTTCCGAAACTTTTTTGGCTTCTTCGGTCGCATTAGATCCGAAATTGGAAAAAGACAACATCGCCACCACGGGCGTCAAACCAAACATTCTGGCCGTTTCTGCCGTCATTTGTGCAATTTTAGCCAATTCTTTGGCGGAAGGGTTGATGTTTATGGAAGTGTCGGATAAAAACAATGGTCCTCGATTGGTCAGCATCAAGTTGGTTGCTGCCACTCGCTGAACGCCTTTGGCTTTTCCTAACGTTTCCAAAATCGGCTTGACAACTTGCGGATAATTACGTGAATAGCCCGAAATCATGGCATCCACATCTCCATTTTTTACCATCATCGAGCCAAAATAGTTTCGTTCACGCATCAAACGTTTGGAGTCATAGAGGGTTTTTCCCTTGCGCTTTTGTTCTTCCCAAAAGAGTTCTGCAAAACGTTCTCTTTTGTCGTATTGCTCATCCGACTTAGGATCGATTATTTCTACATCTTCATCAAAGTCAATGGCTTCCATCAGTTTTTTAATGGTTTCTTTACGCCCCAATAAAACAGGGATAGCGATTTTTTCCTCTAAAACAATCTGAGCGGCTTTCAGCACATCCAATTGATCGGCCTCTGTAAAAACGACTCGTTGGGGATCGATTTTGGCACGGTTGTGTAGCATGCGCACCAGTTTTTGGTCGTTCCCAAGACGGCTCTGAAGCGTTTCTTTATAGCGATCCCAATCTTCGATAGGTGCTGTTGCTACGCCAGAATCCATTGCTGCTTTGGCTACCTCTGGGGGTATTTCTACTAATAAACGTGGATCAAACGGTTTCGGAATAATATAGTCTTTTCCAAAACTCAATCGCGTTTGGTCATAGGCAACATTGACCTGTTCTGGAACAGGCTCCTTGGCTAAACGAGCCAAAGCGCGAACCGCGGCCATTTTCATGGCTTCATTGATCGCTGTGGCTCGAACGTCAAGTGCTCCACGGAAGATAAAAGGAAAGCCCAATACATTGTTCACCTGATTGGGATGATCGGAACGCCCTGTAGCCATGATGATGTCATCACGAACCGAGCAAGCAAGGTCGTAAGTGATTTCCGGATCGGGATTTGCCATGGCAAAAACAATCGGATCGGGACCCATCCCACGGAGCATGTCTTCCGTTACAATGTTACCCAATGACAAACCGATAAAAACATCGGCTCCTTTCATGGCTTCTTCTAGGGTATTTACATCTCTATCCGTAGCAAATTCAGCCTTTTCTTTGGTTAGGTTTTCCCGGTCTTTACGAATGACCCCTTTGCTGTCGGTCATCATAATATTCTCTGCACGTGCTCCAAATGCTTGATAAAGTCGTGTGCATGAGATGGCAGCGGCTCCAGCTCCAGATACCACAATGGTGGCATCTTCAATTTTTTTATTGACCAATTCCAAAGCGTTGAGCAGTGCTGCACAAGAGATGATGGCTGTTCCATGCTGATCATCATGCATGATGGGTATGTCGAGCTCTTCCTTGAGCCTGTTTTCAATTTCAAAAGCCTCGGGAGCTTTGATGTCTTCCAAATTGATCCCTCCAAAAGTGGGAGCAATGGCTTTTACTGTACGTATAAATTCCTCTGGATCTTTGGCGTCAATTTCAATATCGAAAACATCGATATCGGCAAATATTTTAAATAGGAGTCCCTTTCCTTCCATTACGGGTTTGGACGCATTGGGCCCAATATCTCCAAGGCCTAAAACGGCCGTACCGTTAGAGATAACGGCTACCAGATTTCCTTTGTTGGTATATTTGTACACATTATCAACCTCCTTTTCAATTTCTTGACAAGGAATGGCAACGCCAGGAGAATAAGCCAAGGCTAAATCACGCTGGGTTTGATAACGTTTGGTAGGGACAACGGCAATTTTACCGGGAGTGGGCTTGGCGTGGTACACAAGCGCTTCCCTTCTTTGCTGATTTTCATTCATACGAAAAGGTGTTACTCAAAAGTAGCAAAGAAAATGAGTCCGATGGAACCTTAGTGGAAAAATGTTTGGAATGAAATCTTTAATGTGCTGCTAAGGCTTCTTCCGACCCAATTTTGGTTTGGATTTTCTCCACCACATAAGTACCTACTTCTTGACCTTGATTGACCCCTTCTTCGATGGCCATCATATAATGGATTCCACCATACAAACGAGATATGGCTGCTTCTTCAGACGCATGGATAAAAGACTTATAGGATCGCTGCGGAAGTCCATATTCTAATTCTGTGGTGTCTGTAAAAGCAAAATTTTCTCCAAATAAATCCGTTAAGGCCAGTGCAGCCGCTCTTGAAATAACAGAATGACCGCTGGTGTATTCGGGAAACGGAGGTGTTTGCAAGACGGGTAACCACTCTTCGTCGTAATGCTTGTTAATCAAAGTTTCGGGGCGTACTACAAGCGTATCCCACTTTTCATCCCAACAACTGATAAAGGCATCAAATAAAGCAATGCTTACGTTGGTGTAGGCGTTGACGGTATCGAGAAAACTAGACTCTGATTGGCGTGTGGCAATGGCGGTGATTCCAATCCAATGCCCTCCCGGTGTAATTTTTTTGGTGGCAAACATCGCATGACCGCGATGATGTGTTACATAGGGGTTGCAGTCCCAAAATTTTGCTATTTCCAACTGTTCATCTGTAAGACCACGACCAATTTCAAAAACTTGCTGTAGTTGTTTTTGGAAAGGACTGCCTTTTGTTAGATCAAAAGGGATTGGGTCTTTGGGTGCAAATTGGTTCGAAGAATCCAAAACCATGGTTCGTATGTCCTTCCAATGGGGTTCAATCCCATCCATATAATCGGGAGGGGTAGGTTTCCAGAATTGCTCGGGCTCTTGAATGGTATATTTCGGATAGGTTCTTGTCTGACTGTAAAGGTCACCCTTTGACCATTCTAGGATATGATCGGCCACCGCTTCGCCGTAAATACGAGATGCTCTATTGACCTTTTTGGGCACCTTTATTTCCGATAACTTGTTTTGAAAATCCGCTTCAAAAGCATCCATCTTGTTTTCTGAAAAAATCAAAGCTTTTCCGACCTTATTAAACGCATAAAGCGAGGCTAAAGAAAAGTTGACCGCTTCAGATTCTGGCTGGGGTACTGGTTGCAAATCTTTTACTTGACCACTAAGAGATTGATAAGCTTGCGGTGCTTGTTGACGCGCCGTTTCATAGGCTGCAATAGATGGGTATAAGTATACTCGAGAAGCTACCGGTGGAGAAAATATATCATATACAACAATGTCTGTCAAATTCTTCATGGCCGCTTGAAACCATTCCGGATGTTGTAGCTTTTCTATGTAAGAATTATCCGTGGGGGCGCAGGATATAAGCCCTCCCATAGCTACTAAAAATAGGACGAGTCTTCCAATAACTTTCCTAAAAGACAATGGGATTGACATGATTTAACGAACTTGGGTTTTTGCAAGGATAAAAGTAACCATTTCTGTAGAGATGGCAAGCTTTACTAGAAGTGTAATTTTTCACCAACAGATTGGTGAAAATATGATCTGTTTTTGAATAGAAAAAGAAAATACAAGTATTAAAAACTAGCTTATCAAGTTTCCTTTCTCATCCCACTTAGCAATGTCATTTCGTTTTTCAATATTCAGAAATTTTGATTCCCATTCAGGGTCGTATTCTAAATTATGTTTTAACAAAATTTCTTTAGGAACACCATCCCACACATTTGGCTGATTGCCAACATATCCCAAATCATTAATGCCTACTTCGGATGTAAAATAACCTGTAACTACTAAATCTCTCAAAAGGGAAAAGAAATTTGCTTGATCTATAAGAACTTCAGAAACCTCTTCTGGATAAGCGATTGGGTCTAACAGCTTTTGCTTTTCATCAAAATTAAGGTCAATAAAATTTTTCTGAAAATCATTAATTGATCTTTTATTCAATTCACTCAACCCAAATCTTAAGGGCTGTTGGAGTTCTATCAATTCTTTTGCAATAAATTCTATAAAATCTACAACTTCTGCTTCTTTGATATTACCATTTGAATTAGGGGGTATAATGATATTTCCTAAATCTTCGATTAAATTGATTTCTTCAGCATCAAAAAACTGTTGTGACAAAAGATTATTATCATGGATTATTTCTTCAGGAGTTCTTCCATATTTATATTTCCAAAGGCTCTTGACTACTGCATCCTTACTCATCCATTCACAGCTACTAAAAAGAAATCCAGTAGCAAGGGTTCCAGAGGCTAAGTATTTCAAGCTATCTCTTCTGTTCATGTTTTAAAAATTTTGTTGCTTAAACTGATCGACTATAAAATCTGATGTTCTCCAAGATAGAGCGAGTATCGTCCATGTAGGGTTTTTATCTGCTTGCGAAACAAATGGTCCTCCATCTACAACAAAAACATTATCTACATCATGAAGTCTTTCGAAAGAATCAACAACGGAGTTTTTGGGGTCGTCTCCCATACGGGTTGTTCCCACCTCATGAATAATTCTTCCAGGTTTATGAAGACCATAATTTTTATCTTTTCCTGGTTTTTCTCCAAGAGGTATCCCACCCATATTGGTGATAATAGATTCAAATGTGTCATGCATGTGTCGAGCTTGTTTTAACTCTTGATCGCTCCATTTGTAATGAAATCTTAAGACAGGAATACCCCATTGATCGGTTTCTTCTGGATCTATTTCACAATAATTATCTTTTTGAGCAATGGATTCTCCTCTACCAGACATTCCAACTAAAGACCCATAATATTTTTTAACATCGTTTCGTAACGATTCCCCATATCCGCCGACAGGCAATCCAAAAAATCGATTGAAATCATTAGGGTTAAAACCAAAACCATAACTCGGAGCACCTAATCCACCCCAAACTTCTATATGGTAGCCTCTTGCAAAATCAAGGTTTTTATTGTCCAGCCACCAAGGAGAATACAAGTGCATACCTCCCACGCCATCTTCATTATAAATTTTTCGATTCATTAAGTCTGGAACAAAACCCATACGATCCGTTCCGGTTGAGTCATGCAGATATTTTCCAATCAATCCACTGCTATTTCCCAGGCCATTAGGATGAACTGAACTTTTAGAGTTTAACAAAATTCGAGCAGTACTACACGCAGAAGCAGCCAGAATTACAACTTTAGCCTTTAACGTGCGATCAAGCTTTGTCTCTTTATCAATAAAATGAACCCCTGTAGCTCTACCATTCCCATCTACAGTGACTTCACGAACCATTGCATTCGTATATAAATCAATTTGTCCACCTGACTTTTGTGCTGGAAAAATAAGACATGAGCCAGAAGAAAAATCAGCATAAACCTGACACGAACGATTGCATTGATTACAATAAAAACATACCCCTCTTTCATCATTAATCCTTTTGGTAAGAATTGACATTCTTGAAGGCATAACTTTTACTCCAGCTCTTTCGGCTCCTTTTTTATAATATAATTCATGTAATCTAGGCTTGGGTGCTGGCAAGAAAAACCCGTCAGGTTCATTATAAATATTCTCCTTGCTCCCAAATACTCCAACTAGCTGGTCTACTTTATCATAATACGGTTAATATCTTCATATCCTATAGGCCAATCTTCTCCAATTCCGTCACGGCTCTTTGATTTAAAATCTAAAGGGCCAAATCGTAAAGATATTCTACCCCAGTGATTTGTTCTTCCACCTAGCATATGTGATCGAAACCAATCAAAATAGGTTCCTTCAACACGAGTATAGGGTTCTCCTTCGATTTCCCAGCCGCCATACGCCGTGTCAAAATCCCCAAAAGGGCGTAGAGTTCCTGCACCTCTTCTAGGAGAATGATATGGCCATCTCATTTGCGTTTGTTGTTTTGGATTTGCTGGGTCAAAATACGGACCAGCCTCTACAACAGCTACTTTGAGTCCCGCCTCAGAAAGCACTTTAGTGGCCATTCCTCCACCTGCCCCCGAACCAACAATAATTACATCGTACTTTTTAAAAGATTTTAAAATCTGCAT